>Ga0209017_10002324_pt1 | contig 12507 bp, 7 predicted proteins | sample YNPBryunderm2012_FD_185812 | JGI IMG/M metagenome (GOLD analysis project Ga0209017, IMG submission 185812) | Anoxygenic and chlorotrophic microbial mat microbial communities from Yellowstone National Park, USA - YNP Bryant MS undermat 2012... ... | reverse complement strand
CCACCTCGCCGCTTCACTGCCCGCTCACCCCACCCGCCGCGGTACCGCCATCTATCCCAACGCCGTCAAGACCTGCCTTTATCCACGGGCTGCTAGACCAGAATCGCGTTATCACCTCGCTTGATTTGGCCAAGCGTAAGGAGATCCTGCCTGGATTGCGCCAGGTGCACTGGGACTTGGTGATTGTGGACGAAGCGCACCGCATGTCGGCGGCCGACGAAACGCACAAGAGCTTGCGTTATAAGCTGGGCGAGCTGCTTCGGGACACATCGGACCACATTCTCCTGCTGACGGCCACGCCGCATAAAGGCGACCCACTAAACTTCAGCCTCTTCTTGCAACTTCTCGACAGCGACGCCTACGCGGACGTAAAGTCCATCCGCGAGGCAATGGATCGCCGCCGGGCTCCCTTCTACCTGCGCCGCACCAAGGAGGCGATGGTCTATTTCCCGGAGCGCCGGCCGGACGGAACCTGGGTTGCGGAGAAGATCTTCACCAAGCGCATCCCGCACACCGCGGAGTTCCAGATGGACGGCGCAGAGTTCGAGCTCTATCGGGAGGTCACCCGCTTCGTCAAACAGCAGAGCGCCAGGGCGGCCGCGGCGGGGGACGACCCGCGGGCCCGTGCCGTCGGCTTCCTGATGTCCCTTTACCAGCGCCGGCTGGCCTCCAGCACCTATGCCATGCGTCACTCGCTGGAGAACCGGGCTCGCCGACTGGAGGCGGGGCTGAAGCGGGCCCAGGCGTTAGCCTGGCAGGCGCCGCCCGAGTTGCCCGACCCGGAAGATCTCGAGGAGATGGAGGAGAGCGAGCGCGAGCGCCTGGAAGAGATGCTCGAAGCGGTCAGCCTGACGAACAACGCTGAGCAGATTAGAGCGGAAATCGAGGAGCTACGTCGCCTCGCCGCCCAGGCACGGGCCGTCGAGGATTCCGGCTCCGAAGCCAAGTTGTCCCGCCTTAAGGAGCTTCTCGAAAGGGAAGGTTTCTTCGACCATCCGGAGAAGCGCCTGCTCATTTTCACCGAGTTCAAGGATACGCTTGACTATCTCATGGGCAAGCTCGCGGCTTGGGGTTTCCGTGCCGGTTGCATTCACGGCGGCATGAAACCCGGCAGCCGCGATGAGCCAGGCACTCGGCTTTACGCCGAGCAACAGTTTCGTGAGGGCCAAATCCAGGTGTTGGTGGCCACAGAAGCGGCGGGCGAGGGCATCAACCTTCAGGTCTGCCACATCCTTTTCAACTACGACATCCCATGGAACCCCAATCGCCTGGAACAGCGTATGGGGCGTATCCACCGCTACGGCCAGCGCAAGGACTGCCTGATCTTCAACTTCGTGGCCACGAACACCATTGAGGGCCGCGTGCTGCAGCGTCTTTTGGACAAGCTGCAAGAGATCCGGGACGCCCTGGACGATGACGCAGTATTCAACGTGGTGGGCGAGGTTCTGCCGGCGGCCCATGTTGAGCGCGTGCTGCGCGACTACTATGCCGGGCGGCTGGGCGACGCCGACCTGGAAGAACGCTTGCTCCGGAATGTGGACGAGCGGCAGTTCCGCGCGATCTGTCAGAACGCGCTTGAGGGTCTTGCCGCAAAGCGCCTCAATCTGGAGATGCTGATCGAGCGGCGCGCCCGGGCGCAGGAGCGGCGCGTTGTGCCCGAGACCATAGCGCGGTTCTTGCGGGAGGCCGCAGAATTCGTCCCTCTCGAACTGAAGTTTTTGCCGCGGCTTCCGCACACTTTTGAACCGGGCAGGACGCCGCTGGTCCTCCGCCAATACGAAGCCGAACCTGACTGGAAGCTCCCACCCCTGGCGACCAAGTACCCGCGCTGCTCCACGGATCGCGAGACGGCGGAAGCCAACAACCTGGAGTGGGTCACCCCGGGCCACCCGCTCTTTGAGGCCATCCGACGCCACACCCGCGCGCAGGCTTTGGGAGCTTTTGCGAGTGGCGCGACATACTACTCACTCCAACATGACAAGCCCGCTCGGATTGATTTCTACCGTGCCCGGGTCGTCGACGGATTGGGACATGTCATTCACGAGCGGCTGTTCGCGGTTGAGATTCGGGATGACGGGCCGCCGCGCCTTCAGCAACCGGGACTGCTGGGAAACTTCCTTCCCGCTCAGCCGCCGGCCAAGCTCCCGGAAGTAGCGGCGCTCCCAGAGGCGACAGCGTGGCTCAACGAGCATGCCTTGACGCCCTTCCTGGAAGAGATCCGGAAGGACCGGCTCGAAGAAGTGGAACGCATCGCCAGGCACGTGGAGCTTTCGCTCACCGAACTCCTTCAGCGGGCGGACGAGGAGATCGGCCGAGCCGACGAGGAGATCAAGAAGAAGGTCCCTGGCGCCGAAGGACGGCTAGCACAAGCCGAGGCTCGCCACGCAGAGTTGTTCAATCGCCGCGAGCGGCGCAGGAAGGAACTTGATCAACAGCGATCGCTCTCGCTCCAGGCCGTGGAGCGCATCGCGAGCGTTCTCGTGCTACCCCACCCGGAGCGAGAGGCACCCGAGGTTCGCCGCTTGCAGCCCGACTTGGAAACCGAGGCCGTCGCCATGCGGGTTGTGATGGAATACGAGCGTTCTCAGGGACGCCAGGTGTATGACGTGCACGAGAAGAATCTGGGTTACGATCTGACCAGTCTGGATCTGAACTCGGGCGAGCTGCGGCTGATCGAGGTGAAGGGGATCGGCGATGCGACGGGCACAATCCTGCTGACCCCGAATGAGCGCCGCGTGGCCGAAGACCGCCGGGATTGCTACTGGCTCTACGTAGTCACCAAGTGCAGCACCAAGCCCGAGTTGCAGGAGCCAATTAAGGACCCGGCGCGGTTCCAGTGGAACGAGGTCACCAAGGTTGCCCATTACTACCTGTCGGTAGATGCCCTGACCCGACCGATGCAGGTGCGCGAAGAATCGCCGCCATATGGGGGGCAGTACGCGTGACGCCCGAAACACTGCGGGAGATGATTCAAGCGGGTGAATCCCTGGACGTGGAGTTCAAGGGAGAGCGCGCGCACTCTGTCTCGGACAATGAACTGGTCGAGGCAGTGGTCTGCCTGGCCAACCGTTCCTCGGACCGTCCCGGCTGGCTGCTTCTCGGTATCGAAGACGACGGCCGTATCACCGGCGCCCGCCCACGCCATCACGACAGGACTGATCCGCTGCGCGTACAGGCGCTGATCGCGAACCGGACCCGACCTACGCTCTCGGTGCGGGTAGAGGTGATCTCCCTCGAGGGCAAAGACGTCATCGCCATCGAGGTACCGGCTCTCAAAGCGCCCGCGGGAACGACGGACGGCAAGTACCTGCGCCGCGCGATCGGCGGAGACGGCAAGCCCGCTTGCCTGCCCATGCACTTTCACGAAATGCAGGCGCTTCAGGCCGACCGGGGGCTGCTCGATTACTCGGCCCTCGTTGTCCCCGAGGCGCGATGGGACGATCTCGACCCGCTCGAGTTCGAACGCTTTCGCCGATTCATCCGGGAAGGCCACGGTCGGGGCGATGCCGCGCTGGTTGATCTGCCGGACGTCGAACTCGCCAAGGCGCTCGGGGCTGTGCAGGCGAACCACGAGGTCTCGGCGGTCCGCGTGCTAGGGCTTCTTCTCTTCGGGCGCGAAGAGGCGCTGCGCCGCCTGTTGCCCACCCATGAGGCCGCCTTCCAGGTGTTGGCGGGTCAGCGTGTAGAAGTGAATGACTTCTTCCGCTGGCCGCTGCTGCGCATCATGGAAGAACTGCTCGCGCGTTTCCGCGCCCGCAACCGCGAGGAGGAACTCATGGTTGGTCTGCTCCGGGTCGGTGTGCCCGATTATCCCCCGGCTGCCTTCCGTGAGGGCGTGGCCAACGCGCTTATCCACCGCGACTACACGCGACTCGGTACGGTCCACGTCCAGTGGCATGACGACCGAATCGAAATCTCGAACCCCGGCGGTTTCCCCGAGGGCGTACGGCTGGACAACCTGCTGGTGAGCCCACCTCGGCCACGGAATCCGCTTCTCGCCGATGCCTTCAAGCGGGCAGGGGTCGTCGAGCGCACGGCCCGCGGAATTGACACGATTTTCTTCGAGCAGCTCCGCAACGGGCGGCCTGCGCCAAGCTATGAGCGCAGTAACGAAAGCGGTGTGGTGCTCATTCTGCCCGGGGGTAAGGCAAATCTCGATTTCGTTCGGCTTGTAGTGGAGGAGAATCAGGCAGGCCGCATTCTCTCTCTAGACGATTTGCTCATCCTCAACCATCTGTGGTTCGAACGCCAGCTCATGACCGCGGACGCCGCAAGACTGATTCAGAAGCCCGAAGCAGAGGCACGTAGCCGGCTCCAGCGTTTGGTCGAGGCCGGCCTCGTGGAGCCGCGAGGGGAGCGCAAGGGACGGCTCTGGCACCTCTCTGCGGCCGCCTACCGGCGCTTAGGCCAAAAGGCCGCTTACATCCGCCAGCGGGGGTTCGAACCGCTACAGCAGGAACAGATGGTGTTGCAGTACTTGGAAAGACACGGTTCCATTGATCGGGGTGAAGTCGCTGAGCTATGCCAACTTGGCTCGATGCAGGCCTATCGGTTGCTGAAAAGGCTGGAAAAAACCGGAAAGATCAGGCGTATTGCCGGCACGACGAAAGGGACGAGATATGGATTGCCGAGCAAATAATTGCTCGCGTGCAAATAGGAATCGATCGCGCACAAATAATTGCACGGTGCAGTTTATGATCCCCAAGGAATGCAAGCGCTTGCCTGAGGTCGACTTCCCGATTGCCGAGGTGTCGCGGCAGGCGGTGCAGCAGCGGCCTGCCGCGCGGCACACACGAGCACACGAAACGGAGCCCCGGATTGAAGAGCCGCAAGCCCCCGCCCGATTGGAGTTGCCCGAGGTCACCAAAATGGAACACCATTGGCTTGAAGCCAAGGCCATGACCAGGTAGATGTAGGCACACGAACATGAAACGCCATACGGCAAGGGCAGCACACCATGATACACCTCGATGACAGCACGCTCGAGGCTATAGCCGAGACCATCTGCGGGGCAGGCGAGGGCGCCGGCGGTGGATACAAAGCACCAGGGCCTTATCGCACGAAGACGCAGATATGCGAGTTCTTCCGGCGTGCTGGCGTCAGCCCACAGGGTACGTCCTCCACCCGCAAGTGGTTTGTGTTGGAATCGCTCCAGGCAATCAATGGGACGCCCTCGCTCGATAGCGTCCTGAAGCGCCTCGCCTCGCCCAAGGAGTATCGAGGCGATGCAACGGTAACGCAGGAGGTGATCGACCATCTGAACCGGATACTGCAAGTCGAAGGTCTTGAACTCGCAGTCGTAGACGTTGAACCGCAGATTCGTGTGCGCAAGGCGGCGGCAAGCGTCCCGAAGCCCAAAGAAACGCCCATGGATGCCCCGCCGGATTTCGGGCGCCTAGTCTCGGACTCCTCACTTGCGGACATCCTTACCTTCCGGTGGGCTGAAGCCCAGAGATGCTTCAAGGCGGAGGCTTATCTGTCGTCTGTCATCATGATGGGCAGCATCTTGGAGGGCGTGCTCCTTTATAAGGTGGAGCAGAACGCGGGTCCAGCCAAGCAGGCGAAGGCAGCCCCAAGGGACAAAACAGGTGCGGCCAAACCCATACAAGAATGGAGCCTGTCTGCGTTGATTGACGTAGCCCACGAAGTGGGCTGGCTTCAGGGGGATGTCAAGCGGTTCAGCCACGCATTGCGAGAGTCGCGCAATATTGTCCATCCTTACGTTCAGAGGATTTCAAAGGACAGCCCGGATGGAGATACCTGCCGCATCTGCTGGCAGGTAGTCCGCGCCGCCGTGGCTGACCTCCTTGAAGTTGACAAGCAAGCTCTTGGAGAGGCGCAACCATGATCCCAAGGGAATGCAAGCGCCTGGCGGAGGTGGATTTTCCGATTGCCGAGGTCTCGCGGCATGCGGCGCGGGAGAAGTCGATCCGGCACGGGCACCCGAGCACGCTGCACCTGTGGTGGGCGCGGCGGCCGCTGGCAGCTTGCCGGGCGATGCTGCTGGCCCTGCTCTGGCCCGACCCGTGCGATCCGTGTTGCCCGGCGGAGTTCAAGCGCAAGGCGCGGGATCTCCTTCCTTCCGTGCAGGGCACGCCTGGCCTGTCGGATGAGGACCTGCGGAAAGCGCTGCTCAAATTCATCGCGGACTTCGCCAACTGGGACCTGGCGGCGCATCCCAAATATCTGGAGGTTAGCCGCGCACTGGTGCGGGCGGCCTATCCGGAGGAGCCGCCGCTGGTGGTCGATCCTTTCGCGGGCGGCGGATCGATTCCTCTTGAAGCCCTGCGCGTCGGCTGCGAAGCCTTCGCGAGCGATTTGAACCCGGTGGCGTGCCTGATCCTCAAGGTGATGCTCGAGGACATCCCGCGGCATGGGCCCAAGCTAGCTGAAGAGCTGCGGCGCGTGGGCGCCGAAATCAAGCGCGAAGCCGAAAAGGAGCTGGCGGAGTTCTATCCTCCCGATCCGGATGGATCGACGCCCATCGCCTATCTCTGGGCGCGGACGGTGCGTTGCGAGTCGCCCAACTGCGGCGCGGAGATCCCGCTGGCGCGCTCGTTCTGGCTCTCGAAGAAAGCGAGCCGCAAGCGGGCGCTGCGGTACAAGGTCGTGCGGCCCCGGGGCGCTCCGCCCGAAATCGAGTTCGAGGTCTTCGAGCCGAAGTCCGAAAAGGAAGTCCCGCCGGGCACGGTGACGCGGGCGAAGGCGGCCTGCCCTGCCTGCAACATTGTGCTGCCGCCGGAGCGCGTGCGGGCGCAGCTTGCCGCCCAGCGCGGCGGCGCCGACGTGGTGTTCGACGAAAAGGGCCGCAGGATTGGCGGCGCGCGGCTGCTGGCCGTGGTGACGCTCAAGCCGGGCGAGCAGGGCCGGCATTACCGGCTGCCGACAGAGGCCGACTACCAGGCGGTGTGGAAGGCTCAGCGGCGGCTGAAGGAGATCCTCGATCAGTGGGAGCGCGATGGTAAGAAGGGGCTGTGTCCGGTGCCGGATGAGCCAACGCCTGCCGGTGGCGGCTCAGGGGCTGGCCGGGCGTTCAGCGTTCAGAAGTACGGCATGCTCCAGTGGGGCGACCTGTTCACGGCACGGCAGAAGGTGGGGCTGGTGACGCTCGTGCTACGCACTGCCAGAACACCGTCTGAGGATCATCGCGAATTACTGGCGCTTGCCTTGTCCAAACTCGCCGAACTTGCGTGTTCGATCTGTGCGTGGGAGCCCATAGCGGAGTGCACACGCCACATCTTCGGAAGACAGGCCATTCCGGTTGCGTGGGACTTTGGAGAAGCGGTGCCCACTTCGTCCTCTAGTGGAAGCTTTGAAGTGTCGACAGAGAATCTGGCCTCCGGCAGCGAGGCAGTCGGCCCGATTGGCGTTGGAGTCTCCCATGCGACAGACGCGGCAGAGTACCCGCTCCCCAACGAGACGGCACAGGTCTGGTTCACCGACCCACCCTACTACGACGCCGTCCCCTACGCCGACCTCTCAGACTTCTTCTTCGTCTGGCTCAAGCGGACGCTGCCGGGGCATCCGCTACTGCGCGATCCTTTCGATCCGGCGAATCCACTCACCCCCAAGACGCGCGAGGCGGTGCAGGACGAGACCAAGCAGGATGACGGCCGCCCAAAGGACCGGTCCTGGTTCGAGGAGAAAATGGCCTGCGCCTTCGCCGAGGGCCGCCGCGTGCTCCGCGAGGATGGCATCGGCTCTGTCGTGTTCGCCCACAAGACCACCGAAGGATGGGAGGCGTTGCTGTCCGGATTGACCCGCGGCGGCTGGACCATTACCGCATCTTGGCCCATCGCCACCGAAATGGCCACAAGACTACGCGCCCGCGAATCCGCCGCGCTTGCCACGAGCGTCCACCTCGTCTGCCGTCCCCGCCCCGAAGACGCTCCAGTCGGGGACTGGGCCGAAGTGCTCCGCGAGCTGCCCAAGCGCGTCGGCGGCTGGATGGAGCGGCTCGAAACCGAAGGCGTGCGCGGCGCGGATCTGGTCTTCGCCTGCATCGGGCCGGCGCTCGAGATCTTCAGCCGTTACGGCCGCGTCGAAACCGCCGACGGCTGCGAAGTCAGCCTCGCCGAGTACCTCGAAAAGGTCTGGGAGGTGGTCGGCCGCGCCGCCCTCGAGCAGGTGCTCGGCGCCGCCGAAGCCAAGGCCCGCAACGGCGCTGCCGGAGCCGTCGAGGAAGATGCACGCCTGACCGCCCTATTCCTCTGGACGTTGCAGAGCACGAATGGAGCTTTGGCGGAAGGCGCCGGCGATGATTCCGACGAGGAGGAATACGACGAGGAGCAGGAGGAAGAGGCCGTACCCCGCGGCAAGCCAAAAGGCTACAGCCTCGTCTTTGATGTCGTCCGGCGCTTTGCGCAGCCGCTTGGAATCAGCCTGCCGAAGTGGGAAGGTCGCATCATCGAAACGAAAAAAGGAGTCGTGCGACTGCTGTCGGTGAAGGAGCGGGCCCAGCAACTCTTCGGAAAAGACGGAACACAGGCCGTTGCCGAACGGCTCGAAGCGCAGCCCAGCAGCGGGAGCCTGCAACTAAGCCTATTCGGCGATCCGGAAGGAGAGATCGCCACGAGGCGCAAGCGTCGCGGGAAGAAGGCCGGTCTCGAAGTTTCCGGCGAAATCCTGGAGCCTCAACGGGAAGCCACCACGTTAGACCGGGTGCACGTGGCCATGCTCTTGCAGGCGAGCGGGCGCGCCAACGCTCTGCGTGCACTGCTCAAGGCGGAGCAGGAGCGCGGCCCGGACTTTCTGCGCCTGGCGAATGCGCTCTCCGCCCTTTACCCGAAGGGCAGCGAGGAAAAGCGGCTGCTGGACGCCATGCTACTGGCCATGCCGAACTGAAGAAGTGAATCAGATGCGGAAGAAGACTCGAAACGTTGAGCGCGCCATCCTGAAAATGGTCGGCCGGATCGTGCGGCAGTTTCATCCTGAACGCATAATACTGTTCGGCTCGCACGCCCCCGGCGAAGCGGGACCGGAAAGCGACGTGGACCTGCTGGTCGTAATGCCGGTTGAGGGGTTGAAGCACAACAAGCAGGTCGAAATCCGGGTCGCTTTGTACGATATCAGAATCCCCAAGGACATCATCGTCACCACACCCGAGGATTTCGCCTGGCGCAAAGACGTTGTCGGCACCATCGAGTACCCCGCGGTCCGGGAGGGGAAAGTCCTCTATGCGCGAAGCTGAGCGCACAATCCCGATTGTCGCTGAATGGGTGGCGAAGGCCGAACCGGTAGAAAAGGACCTGAAGGCGTACGTGGTCTACCGAGGCACGCTCTTTCCCAAGACGCATGACATCGAAGAGTTGGTCGCACGACTGCCGAGTAGCGCTCGTCCGGCTCTGACCGTGGAAGAGCAAGCGCTTCTGACGGAGTACGCGGTTGGACCACGCTACCCGGGATGGAGGGATGTGCCATTGCGCGAAGTGCGGCAAGCGGTGGCGCTTGCCCGGCGCGTGCGCAAGCATGTTCGTTCACTGTTGCCAAAAGGAATCTCGCGCCGGAGGAAGCATTGATGGAGCCCTGGTATAAGGTCGCCACGCCCCGAAAGGAAGTCCGGGAAGGGCGCTCGTTCAACCCGGACGAGTTTGCCATTGCACTCGAACAGGTTGTGGGAAAGACGGCGCCAGAAGACTATCGCGATCCGAAGCAGTTTTTCGCACGCACCTGCTTTACCAGGGCCCTCCGCGAACACGCAGGCATGGTCCTCCGCAGGCTGTCGGGCAAGACGGAAAACACGGCGCCCGTCCTCACGCTTATCACCCAGTTCGGCGGCGGAAAGACGCACACGCTGACGGCTCTCTACCACTTGGCCTCTAACGGCGAAAAGGCTGCCGGTTACACCGGGGTTTCCGATCTTCTGAGGGGCGCCGGTCTTTCTTCGGTTCCTTCGGCCCGCGTGGCCGTGTTTGTGGGTAACGCATGGGACCCGCAAGAGGGCCGCGAGAACCCCTGGATCGACATTGCTCGGCAGATTGCGGGCGAAAAAGGGGTCGCAGCCTTGGGCACGGCGGCGAGGACGACGCCGCCGGGGACCGAAACCATCGCTCGGGTCTTCCAAGCTGCGAATGCGCCCGTGCTCGTGCTCTTCGATGAGGTGCTCAATTTCCTGAATCGCCATCGCAGTATGGCGGAGTCGTTCCACGCGTTTATCCAAAACCTGACAGTCGCTATGACCGGTACGACGCATGGGGCCGCGGTTATCAGTCTTCCACGCAGCCAGGTCGAGATGACCGACTGGGACATGCAATGGCAGGACAAGATCACCAAAGTGGTGCGGCGCGTGGCGAAGGACCTCATCGCCAACGACGAGACCGAAATCAGCGAGGTCGTCCGCCGGCGGCTCTTTGAGGATCTGGGAAACGAAAGGACTCGGAGGAACATCTGCAAGGCGTTCGCCGACTGGTGTTTCGAGCGCCGGGCGCAACTCCCGCCGGAATGGACCGCCGTGGACACGGCGGCGACGGAGACCAAGGCCCGCGAGTTCTTGCGGAGCCGGTTTGAGGCGTGCTACCCCTTCCACCCGGCCACGCTCTCGGTCTTCCAGCGGAAGTGGCAGGCGCTTCCGCAATACCAGCAGACGCGCGGTACTCTCGCCATGCTCGCTCAGTGGATATCTATTGCCTCCCACGAGAGCTTCCGCAAGGCTCGGACGGAACCTCTCATCACCCTCGGGTCCGCCCCGCTCTTTGATCTTGGCTTCCGAAGTGTGATCCTTGGCCAGCTCGGCGAGTCCCGCCTGGTGGCGGCCATTGACGCCGATATCGCCGGCGATCAATCGCACGCCAAAGCTCTGGATGCCGACACGAAAGGACCACTGCGGGATATCCACCGCAGGGTAGGGACGGCGATCCTGTTCGAGTCCTCGGGCGGGCAGACCGAGAAGGTCGCGCACTTACCAGAACTCCGTTTCGCTCTCGGTGAGCCGGCAATCGACACGACCTCCGTTGACAATGCAGCATTCGCCCTGGCAGATAAGTCCTATTTCATCCGCAAGGTCGGCTCGGACGGGTTTAAGATCAGCCACCAACCCACCTTGAAGAAGGTGGTCAGCGACCGGCGGGCATCACTGGACGAGGAAACCGAAATCAAGCCCGCCGTTCGCAAGCTGGTGGAAGAGGAGTTCCGGCGCGGAGCGAGCATCCCCATAGTGCTTTTTCCGCGCGAGAGCGCGGAAGTGCCGGACACGCCGAGACTCACGCTCGTCGTCGCCGATCCGGAGGTCGAGTGGACAGGCAGCGGGTCCCTTCGAGAAGACATTAAGGAGTGGACCAGGTATCGGGGCAAGTCCCCGCGGCTGTACCCGGGGTCGCTCGTGTGGTGCATTAAGAAGCCTGGCCGCGATCTTCGCGAGAAGGTCGAGCTGTGGCTCGCCTGGAGGCGCGTAGCAAGGGAAATTGCAGAGGGTACGCTCGGGGGCGACTTCGACCGGGCGGACCGAGCCGATCTCCAGGCAAAGGTCAAGGACGCCGAGGAGGCCGCACGAGATGAGGTCTGGGGCGGTTACCGGTTTGCAGTAATTGCCGACCCTCACGCGCCCGACGGCCTGAAACCGATCGACTTGGGCGCCGGGCATTCGAGCAGCGGCGGGACGCTCTGCGGTAGGGTGATTTCCGCTTTGAAGTCGGAGGCGCTCCTGAACGAATCGGTGGGCGCCGGGTACATCCTCCGCAACTGGCCGCCGGCACTGAAGGATTCGGGAGCATGGCCGCTGGCTAGCCTCCGTCAGAGCTTCCTCAACGGCTCGCTCACGCGGCTTCTCGACCCCGACGGCGTGCTCCGCAGCAAGATCGTCGAGTTTGTTGCAAGAGGAGAGTTTGGGCTGGCCTCGGGTCAGAATCCCGATGGGACTTACGAACGGGTGTGGTTTCAGGAGCCGATTGGGCCGGATGAGGTCGCATTCGAGCCGGGAGTCTTTCTGCTGACGAAGGTCAAGGCGCAGGCGCTAAAGGCAGGAGTCCAGCTAGGGCCCGTCCCCGGAGAGGGAGGGCAGCCGGCTCCCGGACCCGTGCCCGTACCTAGAACCGAGCCAGAGGCTGAGGTTGGACTCTCGCCCACGCCGAGCGTAGAGACGAGGACCATCCGGCTCATCGGTATCGTTCCGCCGGAAGTATGGAATCGTCTGGGTACGAAGGTGCTGCCGAAGCTCCGGGGAGGCTCCGATCTCAAGGTCGGCATCGACTTCTCCGTGACCGTCAGTCGCGATGTTGCGGGCAACCTGACGTCGGACCTCCGACAGATTCTGGATGATCTGGGGCTCATAGACAAGGTGCAGATCCGCGATGCTTGATGGATCGGGTGATAATTGTCGCTGAAAGCAAGATGTCCCCCGGTTCCACGAGTAGGGGAGCCTGCAAACGCTGTTACGCTGAGACTTTCGCGGAGCGCTGGCGCGGGATTCCAGGTCATCCCTACGAGCAGGGCTTCGACTTACGCCTGTGGCCCGACCGCCTTGAGATGCCTCTCGCGTGGAAGAAGCCGCGCATGATTTTCGTTAACAGCATG
>Ga0209017_10002322_pt1 | contig 12508 bp, 10 predicted proteins | sample YNPBryunderm2012_FD_185812 | JGI IMG/M metagenome (GOLD analysis project Ga0209017, IMG submission 185812) | Anoxygenic and chlorotrophic microbial mat microbial communities from Yellowstone National Park, USA - YNP Bryant MS undermat 2012... ... | reverse complement strand
CGCCACTGGCGGTCGGTCAGGTCGGTCGGGTATGGCGTCCTGCTCATGCCCGATCGGATACCGGCCGGGGCTTGTTGGACAAGCTCTGAGAAGAAGAAGGTGAGGGGAAAGCGGATGACGTGCGTGGCGTCTAAGAGTACGGAACGCGGGTACAAGGGCATCATCCTGGTCGCGTTGAACGAGGCCGCGAAGCCGAAGGTCCGGCTCATCGCCTCGAACCTGATCAAGGGGCTGCTCGAACTGCCAGAAAGCGATGACCGTTGCGGCGACGTGTTTGGGACTACAAGGTCTACGAGCAGGTGCTGAGGATGTCCAACCCGGCGTTCGCCGATGTGGTCTGCATCCTGGCCTTGACCTGGGCGAGGCCGTCCACTGTCTGTGCGGTCAAGGCCCGGCACTTCCGTGCGGACATGAAGCTCTGGGACGTGGAGGACATGTACAAGGCGCGACTGCACAAGAAGAAGTACGTCAAGCGAATCTGGCTCCTGCCCGAGGCTTTCGAACTCGTCAGGAAAAGATTGCCGAGTTCCCCACTGGGCCGATCTTCAGGAACGCCCACTGGCTGCCGTGGACCCCCCACGCCCTCGGCATTTACCTGTACCAGATGTAGACGAAGTTCTTGGCCACGAAGGGGCTGGAATGGCCTAACAACCTGTGCATCTATGGTCTGCGACACACATTCGTAACAAAATTCATCGCCGCCAACCCGGACAAGCTCGAATACCTCCGCGAACTGCTAGGCCACAAGGACATGAAGATCGTTCGCAATCATTATTGCCATTAGTTCGATGAACACTCCGCGATCCACAAAGTCTTGAATGGGTTCAAGGTATTTTGAGCAGATCACCCGGCAACGCCCCCTTCAGCAAGAGGCGGCGTTGCCGATGGACAGGTGCTTGTACTGGTAGGCCGGCCCCTTGACCGGCCTGTGTTTCGGTTGCGCCGCGACAAGATTCCGCTGCCGATAGTCGGCGACGAACGCATCGACGGGCAGCTTTCGCTTACCCCGCTGCTCGAAGGCGATTTCGTCCTGGTCGAGCAGTTTTTACAGGAAGGACAAGGAGACCTGGAGTTCGGATGCAGCCTGCTTTGCCGTCATTGCAATTACCCCACTGCACGCTCTTGCAGGCTGTTGGGACTTGCTCAGGCAAAAACGAGCGAAGAGGCTCTGCATCCCGACAAGTCGATCATGTTGGTTGGACCGCAGTCACCATAGGCAAATCCCACGGGGTAGTAGAGCGACCTGTCGAGTTCGCGAAATGCCGTTCAGGGTGCGATCACGGGATCGACAACACTTGCAACATTCGGCACACTTTAGCCGTGCTAAAATTGAAACGTCAGGAACTACTATATTTTGCACGATCATCAACGGAGGGAACATCATGTTGTATACGCCGCCGAAGATTGCACAGGACTTGGGAGTCCCCTACCACACGCTACGGCGGTGGGTCGTGACGGGGCGGATTTCCGGGGTGACACCCCTCTGTCAAAGGAAGGTGGTCTTACTTGACGGAGGATGACGTGAACATCATCTCGGGCTACGTCAATGGCCGCACCGTCACAGCCAGGGTTGGCATGAGAACTTCAAATGCCCGCTCGTAGTCGGTGAGCGGCATCAACATCAGAAAGGCACATCATGAACGTCTGGCAAGAATTCTTGAGGGCTGAGGTCCGTGAGCGGGTCAACGCCTACACGAAACGGAGTGGGGCCAATCACGGCACGGCATGGCATCACCTCTACGACGCATACAAGGACCAGGGAAGGACCGTCCCCGATGTGAAAAACAAGTTGCAGTCGTCCGACGGGACAGCCCTGGAGCGTCTGTTGACGGTCGCGAAGACGATGTAGCGACACCGGGCCGTCTACTTGCCATAGTTAATGGACCACATTGATCAGAGGGACTTCCGGTAGGTGCAACTGTGTATCAACTCACGAAAACGGCCCAGCAGATCACGATCAGGATTCCGAGGGGCAGGAAGCATGGACTATCGCCCCGCGCACGGTTCGTGTGGGCGAGGCTGGTCTGGCTGTCGTTTGCCGTGATCAAGGCTAAGCTGGCCGGCTGGTGTGGGGGGCTGGTGGGCCGGTCGAACGGACTCGCCGTCGCTCTGGATGACCTTATCGAACCGAAGCTTGCCGAACGCGGCCCGAGGGGATGGGTTGCCCTGCCCCCGAACGAGGAGATGGCCGAGAGGTTCGAGTGGCCGAAGAAGCTGGCCCCCATGTCGCGCTGGCAAGACAGGTACGGTTACACGCCGGTGACTAACCCCTTCAAAGGATGGAAGGTGACGAAGGAGGTGAAGGGGAAGACAAAAAAGATCACCACCCACGAAAACGCCTTTGAAATATGGCTGGTGTGGGAATGTCTTCGGGGCAAAACAAAGGCCGACTTTCCTGGGCCGAGCCTGCTGGAGTCCCAGCTCGGGATCACCCTGCACACCGCCAGGAAGATCATCAGGGACATCACGGCCTTGCGCGATGTGTTCAACGAGTACGGTGATTTTCGCAGTCTGGACGTCTAAGTGCAAACGCATGCCGTCTGCACAGACCCCGTAGACCGGGTGCTGAACGAGGCCGGCGTGCCGAGCGAGTCTCGACAGATTCTTAGGGAGGAGGCCGACAGGTTGAAGCTGACGAACACGAAGTTCGTCGAGATCATCAGGAAGGCCGTCAGCAAGCACGACCCCCGACGAATGTGGCGACGACCCGACCGCCATCATCCGTAGCTACTTGAAGAAGGAGGCCACCTTCAAGGCTAAAGGTCGAGGGACGACCCTGAAAAAAACCTGCGGGGGTATGACCAGCAACCTTTGGCGGTTTACCCACCCGCTGCGGGGGTTCGACCACCGACGTGCGGCGGTTTCACCGCCCGGCTGCGGGGATTCGGCCACTGTATTCGTTTGATAGGCTTCCACAAGTTCAAGATAAGAAGCGATGCCGGCCCTGGCGGGCCGGAAGCTGTGCAGCCTGCTCTCGCTCTTAGCTGGCCCCCTACGGGGGCTGTTGGCGCTGCCCAAGCCGGCACACCGATCCTCGCCAGCGGATGGAACAGTCCTGGCGTACTCCCCATCGGGGCGGTCGAGCGGTTAATCGACCGCTGCACGGGTAGGCATACTACCTTCGGGCCAGGAGGTGTCTTCCACCGCACAAGCCGGCCTTCAAGGGGCCACCAGACGACGTGCAGGCCCGAGCGGATGGCCAGGAGACGCGGCTGCGTCTTCCACGGCGTCCACCCATTCTTTGCGCCGCTAGTGAATCATGACGCAAGGAATGACCGCAGAGAACGCGGAAAATGCAGGGAAAAACGCAACAGGGCATGGGACATCTACGCGATCATGCCCATAAAGCCAATACCAACAATTCCGATGCGGACCATTTCAGAAGCTCCTTGATGTTGGTGTCGTAGTGGTGGTGGTTCCCGTTATAAACAAATGGCACCATCTTCACTGCAGCCCCTCCGAGATTAGGGCATGGCGGGGCGGGGCAGAGTGCGAAATAATTCCAATGATCCTAAGAATAAAGAGCACCCCCGAACGTAACATACTCAAGGGAATACGCCACTCCTGATCGTCTTCCACTTTTCATCCTGACCGATCCAAGATCGATCGTATGCATCGGTCATCGAGGCTCCCACATATACACTGGGTTGCCGTCCACATCATGCAGTGTGAATCGGGCGACGCTCTTGGGACCTTCAGGCCGCACCGTCACCGAGAGAAAACCGCCATTGACTCGATGGAAGCGATGAATTGCCTTGTCCTCGCCGGGACTACCCCCCGCATGCTCGTTACTGGCCGGGCCGACCGAGAACTCGTTCAGCCCGGTCTCGGGGTGGACCGAGTGGTACTGCCAGTGCCGATCGCCACAGACCACGATCAATCCGGGCGCGTGGTGTTTCAGCCAGTCACGCAGTTCGTCCCCCTCGTGTTGAAACCCGGCATTGGCGTAATTATCGTTATTGTTTTTGCGATCCGGCCCCACGAACGGAGTCGGCGAGATGAGGATCTTCCACTTGGCCGTGCTCTCGTGGACGGTTTTTTTGAACCAGGCCTTCTGCTCGTGGCCCCAGAGGGTTTTGTTTGGACCATCGGGAATGTTGTTGGGGGAGCGAAAATCCCTGCCCTCGCTGAACCAGACTTGCAAGTCACGGCCCCAGCGATAGGTTCGATAGGTCGGCCCGTCCGCCATGGGGGCTTGCTGACGGAAAAGCTTCTGCCCCCAAGCGAACGTCAAATCGCCTTGGGACTGCCCCGGCCAAGTGTCGTTGACCAGCGTGTCGTGATCGTCCTTCAGCCAGTAGGTGCCCGTGGACGCGGTGAACGATTTGAGCCGTGGCAGGCTGAACATCCGCTCCCAGTGGTAGCGTGCCAGCCGCACATTGGTTGCTTTCGGGTGGTCGCTGTCGTAGTAGACGAGATCACCGGTGAGCACGGCAAAGGCCGGTGCAAGCTTTTCCATCGACGGATAGATTGGGTGGCCATCTTCATGCCCACGGTCCCTGTAGCCCTGACAGGTCATGACGCAGAAGGTCAGATTGGTGGGGGTGTCGGCTGCGGGGGCGGTGTGAAACCGCCCGTGGACCGAGCCGTGGACCGGCTGCCCGCCAGGGCCGGTGGATTCGACCGCGTAATGGTATTGCGTGCCTGGCTTCAGTCGGGTCAGTCGAAACTGGTGGATGAAGTCCGTCGCCTCGGTCACATCCACCCAGTCGGTGACCAGCGAGTTGGCGAGGTCAGCCCGGGGCGAGTAGCGGACCCGGACCCGGCCGGGGGCACCGGGGCAGGCTCCATGCAGATCGTCAACATTCCCTTGAGCGGTTTTCTCCGCCCCCGTGGCATCGAAACGCTGCCCGGTGCTGTTGCGGGTGGGGTTGGCTGTCAGTCGCGTCCAGACCACGGCCGAGGTGTCGGTCATCTCCCCGACCCGCACGCCGGTTGCTTGCCGTGGCAGCGGTGGGTCGATCGACGGTTGACCGATCAACACCGCTGGCATCGGCACAGTCATGAGCAGGAAAAATACGATGTGTCGATGGCAAATCGGGAGCCGCATGATGACCTCGGAGAGCCTGTCTTCTCGGCTTGCAGAAACGAAGCGGCGGAACCGCGCTCTCGGGCCATCTGTTTGCCAAAGGTCACAGTACTGCCGCCTAGGATACGAATTAACTCAACGATGATTCGGTTTGTAGAACATATATCGGACATGGACAAATCTCCAAGTGCTGGCCGTGTTTCCCGGACGAATAACCGCTCCCCTAGCTTAAGAGACTCTGGTAAGGAGTTGGGGTCTGTTGAACTTGCATCAGACAAGCCCGGGGCGACACGATGCTGTAGCAGACGCATCGTCAGCCGAAGCGAAATCCGGCGGTCAACCCGAAACTTGCAAGGTTTTGTCGCGACAGTCGGAGAAGGGCCAGCAATGCTCCACCGAGTCCAGCCAAGGTCAGTGTGCCTGGTTCCGCGGCACCGATTCCTTCCGGACCGGGACGCGGCCCCGGCGTGGGAGATTCCATCTCCGGAGGGGAGTTTCCGCCGTCCGGCTGCCGGCTGGTTAAGACACCGTCGCGGCCAAAGAATCGATAACGGCCGAGTTGATCGCTGTTCAGGGAATTGAGGATTAATGCCGTTTCGCCGGGGCCATTGTCGAGAAACGCGCCCGGGATACCCGATCCGGGTAATTCATAGAATGTTCCCGGTGCTGCCGTTCCGTTCGTAAAGCCGATCCGAGCAGACGATCCACCACGACCGGCGACGCCGCCGTTGAAATCGCCACTTTCCCAGACCACTTGGGCATAATTGAACTCGACATCAAAATTACCCCGGCCAGTATCCGAGCGATCGATCAATAACAGTTGAAAATCGTTGAGCAGATTTCCACGACCGCCATAAAAATCGACACCCCGCCAGGTCGCGGCAAATGCAGGTCGGCGGTCGACCGTGCCGGTGCCATACTGAATAATCCCCCGGAAGGTCGTGTCGACATCCGCAAAGAACGGCGCGATCACCATCGAATTTAACTGTCCAAGCGGGACCGGAGTAAAATCCGACAATGGCGCGCCGAAGGTCACGTTGCCATTACTATTCACAAACACCGACGAAAAGGTCTGGCCGAAAAAATCAACCGTGAAGCCAAGCGGCTGGGCGGTCGATGAGCCGTCGTCCATCCCCGGTAGCGACGCTGAGTCAAATCCCGAGCGGATCGGGGACTCGGCCGCCAACTCGGAGCTGATCCCGGCCAAACAGGCCGCCGCGACCAGGAAGCGAGTCAAGGACATAAAGCATTCCTGCGAAGTCTCGAGGATTGACGTGTATAGATGAGACGGCTTCCCCAGTTGCCTGTCACCGGTCCAACTTTACCGTCTCCGACAACGATCCATCTCCGTTCAGACAAGTTTCGCCAGCAACGATGAGCAATAGCTGCGCCAAATCGCTTCCTCTGGAGTCATCGGCCGAGCGGTCACTAAAGTGGGCAACGTTTCGGGGAAGTGGTAAACTCGTGGTCGTCTGACAACGTCGATGATTTTGCCGGAACGCTGTAAAAATTACGGATTGATCGGCACTTATTTGTAAAAATGCTCATTTGCCGTCCGTCAACGGATCAAAACCAGTCGGAGATCCATCACATTCGTTCCGGTCCAGCCCGGTTTCAGCAAACTGTCCACCGCCGCGAAGAAATCATAACTGGCATGCTGCGTGAGAAAGTGAGCGGCATTCAAACCAAGTCTTTGTGCCGTTTGCCAAACCGATCGAGTGAGAATCGCCCCGGCGGCATCGGTCGGACCGTCTTCACCGTCGGTGCCACCGCTGACGATGACCAGGCGATTCAGTCCCGCTTCCCCGAGTTTGACGCCGGCAGCAAGGACAAATTCCAGGTTCCGACCACCCCGGCCGTGCTGATCTCCGAGGGTGACGGTCGTTTCTCCGCCCAGAAGCAGGCACAGGGGTGGCGGCATCGGCAGACTCAGATCACGGATGCTTCGGCACAATCCGGCGATGGCAATCGCTACCTCACGTGATTCACCTTCGATCAACGGGCCGAGATTGAGAACCGCATAACCACGCTCGCGGGCCGCCTGTTCTGCTGCCCGCAACGCAGTCAGGTTATTGCCGATGATTCGTGTCTGCACCCGGGGTGGAAGCGATTTCGGCGTCTCAGGTCGTCGGCCGTGCCGGCCGGCATCGAGAACATCCCGGCACCGGCGCGGAATTCGCTCGAGGAGTTGCCGTTGTTCGAGAATTGCCCAGGCATCGGCATACGTTGTCGGATCGGGTGTCGTCGGTCCGGAGGCGATCACATCGAGTGGATCCCCGACCACGTCGGAAATGACCAAGGTGAGCAGCAGCCGGCCCGAAAATGCCTCGGCGAGCCGTCCTCCTTTAACCCGAGAGAGATGTTTGCGGACCGTGTTCATCTCTTCAATCGTCGCTCCGCTGCCATGCAGCAGCTTTGTTACCGTTTGCTTATCCTCGAGGGTGATGCCGTCGATCGGAGCGGGCATGAGTGCCGAGCCACCCCCGGAGAGCAAACAAATGGCGACATCATCCGGACCCGCCTCGGCGAGTAATTGCAACATCGCCTCGGTTCCGGTGACGCCTTCCGGGGTCGGATGATTCCATCCTGCAGGCCTTGCGGCATGCAGGTGAATCCGGGCCAATGGTCGTTGGGCGCCTTGCGGAACGTTTACCCAGCCGGTTGTGCGTGGCAATAACTCAGGGAAGGCCGCTTCCCAGCCGGCGGCCATGCCGGCCCCGGCTTTCCCGGCTCCGACCACGAGAATTCGCGGAGCATGCCGGAGGGCTTCGAGCCACTCGGGGGGGAATTCCGCGATGGCGGCCATTACCAGTCGGTCGGCAGCAACGGCAGCCACGCCAGCATTCCAGATCCCCCGGGCATCCGCTACCATCGCTGATTCATCTTGCGGAGAAAGTGCAGCAGGTGATGCCGAAACCTGAACATTCCCGTGTTCGCCGGGCAACCCCATCAGCGTTCCTCACGAGGGGACGGTCAATCCGGTGTTGATCACAGCGTTATGATTATGTCGAGTGTACTGTTTTTCCAAGAATTGATGAAAAATTCAAAAAACATGTCCGAGGAGACTTGTCGAAGCCGGGTTGACTTGATAGCGATCGTCGCGATAAATGAATATATCGCCGGTTGCCCTCTCGAACCTGGCGAATTTCAAGTCCATGAGGTATCTGGCCATGTGGGAACCACCCGCCGGCCATCCGCTATCGCGGTTCTTCGCTGGCATCACTGAACATGCGTTTCTGACCACCTTGGGTGTCGCGGACCCGCCGCTCATCGATTATTTGTCGGGAATGCTGTCCCGCTTTATTCACATCGACTCGCTGTATCGACTGCGGGGGGCTGGGGGCCAGCGATTGAGCGAATTGTATCAGATGATTGCAGAGGCCGAGCATCTTCCCGCCGAGGGCCGCACACATCGTGAGTATCACCGCCACATCGGCGATTTCACACTCTACTGGACCGGATTGTTCCCCGAGTCGATTCATCGCCTCGAGCGATTTTCTCACAAAGATCCGCTGCTTAACTTTACCACCTTGGGGAAACGTTCATATTACTTGGCGAGTCAGTTTGACGATGACAATTTGCGTGACGAAGCCGCGATCCTGCGTCGACTGAGCGAACAGTTTGAACTCTGTGCCGTCGGTTTGCGAGAAGTCCGCCGGGAGTGGGAGGAACTGGCTGATCAACCGCTTCCGCCAGGTACCGGGTTGATCCAATAACTGTGAGCACAGTTCAATCAAACCCCGAGATGACCCCGCACGACCGGATGGATGGAGTTGTCACCGGATTGTGCCAGGATTCTGCCAGGAAGACGCGACAAACTGCTCCAGTCTCTTGACCAGCCCCGAGAGAAACGCGACGATAACGGTCAGTTCGTCCGACTCGCGTCTTTTTCGGGGGGCTTAATCATGGCAAAACCACATCGCCGGGCATTTCATCGGGCGGCCACCGCAGCCACGCTCAGTTTGGCGGCGTCGAGTTATCGGGGCATTGCCGGCGCGAACGACCGCGTTCGCCTCGGTTTCATCGGCGTCGGCAATCGCGGGGATCAACTGCTTGATGCTTTTCTGGTTCACAAGGATTGTCAAGCGGTCGCCCTCTGTGACGTTTACGCCCCGTATCTTGAAGCAGCAAATAAAAAGCTCGGCGGAACCGCCAAGCTTTTCCAGGATTATCGTCAGCTTCTTTCGCAAAATGCAATCGACGCGGTGGTCATTGCGACACCGGATCACTGGCATGCGTTGCAGTTTGTTGATGCCTGTCGCGCGGGCAAAGATGTTTATGTCGAAAAACCGACTAGCCTGACCATCGCTGAGGGACGGGTCATGTGCCGGGTCGCAGCCGAGACACAACGGATCACGCAAGTCGGATTGCACCGCCGCTCGATTCCGTACATCCGAGAAGCCGTCGAACTGATTCAGGCCGGCGCGATCGGGAAAGTCTCTGTTGCCAAAGCGTATTTTCATCGGAACGAGTCGCCGATGGGAATCGGTAAACCGCAGAACTGTCCGCCGCCCGACGGTCTCGACTGGGATTTGTGGCTTGGACCAGCCCGAGAAACAGAGTTCAACCCGAACAAATGTCTGTACAAGTTTCGCTGGTTCTGGGATTATTCCGGCGGTCAGGTCACAAACATCGGCACCCACTATGTCGATGTGATTCAGTGGGCGCTGGGGCAGGTTGCTCCCCGAGCTGTTGTTTGCCTGGGGGGCAATTTCGTGCTCGAAGATAATCGCGAAGTTCCGGATACATGCGAATCGGTCTGGCAGTACGATCACGCGATTGCAACCTTCAGCCAGTACAATGGCAGTTCCGCGCCGGGCAATATCCGTGGCTGGAATCTCGAATTCCGGGGAACGCACGGCACGATGTATATTTCCGACGGCCCGGCTGGCTATGAAATTGTCCCGGAAAATGTCCGCCTCGAAGAACTCCCGGCCCTCAGCCCGATCGCCCGCGAAGAAAATCAGCGACAAGGGCGGGCGGTGAAGCCGGCACGAAAACCGGCCGCGAATAAAGGCCCGGCCGGCACAGAATTTCACACTCGCAATTTCCTCGACTCGGTGAAATCGCGTAAAGAAACATATTGCCCGATTGAAACCGGGCATCGCTCCACCTCGGCAACGATATTGACTCGCTTGGCGTACCAGCGGGGCAGGCTCTTGACCTGGGATGCTGCCGCTGAACGCGTCACCAACGATGAAGAGGCAAACAAGCTTCTCAGTTACGAATATCGAAAACCCTGGAAACTCATTTGATCGAGAAGTTAATAGATGTGATATTATCGTAAATTCTGAGGAAAATTCATGGATCAGCCCCGAAAAAGATCCCAGGATGAGGACGATTTCGAAGATGATGAGGTTCGTCTTCGGAAGAAGAAGAAAAGGGTCAAAGAAACTGGGATGGATCCGACAGTGTACTGGGCCATTCGCGGCACCGTTTTGTTGGTGTTGCTTGGCGTCCTTGGCGTCGGTGCCATCCTGTTGAAAAATCGCATGGCCGAAAATGAGAAAATCCGGCAGTACAACAAAGAAGTGGAGGAACGCAACCGCAAACTCGCCGAGGAAGAGGCCGCTCCACTCCGCCGCTGACCTAGAAGATATTGCTTGCACACGACCCCAGACCGCCGCGTCGGGGTTTTCCGTTCATATAACGAATTATTGCAGATAATTCACGGAACGACAGATGAGTTCAGGAAACCTGGCGAGCAGGCCTGTTGTAGGGGCGTCTCGCGGGATTCCTTCTTTTCTTGGGAAGGTTGACACGGATGATCAGGTTGAAGTTGCCGGATGGCTCGCTCCGCCAGGTTCCGCCTGGCACCCGTCCCCGTGATGTCGCCGAGTCGATCAGCAAGCGGCTGGCACAAGCGGCTGTGGCAGCCAAGATCGACGGGGAGATTTATGATCTTGATCGGGAGATTCCGTTATCAAACGAAGGAGACGACGCACGCGAACGTTCTTTCACGCTTCTGACCGAGAAGGATCCTGAAGCACTGGATGTGCTCCGGCACAGCACTGCCCACATCATGGCCCGCGCGGTGATGCGGCTGTTCCCGGGTGTGAAACTCGCCTTCGGCCCGACAACCGACACCGGTTTTTATTACGACATTGATAGCCCCACCCCGATTACTGAGGCTGATTTTCCGCGGATCGAAGCGGAAATGGCCAAAATCATCGCCGAGGCCGAGCCGTTTGAACGTTTCGAGCGGCCGACAGCGGCGGCAAAAGCCCTGGTTGCCGATCTGAAGCAAGATTACAAAGTCGAGCACATCGATGAAGGTCTGAAAGATCATCCGACAGTCAGCTTCTATCGCCAGGGAGAATTCATTGATCTTTGTCGTGGTCCGCACCTTCCCCACGCCGGGAAAGTCGGGGCATTCAAGCTGCTCTCCATTGCCGGGGCATACTGGAAGGGCGACGCGAGCCGCAATCAATTGCAGCGGCTCTACGGAACAGCCTTCTTCGATCAAAAGCAACTCGACAGCTACCTCACCCAGATTGAAGAAGCCAAGAAACGCGACCACCGCGTCCTCGGCCGACAATTAAAGTTGTTCACAATCAGCCAGACGGCGGGACAGGGACTGATTTTATGGATGCCGAAGGGAGCTACAGTCAGACACTTGCTGGAAAGTTTTATCCGAGAGGAACTTCTTAAACGCGGCTACACCCCGGTCTACACCCCACACATCGGAAATTTGAATCTGTACCGGACTAGCGGTCACTTCCCGTACTATGCCGATGCACAATTCCCGCCGATGTATCTCAATCCACTGGTAGCTACCGTTGATACCTGGTTTTCCCTGCTAGAAAAAGATTTGCTCACCCCCGAACAAGAGTCGGCTTTCCTCGCCGTGATCGACAGCATCATCGAGAGTAAGTCCCCAGCATCACCGGATCACGATTTACCCCGTTACTCGCTGAATCAGGTCAAACACGATGCCGCGGCTCTTAACCACGAATATCGCCACGCCAGAGACAGTAGCGAAAAACTTCATGTGCTGAAACAGTGGATGTCTGCGCAAGAAGGTTATCTTCTCAAACCGATGAATTGCCCGCATCACATCCAAATCTACAAGGCTAGCCCGAAAAGCTACCGCGATCTCCCGATCAAACTCGCGGAATTTGGCACGGTTTACCGCTTCGAGCAGTCGGGCGAACTTGGCGGCATGACCCGCGTTCGCGGCTTCACTCAGGACGATGCCCACCTTTTCGTTACCCCTGAACAGGTCGAAACGGAAATCCGCGCCGAGATCGACCTCGTGCTTTTCGTGCTTTCAACCCTGGGCCTCACCGATTATCGAGTCCGGGTCAGTGTCCGCGACCCCGAGTCGAGCAAATATGTCGGACCGCGGGAACTTTGGGAAAAAGCGGAACAGACCCTGACCAATATCGTGCAAAGTACCGGGCTGAATTATTCCATCGGTGTCGGCGAAGCCGCTTTCTACGGGCCGAAGATCGACTTCATTGTTCGCGATTGCATCGG
>Ga0209017_10002321_pt1 | contig 12511 bp, 11 predicted proteins | sample YNPBryunderm2012_FD_185812 | JGI IMG/M metagenome (GOLD analysis project Ga0209017, IMG submission 185812) | Anoxygenic and chlorotrophic microbial mat microbial communities from Yellowstone National Park, USA - YNP Bryant MS undermat 2012... ... | reverse complement strand
GAGCACCCCAAGCCCGGCGAAGGCCAGGGGAAGCCCCCCTCGGTAGCCCAAGGCGATCCCCAGGGCCAGGCTGAAGAGGGCCAAAAGGTCCACCCAGGTGAGCATGGCTAGAGTCTACCCCCTCAGGCCCCAGCCCCTGGCCCTTAGAGCGGCGAAGATGCCCGCCATGACGGCATCCACCTCCTCGTCCTTGAGGGTCCTTTCCGAGTGGCGGAAGCGGAGGTGAAAGGCCAGGCTCTTCTCCCCTTCCTTGAGGGGCGGGCCCTGGTAAAGGTCAAAGAGGGCGAGGCTTTCCAAATAGGGACCCGCCGCTTCCCGGATGACCCTTTCCACCTCTCCGTAGGGGATGGCCTCGGGCACCACCACGGCCAGGTCCCGCAGGGCCTGGGGGTAGCGGGAGGGGTCCTGGAAGGAGAGGGGCTTTTCCGGCAAGGGTAGGGTCAGCTCAAAGAGCCACACCGGGGGAAGCTCCAGGGCCCGGGCGATCTCGGGGTGGAGCTGGCCCACGAAGCCCTTCTCCTCCCCCTCCACCACCACCCGACCCGAGACCCCGGGGTGGAGGAAGGGGTAGGGATGGGCCTCCACCTGGAAGCCCAGGCCCAGCCGCCCCAAGAGGGCCTCCAGGTACCCTTTGAGGAGGAAGAAGCCAGAAAGCTCCTCCTTGGCCCAGGGGAGCCGCACCCCTTCGCCGAAGAGGAGGCCCGCCAGGTGGGTCCTCTCCTCCACCAGGCCCCCCGCCACGCCGTAGACCCGGCCCAGCTCAAAGAGGAGGGCCCGCTCCGGGCGGTCCAGGGCCAGGTTCTCCTTGAGGGTCTTGAGGAGGCCGGGGAAGAGGTGGGTCCTGAGGGCGGCCTTCTCCGGGGCCAGGGGGTTTTTCAGGCGCAGGGGGTAGGGGGGGAGGCGAAAGAGGGGGGCTTCCTCGGGGTCAGCGAAGCTGTAGGTGTAGACCTCCTGGAAGCCCAGGCCCGCCAGGAGCTCCTTGAGCCTCTCCTCCTTGCGGTAGGGGGCCTCCACGCCCCGGTTGTCGGGGGCGGGGAAGAAGGCGGGGAGGTCCAGGGGGATGGTCTCATAGCCCTGGATGCGGGCCACCTCCTCCACCAGGTCCTCCTCCAGGCGGAGGTCCAGGCGGTGGCTGGGCGGGGTAACCCGGTAGGGCCCCTCCCCCTCCACCCGGCACCCCAGCCGCCTCAGGATGGCGATCTGCGTCTCCTCGGGGTACTGGGTGCCCAAGAGGGCGTTGGCGTACTGGGGGCGGAAGGGGATGGGCTCGGGCGGGCTGGGGTTTCCCACCTCCAGGATGGCCTCGGCCACCCGGGCCCCGGCCAGGGCCTGGAGGAGGCTCAGGGCCCGCTTCTGGGCGGGGATCTGGCCCAGGGGGTCCACGCCCCGCTCAAAGCGGTGGCTGGCCTCGGTGCGGAGGCCGTGGCGGCGGGCGGTCTTGCGGATGGCGATCGGGTCAAAGAGGGCCACCTCCAGGGCGATGGCCTCCGTGTCCTCCCGCACCTCGCTCTCCGCCCCGCCCATGACCCCGGCGAGGCCGATGGGGAGGCTTTTCTCCCTCCGCTTGGCGGCGATGACCAGGTCCTCGGGGTGGAGGGCCCGCTCCACCCCGTCCAGGGTGCGAAGCCTCTCCCCCTCCCGGGCCCGGCGCACCAGGATCCCCTCCCCCACGAAGCGGAGGTCAAAGGCGTGCATGGGCTGGGACCTCTCCAGCATCACGTAGTTGGTGATGTCCACGACGTTGCTGATGGGGCGCATGCCGGCGGCGAAGAGGGCCCGCTGCAGGGGGATGGGGCTTGGCCCTACCCGGAGGCCAAAGGCGTAGGCCAGGGTGAAGTGGGGGGCGCCCAGGGGGTCTTCCACCTCCAGGCGGAAGGGAAGGGGCAGGGCCTCGGCCCGGTAGGGGACCTGGGGCTCCACCAGGGCGTAGCCCAGGGCGTGGAGGTCCCGGGCCAGGCCCAGAAGGCCCAGGGCGTCCGGGCGGTTGGGGGTGACCTCTATCTCCAAGACCACCTCCTCGGGCCAGGCCTCGGCCAGGGGGGTGCCCGGGGGGAGGGCCTCGGCGGGAAACTCCAATAGCCCCCCGCCGTACTCCCCCACCCCGAGCTCCCTGGGGGAGAGGGCCATGCCCAAGGAGCGCACCCCCTGGATGACCCGCTCCCCCACCAGGAAGCCCTCCAGCTCCGTGCCGGGGAGGGCCAGGGCCACCCCGATCCCGGCCCGGGCGTTCTCCGCCCCGGAGACCACCTCCACCACCCCCCCGGCCTCCAGGACCAGGCGCTTGAGGCCCGTCCCCGGGATGGGGTGGGCCTCGAGGACCCGGGCGAAGACCACCCCGGGAGGGATCTGGAAGAGGCGCTCCACGCGGTCCGTCTCAAAGCCCAGCCCCGCCAGGCGTTCCTCCAGGACCTCGGGGCTTTCCAGCTCGGGGACGTACTCCTTGAGCCAGGAGAAGGGCACCCTCATAGAACCCCCCTGAACTGCTCCAGGAACTTCAGCCTGCCGGCGAAGAAGTAGCGGATGTCGGGGATGCCGTAGCGGAGCATGGCGAGCCTCTCCACCCCCAGGCCAAAGGCGAAGCCCGTGACCCCTTGGTAGGCGGGGGGAAGGCCCTGGTTCTGGCGGTAGGCGTCCACCGCCTGGAAGACCCCGGGGTGGACCATCCCCGCTCCGCCCAGCTCCAGCCACTTCCTTCCCTCGGGCCACCAGATGGCGAACTGGGCCCCGGGCTCCACGAAGGGGAAGTAGACGGGCTGGAAGCGCACCCTTGACTCGGGGCCGTAGAGGGCCTGGGCCAGCTCGTAGATGGCCCCCTTGAGGTGGGCCATGGTGATGCCCTCCCCCACCACCAGCCCCTCCAGCTGGTGGAAGACGGCCTCGTGGGTGGCGTCGGTCTGCTCAAAGCGGAAGACCCGCCCCGGCACCACGATGCGGAAAGGGGGGGTGTGGGCCACCATGTAGCGGACCTGCATGGGGGAGGTGTGGGTGCGGAGGAGGAGCCGCCCCTCCACCTCCTCCCCCAAGGGCCCCTTTAGGCGGAGGCCTTCTTCCTCCAGCCAGAAGGTGTCCCACATGTCCCGGGCGGGGTGGTGCTCGGGGATGTTGAGGGCGTCAAAGTTGAAGAACTCCCCCTCCACCTCCGGCCCCGTGACCGCCTGGTAGCCCAGGGCCCGGAAAATCTCCAGAAGCTCCCTCTCCATGAGGGTGATGGGGTGAAGTCCCCCCACGAAGAGGCCCGCCCCGGGCAGGGAGACGTCCAGGCGTTCCCCTTCCAGGGCCTTCCTTAAAGCCTCCTCCTCCAGGGCCCTTTCCCGCTCCTCCAGGGCCTTCTCCAGGGCCTCCTTTAGGGCGTTCAGGGCCTGGCCCCGCGCCTTTCTTTCCTCCAGGGGGAGGGCGGCGAGGGCCTTCATCTCCTGGGTGATGAGGCCCTTCTTGCCCAGGTACCGGGCCTTGAGGGCCTTCAGGGCCTCGAGGTCCTGGGCGCTTTGGATGGCGGCTAAGGCTTCTTCCAGCTCCCGCATCCTAAAGAGGATACCCCATTCCCCGCACCCAGCGGAGGAAGGCCTCGGGCGGCCTTGGGGCCTCCCCGCCGTCTTTCCAGGCGAAGCGGAGGTCCCTTAGGGGCCCTTCCCCCACCCCCATCCCCCGGGGGAAGAGGGGGCGGAGGTCCAAAGGCCCCACCTCCTCCCCCAAGAAGGCCTCCCGGAAGCGGGCCACCTCCTTCTCGTGGCCAAAGTGAAAGGCGTAGAGGGCATCTTCCAGGGCGAAGAGAAAGCGGGGCCTAGGGGAAAGCTCGGGGAAGGCCCCTTCCCAGGGCCTTTTCAGGAAGGCGAAGGCCCGCCCCGGCCTGAGGCGGAAGACCACCTCCAAAGCCTCCCCCAAAAGCCCAAAGCTCCCCACGAAGGGGCGCACCAGGTCGTACCCCTGGACGTTCTTGACCACAAGGCCCCCGGCCCGCACCACCTCCCCCTTGGGGGTGCGGAAGGTGAGGCCCAGGACCTCGGCGGGGAAGAAGAAGGTCTGGGCGAAGCCCCCCCGGGCCACAAGCCCCCCCACGCCCCCGGGAAGCTCCACCGGGGGAAAGGGGGGAAAGAGGCCCGTCCCCTCGAGGGCCTCGTAGACCTCCAATAGCCCCGCCTCCCCCGGGGCCACCAGGTACTGATCGGCGGCGTGGACCTCCATGGGCCCATTATTCCACCGGGGCCAGGAGGAGGGCGAGAAGGGCCAGGGCCACGCCCAGGCCCACGGCCAGGGGAAAGCTGTGGAGGAAGAGGGGGTAAAGGAGGCCCGCCAGGGTGCCCCCCAGGTAGAAGGCCGCCACATAGGCCCCGCTCACCCCTGGCCCCCGCCTCCCCGCCGCCCCCTAGGCCAGGCTCTGGGCGGTGAAGAGGGCCGCCATCATGAGGACGAAGCCCAGGGCCAGGCCGGGCGGGGGCAGGAGGAGCAGGGCCATGCCCAGGATGACCCCCAAGAAGGCCAGGCGGAAGGTGGCCACGGGGCCAAACCTCCGGGAGAGGAAGCCGGAGAAGGCGCTTCCCGGGATGCCGAAGAGGTAGGCCAGGTAAAGGAGGCCCACCTGGCCCGGCCCAAAGCCCATCTCCAGGAGGCGGTAGGGGAGGAGGTTGGCCAAAAAGAGGTTCAGGAAGAGGAGGATGCCCCCCACCAAATAGAGGGGCCAGGCCCTGAGGTCGTACCGGGGCGGGCCTAAAGGGGGCAGGCGGGAGGGGGTGCGGAGGAGGAAAAGGCCCAGCAGGAGGGCGGGCAGGGAGAGGAGGAGGAGGGCCCCTCGCGCCCCCACCCCCTCCGCCAAAAGCCCCGCCAACACCCGGCCAAGCCCCCCGCCCAAGACGTTGCCCGCCATGTAGATGCCCGCCATCTCCAAAGCCCTCTGCGGGAAGAGCACGGGCACCAGGGCGATGGCCAAAGCGGGCACCAGGGCTGCCCCCACCCCCTGGAGGAGGCGGGAAAAGGTCCAGAGGAAAAGGCTGGGGCTGAGGGCTCCCAAAAGCCCCCCAAGCCCCACCAGGAGGAGCCCCCCGCCCAGGATGACCCCCGCGGGCAGGGAAAGCCTCGGCACCAGGGGGGAGAGGAGGACCAGGAGGAGGAGGGGGAGGCCCACGCCCGGCCCCGCCGCCCCCGGGGGTGCGTCAAAGAGCTTCTCTATGAGGGGAAGGAGGGGGACCACGGCGTAAAGGGCGCTGTAGAGGGCCACCCCCGAGAGGAGCACGGCCAGGCCCACCCCCTTATCCTAGGCGTATGCGGGCGCTGAAGGTGGCCCTTCCCCTGCCCCTTCCCCCCATGAGCTACCTGCCCCCCCTGGGGCAGGAGGGGGAGGCTCCCTTGGGCCTTCGGGTGGCCGTGCCCTGGCGGGGGGAGGTGCGAGTGGGGGTGGTGGTGGGGGAGGAGGAGGTGAGGCCGGGGCCCGGCCTGCGCCACGCCATCGCCTATCTGGACCAGAAGCCCTACCTGCGGGAGGAGGAGACCCGCTTTGCCGAGGAGGCCGCCCGCTACCTCTTCGCCCCCCTGGGCCAGGTCCTTTTGGACTTTCTCCCTCCTTTTCCCGAGCTTTCTCACCGGGTCCGCCTCTACCCCGGGGCCGACCCCAAGGTCCTGCCCCAGGGCCTCGAGGGCCTTTCGGACTGGCAGGAGGCCAAAGGCTTTGACCCCAAGCTTTTAGACCTCCTGCGGGAGGCCGGGGTCCTGGAGGAGGAGGTGGCCTTCAAGGAGGGGAAGAGGGTCCTTCTGCCCCTCAAGGAGGACCACCCCGACCCCGAGCTCTCCCGCGCCCTTAGGCGCCTCAGGGAGATGGGCTACGCCGAAAGCCTCGCCGCCTGGGCCCGGGCCACGGGGCTTGGGGTGCGGCGGCTCAAGCGCCTTCTGGAGGAGGGCTATGTGGGCTACGGCCCTCCGCCGGAGGCCAGGGGGGAGGAGGGCGGGGTGGAGCCCCTCTTCCTGCCGGAGAGGCCCGAGCGCCTGAACGGGGGGCGGTTTTCCGAGAGGCTCCGGCTTTTAAAGGGGCTTCTGGCCCGGGGGAGCCACCTGGTCCTCTTCCCCGAGGTGAGCCTCCTCCAGCGCTTCCTGGCCTTCTTCCCCGAAGCCCGGGCCTACCACGGGGGGCTTCCCCCAAGGGCGCGGGAGGCCCTTTTCCGCTTCCCCAGGGGCCTGGTCTTCGCCACCTATGGGGGGCTTCTTCTCCCCTTCACCCCGAGCTCCCTCGTGGTGGTGGAGGAGGGGAGCGAGAGCTACAAGCTGGCCTCGGGCACCCGGGCCTTCATCCCCCCCCTGGCCGAGCTCAGGGCCAGGCTCCTTGGCATCCCCCTCACCTACCTCTCCCTGGTGCCTTCGGTGGAGGTCCTGGAGCGGCCCGGCCTCACCTTCCCCGTGCCCAAGCCCAGGGTCATGGTCCTGGACCTGAGGCGGGAGAAGGGCTACCCCTTTGCGGGCCGGGCCCTGGCCCTTTTGCGGCAGGTGGAGGAAAAGGGCAGGCAGGCGGTGGTCCTGGCCGCCCGCAAAGGGTACAGCGCCCTCCTCCTATGCGGCGACTGCGGCTACAAACCTACCTGCCCCAACTGCGCCCTTTCCTTGCGCTACTACCGGGAGGGGAGGGGCCGGCTCCTCTGCCACCAGTGCGGGCATGAGGAACCCCCGCCCCTCCTCTGCCCGGAGTGCGGCTCCCCCCTTTTAGAGCCCAGGGGGCCGGGGCTGGAGTGGCTTTCCGAGGAGCTCAGGAGGCACCTTTCCCTTCCCGTCCTCCGCTACGCCAAGGAGGGCAAGGACGACCTGAGTCCCCTTCTGGAGGGGAGGCCCGGGGTGGTGGTGGGCACCACGGCCATCCTCAGGGGTCCGAGCCTCCCTGAGCTGGCCCTGGTTCTCCTGCCCTACGCCGACGGCTTCCTCTATGATTCCGACTTCCGGGCGGCGGAGCGGTACCACCGCCTCCTCTGGGCCCTGACCGAGCTCAGGCCCGGGCGGAGGCCCCTGCTCCTCCTCCAGACCTACACGCCCGACCACCCCGCCCACCAGGGGCTTCTGGAGGGGGGCGTGGAGGCCTTCCCCTGGGCGGAGAAGGCCCTGAGGGAGGCCCTCCACTACCCCCCCAAGGTGCGCATGGTGAAGCTGGAGGTGAGCCACCGCCAGGAGGAGCGGGCCCTGGAGGCCGCCTTCGCCCTAAAGGAGGCCCTGAAGGGGGTGGCCCAGGAGGAGGAGGTCCTGGGCCCCGCCCCCGCCCCCGTGCCCCGGGTCAAGGGGGTCTTTGTCTACCACCTCCTCCTTCGGGGGAGCACGGAGCGCCTTTTGGAACTCCTCTCCCACCTGGACCGGCGGCGGGTTAAGCTGGACCCTGACCCCCACCGCTTCGTGGGGCTCCTGGAGGACTAGGCGTGCGGGACTACCCTTGGCGAGCCTGGATAGAGGTGGACCTGGATGCTCTTTGGGCCAACTACCTCCTCCTCAAGGCCAGGGCCCAGGGGGAGGTGATCCCTGTCCTCAAGGCGGACGCCTACGGCCACGGGACCCTCCCCATCGCCCGCTTCCTGGAGGAAAAGGGGGTGGAGCGGTTCGCGGTGGCTACCCTCGCGGAGGGGAGGGCCCTCCGGGAAGGGGGGGTGAGGGGGGAGGTGCTCCTTTTGGGGAGCCTCCACCCCCTGGAGGCGGAGGGGGCCCTGAGGTGGGGCCTCACGCCCACCCTCTCCACCCTGGAGGCCGCCCAGGCTCTGGCCCAGAGGGCCCGGGCCCTGGGCCTCACCCCAAGGGCCCACCTCAAGGTGGACACGGGGATGAACCGGGTGGGCTTCCCCTGGGAAGAGGCCTTGGCCGCCCTGAGGGCCGTGGAGGCCCTGGGGGTGCGGGTGGAGGGGGTGTACAGCCACCTGGCCACGGCGGGGGAGGACGAGGCCTTCGTGGAGGTGCAACGGGGGCGGTTTCAGAGGGTGCGGGAGGCCCTGGGGCCGGGGTATTTCTACCACCTGGAAAACTCCTATGGCCTCCTCCTCCACGGGGGAGAGAACGTCCGGGTGGGCCTCGCCCTCTACGGCCTGGTGCCGGGGTTTGGCCTGAGGCCCGTCCTCCGGCTTCTCGCTCGCCCCACCCTGGTCAAGCGCCTAAGGCCTGGGGACCGGGTGGGGTACGGGGGGGCGTTCGTGGCCCAAGGGGGGGAGTGGCTGGCCACCCTGCCCGTGGGCTACGCCGACGGGCTTCCCCGGGGGGCGGTGGCCTTCGTGAGGGGGCCTGGGGGCGAACTCTTTAGGGTGGCGGGGCGGATCTCCATGGACCAGACCACGGTCCTCCTCCCCGGCCCCGTGGACCTTTGGGCGGTCTTTGAGGTGCTCTCCCCGGACTTCGGCCCCACGGGGCTCCTCGCCTGGGCCGAGGCCCGGGGCACCATCCCCTACGAGGTGGCCGTCCACCTCTCCCGCCGCCTGCCCCGGGTCTACCTCCTGGAGGGAGGGCGGTGGTGGGGCTAAAGTGGGGGTGTGCAGGCCGTCCGCCTTTTCCAGGGGTATCTCTGGCATCCCAAGGAGGCTTTATTGGACCTGGCAAACCTCCTTCCCCAGGAGGTCCTAGGGGTGAGGCTCCTCCTGGACCCCGTCTCCCCGCCCACCCCCTTCTTTGAGGACGGCACCCCCACGGCCACCCAGGCCTTTTACCAGGTCACCCTTCTCCTCCTCACCGAAAAGCCCCCGGAGGCCCTAAAGCCTCTCGCCGAAAGCGTGGCGAAGGTCCTGGAGGCCCATCTAAAGGCCCTCCCTCCTGGGGTGGGCTGGCTCCTTTTGGAGGACCTGAGGCCCCTCTAACGTTTCCGCAGGAGGAAGGCCAGGATGAGGGAAACACCCCCCAGGGCGAAGGCCAGGAGGCTTTCCCGCCTCAGGTGAGGCCCCTTGGGCCTTAGGGGCTTCAGAACCCCGGTCTCGTAGGCCCGCACCTGATTCAGGGGGTCCTCCGCCAGCAGGTCCACGAGGGGAGGGCTTCCCGGGGGGGCCATCAGGGTCCAGGGGCCCCCATCGGGGCTTGTGGGGCGCAGGTACCAGGGGGCGAAGGGGTCAAAGAGGCCCACTCCCCCATAGACCCCGTACCGCCCGGGAGGAAGACCGGTGTCCACGAGGACCCAGTCCCCCTCCCTGGAAGCCTGGACCGGGCTCCTGTTGCCGCTTGGCTCCCGCCTTTCCGCCCCGAAGCCTGTGAGGACGTAGGCCACCTCCCAACCCTGTCCCTTAGGGGTGGAAAGGCCGGGGACCAGGGCTTCCTCCCCGCCCTCCGCCGTTTCCAGGAAGAGGGCCACCGTGGCCAGGCTGAAGCCCAAGGGGCCCTCGAGGGGGTTGGGGTAGCGGGCCAGGCGCACTTTGAGGACGAGGCGCCCCTCCCTCGCCTCCCCCGCCACCGCCAGGAGGTCGGCGAAGCCCTCCCCCGCTTCCTGGTAGAGGGCGGCCCGGGGGTACTGGTAGGCCAAGCCCTGGTCGTCCCCTAGGGGGTCTTGGAAGAGGAAGAGCACCCCACGTTTATACCAGCTTGAGGAGGGCCTCCACCACCTTCTTGGGGTCGTGCTGGGCCAGGGGGCCCTCCTCCCGGAAGTCCCCCTGGACCACCCGCACCCCGTCCACGGCGAAGGGCCGGGGGTCAAAGGCCACGGGGAAGCGCCCCTCGGCCCGGTAGCGGGCTAGGACCTCCTCGGGGATGGGGGCGGTGTGCACCAGGACCACCTCAGGCCGGCGGCCCAGGTGGTAGGCGATGGCCTTGTAGTGCTCATAGGCGGTGTAGGCGTCCGTCTCCCCCGGCTCGGTCATGAGGTTCACCACGTAGACCAGGGGGGCCCTGGCCCTCCCGATGGCCTCCTTTAGGGCCTGAGGAAGGAAGCTGGGGATGACGCTGGTGTAGAGGCTTCCCGGCCCCAGGACCAGGAGGTCCGCTCCCTGGACGGCCTTGAGGGCTTCGGCCATCACCTCCTTCGGCTCTGGGACCAGGAAGACCTCCCGGATCTGCCCTCCTTTTTTTCGGATGGCCTCCTCCCCCTCCACCTCCTTCCCGTCCTGGAAGCGGGCCTTGAGGCGCACGGCCTCGGGGGTGGAAGGGAGGACCTGGCCCCGAAGGTTCAGGATGGCGTTGGCCTCGAGGATGGCCATGGCGAAATCCCCCGCCACCTGGTTCAGGGTCACCAGGAAGAGGTTGCCGAAGGTGTGCCCCTTAAGCTCCCCCCGGTCAAAGCGGTGGGCCAGGAGCTTGGGCAGGGCGGGGTGGTCGGAGAGGGCGGCCAGGCAGTCCACCAAATCCCCCACCGCCGGCAGGCCGAAGGTGAGCCGGAGGCGGCCAGTGGAGCCCCCGTCGTCGGTGACGGCCACAATACCCGTGGTGTTGGCGGTGTGCTCCTTGAGTCCCCGAAGCATCCGGGAGAGGCCCGTCCCCCCGCCGAAGGCCACCACCCGGGGGCCCTGCTCCAGCCTCCGCTTCACGTAGACCCTTTCCGGCACCTCCTCGGGCTCCGTGAGGGCCGAGAGGACGCTTCGGTTCATGGCCCGGATGCCCCCCAAAAGGAGGAGGAGGCCCAAGAGGGCCAGGGCCGGGCCAAGGGGCCCCTGAGGCAAGGAGGGGAGAAAGGGGGCGAGGCCAAAGGCCAGGAGCAGAACTCCAAGCCCCGCCACCAGAGCGTAGCGCTTGACCCGCATCCCCGGGTAGAGCCAGCGCAGGGCGGGGAAGTGGCGGAAAAGCCCTTCAGGCTTCCTTCTCCACATCCCGGTGGCTCACCTCCACCCGGAACCTGCCGGAAAGGTCCTCGGCCAGCCTCTCGGCCACGGCCACGCTGCGGTGCCGCCCCCCCGTGCACCCCACGGCCACGGTGTAAAAGGCCCGCCCCTCCTTCCTGGCCCCCTCCGCCGAGAGCCCCGCCACCGCAAGAAGGGCCCGGTAAAAGGGTTCCTCCTCCTCCCGGAAGACGTAGGCCCTGACCTCGGGGTCCAGGCCGGTCTTGGGCTTGAGGAGGGGGTCGTAGTGGGGGTTGGGCAGGGGGCGGGCATCCAGGACCAGGTCGGCCTCCTGGGGCGGCCCCCACTTGAAGCCGAAGGAGAGAAGGCGCAGGATGAAGCCTGCCTCCTCGCCCAGAAAGCGGGCCAGGGCCTCCTTTAGGGCCCTCGGGGAAAGGTCCGAGGTGTCCAGGACCAGGTGGGCCTTTTCCCGGAGGGCGGAGAGGATCTCCCTTTCCTGGCCGATCTCCCGCATGAGGTTTCCCGCCCCCAAGGGGTGGAGGCGGCGGGTGAGGTTGTAGCGCCTAAGGAGGACCTCGGGGCGGGCCTCGAGGTAGACCACGGTGGGTTTGAGCACCGCCAGGGCCTCTTCCAGGTCGGCGAAGAAGGCCAGGGACCGGGCGTCCAGCACCACCCCCGCCCGCTCCACTCCCTTCTTCCCAAGTTCCTCCAGGAGGGGCCCCCAGAGGCCCGGAGGCAGGTTGTCCACCATGAAGTAACCCAGGTCCTCCAAGAACCCCTTGGCCGTGGTCTTGCCCGCCCCGGAGAGGCCGCTCAGGACCAGGAAGCGCATCTCCCTGACTATACCCGCCTCCTAAGCCAGAGGTTGAAGAGGGCCAGGAGGAAGAGCCCGGGAAGCCCCACCACCCCCACGAGGAAGTCGTGCGTGCGCTCCACCAGAACCAGGGAAAGCCCGGCCACCCCGTTCAGGGTCCCGTGGAGGAGGGCGGCGGGCCAGACCGAACTTCCCCTTTCCCGCACGTAGAGGAGGACCGGGGTCAGGAGGAGGGTGAAGAGGATCATCATGGGCACGCCCAGGAGGCGCTCGTCCGGGTAGTTATGGCCGAAAAGGAGGATCATGGGGGCGTGCCAGAGCCCCCAATGGAAGCCGATCTCCAGGGTGGCCGGCCAGAAGCCCCGTTCCCTAAACTTTTCCCAAAGGTACCCCCGCCACATGAGCTCCTCGCCCAGGGCCGCCGGGAGGTTCACCGTGGCCCCGGCGACGAGCCCCTGGAGGAGGACGAGAACGAGGAGCAGGGGTTCGGGGAGGGGCGGTGGGCCCTCGGGAAAGGTCCAGGCCAGGCCCCTGTAGGCCCCGAAGGGGAGGCTTAGGAGGACGGAGAGGAGGGTGAGGGGAACGGGGAAGAGCCAGGCGAAAAGCCAGTAGCGGTTGGGCCGGAAACCCAGGGAAAGCCTTATCCCCTCTCTCCGGGCGAAAAGGAGGGCTACCAGGCCCGGCACCCACATGTAGAGAACCCCCAGGGCCAGGATGGCTGGGGATTCCGGCCTAACCCCCAAGGCGTAGGCCAGGAGGGCCAAGGCCCAAGAAAGCCCATAGGTCCAGTAAAGTGCCTTCATACCGTCTCCTTCCAGGAGAGGAGGAGCCTCGGGTCCTCGGGATTCAGGAGGAGCCCGGTGCCGTCCTTGAGGACGAGAAGAACCCCCTCCCCCCGCCTTGCTCCCACGAAGGCCTCCACAGGAAGGCCCCCTAACCGGAGGCGCACGTGGTAGTAGCCGGGCATCTGGGTGTTGGGCCTTGGGGCGAGGAAGGGAAGGGCGTA
>Ga0209017_10002318_pt1 | contig 12522 bp, 8 predicted proteins | sample YNPBryunderm2012_FD_185812 | JGI IMG/M metagenome (GOLD analysis project Ga0209017, IMG submission 185812) | Anoxygenic and chlorotrophic microbial mat microbial communities from Yellowstone National Park, USA - YNP Bryant MS undermat 2012... ... | reverse complement strand
CTGATAGAAACACACAGTCAATGGTAAGATCCTAGTGATCAGCAGACAGATCTGCAAGAATTTTCCGATGAAGTTTTCTTCACAGTCCGGGCAGATAGGAGCGGTTGTAACGATTGAGCCTGCCGTCGATTGGCGAGTTACCAGCGCTCGGTTCAGAACAAATTTATCGTTACTAATTCCTGAAGGATCACGCGGCAGTCAGGCGAGTTGGCGAGAGCGCGGCTACATAGAGACAGTCTCTTGGCTCTGGAGGCAGAGACTACAACCCTGGCCGATAGCAGCCGGGGTTGTCGGGTATGAGGGCAGGAAATGGTGAATGCGAAGGAATCGGTATCGGCAAGGCATTGATGATCACCAGCAGGTTGGGACAAATGACCTCTATGTCAACCCCTACAGAACGCGATCTAGATCAGCCCTTCTTACGCATCAGTTGTTCCAAATCGCGGTCCAACTGTGTGGGGCGAGCGTCCCGAAATTGGTCGAGGACTTTCTGTAACTTCAGGACAGCTTCTGCGGCTTGACCTTGCTGTTCTTCAGGCTTAAGCGGCTTGCCCTCATCAGGATCGGCCAGGTAATTGAAGAATCCCCCGCCTCGATACAGCTTGTACTGCTTATCCATGACAAACTCGCGGACTGTGAGATCGGGTTGCTGGCGTGGCGAGTACCAGAAATACAGCCACTCCCGCGGGGTCCCCTTGTTGCCGAGCAATTGTGGAAGAAAACTCCGTCCGTCGCTGCCGTCTGGTATGGCCACACCAGCGGCCTCGCAGAGTGTTGGCAAAATGTCCACACTGCCAATGAGATCCTCATTGACCCTCGAATGTTTTACCTGTGATGGCCAACTGACAATGAGCGGAACATGTGTGCCTCGAACCGTGGTGGTTCCTTTGCCCCCGGGGTAGTTTTGACCCCGAAATCGACTGGTGATCGTGCGGCCGGTGCCGTTGTCGCCGAGGAAAAGAATCAGCGTATGTTCGCGAATCTTGAGTTCCTCGAGCTTGGCGACTAATCGACCGACCATTTTGTCCATATACGCCACCATATCCGCAAAGTGTTTGGGGCTGCGGTTAACCTGCTCGCCAATTGCTTTGGGATCCCAATTCGGGCTGTCCGGCGTTGGTTGGTAGGGATCGTGGGTGAGAATCATCGGGTAATACAGGAAAAACGGTCGATCTTTGTGGCGAGTCACAAAGTCCAACGCGAAGTCATTGACAAGCAACGGACCATATTCCCCGTTTCGAAAGTCGATGGCTCGGCCGTTATGCTCTAAGCCGGGATTCGCGTAGCGTGGTGGTCGGCGAGTGTGTTGCCAAAGGTAGGACTCGGCAAATCCGAAGTGTTGTGGCAAGTTTTTGTCCGTACCCAGTTGCCATTTCCCACAAACGGCTGTTGCATAGCCGGCTTTGGCCAGGATGTTGCCGAAGGTCACCTCGCTTTTCAAAAGCGTACCGAAACGGAAATAGTTCCGGATGTTGGACTTCCCAGTCATCAGTTCCACCCGTGTCGGTGTACAAAGCGGTTGGACATGGCAGTGTTCAAACCGCACACCGGAGGCCGCGAGCTTGTCTAAGTTCGGCGTCTGATACGACTGCCCGCCGTTCGCCGACACGCATTCAAACCCAAAATCGTCGGCCATGATCAAGATGATGTTCGGCTTACGGGTCATCTCCGCTGCCGATGCGAACGTCGGCACAAGACTAAGCAACCAGAGAATACTGAGCAGTGCGCGCATCGTTTGTTCCATCACGAAAAAGGGAAATGACTGTCGCCCGATCACACCAAACGCTTCCATTCCCTTGATCCGCTCAATGCTGAAGCAAAGTTCCAACACTAGGCCGTGTTAACGTTCGTGAGCCAGCGTAGCCGCACGAATCCAAACAGCAAACGGACACCGCCCACAACCATCGCTGTCCGTTTCTCGCACTGTGTCGCGGCACGGTGCCTCGGCTTCACACGGTTGCTCTCGCTAGCTGTCGCCCACGAGGTCGTGGACGTGCGGCATGCGGACGATCGTGGCCTCAAGTCACGTCTTCAGCCGCGGGCATCGTGGACATGGCCCGGCACCACCTCGATGGCAGTCACCGTGTCCACATCGTCGGCTGTCACCGAAATCTTATCATGAAGCCGCCCGCACACCGGGGTGGCTCCAGCTCGGGATCGCCCAGAGGTCGTCGGAAAAAGATAACTAATTTTATATCATGACTCGCAAGTCATCGAGGATCAACCGAAAGTTTCACCAAAATGCAGGGTTGGTTTGTCAACAGGGGCTATCCAATGGAATGGCGTCGAAGATGAGGTGCTGTCTGGTGGTAGAAATTGCAGGGGAATTCACTCAGCCAAGCTTGATGCGAAAGTATTAAGATGCCTCAAAATCCGATTTGCAGGTGGCTTAGCAACACGTTCTTCAAATGAATGATCAAAACTCTTCATGGATTCTTCTTACTTCTCCGACACAATTTTACGTTTATGTCTAAGGCGGTAATTGCTGGTTCGTTGATATCAATTGGCGATAGGTTGATATCGGATTGGCGTCTGCTCAATTATCTGAGCCAAATGATCAGGTTTTTCAACTACGAGTTTCCAGCCTCTTCCAGGAGATGAAGATGAGTATGCGTCGTAAAGGTTTTACCTTGGTTGAGCTATTAGTCGTGATCGCGATCATCGCTGTCTTAATTGGGCTTCTTCTTCCCGCAGTTCAAAAAGTTCGCGAGGCTGCCGCTCGGACCAAGTGCTCCAATAATCTCAAACAACTCGGTGTGGCTGCCCATGCTTATGAAGGTTCCTACGGTTCATTTCCGATCGGGCAGGAACTTCGGAATGATCCAGTATTTGTTACGACCCGCACAACATTTTTGATTGAATTGCTGCCCTACATTGAACAGGACAGTCTCTATCGCCAATGGGACTTCAGCAATTCTGCCAACAACGTCAGCGCGACCGCAGAACTCTCCCGTGCGGGTACGCGGATACCCACCTTTGTCTGCCCTGTCGATTACTTTCCCCAAAATCCGTTCGATCTTCATGCTAGCGGCTCAATTTGGAGTCCATCTCAGTCGGCGGCGGGGAACCCGTATCAAGGGTTTTACTCGGGTTCGAGTTATGCAGGCAACTATGGCGAAGGGAGTTACTACACCAGCTTCTCAATGTTTCCGATTCGGCCAAACGGGCTATTTTTTCTTACCGGTCCGATGAGCCAAATGCGTCGACAAGCAGATGGCGGGTCCCTTCACAACCTGGCCGATAATCACCAAAATCTCCGTCCTGTAAAAATGGCAGCAATTACGGATGGCACCAGCAACACACTGATGATGGGTGAGAAAAATCACCGGGATCCGGATTTCGATACCTGGACCTCGGCCAACAGCGGCCTCAAGATGCATCAAGTTTCTGTCTGGGCATGGGCAGGCGGACGCAAAGGAGCTGCCATGCTCTTCTGCTCCGCGTCAGTGCCGATCAATACCACCATTCGCACCCTGCAGCCGGGCAATCCGTCAAATCCCAACATCGGCAATCAGGATCGCCGGTTCAATGCTTGGGGCAGCAATCACCCAGGTGGTACAAACTTCTTGATGGCCGATGGTTCAGTGCGGTTCATCCGCGATAGCATCACACTTCAAACCTTGGCAGCACTTTCGACACGTGCCGGTGGTGAAACGATTCCTGGTGACTTTTAAGCCAATCTTTCACGTGATTATCGAGGGATCGAGTTATGACGGAATATCTGCGTGTCGTCCTGGCTTGTCTTTCGCTTTTGACGTTCAGTCTCACCGGATGTTCTTCAGGCCTGCCAATGGCAGAAGTCGAAGGTCAAATCCTCGTGAATGGTAAGCCTGGCGATAAAATCCGTGTTGAGTTTCATCCCGATGAAGTCAAAGGAACGATCGGCCCTTCCTCGGTCGCCGAGACAGACGCTGAAGGCCGTTTCAGCCTCAGCTATGTCAATCCGGCTTACGGTCAAGGAAGTGGTGCGGTCGTAGGTTGGCACCGGGTCGTGTTGCAAGACTTGCGTCTTGCGGAGTCCGAAACCGGTCAGGGGGTACCCGTACGCTTTCCCTCAGATTATAGTATGATCTCCACGACGCCGCTGGAACAGGAAGTTAAAGAAGGGAAGCAAACGGTGACGATCACGGTCCCCCTGAAGTAAACACCGGCCATTGCTGCAAGCGAGGACTAGGGCATTTCAGTCAAGTGGAAGCTTGTTTTTTTGGAGTGTCAAAGATCGGCTGGTAACGTTGGCGTAAGAATACGCCGACGTCGCCTTTCCGATCATTGACGATCGCTGTCTACCCGGAGTGTCCCAACTCGGCAGAAGGCTGAGTCGAGGAGATTCATGCTCTTAAGCGATTCTTTCACTCACCAGACGATCCTTCGAAGTCACCCTCTTCAGTGCATGCATCCCATCGCCGTGATGGCCGAGTTCAGTGATCATTCGGATTGGCTTCTTGGTGGTAGTCGGCGGCGGCTTCATGTGTTTCGAGTCGCACGGGCTGCCAGATGTGCGGGCGGGCCAACGGCTCGATATGCAATTTGATTTCCCCGTTCTGAAAGACTCGGACGGCCCCGGACGATTGGCTGATGCAAAATGCCACAGCCCGGGTGTGGCGGCTGATGGCCGCGGCGGCAAGATGGCGGCTGCCAAATCCTTTGCTGATCGAAACCCCTTGTGTTGGCACATCCAAGTAAACGCAAGCCGCCTCGGCAATGCCATCGCGGCTGATCAGAATGGCCCCATCCAACTTGGCGAGCTCCTTGATTTGTTCGCGGACTCGGCGATCCCGAATGTCCCGCTCAGCTTTCGTGTAGCCACGAAATGGGTTGAAATTCAGCAATTTGGACATCGACTGCACGCGGCGAATGTCGCCGACGACAAGCACCGTCCCGATCGGTTGTCCTTCCCGACCTTCTCGGCCAATTTCCGATGCTAATTCCACCGTCGCTTTGAGCACGTCTTGCGGAATGGCATCGCCCAAGATCCGCAGGTCTTGTGGCGTCATCCGTTCAAGGTGTTCACTCAGGTGGATGACACTCAGAGTATCAATCGGCTCGGGGCTGTCTTCGAGGGTGGCTATGCCATTGTAAACGACGACGACGTGGGCACCCGGTTGCAGATCGTTGCGGCTGACTGCCTTCAAGAGGGCGTTGCTTAAGCGTTCCGGTGTGGCCAGCAGTTGCGGCTCGAGGTCGATCACGGTCCAATCTTCACGATCTTTCAAGTGCCGAAGGATGGCCGGCGTATCCGCCGCAACAAAGCGGTTGCATCCCACCAGTATCCGATCGACTTCATCCCAGTCGAGGTTTGTTTCCGTAAGCACCAGCACAGCATCGGCCGGCAAGCCACGGACAATGTCCCGGGCGGACTGGAGTAAAGCAACGGTTTGCTGCGGCAAGCTCATCAATTGTTACCGGGGCTACATTTCCTGCAGAAGGGCGATCGCCGTCGGTGTCACTGTAATCGTACAAAGTCGCGTGGCCACAGGAAGCAAACGATTTTTTTGGCGTTTCGCAACAGCACCGGAGCTTTCAATCCGGACAAGAAAATACCATGAGGCAGTCGCTCACGGACGCGCTAGCCAGTCATGATCCCGTCGCCGCCAAAGAATCCCATCCAGCAAATAATGCGATAATTGTGGAACTGCTAGCAGCGGTACGATCAGCCACTGCCAGGATTCTGCCTGCCAGGCGTTGCCGAACAACCAGCCGCGTTCATGCCAGACGAATCGATCCCAGAGCAATTCCTCAAGATACGCTAACGCCCAGACGGTTGCCAGGAAAACAATCACGCCGCGCAGTAGCCCGGTTCGCTGCGGGTTTCGTGCCGCCAGTTTGCTCGGCTGTAACCAGCCGTACCAGAAAATCAGGATCAGGTAAGGGATGCCGTGAATGAATACGTTCGTGACCGTGAAGGCGTAATCGGAGTTGAACAAGACGATGCCGCCATACCAGCAGGCGGCGGTGGTGGCCACGACGATATCTTTCCCGGGGTTCGGCCAGCGACCCTGCAGCCAAGCGTGAAGCATTCGCAATGCATAGAGAATCATCACGAAATAGAACGCTAAGCCAAGACCATCGGCGATTATCCCCGGCCAGGCAGCAAAGTCGCCGGGCAGGAACCAGTGAAACGAGCGGGGTAGATGTGCGTGCCAGTAGGCGAGAGGATAAAGTGTCGCCAAATAAATCGCAGCGGTGTCGAACCAACGACTCCAGCGACCCGATTCCCCGCGGCGGGCCCGATACAACATTACCCAACCGTATTGTTGGCGGACAAAGTGGAACACGGCCAGGTAGGCAAGACAACGCCAGAACACGGCAGCACCCAAGGAATACAACGCAAGCCCGGCCAGCAAGCCGCCGATCGGCACGAGTGTGTAAACCTCGGGTCGCCGACGAAACTCCCGCGGATCGAAGTAGACTCGGAATGCGGTTGCCCAGACATGCGCCACATCGACGAGTAAAACGGCGATGACCCAGGTCCACTCCGAGCCGCCAGGCTCCGAGCGTGTGAAGTTGTCCTCAAGCCAGCCCTGTTGCCAACCGATGGCGAGTGCCACGGCGGTAATGAAAAAACTGCCGACAAACGCGAGCAGGTCTAGTAACGGGGAAAACAGCCACAATCCCGAATTGTGGTCCAGGGAAAATACAGGCGAAGGTTCCCGCTCAACCGTGTTCATCCTCGTGGCGGCTCCAGCCAAGTCTCTGAGAGCAGCCCGACGGCAGCCAGTCGTTCCTCCGCCGCCCGGACGCCGTGGTAAAGCGCTTCTTCAAACAATGGCACTCCACTCAGATCAGCCCCTGCAAAGTGAATCCCCCGGTACGGTTGTGCCGCTTGGCGGCGTCCTGTCCCCCAGAGAAATCCCGGCGTCGGCCGAATCATGGCGTGTCCCCACCGCATGACATCGAGCCGCGTCGTCAGTGTCCGCAGCTCCGGGTGTGCTTGGCCCAGGTCGGCGAAAATGACTTCAGCCCAGTCATCGCGGTCGGTACTCAACAACCGCTGTCGGGCCTGACGCGGATCCGAGTCGGTCAGCGGGAAATAATAGGTGAGGATCATCGGACCGTAATCACGACCTTGTTGATGAGTATTGACGACATAGCCCAGTGACGGGCTCTCGTACAACACATTATCCCAGGCCAAGGGAAATCCTCGGCTTTTTGGCCGATTTCGCAGATGCAGGTTTGCCACCACCCACGAGCCGTAGTGAAAGGTCAATCGCGCGGGCGGCGGCCGTTCCCGCCAATCGGAGACAAGCCGCACCGCGAGAAACTGCGGCACGGCAACAATGACGCGACGGGCTCGAACACCACGCACCGTGCGGCCATCGGCATTCACCGCCACCACGGCGATTTCTTCCGGAATCTCGTCACTGCCCAGCGGCGAGATTTCCGTCACCATCCAACCGGTCCGAATCCGATCGCATTGTGGTTGCCGCAACCAGCGGACAAGTCGGGCATTGCCTTCCGGCCAGGTCATCAGTGGCTGAGGCTCGGCTGTCGCATCCCGCAACCGCGATGCAAAATAAAACAGGCCCGCCCACGCACTTGTCTGATCCGCCGTCAGACCGTAATCATCTCGACAAGCATAATCAATCAGCCAAAGTAGTCGACGGCTGTTGTAACCACGCTGACACAACCAGTCGGCCATCGACAGACGATCCAATCGAGTCACTTCCGGATCATCGCTGCCATTGGCGATCGGGATCGTGAACGCCCGACGTCCCCGACCATCTCGACACGCCGCCCAGGTTCCGACTTCCTGCTGAAATCTGCGGAATTGCTCCTCATCCTCGGCAGTTGCTCCTGAATGTAAATACAGTCCTTCCATCCAGCGACCGCGGAAAAACAGCCGTTCTTGCGGATCCCGGCAACGATGTTGCTCGGCAACCAGGGGCGAGCCATCCTCTGATAATCCTTCGACGATCCCGGCCTCTCGCAACAAGCGAATCAGCAGGCGATTGTCAGCGAGCGGCACGGGAACGTAATGTGCTCCCCACGGATAGCCGCCGACGCTGGATTCGCCCCCCCGGGCCGTCCCGCCAAGCTCCGCTTCCAATTCGAACAGCACGAAGTCGCGGTGACCAGCATGTGTCAGTCTCCAGCCGGCTGCCAGACCCGCCACGCCACCGCCGACAATCACTGTCTCACAAGTTTCCCAGGCATCGGCTGCCGGACGCGGCCGCCAGCCATCACGGAACCGATGTCCAAGGAAAACCGACGGGCCCACAATCTCTCCCGGTGGCAACGGTGTCCGCTTCGCCTGGCATCCCGACAGGCTCAGTGCCACCGTGCTGCCGAGAAAACTCACCAGCAGTTCTCGCCGATTCGACCGCCCCTCGGACATGATTACGATCCACTCTCGAACCGTTGCCAGTCACTATCGTGGTAGCGAACCAGCACCTGATTATCCAGCCGATTCACTTCCACGGGCACTGGCCCGAGATCGACCGGGAGAATGAACAACTCGGGCAAAACCTCCGGTGTCAGATACCGCAAATTGGGGGGTAACCGCGTCGGCAACTCAAACGGAGTTTGCCGCGCCAAGGCAAAACCCCAGATTCCGAACGACGGCACCGCGGCATGATACGGTCGGACGACAAAGCCGCTGGCCTCCAAAGTCCGGATGATGCACCAGTACGACATCCTGGCGAAAAACGGCGACGTACATTGCACCGCGACGGTTGCTTCCGGTTGCATTCGCTGCTGCAGCATCCGGTAAAATCGCGTCGTATACAGTTTGCCCACAGAATATGTGGACGGGTCGGGAAAGTCGATAATCACCACATCGTACCGTTCCACGTCCGCCCCTGTTTCGTGGTGCCCGCGATCCAGCCAGACGAATGCATCCTCGTTCACAACCCGAACTCGTGGATCCTGAAGAGCATTCTCATTCAGTTCCGCCAGTGCTGGCAGTTTAGCCGATAACCCTGTCATTGCCGGATCAAGATCCACCAGTGTCACCGATCTGACACTCGGCCAGCGCAGGACCTCACGCAACGCCAGGGCATCGCCGCCACCCAGAATCAGAACCCGCTCCGGTTCGCCTCGCAAACTCATCGCCGGATGGACAAGGGCCTCGTGATACCGATACTCATCGGCTGAAGCGAATTGTAAATGCCCGTTGAGATATAACTGGAACCCGGTCCGGCCCCGTGTCACCACGATTCGCTGATACGGCGACGACTCCGCATAGATAATCTTATCTGCATACAAGTCCGCCTCGGCAAACTCCGTCAATGCCTCCGATTGCACAAGCGCCATCACCAGCAAAATCACCACGATCAGCCCTCGCAACCGCAAGCCCCAAACACCGGCGGGAAGCAGCGGTCGCAATAACCAAGTGGCCCACAGTCCGACACTAGCATTAAGCAACCCGAACAATAAGGATGTCCTGATCAGCCCCAATTTTGGGACCAGCAACAGCGGAAACATCACCGACGCCAGCAATGCCCCCAGATAATCAAAGGCCAGCACTCGAGAGACAAGATCCTTAAATTCAAGCCGATCCTTGACGATACGCATCAGCAAGGGCAATTCCAGGCCAACCAGCGTGCCGATGACGAAAACCATCGTAAAAAGCAGCCACTGAAAAAACGAAACTTGGCCGTAGGCGAGAAACAATAGCGGCGCGGAGAAACCTCCGATCAGGGCCACCGCCAATTCCACTTCAATAAATCGACGGACCACCTGCTCGCCGATAAAGCCGGAAAGCCAGGCCCCGACCCCCATGGCGGACAAGTAAATCCCGATCACCAGCGAAAACTGGGTCACGGAATCTCCCAGAACATAACTCGCCAGCGTCCCAGCCAGCAGTTCATAAATCAGCCCGCAGGTCGCAACCACCAGCACGTTCAAAAACAACAGCGTCGTCAGATTCAAAGCCGTCTCCCGCGACTCGTTCTCGGAAATTCCGCCTCGTAAAAGTCTTTGCTTGAAACTTTCACAAGCTGGTCGATCCGTCGAAGCTTGCTCTGGGCACACCGCTCGGATGTCGCAACCGACTCAACAACGTTAAGGTCCGTTCTGTCGCCCCTTGCTGTTGCCGAACCAGATGCTGCGCGATTTCACCCATCCGCCGGCGACGTTCGGGATCGGCCAAAAGCTCAACGACTCGGGATTCCAGTTCTTTCGCATCGGCAACCTGAATCGCTGCCCCAGCTTCGAGCAATCGTGTCGCCGCGTCCCGAAAATTCCAGACATGCGGGCCAAACAGCGTCGGCACCCCGTACCCCGCAGGTTCGATCATGCTTTGCCCGCCACGGTGGCCATCCAGACTCCCGCCGGTAAACCCGAGATCGGCTAGCCCCCAGGCCGCCCCCAGTTCCCCCACCGAATCCAGCAAAATCACCGCTGGCATTTCTGGTAGTGGCACCCGAAGCTCGCTCCGCCGACAAAAAGCGAGGCCGCTGCGCTGAAGGAATGCCGCCACTTCGGAAAAACGATCGGGATGGCGGGGGACAAGAATCAGCCGCAGCTGGGGAAATCGCTCTCGAATGCGGGCGAAAACAGCAACGACAATCTCTTCTTCAGGCGCATGAGTACTGCCAGCCAACCAGATCGTCACCGGAGAACGGGCCGGGCTAATGCCAAAAAGCCGTCGTAATTCGGCCGTCTTCGCCGTGTCCCGCTCACTACAGGCTCCATCATACTTGATTGAGCCCGTAACCTGAATTCGCTCTGGCGGGACACCCAGTTGCCGCAATCGCTCGGCGTACTCGTCCGATTGAACCCCCCACAGCGAAACTCGGTCCAGAAGGTATCGTCGAGCTAGTCCACGAACTCGGTATAGCCGGCGAAACGATCGCGGGCTGATGCGTGTGTTAATCACAGCCACCGGAATCTTGGCATGTTCCGCCGCTTCGAGAAAATTTGGCCAGAGTTCACTTTCCGCAAGCACCACCAGATCCGGATGCACAGCTCGCAAGCTGCGAGCCACCGCCCAGCTAAAATCAAACGGGAACGGGATCACCACGGCTTGGGGGAAACGTCGACGAGCCTCGGCCAGCCCGGTATCGGTGGTTGACGAGACCACGATGCGATCATCGGGAAAACGACTCTGATAACCGGCCACCAGTGGAGCCAGCAAATGAATCTCTCCGACACTTACCCCGTGAAACCAGACCGTTGATCGTAATCGGGAACAAGGTGGAAGGCTTACGACCCCCAGCAACTTGGCTCGTAACTCGGTCCGGTACCGCCCAGTCTTCGCAGCCCGCCAAATTAACCACGGCGACAACAATCCGAGGACCAGCAAATAGACGAAATCCAGGATTCGATGCATGGAGGCAACAGTGTAAAAGTTTCCGCTCCCGGATCCGATTTCCCGCCGCCGGCATAGTGAGAAAGAAAAGGAGCCGCCGTCAAGAATAACCGGCGGCTTGGAAGCATCCTCGAAGTTGACTCGACCGAACCATCAAAATGTCATTTCATGCAACAATTTTTGTATTTCTTGCCGCTGCCGCAAGGACACGGATCGTTGCGACCGACTTTGATTCCGGCATTCCGGATCGGTTCCGGTTTCTTGGCACCACTGCTCACATTCGTTTGCATCGATTGTTGCTCGGCCGCGGCACGGGCCGCCTGAGCCTGTAAAGCCGACTGCGCTTGCTGATGCACTGCCCGAGCTCCCGCCCAGATCGCCGCTTCCACCTGATCTTCGCCGACATCTTCCATCCGGAAGACACTTTCGGTGACCCGATCGTTCACCCCTTCCCACATTTGATCAAACAGCTTCATGCCCTCACGTTTGTAGACAATCTTCGGGTCTTCCTGGGCATATCCCGCCAGGCCGACCGTGCTGCGGAGATGATCCATCGTCAGCAAATGTGTTTTCCAGGCAGAATCGAGTTGTTCGAGAAGCAGTCGACGTTCCATATCGTGCATTTCGGGCCGATATTTTTGATCGTAGGCATTCAAAACCAGATCTTCGGCCTGCTCGACGCTCAGACCTTGAATTTGCGCGGGATCAATCGTCAACTGCAACTCCGCCTGACACCACTCTGCCAGTTCTCGGGCATCGTCCTCATCCGCTTGCCGAGCGCCACGGAACACTGCCTGAATTTTCTCGCGGATGTCTCGAATATCAGCGCGTGGCAGGAGCTCTGCGCTGACTTTCAGCAAGATCTCGCGAATCTTGGACCGCATCTCGGTGCGGGCCATTTCTTCGGTGAGAAGGCCGGCCACGGCTGGAAACCGGATCAACGCCCAGCGATACAACAACTCACGGTTCGGTTGACGGCCCCCGGTCACCCGTTTTTCGGGAAGGTAGGCAGCCAACCCGACCTGCACCGGAAACTCCACATCTTTTTGACGGTAGCCGTCACGGACTCGCGATTCCAAGAGGTTCGTGAGTTCCGTGGGTTCGAGGCCTGTTAATTCCGCCAGGCTCAGCTTGATCCCGAATTTTTGCCGGGCCCAGTCGGCTAAGGATTCAAGACCGTAATTGCTATCCAAATAGCGTTTGCCAGCGGAAAGATCGACCGCCAGAATCGCTTTCTCGGCTTCGGCGAGCAAAAATTCCGCGAGTTCATC
>Ga0209017_10002315_pt1 | contig 12527 bp, 12 predicted proteins | sample YNPBryunderm2012_FD_185812 | JGI IMG/M metagenome (GOLD analysis project Ga0209017, IMG submission 185812) | Anoxygenic and chlorotrophic microbial mat microbial communities from Yellowstone National Park, USA - YNP Bryant MS undermat 2012... ... | reverse complement strand
TTACACCCATTCATTATCAATATTTAATTTATTTAACTAATACAAGATTTGGAGGAAATCTATCTTTAACCATTGACTATCTATTAAAAAAATATTTAGCTTATTTATATCGAATTAGCATTTCTCAACAAAAAAGAACCTTAACTGCAACTTATCAACCAAGAACAAAAAGTTATATTATAAGAAAAATCCATATTCAACCCACATATTGGGGCAAGCTCCAAGATCTAAGATTTTTTTTAGGCTACTCTATCAGTTTTTTGATTCGCATCATGCTCGACTGGGAGATGCAAGAAGAACACATTCCAATACTACCTTTGTTGAGACCACCCCGGCTTGAGAATGAATCTGAACATTCCCAGATTCAATCTGGGAATAATTATTCATCTTATAACAAAATCTGTCATGAAAACTTAGAAGTTTTTACTCAGTTCTCGTGTCCAGCAGCATAATATTTATATAAATTTTACTTTATCTTATCATCATTTTGCCTTTATTTTTGATCATTAGACAAATTCCTGGCTAGTGTTTTGCCAGAATATATTTTGCTAAGCACTTTAAGCAAAGAACATTTTTTGGCATTATTTCTTAACGACCTTTTAAGGCTTTTTGGACCTCGAACTCTACTTGTTTTTTTAGATTACGACCAGAAGCAAAATAAATGCACTCGCAATTTTTCCAGCTACCACCTCTTGGAGCACATTCTTTATTTTGAACGCCTTTAATAACACCATCACGAATAGAGGTTATTGCATAATTGGTTGCTTGACCATCCAACATACCTGATTGAGCTTCTACTGTTTCGCCAATCATCTTTCTTATCATATTATCTAGTGCTTGTAACTTCGCTGCTTCCATACAGGTAGTTTTCATCATCTCTGGATCATCTTTTTCTATGGCATTTTCACTTGCTCTTGCAGATGTCCTTACATAAAAAGTATCAATACCATTTTCTGTTTTCCACCCTTCGAATTCTTCACCGCCTGCAACATGTGTTGCCGAAGAACAAAAAGCTATCAAAAAAAGAGCATATAGCACAATTAGAATAGACAATACATAAGATAAATTTTTTTTCTTCATAACATTAATTTCTATTATCAATCGATTTATTGTCAAGATATTTTTATGAATCATATATTTTTTTTGTTTCTCGAAAGTTTAATCATCTTACCATTTCTTGCAGGTTTTTATCTGAAAAAAAAACTTCAACTGAACCAAACAGAAAAAAAGCAACTTTCCGAAAGAATGATCAAAATCAATTTGTTATTCTTTGAACCCATTATCATTATTTGGTTTATCGGAAAATTGAAATATTCTCCAACGACATTCTATCTTCCTTTTAGTGGCTTATTTTTAGTCTTTTTAGGTTTTCTTGTTGGTTATCTCTTTTCTTACAAACTTTCCCCAAGAAATCGCATCACCATCGTTGTAAATACATCGTTAGCAAACCATGGATATACTATGGGAGGGATCATTTGCTACTTTCTTTTGGGCGAAGAAGGATTAAGTAAAGCATTGATTTTTATCAGTTATTTTTATCTTTATCTTTATGGATTCTTATTCCCTTGGATTCGGTGGAAATTACCTTCAAATTATAAAAATCAAACTTACCTATCTTTAAAACAAAAATTATTGGATTATCGATTATTTCCATTATATGGGTTAATGATTGCATTGATATTGTTTATTTTTCAAATTCCTCTACCAGAAAATCAATTTTTATCTTTTATGGTTCAAACGATTGTTTATATTTCTATTGTGATTTATTATCTTGCTCTTGGCATCAACCTGGAACTAAAAAAATTATTTTATTGGAATAAACCAATCCTTTTTGTCTTAGGAATTAAATTCATTGTTGTTCCATTGATAACTTTAATTGTTTTGTGGCTGATTCCTTCTGAATTTCTTTCTTTGTTTGATAAAAAAATTGTATTGATTATGTCTTTTATGCCTGGTGCAGTTTATTCTATTGTGTCTAGCATTATTTTTAACCTAAATACGCGTTTTACTGTCCAAATCTTTGTTCTAAGTACGCTGATTTTTTTAGGAATGATTCTACCTATTTTGTATTTAACTTTAACTTAATCATCTGAAAAGGTTTTTCAAAAATTAGAAAAAAGATCCATCCTAATATTAAGTCTAATAATATAAGAAAAACAATCGATGTCACGATCCAAAAAACTTTTATTTCATTGTTTAGTTCAAATTGAAAGAAGTGAATATTTTTAAAAAATAATGATTCAAAAAAATCGCCAAAAAGAAATATTGTATAACTAATTTTAGAAACAAAAGAATAAAAATTAAAATTAAACAATTGATAAAACCAATCTTTGGAGTTTTCAAATAAAATACATCACTAAAAAAAAGAAAGTCAAATTGTAATAATTATACTTAAATACATAATTCATTAAAGGAATTTTATAATAATCTCCTAATAGAATATATCCAAAGTTGAACAAAAATATTAAAATGATCATTAACCTTAACCACGTTGGAATTTGAATGATTCTTTTTTTATCTTGATAATACAAAGTAAATTCTGCTAATAAAATTCCTATCACAAAAGAATCTAATCGCGTATGAGTCATAAAATATATTTTTTCTTCTAAAAAATGATTATTATAGTGATAAATTCTAAAAAGTATTGCTAAAAAATACAAAAAAACCCAAAAAAGAATTCTATAGCTTTTAAAAAACTTATTTGTAAAATGTATCAACAAAGGAAATATGATGTAAACTTGAACAATCGTAGAGATAGCCCAACCTACATTAACGATTCTCGCTGGTAGATAATTCGAGATAAATAAAACATCCCCCACCAATATTGAATCGATAGATTAAACACTTTGTATAGTTCCAATAATTGATTGTTATCACTATTTAAATTCATTATTTTAGATGTTTTATTTAATTCCTGATGAATCAAATAAAAATATAAAATAAATGCAATATAAAAAGTCGGTATAATTCTTATTAATCTTTTTATATAATAATTTTTTAAATTTTCTTTACTAATACTAAAATAAATAAAGTATCCACTAAGAAGAAAGAGTATATCCATACATACGAATAAATTATGAGCAAGGGATTGTATCACCTTACTATCTGTGTACTGGGCAAAACCTATCAAAGGATGTAAGATAATAAACTGTATTAAAGCAATCGTTCTTAACGCATGCAATGGTAAGAAGTCTTTTTGATCAATGTAAAACTCAGAAAATAGGTATTTCTTCCTGCTGAAAGTTTAATAAAATTGAAGCATTGGGCAGGGGAGGATTCGAACCTCCGTAACCCTTCCGGGTGCCAGATTTACAGTCTGGTGCCATTAACCACTCGGCCACCTACCCAAAAGAATGCTGCCTGTAGGCTTCGAACCCACGACCTGCTGATTACAAGTCAGCCGCTCTACCAACTGAGCTAAGGCAGCATTTCTGATAAAATCCAAAAACAATCTTTTTATTTCTCTGTCAATCAAAATAGGAAATCTTATCTTATATTTTTTCTTTTAGTGTTTTATAAATCACTTCATATACTATCTTTAATTCTTCTTTTCGAATTATATAAGGTGGTACAATATAAAATACATCTCCTAATGGTCGAATTAATGCTCCATTTCTTACAGAAAAATCGATGATTTCTAAATTGAACGCCTTAAAGGATTCTAACGAAACCACTACCTCTATTGCAGCAACGGATCCAAAATAGCGGGTATTTTTGATTTTTTCTTTTACAGAAGAATGCTTCAATTCTTCGATAAATTCCTTATGCCAATTTTGAATCTGATCAATTTTATTTTTTATATTTAAACTATCATAAAGCTCCACAGAAACGATACTTACAGCACATCCTAAGGGATTAGCAGTCATCGAGTGTCCATGAAACAATGTATGAGCTTTATTATCCGAATAAAACGCTTGATAAACATCTTCGGTTGCTAATGTTACAGCAAATGTTGCATAACCAGCTGATAGTCCTTTACTTAAAGCTAATATATCTGGAAAAATTCCTGCATGTTCGTACGCGAAATATGGGCCAGTTCTTCCAGCACCTGTAAAAACTTCATCGCATATCATTAAGACTTTGTACTCATCACACAAAGATCGAATCTTTTTTAAAACAAGAGGATGATACATCAACATTCCCGCCGCACCTTGGATAATTGGTTCTAATACAATAGCACATACTTCTTTATGGTGTTTTTCGAAAAAGGTTTCTAAACGATTTAACAACGATTGTAGTTCTAATTTTGCCAACTCTTCGTTGTATAAACCTTCTGTGGTATTATAAGCCATAGGAATATGAATTACATCAAACAAAAGTGGTTCATATACTTTATGAAAGTCAGAACGTGCTCCCAAAGACATATTTCCAAATGTATCACCATGATAACCATTTTCTAACACAAGAAACTTGGTCTTTTCTTTTATTCCTTGATTCTGGAAATACTGAAAAGCCATTTTCGCAGCAATTTCCATTGCAGTAGAACCATCATCCGAATAAAACACACGTGGTAGATGGTGTTGTGTTTTTTCCGAAAGCATCTCTGCTAAACGAAGAGCTGGTTCATGTTCCATACTTGCATAAATCACATGTTCTAATTGATCCATTTGTTTGATTAAAGCTTGTTTTAATGGTTCAAAATTATGTCCATATATACTAACCCACCAGGAACTAATAGCATCTACAAATTTTATGGGATTATCTTTAGAATCATAACCATACAAGAATACACCCTCTCCTTTTTCGATAAAAAAGGGTTCTTTTGCAAGCTTCATCGGAGTAAAGGGCCACCAAATATGTTCGTGATGAATCTTTAAAAAATCCTCAATGCGATGTTTCCTATCCATAAAACCAATTTTAAAATTCTAATTCTTTTATAAAGAAATTAAAACTAATGGATTTTAGATCAAGAGAAGAAAAACAAAATTTTTTAGATTAAATGTCATACCATAAAATAGATTCAATTTTTTTCAGAACAATACAAACCTCGAATATATCTAATTTTTTTTATTAACCAATATTTTTTTTGTTTACAAATTTTTATTATACTTTAAAAGTAAATAAATTTTTTCCAAGGAGTTTATATGAATTCAAAACGTAAATTGTTTATTTTAATAGGGTTAATATTTGGGTTGATTTTTACTGGTTCTTTAATTGCAGATACATCTATTTTTTTCTGTGAAGAATCTTCTGCTTATGGTGCAGCATGGGGGGTCCCATTAGCTCAAGCGAGAAAAACAGCCAGAGAATATTGCGAACAAAATGGTGGAACCAATTGCCAAGAACTTCTCTATTGCCAAGGAGTAGGTTTTGCAGCCATTGCAACAGATGATGAAGGAACCATTGGTGCATCTTGTGGTGCAAACTCTCAAAGAGAAGCAGATCAATTAGCTATAGCAAGTTGTAGAGGAAATAGTGGTAATCCTAATGCTTGTAAAGTAAAACATCGTTGGCGCGGTTAATTATGATGCAGGTTCATCCTTGCATTTCTTTTTTACAATTTATTCTTGTTCACAAAAGGTCTTTTATTTTATTAGTTTTATGGTTGAACCTTGGAGCATTAAACAAATCTATATAGATAGTTCTTTAAATAAAAGCGAAAATCTCTTAATTCAAAATATATTGAAAAATACTCAAAACAAAAATATAAAAATCGAATTGATCGATCATCCCAAAGAAATCTTCGATTTTTATTTAAAAAATGGGAATCTTTTCGAAAAAGATACTCTTTTAGTGTACCGACATCAAGGTAAATTTATCTCTTCTTGCCCTGGCTCCGATGGAATGGTATGCTGTCAATACTTCGTGATTAATTTTGGAATTGGCTGTTTGTATGATTGTCATTATTGTTATTTACAAAATTTTATGAATCAACCCTTAATGACAGTTTTTGGTAATATAGAAGATTTATTTATCGAAATAGAAAAAAAAATCAAAGGGAAAAATTTTCATTTTCGCATCGGTACAGGAGAATATACGGATTCCTTAGCATTAGATCCTATTTTAGAAATTTCTCCCATCCTTGTAGAATATTTCGCCCAATTAGAAAATGCAACATTAGAGTTAAAAACAAAATCTAATCATATAGAAAATTTGTTAGGATTAAACCATCAAAATCACACAGTTGTATCTTGGTCTATTAATCCACAGAAGATCATCGAACAAATTGAACCAGGGACTGCCAATTTAGAAGAACGCTTTATCGCTGCAAAAAAGGTTCAGGATGCTGGATATAAATTAGCCTTTCATCTAGATCCTATGATTTATTACGACAATTGGGAAGATGACTATAAACAACTTCTCGATCAGCTTTTCGATACAATCGATACAAATAGAATTGCTTGGATTTCCTTAGGAACATTTCGTTATTCCATTGGTCAAAAAGAAATTATGCAAAAAAGATTTCTAAACGATAATTTAACAAAAGTAGAAATGGTTCAAGGAAGTGATAAAAAATTCCGTTATTTTAAAACGATTAGACAAGAAATGTATGCAAAGATCAAAAACTATATCGATAAGAAGGATCCGAAACTTTTTTCTTATCTCTGTATGGAAACCCAATACATGTGGGAAAAAATTTATCAATTTATCCCACAATCCTCTAAAAATCTTGATGAATATTTTGAAAAACGTAGGCTCTATATGGAAAATTCTCGTCTGTTTGTTTAGTTATTCTATTTTTGCCCAAGACATAAGTAGAATTTATTATTACAAAAACGTATTAGAAGATACTACTATTCAAAATCAGTTGCGTTTAAATACCCAATGGGACGAATATGCCCCCCTCCCCATTTTTGGAGAAAAATACATGATTTTTCAATCCCAACGACCAGGTCACTACGAAGAACACTCTTTATGGTATTCCTTTAATAAAAACTATCACGATCCTACCTCTGAACCAGAATGGAGCGATCCCCTACCATTAGTATTTCCATTAGACAATCAACCCACTAAAACGATGAAGGTTCTAAACCAAGAAGAATTTACCATCAATTCGGATTCTTTTGTAGGTCATCCTTCTGTATTGATAGAAAACAATCAAATCAAAGAAATCTATTTTACTTCGACTAGAAATGGACAATTAGAAGGATATGATCGTTTAAATATCTATGTAGCAAATTTTATTAATGGTAGATGGTCAAAGGTTGAACATTTAAACGAAATCAACAGCAATTTTGACGATTTAATGCCTTTTATTACAAAAGATGGAAAAAAACTTTTTTTTGTATCGAATCGCCCTGGTGGTTATGGTGGTTATGATATTTGGTATGCAGAGAGAGATTTAAATACCGGCAAATGGAGTAAACCAGTAAACCTTGGCCCAACGGTTAATACTCCATATGACGAAATCACACCTTTTCTTACGATAAATCAACAAAAATTGATTTTCGCAAGTAATAGACCAGGGGGATTAGGACAATTTGATTTGTACGTAAGTAATTTTAACGGATTGGACTTTGATCAGCCTCTAAATTTAGGAGAACCTTTTAATTCGCCACAAAACGACGAAGCACTAAAAATCACCGACAACAGTTTATGGACTTATTTTGCGTCCGATCGTATCCATGTCAATGCTAAGGGTGGCTATGACATCTATCGTTTTTTAATCCCCAAAGAATTAATCGAATTTTATAAAATTATTTTAAAAGGAAAAATCATCAATGCAGAAACACAAGAACCAGTTAGTGTAGAAGCAACGATTCTAATAGAATTTGGCTTACAAAATTTAGTCCTAAAGTCCGATAGGCGTTTTAAGAACGATGGAAAAACAATTGAAAATACCTTTAAAGTTGAACTCTTTTCTGGAAGAATTTATCGTTTAAACATAAGTGCACCTGGATTTTATCCCCTCGAAACTCTTTTAGACTACAAAGATATTAGTACACAAACAAAAACCGACGAAAGGATTTTTTACCTTCAACCTATCAAACCTATTGAACCGATCATTCGATATATACCAGGCATCGTTATAGACGAAGAAACAAGATTACCACTACCTGGTTCACAAATTATCAAAATTGGTTCAGATGACAAAGCATTGGAATTAAAACTAGATTCTATGGCACAATTTTCTGTACCAGTTCGAAAAAATGAACAATTCCAGATAAAAGCAACTTCTCCCGGTTATGAACCTAAAACCGAAACATTCAAAGAATCTAAAGATCTGGAAAAAATCATCATCAAATTGAAAAAGATCAAAGAACCATGCCAAGAAATGCTACCAGAATGTATATGGAATACTCGCATATTTTTCGATTTAGATAGTGCTGTTGTAAAACCATCAGAAATCGAAAAATTAAAACTTATTTCAGAAATTTTAAAAAAATATCCTAACATAAAAATAGAAATTCAAGGACATACAGATCTTTCTTATCGAGGTCCCAAACAAAAATCTTACGAATACAATTTAAGATTATCCATAGAACGAGCAAATAATGTAAAAAAAGCTTTAATCGAATTGGGCATAGAAGAATCTCGATTGATCATAAAAGGATATAGCTACACAAAACCTTTAGTAGAAGTACCTGATCCTATTAGAGGTGCAATAAATCGACGTGTTGAATTTAAAGAATCACAATAATTTACGTCGAATATAATAGAAAGGAAATCTTCTATATGGAAATAAAACAATACAATATTGAAACTATAAAAGAATCAAAACGACTTTGGGATCACGTTAACGATCCAAAGGTAATAAATAACCTAATACTTGTAAAACTAAATCGACAATCTTTGTATTTAAAAAATACTATACCACCTGCCGAATTCAAGCCAACAGAACAAAAAGAAGAGGGAATCGAATTTTTTTATAATCCTTCCTTAAAATTAACAAATAAGGTAATATTATACTTAGATTTAACAAGACATCTTGAATTTCATTTCAATTTACTAAAAGAAATTTCTCCTGGTAGAGCAATATTAGTACCAGAATTATTACTAGTAAGTAAAGTCCAAAGAAAATATAAAAGAATTCCCGTAAAAGAAGACGAAGTAGTTGCAAATAACTTTCGTCTTAGTAGGCATAAAATATCTGCCAATAATATTCAATTTCAGATTACGTCCAAGATTATCTTTCCACAAATAGAAGAAAAATATAAAGAGAAATATCCAGGATTGCGAATCTTGCTTTCGAATGCAGAAAATTTACCCGAAGAATTAAAAAAACAAGAAGTAAGTACACCAACATTGTTAAAAATTAACATAAAATTTCTATATGTTTTTCCTATTGTTGTATATCAAAAAGAAAAGTTTGTTCCTTTGGCATATATTCTTTTACCATTAGATACTTCTCCAACAGAAGAACAAAAAAGAGAATTGCTTATTGAGTTAGAAAGAATTGCTGACGAAACATACGAAAAGATCATCGAAGCAAACACTATATTAATTAAAAAAAAGCAAAGAGTTGTTAATATTTCCGAAGGTGGTGCAGCCATAGAAATTACAGATGATGAATTAAAATCTCTTATACCCTATCAAGATAGCATCATCTTTGATCTAATCTTTAAATTGGTTGCTCCCATAAGGATGTCTGGAGAAATTAAATACATTCATAAATTAAAAAAAGAAAATACAGAAAATCTTCTGATTGGAATTGACTTTACAGGAGAAGGTTATACAGAATTTCGTAAAAAGAACAAAGATTTATTAAAAAATCTAATACAAAAATTGGAATCCAAAAAATAATATGAAGAAATTTCAACCTTATCCAGGAACGCGAGATTTTTATCCAAACGAAATGTTTCTTCGAAACTGGTTTTTCGAAAAACAAAGAGAGGTTTGTAGAAATTACGGATACGAAGAATATTCAGCACCTATATTAGAATACACAGATTTATATCGATCCAAATCCTCCGAAGAAATTGTTAACGAACAGCTTTATACATTTATCGATAGAGGCAACAGAGAAGTCTCTATCCGTCCAGAAATGACCCCTACCTTAGCGCGAATGATTGCAAATCGTGATCAAAGTTATGTGCCACCATTAAGATGGTTTAGTATTGCTAACTTTATGCGATACGAAAGACCTGGTAAAGGTAGATTAAGAGAATTCTATCAGCTAAACGTAGACCTAATTGGTAGCAATACTGTTTATTCTGATGTAGAAATTTTATCGGTTGCAATGGATATTTTAAAATCTTACGGAGCAAATGAAGATCAATTTATTGTTCGTTTTAGTCATCGCGCCTTGTTAGATCTTTGGTTAGGTTTAACAGATAAAGAAAAACTTCGAAAAATTGGGAGAATCATCGACAAAAAAGAAAAAATCACACAAGAGGAATTCGATAAAGAATTAAAATCTATATGCGAAGATAAAGAAATAAAAGCAATTTATAGTTTTTTTCAACTAAGATTAGAATCCTATCAAGATTTACTAAAAGACATTGAGCCCAAAAGTAGAGATCAAATAAGCGATATATTAAACCAATTAAGCCAAATGGTAAAATATTTGAGTGTAAACCATAATCCTAAAAATCTTATTTTCGATCCAACCATTGTGCGTGGATTTGATTACTATACAGGACTTATTTTCGAAATTTACGATACTCATCCAGAAAACAGAAGAGCAATTTTTGGTGGTGGCAGATATGATAATCTGATAGGTCAATTTAGTAAAGAATCTCTACCAGCAATTGGTTTTGGAATGGGAGATGTTACCCTCGAAGCATTTTTAAAAAATCATCGCCTAATTCCAGAAATATCCACTAAGCAAGGTTTTTATTTTACCCTTTTTGACGAAAATCTATATTCCGAATATTTAAAAATAACCCATCTTTTAAGAAAAAATCACTTACCAGTCGAAATCTCTTTAAGTCGTCCCAAAAAATTAGGAAAAGAATTCGAATTAGCAGAAAAAAAAGGTTACCAATTTTGTTTAATTCTGGGAGAAGACGAATTAAAAAAACAAGTTATCAAAGTAAAAGACTTAACTACTGGTAAAGAAACCGAATTACCCTTAGAAGAAACTAAATTCATCGATGGTGTTTATTCTTTAATGCAAGGATACAATAAGCGGTCATAACGGAAATCTTATGCCGCTTATTGTCTAAAATTTATTTCTTTTTAAGAAACTTCATCATTGCGCGAAGTTTTTTTCCAGTTTCTTCGATAGGATGTTTTTTACCTTCTTCGCGTAAACGATTAAAATTGGGGTATCCTTTTTTTGCTTCTTCTAACCATTCTTTTGCGAATTTTGCACCTTTATCTTTTTGGATTTCGGAAAGAATTTGCTTCATATTTTGTTTTACATGATCATCCACTACCCTAGGACCGCGTGTTAAATCGCCATATTCCGCAGTATCAGAAATGGAATGTCTCATATTCGCAATACCACCTTCGTAGATCAAATCTGTGATCAATTTTACTTCGTGTAAACATTCGAAATATGCAATGTCAGGATCGTAACCTGCTTCTACTAAGGTTTCGAATCCTTTCATAATTAAAGAAGTTAAACCACCACAAAGAACTGCTTGTTCTCCAAACAAATCTGTTTCTGTTTCGTCTTTAAAAGTTGTTTCTAAGATTCCTGCTCTACCAGCACCTACTGCTGCTGCATGTGCAAGTGCTCTTTGTTTTGCTTTTCCTGTTGCATCCTGATGTATAGCAATCAATGCTGGGACTCCACCACCTTCTACATAAACCCTTCTTACCAAATGTCCAGGACCTTTTGGAGCAACCATATAAACATCGATATCAGATGGTGGCTGGATTACCTCGAAATGAATATTAAAACCATGAGAAAATACCAAAGCCTTTCCTTTAGAAAGATTCGGCAAAATACTTTCTTCGTAGAGTTGTTTTTGTGTTTGATCAGGTGTTAGAACCTGAATAATATCTGCCCTTTTACACGCTTCTGTGGGATGAAACACTTCGAAACCATCTTCTTTTGCTTGTGCTACTGAACGAGAATCTGGTTTTAAACCAATAATGACTTTTAACCCAGAATCTCTCATATTTTGAGCTTGTGCATGTCCCTGACTGCCATAACCAAGTACTGCAATCGTTAAATCTTTTAATACACTTAAATCACATGAATCATCATAATATATTTTAGCCATAAAGTAGATTTTTTATTTATGATTTTATCATCAAGAAAATATTAATTTTTTTATTATTTAAAACAACGATGATTTGATGTATAAAATTATGGTAGCATTTAAAAAATGTTGACAGTGATATCATTTTATAATAAACTCCTCAAATCATGATAGAAAAATACATTAAGATACCCGAAAATCAAATCGAGTTTTATCAATACATAAAAGATTATATAAAAAAAATTGGTGTTGAACTTTAAGGCTTGTATGAGTTAAATATAAGAATGTAATTAGTTTATATATTTAAGAAGGTAAATTATTTTGAAAATAATTTTTATTATTTTTTTAACTTTTCAAGTAGGATTTATTTTTGGAGCACCAAATAAAGAGAAAACAAAAAAGAATGCATCTGTAAAAAAGGAAAGGAAAGAAATAGTAAAAGGATATATTGTTCTCGATAATAATACATATAAAAAATGTGTAGAAGAAAAA
>Ga0209017_10002314_pt1 | contig 12528 bp, 6 predicted proteins | sample YNPBryunderm2012_FD_185812 | JGI IMG/M metagenome (GOLD analysis project Ga0209017, IMG submission 185812) | Anoxygenic and chlorotrophic microbial mat microbial communities from Yellowstone National Park, USA - YNP Bryant MS undermat 2012... ... | reverse complement strand
CGATAGCGGATGCCGAACGCCGCGGGCGTGACCAGCAGGGATATTTGATCTCCGCCGGGAGTCTTTTTCAGCTCCTCGGCGATCAGCCTGGCCAGCCCGCGATCGGCCGGATGTCCCAGCGCGGCCACCGTCTCTGCCACAGGCCGCAACGACAGCGAAAGTTCCGCCGGTGGCACGCCCTTGTGCTGCTCGGCGGCCGAACGGTCGATGGCCTGCTTGAGAACCTCTAGCGCGTCGCGTCCAACGCTGAAGTATGCCGCCTGCTGGCCAATACCGACAACAACTTCCAGCCTCTGGCCGAAAAGCGCAGTCAGCTTCTGGCGCTCTGCGGTCGATGCCTGTATAGGCAAGTTGATCGTATGGAAGTTTACGCCGCGATATTGTTGGGCGTGAAGTTTAATCCAATTGGCGGTTTCCGGACGGCGCTGGCGAAGTGTATCGGCCAGGAACTTCACCACGTCTTCCAGTCTTTCGGCTTCCGACAGTCCGACGCCTGCTGCCAGAGTGGCCCTCTCGGGCGTTAGCAGGCCGATGATTCCCACATCGACCTGCCGCTGTCGGACCGTCTGCTGGAGTACTGTGAACAACTGGCCGATGGCCTTCCGCGCGGCTATGCGAACTTCTTCGGAAAGATCGCCCAAGGTGACCTCGCGCAGAAGGATGTTCTTGAGGTCTTCCAGCATGGCTTCCAGCGCGGTAGCCTTCGCTTCCGGCAATTTGCCGGCCAGTATTCCCGTCAGTGCTGCCTGGGGGCTGCGAAAACCGGCCAACTCGGTCTTGATGTTGCGGAGTTCGGCAAGCTGCCGGGCGGTTTGGCTGGCGGGCTTGGCGGTCAAAACCAGGTCGACGTACGCTCTTGCCGAACCTTGATCGAGAGAAAAACCCAGCACCACCTGCTCCAAATCGGCGGCAAACGCCGCCAGAAATTGCAGCGTTCGGCGGACTGCTTGACGGCGCACTGCCGATTGCAGGTCGCTTGCCCCGTCGAGCGGTTGCAGCCACGATTCCAGAGTTTGCCCTACTTGGGTCAACAGGGCGTTAAGTTGCGCCGCCGAAAGGTTGCCGGGCAGCAGGCGAACAGCCAGATCGTACTGCTTGGGCAAGGTGCCCAACAGGCTTGCCGGATTGCTCGGCACTGTGGCCAGCACGCTGCGGCGCCCAGAAAAGAAAACCCAGTCGCCTTTGGCAAGCAAGTATACTGGCGATGCTTCCGGCCCCAATGCGAACTGCCAAAGGCCGTCGTCGAGCTTTCTCGGCCGGCCCAGTTGCGGTTCCATAGCCGCCAGGAATCGTTCTGGGTTGGTCACTGGCAAGAACAGCCAGATGGCCGGTTGCGGCTCGTCGGTCTGAACCACCGCTCCCCAGGGCCGCGACTTGTCCAGGCCTGCCAAACCCAGCCCGTTTGTGGCACGGTTTAGCGCAGCGTCGAACTGGATTGCCAGGCCGGGGTTTTCGGCCAGTTTGCCCAGGTAGGCGATGTCGCTCTCCAGCTCGCCCAGACCAGCAAAGCTGATCACGGCCAGCGGTTTTGGCGCCGGCCTATCAGCCGCCAGGCTTGCAGCCCAACCGGGCAGCAACGTCCCGAAAGCTACCAATAGAGGCAAGACCGGTCTTAGCCAAACTGCCCAAAATGGAATCATTGCCGTTACCCGATATCGCCGCCACAGTCGTCGCGCCGCCCCGTGATTGGGACGACAAACGCGTCTCAGCCTAGGCCAAGGGCGTGTGAAGGACGGCAGTTGGCCAGCCAGGTATTTCTGCAAACGAACCAACCCGTGATTTGGGCCGCCAAAAGGCCATCCGTCAACAAACACCAACTTTACCAACTTGATAATTGTACTGCGCAAATTGCCCTAACCTAAAGATACTCCGGGCGGGCACGAATAGCGCGTTTTCGCATCAGAAAATCCGTCAATTCATCCCGCGCGAAGCATATTTCGGCCAAGATTACCACCAGGAGCTAAACCTGAGCGGGCAGAAAAACGAGCGTTCTTGTGAGAAAAACGTCTCAATTCAGTCCGCGCAGAGTACAAATGCCTATTCGTAATTCGTTGTGGGTGTGGAAATATTGAGCCAGTTTCTTGGTGGTTGTCGGGGAGGCCGAGATTGCTGGATAGATCAGGACGGCTAGCACCCGGCTTTCGTAGCGGTTGGCGGAAGGGTATAGATGTCAAGCGTCTTACGTCGTGCGATGTAAGGACGGCACGGGCACGTTGCAAGGTTGACGTGGAGGGCCACTTTCCGGTGGTGGCCGCCTGCGGCGCTGTTGATTGGCCGGAATTGACGAAGAAACTGACGCGACCGCAGTGCAGCCCTCGCATTTGGTCGCGGCCGTCGGCCGCTTCAAGCCCACTCAGCGCCGGGTTCGCGGGGCAAGCGGCGACGATACGGCGGCGCACAGCGCGGAGGAAGCGGCTGCCGATAAGTTTCTGCCCACTCTTGCCGCTCTTCCTCGCTGGCATAATAGCGCAGCCAGATTTCCGGGTCGCCGCTGGGGCCGGTGCAGTCCCAGTGCAGATAATTGTTCGGCCAGTCGATCTTCTTCTCCCGCGCCGGCAGAATGTCCCGATAGATCAGACAATACAACTCGCGGTCCGACAAATGGTCCGTGAAGTCCAGCACGATCCGCTTCTGGTAGAGCTTGTTTATCACGTCCCAGAGTATTTCGTGCAGGGCGGCATCGCTGAGAGTATCGGGCCGGGGTATGCGCAGCTCCGGTTCGAACCAGCGGTATATCGGCAACACCGGCGCATGTTCCCAGGCGAGCATGGCCGCCAGGAACTCGTTCTCTGCCGCCAGCGTCAGATGTTGCACGTTGACGCGCGAGATCGACTCGTCCAGATACGGTTCCAGTTCGTCGCGCAGTTCGGCGTTGCGCAACAGTTGTTCCACTTCCTCAGGCTGCGGTCGCTGGTTGCTCGGCATGTGGAAAACCTGAACGGCTGCGGATGCGCGCTGGCTTGCCCCGCTGCCCAGCGCGACGTGCCCAATCGGCTCGCCCGGCCCAAACCGCCACGATGGCTTGCCACGACATATCGAAGCTGCCAGCAAGACCGGGCAAGCGCTGCGGCTTCGCATCGCAAGCGGGCAACTTTCAGTGTAATAAGCTGCGCCGTTTGTTCCAACAGATTGCCATGCCTGGAGAGGAGTTTTTTGAGCCACTTTCCCGGCGTCGAGCCGATACGATCGTCATATCCGCCAACGCTTGCCGGCAGCAGGCGGCAACAGTCGCCGGCACACACCCGCACGTCCCCCCGAACCGCAAAGGAACCTGCCAGAAACCCTGTCATTGGCTGTTGCTCGTGCTACAATTGCGCCAGACGGTTCGGGGGCAACGTCTTGCTGCAAGTGCAAATAGCGCAAGCGACGGCTCGTCTTGGTCGCCAGCGGCGTTCTCCCGGCAGACATCCAGCGTGGTAAACCATGTGCGGAATAGTAGGATACGTTGGCCCGCGCAACGCCGCAGATTTCCTGATCCAAGGATTGCACCGGCTCGAGTACCGCGGCTACGATAGCGCCGGCATAGCTACCATCACACCGCAGGGGCAGTTGGCGGTGGTTAAAGCGGCCGGACGAATTCAGCGCCTGGAATCGCTTTTGACCGACCGCCCAGCACTGGGTCGAACCGGTATCGCGCACACGCGCTGGGCGACTCATGGTCCGCCGACAGACGAGAACGCTCATCCCCATATCGGCGGCGACGGCACATTGGCCGTGGTGCACAACGGCGTGATAGAGAACTTCCAGCCACTGAAACAGCGCCTGGAGAGCGAAGGTTATCGCTTCCGCTCTGCTACCGATACCGAGGTAATCGCCCATCTGATCGACAGCCATCTGAAGCGCCACTCGCTGCCGGCCGATATGGCGGCAGTGGAGTACCGACCCCTGGTGGCAGCCGTCCAGGCAGCCCTGGCCCAGTTGCAGGGCACCTACGGCCTGGTAGTGATGTTCCGCCAATGGCCAGAGGTGCTCATCGCTGCGCGGCTCGGCAGCCCGCTGATAATCGGCGTCGGCCATGGCGAGCACTTTCTGGCCAGCGACGGCTCGCCGCTGGTGGGCTATACCGACCGGGTAGTGTGCCTGTCCGATCACGAGCTGGCGGTAATCACCGCCGGCGGCCTGCGGGTGATCCATCACGAGCAAGGCCACGTCGATCACAGTGTGCAGCGGCTGGATATCGAGACTGGAGCGGTAGAGTTGGGCTGCTTCGAGCACTACATGCTCAAGGAGATCTTCGAGCAGCCCGAAGCCATCCGCAATGCCATGCGCGGCAGGCTGGATGCCCACAATGCCACGGCGAAGTTCGGCGGCCTGAATCTCACGCCGCAGCAGCTCCGCTCGGTCGATAGATTGGTGCTGACCGGCTGCGGCACAAGCTGGCACGCGGCGCTGGTGGGAGAGTATCAGATCGAAGCCTTGGCCCGACTGCCGGTGGAAGTGGAATACGCCAGCGAATTGCGCTACCGCAATCCGCCGTTGGACCGCAATACGCTGCTGTTTGCCATCACCCAAAGCGGCGAAACCGCCGACACGCTTGCCGCGCTGCGCGAAGTGAAGCGCAAAGGGCATTTCGCCTTGGGAATATGCAACGTGGTGGGGAGCACTATCGCACAGGAGTCCGACGGCGGAATCTACTTGCGGGCCGGCCCGGAAATCGGCGTGGCCTCGACCAAGGCCTTCACCTCGCAGTGTACGGTGCTGGCCATGCTTGCCCTGTACTTTGGGCGGCTGCGGCACTTGAGTTTCGACGAGGGCATGCGGATCATCGAGGCCTTGCGACAACTGCCCCAAAAAGTCCAGCAGGCGTTGGAAACCAACGATGTCTGTCGCCGTATCGCCGAGAAATACGCCGATTGCAACAACTTCCTGTATCTGGGCAGGCAGTACAATTTTCCCACCGCCTTGGAAGGCGCGCTGAAGCTCAAAGAGATCAGCTACATCCATGCCGAGGGCTATCCGGCCGCCGAAATGAAACACGGCCCGATCGCTCTGGTCGACGCCCACACCCCAAGCGTCTTCCTGATGCCACAAGGTTCGGTGTACTCGAAGGTGCTGGCCAATTTGCAGGAGATAAAAGCGCGGGGCGGACCGGTGATCGCCGTGGTGTGCAGCGGCGACACCCAGGCCCGGCAGTGGGCTGACGACGTGATTGAAATCCCTTCCGTCGAGGAATACTTGCAACCGATAGTGACTGTCATTCCTTTGCAATTGCTGGCTTATCACATCGCCGTGCTGCGCGGCTGCGACGTCGATAAACCCCGCAACCTGGCAAAGAGCGTTACAGTCGAATAAGCAACCGCCGGCTGTTGGCTTCGGCGGCATGGCTCCGCAGGGAACATCGCGCTGGGATGCCGTCCTTGCTCGGCCTTATTTTTCGGGAGCATCGCGGGCTGCGCGCCAGTTGGAGCAGCCCGCTTTTTTCTCGCCAAACTCAGCATTTCTCGCCAAACTCAGCATTGATCGCAATACGGAAAACATAAGGGGCGCGCTTTGTCGTGGCCGCGTTTGGCGTTGGCTGTTGGCGGTCGTCACCGAAACCCCAGCAAACGCGACGGAGCGCTTCCGTTGATCCCAAGGCGCGACAAACCCCATCGGTAGATTGTCGGCCATGACCGCAGTGCGTCACTCCGTGTTCGGCTGCGACCGACAGCACTCCAGCGTCAACCATCCCAACCTCAATTGCGTTGACTGGTTATGCTAAATCGGGTAGTGTGCAGGCAGACGCCCAAATTGTTTCTTTTCAGTCCAGTTGCGCCGACCGATGAGCGACGCCCCGCACTCGCCGGTCATCGTTTGCCGCTGCCGACGTTGTCACTCGGCCCTGGAGTTCCCGGCGTCGATGGCGGGAACCCAGACGCGCTGTCCGCAGTGTTACCAGCGGATCGTCGTCCCGCAGCAGAGCGAGCGTCAGCCCGACTGCGGCCAGTATTCACTCGCCGGCGATGGTTGGCCCTGGGCCGAGACGGCAGCGGCGCATCCCAGCGCAGTCTGCCCGGCGTGCAACACCCGCTTCTCCGCTCCCGCCGAGTGGGTCGGCCGACAGCTTCCCTGCCCGGAATGCGGCAGGCTCGCCGTGGTCCAGCCAGCAAAGCCAACCATCAAGGCGAAGCGGGCGACGCCGGGCGATTACAAAGTGTGGGAAGATTACGATCCGGCGAAGGCCCAAACGGCCAGCCAGGCGCAGTCCCTTGTGCGCATGAACTGCCGCATATGCGGCGCGATGATGTACGCGATGCCCGAGGAGGTTGGGCGGCAGATAACTTGTCCGGATTGCGGCACGCAGGCCCTCGTGCCGCCTCCGCCTGTACCGCCGCCGAAGACAGCCGCCAACTTCCGCACACCGGCCGACGAGGAATACGCTTTGGCCGATTGGCGCTGGCAGCAGCCCACCGAGCAAGGCCACTGTGGGCTGATTCCGGTTATCTGCTCGAACTGCAATCTGCGGATGTATGCTTACCAATGGCAGGTTGGGCTGACTGTGGTGTGTCCCGATTGCGCGCGGGCCACCGTGGTACCAAAACCCTCTGAGCAACCTTCTCCGCTGGGAGACAGCGGCACATCGGCGCAGCACCAGTTTGCCGAGGCGGCGGCAGTGGCGCCGGCCCGCAAACGTTCCCCACGTACCCTGCTGGCTGCTGCCGGCGGAACGGCCAGTGGGAGGTCCGCGGGCGGATGGATCGCTTTTCTCACGCAGCCGGAAGTACTACGAATCTGGGCTGGACTGACCGCGACCGCGTTTCTCGTGGCGCTATTGTGGTTTGGGGTACTTTGGTTCCTCGCTGGGGCACAAAGCGTCAGTCCGACTTTGATCGCTGGCGCATGTTGTCTGATGCTGTTTACGATAGTGCTTGCGATCTGGGCGGTGGTTGCCGCCGTTTCCTTCCTGGCGATAACCTGCGACACCGCCAACGGCGCGCCGCGCATCACCGGCTTGCCGGGGATGATGTTTCTCGACTGGCTGGGCGATAGCCTGTACCTGTTCGTGCCGTTGTCGGTCAGCGCATCGATCGCAGGACTGCTAGCGCTGGCTAGAGGGCAAGATCGGGTTCTTTCGGATGCACCTGTTCCGCTGCCAATCCTGGCAGCCTGGGCGGTGCTGCCGATCTTCGTGCTCTCGGCCCTTAGCGCCGGCTCGCCGTTGCATGTGATTTCTCGCGATGTTCTCCGCAGCTTCCGCCTTGCGCCGTTGTCGTGGTTGAAATACTACGCGGGAAGCTTTCTGCTCTGTTTGTTGTTCTGGGGCTTGTGGTTCTTGACCGACTCGGCAACAAGTACCGAGCTGGGCATTGTGGGCTTGATTGTCGCTTGCGGGGCCCTGAGCGGCACGATTCTGATTCACGCCCGGCTGTTAGGCATTCTGGGGCGAGCGGTAGTTCGGGCAAACAGCCAATGGGCAGAAGCCGACAAGGACGCCGAAGCGGAAGAAAAAGAGCAAAAGGGCTGAACACCCAACCGCGGACGTGCCGTCGGGCATTCCCTCGCTTACGCTTCCGGCTCAATTCACAAGCCCGCTAAACGCTTGCTGTTCCGGGCGATATAATTCGGAGCGCTTAGCGGTTTGAGTGTGATCGCTCAGCCCATTACGGCGTAACTTGTGCGCGTTTTGCGCGCATGTTGTCGGTCGATCTGGAGGGCCACGCTCCGTCGTGGCCGTGTTCCCAGTGCTAATGGACGCGACCGCAGCGCGTCGCTGCCATTTGGTTGCGGCCGGAGGCTGCGTTAGAAGGAGATGCTTTCATGCCGAGATACACGCTACTGAGCCTGATTTTGGCGACGGCTGCTTCGGCTTTGTGGGCAGCCGACGTTTACGTGCGTTTCAGGGTCATCGAGCCGGAAGGCCAGCAGTTCAAGGTCGTCGCCAGTGGTTACATCCACGAGCCTAACTGGTACTTGCCCAGCCAATCGGTCGAAGTGGCCGGAAAACAATGGAGTCAGTGGCTGGACCTGACCAAGTGGCCATTGCACGGCCGGTTGAACCGCTCGGGCGGAATCGCCGAATGGCCGTCGATGAAGCTCAGCGTGCAGCGCGTCGGCAAGGGCGAGCGTATTTCTGGCTGTTTGCTGGAAGTGCAACTGGCCGATCGGCCCGATGAGCAATCGGTGGTCATCACGTTTCAGGAGCGCAGCGAGTCGGACACCATCGGGTTTTTGCTGCCGCATCCGTTGCGCCAGAACAAGGAGCAGTTCGAGACCGGCTCGCAGATGACCGCCCGACATCTCGCCTGGGCCAGACAGGCTGTCAACGCTCGGCGGGCCGCTGCGGGGTTGCCCGAATTGCAGCTTGGCGAAAAAGACCGTCGGCTGAAACAGTTCGAGCTGATAACGTCGCTGTGGGGGCCATACGATCCGGGGCTTGCGCGCCGCTCAGTGGAGGCCTTGCGGCTGCTGGGGTTCAACGTCATTGGCGGAGTCGGGCCGGAGATTGTTGGGCAAGCCGGGCTTCGCACCTACACGGCCACCTGGCATCTGCACCCAGACCCCGAGGAATCGCTGACCGCTTGGCAAAAGGGCGACGGCGCGAGGATCGCCAAAGAGTTGTCCAAGCCGCCGGGCAGTTCGGCATATCACTTTTTGGCCCATTACGTGATCTGCGACGAAATCCAGACGCTCGACTTCCGCCGCGTGGCGCCGGAAAAACTCAACCAGTGGTTCCGCGATTACTTGCGCAGCAAAGGCGAGACAGACGCCACGCTGGGCCAGCCGCTCGACAAAGTGGTGTACCCGGCAGCGGCGATGTACGAAAAGGCCCTGCCCCGCAACGCCGACCTTTCTACCCGCAAAGTGATGTACTACGCCGGCAAGTTCGGCCAGTGGTGGAGCGTAAAGCAGTTGCGCCAGACGAGCGATCTGCTGCGCCAGTCGTTCGGCGCCGCCGGGCACAAGGTGCGGACCGAAACCCTCCCCTCGGACCATTGTTTTTTCAACGCCTGGGGGCCGCCGCACACTGCGATGGGCTATCGCGGATTGGATTTCTTCGAGATCGGCGCTCAGCAGGCAGTCGATATCATTTCGGCCGAAGACTGGCTGGGACTGAACCACATGTACGGCCCGGCCTACACCTGGACCGGCCAGCACGCGCTTGAGTACCTGTGCGCAATCTATCGCAGCGGCATAGGCGACCGGCCGGTCGAGTTGCGGGCGCTGATTACTCCCAGCGACGATGGCTATTTGCGGCTGAAGGCCTACGCTGCGCTGGCTCAGGGCTGCAAGAGCTTCTTCTTCTGGACCTTCGGCCCCACGTACATCAGCACGGAAAACTACTGGTCCGACCTGCGCAGCCAGTACGACGGACTGGCCAAACTCGTCCACGCGCTGGAGCAGGCCGAAGCGGTTCTGATTTCTGCCAGGCCCCTGCGCGATCCGGTGGCGCTGCTGTACTCGGTCAGCCACGACATGTGGCACACCGACGACCCGGCCAGCTTCGTGGAAAACCGCTTGACCTGGGCGGCCTTGCGGCACTTGTCCGCTCAGCCGGATATTCTGCGCGAGGAAGACGTAGAAGCCGGGCGGTTATCGAATTATCGGGTGCTATACATCACTGGCCAGTGCATCACGCGCAAAGCAGCCGCCCAGATCGACCGCTGGGTGCGCGACGGCGGTGTGGTGTATCTGTCGGCCGGGGCCGCCACGCGCGACGAGTTCTTCGAGCCGTATCTGCCGCCGTTTGCTGCGGCGGTCTGGCCAAAGGACGCAGCAGCCCAGATGACAAAACAGCAAGGTCATGCGTACAACGAGCGTGTCGATTTGCCCAAGATAAAGCCCCTGGCAAACGTGCGACTGACGCTCCAAGGACAGACGATCCAATTGCCGGTCATCGGGTGCCGGCTGAACCTGCGCGAGGGAATCGACCAGGGGCAATTCGGCGTTTTCGACGACGGCCGGCCCGCCGCCGCAAGCGTCGCTTACGGCAAAGGGCAAGTGATAGCCGCGGGCTTCCTGCCCGGGCTGGCATACTCTCCGTACAAAGTGAACCAGACGACACTGGACGAAGTATGGCCGCCAGAACCGCGGTTGCTGTTCGGGCTGCCGTTGCGGGCGGGATTGGCCAACCGGCAGGTGCTTAAATTGTCGGAACCGGTGGTAGGGGGCAGTCTGCTGGTCGGACCGGCCGGCGCGGCAGTGGTGCTGGTCAATCACACCTACCGGCCCATCGGAAACTTGCAAGTCGAGCTTGGCCAGGCCGTGGAGTTCCGAAAAGCCTTCAGCACTGAGGGTGTGCCGGTACGGGTCATCCGGACAGATGACAAAACGATACTGGAACTGCCGCTGGAGTGGACCGACATCGTACTGCTGCTGAAGTAACGCATCGCCATTTGCACCGCGCAAGTTGTGCGCAGTTTGTCGCCGGTTACGCTGGCAGCCACAAGCGGCGCATCGAAGTCGTAGAAGCGCCTGGCGGCTTGCGGGCAGTTTGTCGGTTTTTTAGTTTCTTACGGCGCAACTTGTGCGCGTTTTGCGCGCATGTTTTGAAGTGATCTCGCGCATGTTTTCAATTGATCTGGAGGGCCACGCTCTGTCGTGGCCGTGTACGCTGCGCCAGCGGACGCGACCGCAGCGCGTCCCTCCATGACACCATTTGGTTGCGGCGGCAAGCCGCGTTAGGGCGCCAATACGCTTTGCTGCCGCCGGCACCGTAGCTGCGAATGAGCATTTACGCTCAGTCGGGCAAAGGGCGGGAACATCTTGCCGGCCCGAGAACATCTTGCAAGCAATCGAAGGCCACAGCGATGAAGACCTATAACGTGGGAATTATCGGTTTCGGATTCATCGGCAAGGTTCATGCCTACGGGTATCTGAATCTGCCGTTGTTTTACGATCCGCCGCCATTGCAGGCCAGAATCACTCACGTGGTGACCAGCAGTCCGCACACGGCCGAGAAGGCCCGGCATATTGTTGGTGCCGCTGTGGCAGCGACCGATTTCCGCCGGGTGACTGAAGACCCTGAGGTGGACATCGTCCACATCTGTACGCCCAATCATCTGCACAAGGATGCGTTGCTTTCGGCGATGCGTCATCAGAAGCACATTTACTGCGACAAACCGCTGGTGGCCAATATGGCCGAGGCCGACGAGGTTCGCGCCGCGCTGCGCGACTACCGCGGCGTGGCACAGATGACTTTTCAGAACCGCTTTTATGCGGCCACGCTGCGGGCCAGGCAGCTTGTGTCAGAAGGCTTGCTGGGCGAGCCGCTGCAATTCCGGGCCGCTTACTTGCACGGCGGCAGCGCAGACCCCAATGCCCCGCTGAAATGGAAACTCACCGCTGCTGCCGGCGGCGGGGTGATTGCCGACCTGGCCACGCACGTGCTGGACCTGGTCGAGTATCTGCTAGGCCCGATCCGCTCGGTGATGGCCGAAACCCACATCGCCTATCCGGAACGTCCCAGCACGGCGAACCCTTCGCAGCTCTTGCCGGTCGATGCCGAAGACGCCGTGCTGCTGATTGCACGGCTGGCCAACGGCGCCGTGGGCACGATCGAGGCCACCAAACTGGCAAGCGGCAGCGAAGATGAGCTGCGGCTGGAGATTCACGGGTCGCGCGGGGCCATCCGCTTCAACGGCATGGACCCGCATCATCTGGAAATATGCGATCTGACCGCTGCCGACCGACCGCTGGGCGGTACACGCGGTTGGACGCGGATCGACGCCGGCGCCCGCTACGGGCCGCCCGACACTCAGTTCCCCAGCCCCAAAGCTTCCGTCGGCTGGCTGCGCAGCCACGTGGCCTGCCTGGCCAACTTCCTGCAATGCGTGGCCGAGGGCAAACCTGCCGATCCGGGCTTGGAGCAGGGAATCCGCGTTCAACAGTTGGTCGAGAGCATCCGCACCTCGGCCGCCCAGCGCCGCTGGGTCGATATCGCCTGACGATACGCTGTTGCGGACTGCACGCGGCCCACGCAGCGCCGCCCTGCGGACGCCGGCCGGCTAGACCTGCTCGGGAACCACAAACGGCGGTCGCGGCGGCCGGGTGAGCAACTGGTTGGCCTGGTCGTCGCCGATGAACTTTTCGGTCACCGGGTCGAACTTCAGCAGCCGGCCCACGCGATAGGTGGTCTCTTCCAGCTTCACGCCATTGTCTTTGAGGTGTTCTTCCATCTGGGCGAAGGCCTCGTAGGCGGCCTTGTTGTCGCCGAAGGCTTTGGTCTTCTTGCTGAAAGGCACCTCCTCGCCCAGCCGGTAGGAGATGTTCGCCAGATGACACAGGGCCGAAGAGTAGTGCCCTTCGAGGATATGGGCGTCGAGGTCTTCTTCCTTGCGCGAGCGCACGCACAAGATGAAGTTCTCGAAAATCCCCTTGCCCGGCCCACGCGGAGCAATCGGACTCTTTACCCCCGGATGAGTCGCCACCGGCGGCGGCGTCCAGGCGGCTTTTTCGTCGAACACCTGATTGTTCCCCACTCCGCCCTTGGTGGGCAGCCCGCGAACCTCAAACAGCAGCGTTATCCCGTCGAAGTCCATCACGGCGATCTGCGTGTTGGGCGTCTGCCCCTGGTCCTTGTAGCCGAACCGTCCGCCCACGCTGATGACC
>Ga0209017_10002313_pt1 | contig 12530 bp, 7 predicted proteins | sample YNPBryunderm2012_FD_185812 | JGI IMG/M metagenome (GOLD analysis project Ga0209017, IMG submission 185812) | Anoxygenic and chlorotrophic microbial mat microbial communities from Yellowstone National Park, USA - YNP Bryant MS undermat 2012... ... | reverse complement strand
GACCACCGCAGCCGCTTTGGTCGTCTTTGCCGGGTTGATCCTCTACGGCATCTACTGCCCGGTGCTCACCTACCGATGGTTCTGTTCGACCCAGACCCGTTCGGTAGTGGATGCGGCCATTCAGAAAGCAGAAACCACCTTTCTCCTGCCGGAAGAGGCGGAAAACTCTCCCAAGGCTTCCGAGGAGTCCTCGGCGGAAAAAACTCCTGTTCTGAGTCGTCCGTATGGAGCGGCGGCGGTTGCCAAATATCTGGAGGCGACCGGCCAAACCGAAGCCGCCGCCGAGCTGGGCAACCTGAACGATCCGCAAACGGCCTTGGGCCGGGCCAATTACGCCTGGATCGCTGCCCTGTTGGCCTATGCTTTTTTGGCGTCGGTCTTGCCGGTCTGGCTTCTACTGCAGCCGCGGGACTACATCAATAGTTTCCAGCTTTATTTCATGTTGGCCGCACTGTTTCTGGGGCTGATGATTGCGGGCCTGGTCGGTTCGGAGGCCAATCGGGTGGAATGCGAGCCGGTGCGCGCCGACTTGCCCGATGCCCTGCCGTGGTTGCCTTTTCTGTTTGTTACGGTGGCCTGCGGCGCGGTGAGCGGGTTCCATAGCCTGGTCTCCAGCGGAACGACCGTCAAACAACTGGACCGGGAAACCCATGCGTTGCCGATCGGCTACGGCGGTATGTTGACCGAAGCGGCCTTGGCCGTGCTGGTCATCGTGGCCTGTGTGGCGGGCAACACCAGAGACTGGGCTCCCGGCGGCATCTACGCCAGTTGGAGCGGGTTGCGTGCCAGCGGATTGGCCGGCCAATTGCACGCCATGTTCCACGGCGGTTCCATGTTTCTGGAGCATTTGGGTATTCCGCCTCAGGTGGGCCAGACTTTGCTGGCTGTTACCGTGGTGGCCTTTGCCCTGACCACATTGGACTCGGCCACCCGGCTTTTGCGGTTTAATGTGGAGGAGCTTTGCCGGGCCGTGGGACTCCACCGGTTGGCCAATCGGTATGTCGGCTCGGCCGTGGCCGTGGCCGGCATCGCCTTCTTCGCCCTCGTGCCGGCCGGACAAACCCTGTGGCGGCTTTTCGGGACGGTCAACCAAATGCTGGCCGGCTTGGCCCTGCTGGTGGTCAGTGTGTTCTTGTGGAAGTTGCGTCGGCCCGTCTGGTACACCCTGCTGCCGATGATCGCTATGTTACTTGTGTCCACCTGGGCCATGGTGCTGAGTATCCCCGGCTTCTGGGAAGATAAGAAACTGGCCGTGGGCCAACAATGGGCCTTGACCATTGTGTCGGGGATTCTGATCGCCATGGCCGGTTGGCTGGTGGTGGAAGCCCTGCTGGTCTTCGCCAAAGGCCGCTCGGAACCCCGGAATCCAGAGTAACCGGCCACGTGCGCCCCAGCAAAAACCCCACCTGCGCTCCAGTGATACCCAAGGCCCCCTGGCTGTCGGCTTTTCCCAGGCTAGAATGAGGAGCAATGGATTCGTCAGGCTGAAGGGTTACTATTGGCAACTGCCCAAACCAAACTCGATGACCACGGAGGGGGGTTGTTTAGGGAGGGAACGTAACAGGTACAAAGGAGCGTGCAAAAGGGCATCATTTTGCCCATTTTACCCTATCAGAAAATCTTCTCATTTCTCCTGAAGGCCTGGATATGTTCTGCCGATCATTTTCCAGCATATAGCGTGAGGGTATGGGCAGGGTATTCCTAGTCAGCCATCAGAACAGGATATTTGTTTTATCTATTTTTTGTGTTTTTTGTATATTAACATGCCAGTGGGAAAAATACCCTCTCGGCCCAGGAGAAACAGAGAGAGAAACCTCACCATGGTATGACAACCCCCCAATTGGTGGGCCGGAAAACCTTGGAAGCTTCAATAGCCAGGGGCCGCCAGACCCATCGCTGCCCCACCCCTTCGGCAGCCTTTCGTTTTCCTTCCGAAAGGGATAGAATAATCAGGGTGGACCACTGCTAACCCTAAAATACCCAGGTAGGCAATGAGCATCCAAAGGCAACGGCTGCAGAAGAGCGAGAAGAGAAAGAGAATCCCCAAAGACTAGGAAGACGATGCCGGTCCGCACTACCTGATCGGGCCGGCAAAGACTTGTTCCCCGGAAAGAGCACTGGTTTAACCGAATGGAGGGTGAGCAACTCCCCCGGCGGGCAGACGGGGAATCAAGCGGCCTGCCAGGAGACCAGCTGAAATGGGCCTTAGCTGGCGTAGTGCCGACAGGGGTTTGCGTGGCGGAGGTGTTGCTTTATATCTTTTCTTAGGAGGCCGGGACATGAAAAAGGTTTTTTGGATTGCTTTGGTGGGGATGCTGGTAGGGGGGGCTGGAGGATGGGTGTGGGGCCAGCAACCGGCCGGCCCCATGCCCAGTGCGCCGACGCCGGGGGCACGATTGCCAGAAAAGGGTCCTCCGGTGCCGACCGGTCAGCCTGCTGGTCCCTCGGCGCCTTCCCCGGGGGTGTTACCACCGGGCGGGATTCCGACGCTTCCTTTGCCCGGGACCTTGCCGGAGGTTTCTCCCCAGCCTGCTCCGTATGCCACTCCAGGGGCAGTGTCCCCCCAACGGATTCCGCAACCTGCCGGGGGGATGATGCCCGGCCCGGCCAGCGGGGTTTCCGGCCTGCCGACGCCCGGTTTGGCCGAACCTGCCATGCCGGGGTCCTATCCAGGCCCGGCTACCGGCCGGCCCCAATTGCCCACGGTGGGAGGCAGTTCCATGCTTTCACCGGCCCTGTTCATGGACCCCATTTATGGGCCGTATGTGCCTCATGTAGGGCCCATTGGACAAGTGCCGACTTTCGGGAGCGTGCAACCCGCCGCTCCCACAGCCGCCTATGAAAAACCTTTCTCCGATTACACGCCGCCTTCGGTATATAGCCCTTACATGAATCTGTACCGATTTAATCCCCGGGGGCCGATCGACAATTATTACTCCCTGGTTCGTCCCTTTGTCATGCAACAGACGATCAACCAGCAATACCGCCAGCGCATGCAAGCCCTGGAGATGAATAACCGACTCCAGCAGACGATCATCCAACGGCTCCAACAGCAGAATCAAATCCAGCAGGGGACCTATCAGCCCGGCTACTTTATGAATCACGGCAGCTTCTTCCCGGGCTATTGAAGACGGCTTTTTCCCGGCGGATGGAAGATGGCGTACCAGTTTAGGTGGACTGTATCTCCCCGGCCAAGCCCCCACAACTTGTAGGGGGTAAGAATCGGCTCAAACCCAACAGATTGTGGTAATTACTTCCGGTAGATACAGTCAAGCTATTGAAGACGGCTTTTTCCCGGCGGATGGAAGGTGGCGTACCAGTTTAGCCGTTTAAAGACATGTGTCATTCCTGCGTAAGCAGGAATCCAGGGTTACTTTGGGCGTGCACCTCTGGCTGGTGGGTTAGAAGCGGAAATCTAGGTAACATGGGGCTACTTTCTGGGTTCCCGCTTGTGCGGGAATGCCCCATCGCTTCGCTTCATTCGGCTAATGTGACTGTATTCTACCCGTCCGGCCCATACTCGATGGAGGGGCTACAAATCGGATCGAACACCCCAGATGCTGGTCATAGTTCCCGGTGGATACAGTCAAGCTAAACTGGTCCAAGGAAACTAACCGGCGGCGTGCAGGAGAAGGGATGGGCGGAAGGAAGATTTTTTCCAGCCGCCAGGGATACCCTTGGAGACGGGGTTTGGTCTGTCCGATGGGGCGTTGGTGGGTGGCCGAGGCGGCAGCCGGACCGACACGCTTCGCAGTCGTCCTTCTCGTTCTACCAAAAGATGGGCTATTTCTGGGATGGCTTGGAGACGGTTTTTCAGTTCGGTTTCATCGGTCGGCCAGGCTTGATCTTCCAATTGATAGATATAATCGCCGGGGCGAATGCCTGCTTGGTCCGCTGGAGAGCCGGGCACCACATAGGTAACCAGGGCGGCGCCAGGCTCGGCCTCATCGGGTCGCCAGAGCAAGCCCAGGCGCATGGGCTGGCCGGAAAGTTCGATCCGAAATTCCAGCAGCTTTTCTTCTCCCGGCCGAAACACCACCAAATCCACCACCCCCGGAGCGGTCATCACATGGCGCTGGAGGTCTGGGCCGCTGCGCAACTCCTGCCCATTGAGCCGAAGCAGATGATCCCCCGGCCGAAGCCCTGCGCGAGCTGCCGGTAAATCCGGTGTCACCTCCACCAACCGGACCCCTGGGCCGAGAAATTCCTGCTCCGACCAGACCACTCCCAGCCGAAGCGGCAAAACCGGACGCCGCTCCAACATGGCCCGAAGCGTTTCCGGCGTCTCTTGGGCCGATTCATCCCGAAAGCCGGGGACCATCTCCTGGTTGGCCAACGTCCACCCCGTCATAAAGGCGAGTCGAACGATCGGCACCATCCCCTCAAAATGAATCCGTTCCCCATCATCGGTAGGCCGATGATAATCCTCGTGCAACCCGGTGTGGAACAGAAGGGCAGGGATTTTCTTTTCGATAAACGAGTAATGATCCGAATTGGGGGCCAACTTCCAGTCGAAATCCAACCGGAGCCCCGCCCACTGGTTTTGTTCGCTCAAAAGACGGCGCAACCCGAACCCGGTTCGGGTGCCGAAGATGCTCAGTTGCTCCTGGCGGAGCCGACCGATCATGTCCAGACCGATCATGAAAACGACCCGGTGGTTCGGCAAGGTGGGCTGGGCCATCCAATGTTTGGAGCCCAGGGCGCCCAATTCCTCAGCATCCCAAAAGGCAAAAAGCACGGAACGTTTGGGCGGCTCCGGCAGCAGAGAGAACGCCTGGGCCAATTCCAAAAGACCGGCCGTGCCGCTGGCATTGTCGTCGGCGCCGTTATGGATTTGGCCGACGCCGCCTCGGCTATGTCCCTGTTGGCCTCGGCCAATATGGTCATAGTGGGCCCCCAGCACGATCAACTGCTTGCGAAGCTCTGGGGCGCCGCCGGGCAGCAGGGCCAATACATTTCGGTATCCTTTCCCAAACGGCTGGAAATAGGAGCCATCCAGCCCGGCGGGTTGAAGGCCCAGTTTGGCCAGATGCTGGGCCAGATACTGGGCGGCTGCCTGGGCGCCGGCGGTGCCGGCCAATCGGCCTTCCAGAGCGTCGTCGGCTAAATAGGCTACATGCGATCGAAGCTCTTGGATAGTGATGGAGTCCAGGGCGGCCTGGGTGGCCGAGCGTTTTTCCGCCATCGCCCACCCGGCAACTGCCCAGACAAACCCTGCCCAAACGGCCGTGTTTACCCACCCGGCCAGCTTGCACTTCCCCCTGCCAAAACACCACCTGGCCATCTTTGCCAAACTCGAAATAGGTTGTCCTACGAGGCTGTCCCGAAATTCCGTTTGTAGCCAGGAGGAAGGCCCTCTTGCGACCTGCACCTTCCGAAAACCGCCCACACCAACGGTACTTTTGGTAATTGCAGATGGTTTGGAAGGATGGGCCGATGGCCTCCCGGAGGCAATTTCGGGACCGACTCTAAGGGAGGAGCGATTCTCTTTCCGGATGCACCGCTAGGAATCGGACATTTCTCCCCGGCCTCCTCTATCATATCCTACCGATTGCTTGTGGCGAGATGGCTGCTCCGGAAAAAACTCTCTGGCAGCCGATGGCAGATTCCGAACCTTCGTGGGAGTAGAAATTTTCCTTCCCCATAAAACTTTCCGGGGAAGGCAACCAAAAACTCCTCCCACCAGAGTAATAGGAAACCAAATCAGACCGCCAGGAAAAACTTTCCCAACCAGGCAAAACGAGCAGGAAAATCGGAACACGTTAGCTTGACTGTATCCCCCGGAACGACACCACAATCTGTGGTATTCGATCCGATTTTTAGCCACTCCAACTGGTAGGGGCCGACCCGGGGAGATACAGTCAAATTAGCCGGATGAAGCAACTTGCCTCTCCCCTGGTCGTCGAGAGGCCGGCCTGCAAAGCAGGCCGGGTGTGGCGTGTCATTCCCGCGAAAGCGGGAATCCAGAAGGTATCTCAGAGTTCCCGCTTACCCTGCAGGAACACAGCAGCAGGCACAAAACAGCCTGGACTGCTGCTTACGCAGGAATGACACGTTGCCCTCTCACCCGGCCAACCTATCGGTTGGCCGGCCTCTCCCTCTAGGGGAGAGGCCGGTTACTTCCTTCGGCTAAAGTGTTAAGGTTTCTCCAGTCGGCCTTGCCAGGTGTTCCGACGCTCCAGTTCCGCTTCCACGGCGGCCAAGACCTTCTGTTTGTGGAGCATCCAGTCCGGGGCTATCAGATACTCCGGGGGGCAGTCCGCACAGAGCCGATCGATCACGCAATCCGGCCGGAGCCGCTCCAAAAAATCCACCACCAACCCTACATATTCTTCCAGGCTTGGCAGCCGAACCTCTCCCCTCTGGTACAACTGGGCCAACCGCGTCTGCCGAGCCACATACAGGTTATGAATCTTCACCGAATGGAGTGCTAGGCGGGCAATTTCCTGGGCGGTGGCCTGAACATGCTGGGCCGATTCGCCCGGCAAGCCCACAATGACATGGGCGCCGACCGAGAGGTTCCGTTTTCTGGCCCGCTGGACCGCATCCAAAAAGGCCTGGTAGGTATGGTGTCGGCCGATCCACTCCAACGTGCAGTTATGCACCGTCTGCAAGCCCAGCTCCAAAAGTACCCAGGTCTTCTGAGCCAGCTCGGCCAACAGGTCCAAGACTTCGTCGGGCACGCAGTCGGGCCGGGTGCCGATGGCCAGTCCGACAATCCCCGGCTCCTGGAGGGCCTCCTGGTAAAGCGATCGGAGTTTTTCCACCGGGCCGTAGGTATTGGTGCCGGGCTGAAAATAGGCGATCCACTGGGCGGGTCCATACCGGCGGCGGAGTTTTTCGGCGGCCTGTTGGATTTGCTCCCGGATGGGCCGGGGCGGTTCCCGCCGGGCCGGGCTGAAACTGGCCAGGTTGCAGAAGATGCAGCCATCCCGGCTCAACGTGCCGTCCACATTCGGACAGGAAAATCCGGCATCCAAGGTGATCTTACGTACCGGCCCGCCAAACTTCTGCTGCAAAAACAGCCGAAGCGGATAGTACCGCAAACCCTCCTGCCGCCAAAGTTCCATCTGTCTGGCCTCGTGGAGAAGGTTATGGGGATCGTCATAGTTTAGCCGAATGTAACAACCCGCCTCTCCCCTGGCCGTCGAGAGGCCGGCCTGGCCGAAGGCTAGGCCGGCGGAGGGGGAGAAAAGAAGACGGCTCTTTCCTTATGATTCCTTATTATTCTCCCTCACCCTACACTGTCCCGCTGGGGGGAGAAGAACTCGGCTGGCACGACAGGCCTGGGCCTCCATTCGGCTAAAATGTTACAGGGTATGGAATATCCCGAAACCGAGATTCGGGGAATACACAGACCGTCTGGTGGTACTTTGGTGGGATATCGTTTGGGGCAAAGGGTCTGGAAAGACTGCCGGTAATCTTCTGTTTAGTTTCATTCATGGCGGAGGCCTTCGGTGGGAACCAATTTGGCCGCCCGATACGCCGGATATAGTCCGCCCAAAACGCCCATCCCTAAGGCTAAGGCAAATCCCTGGCCGAAGACGCCCAGAGGGACTGGGCCGGCCAACATGCGCCCGGCGGTCGGCACCCGACTCAGGACCTGCATCACCCCCCAGCCGAACACCGTGCCCAGCAGGGCCCCTGCCAAGGCCAGGAGCACCGCTTCCAGGAGCACAAGCCGCATCAACCGACTCCGCCGCCAACCCACCGCCCGCAAAAGAGCCAGTTCCCTGGTGCGTTCAAACACGGCCGTCAACATGGTATTGATCATGCCCAGGCCGCCCAAAAGCAGGGCCACGGTGGAAGTCAGCCAGGCCGCTGCCTTGGCCAGTTGCAACTCCACCGACGAGGCGACGTTTTCCCGCAGCGTCTGGGCTTTGAGATACGGGGCCAGGGATTCGATCTGGGCTTTGAGATGGGCGAGCTGTTCGGGCGTGTGCAGCTGCGCCACCACGTTAAAAGCAGTAACTTTCCCCTGCAAATCCATCATCTGTTGCAAGTCGGGCAGGGGCACAATCATGGTGCTGTTTTCCAGCAGGTTTTCGCTTTCGTAAACGCCAAGGATGGTGAACCAATGGCCCGGGGCCAATTCGATCTTCTGGCCCACCTTTTTACCCAAACTGGCCGCCAATGCCGAACCGACCACCACCACCTGCCGATCCTCCGGCCCGAACAACCGGCCCTCGATCAGTTTTAAATCCTTCAACAGGAAGCTTTCCGGTCGCATTCCCCGGACCACCACACCGAAAATGTCCAGATCGGGAAACGAGAGGGGCTGCAACAGGCCTGGGGAAACCGCACGCACACCCGGAATTTGGCGGATTCGCTCGGCCAGCGCCTCGTCCAGGATACTGTTCATTTGTTGAAGCCCCCCTTTGCGTACCACCACCAGATCCACCCCCCGGCGCTGAAACAGGTCCAGGAGAGTCTGCTCAAACGAGTTGGCCAGTCCTACCAGAGCCACCACTGCACTGACCGCCACGGCTACGCCCAACATGGTCAATCCGGTGCGTACGGGCCGCCGCCGCAAGTTCTTCCAGGCAAACCCCAGCAACGTCATTCCAACGGCCTTTCCATGAGAGAATTCCACCAGGCCAGTCCTCTGGAAACCCGGCCTATGGATTGAACATACCCTAACATTGTAGCCGAAGGAAAAGCCCGTTGGAGAGACTAGTTGTCAGGGCCGACCGACGCTTCCATTGCCCCCTTGTGTGTCATTCCCACGAAAGTGGGAATCCAGTTGTTGGTGTTCTGGATTCCTGCTTACGCAGGAATGACACAGGGGGTGGGTGCAAAGAAGCCTGGATTCCTGCTTGCGCAGGAATGACACAGGGGCCCCCCTCAGCCGGCCAACCTGTCGGTTGGCCGGCCTCTCCCGTGGTGGGGAGAGGCGAATCGGCCCCGCAGCCGGCCAGCGTGCCGCTCCCTAGCGATCGCGGCTCTGACCGGACTCTCGACGGCCAGGGGAGAGGCGAGTTGCTACATTCGGCTAACATGTTACCTACTCCAAATTAGGGGTCATAGGTGACTTTCTCCCGGTTTCCCCCGCTAGCGGGGGGTTTGGGCTGCTCTTTCTCTCGGTATAGAGAGGCTTTTATCCCACCTCTCTTGGCCCCCATAATTTTTTCTTCCGAAGCTTGACGGCCCCCGGAGGGTGGCTATAATGAGAGTATTACGTTTGCAAAAAATGTAATACCCCTTTCAAGGAGATCGCATCATGAGTTGGATTGGTCGGTACAACGTCTGGACGGTTAAGTTGGGTGTTCTATTGGCCGGGACGGTTGGGTTGGCATCGGCAGTTCCCCAGGCTGCCGGGCAGATCACCTACACGCCCACCAAACACTCCGTGTATCAAGCGGTCAACTCCGACGGCACAGCGGCTTGGCCCTCCGGCGGACAGCCCTATCCCATCCAGATGATCGGCGTGGTCATCAATAACCCCTGGGACATGCTGGATTATAGTCTTTCGGCTTCTGAGCCCCAGTGGCAGGTGTTTTTCCAGGCGGTTGACCCCTACCAGTTTCCCGACCTGATCTCTGATCCCGAGTTGTACGCCAACGATTTCGGCGGTACTGCCATGTATATGCGAAAAGTCCATCCCAGGGATCCGAATATTTACTACACGGATGATCAGTGGCTGGCGGAGATGCAACGGCTCAACTACCCGAACTACCAGGGCAGTCCGGTCACCGAGCCGTTACGCCGCGGCGATCTTGTGCTGGTGCAGGCCAATGCCCCGGGACTGTTTTTCCGCGGAAAATACAATATCAATGAACAGCATTCCACCGATCCGGCAAAAGACTTTTACATCACCATTTTACAGCGGAATGTGCCGCTTTCGGCCGCCCAGATCACCCTGGCCGACCTGAAAAATCCCGACGATAGTTTCAAGTTCGACCAGACCCGGCAGACCGGCTGCGAACGCTACCAGGGTAGTTTAGTCCATCTAGACGGGCTTCTACTGGTCAATCCACAGAACTGGGCCTTGGACGGTACGGTTACCGTAAAACAGGGGAATCTTACCTTTCCGCTGAAGTTGGGGATCGACCGGGCCTTGGCCGCCATCAATGCCGCCCTGTTGGCGACCACTCCATTTAGCCTGACGGCCATCCTGGATCAGGAAGACTCTGGGTCTCCTTATACAGATAACTATCGGCTGTGGCTTACCAGTGCATCGGATTTAGGGGCGGCGTTTGCTATGGTGCCGGAACCGGCCAGCCTGGCCTTGCTGGCCGTTGGCATCCTGCTGGTAGGGATCTGCCGATGGGCTTGGCCAAGAAGGTAAGCGTACCCGTGTCCTTGCTGCGCAAACCTCTCGGCGTCCTTCCTGCGAATGTGCGTGGGTGTCATTCCTGCGAAAGCAGGAATCCAGGATTCTCCCCTCTCCCCCGGCGGGAGAGGGGGGCCTGGGCAGCAGGCCGAGTGAGGGGGCTAAACTCCCTCGTCCCACCGGCAACAGGGCCCACTCCGAACGCCTTGTCCGCTCTCCCCACAGCCCCCCTCACCCGGCTTCGCTTTGCTCAGCCGGCCTCTCCCGCCGAGGGGAGAGGCGTGGGGGGCTTGCGCAGGCTCTCCCCAGCAGTTTGGCCAGGCCGTTCCGCCTTCACCCTGGTGGAACTGTTGGTCGTGATCACGATCATTGGCATCCTGATCGGGCTGCTCCTGCCAGCGGTGCAGGCGGCCCGGGAGGCGGCCCGACGCACCCAGTGCGCCAATAACCTCAAACAGATCGGCCTGGCTCTGCAGAACTACCATACGGCCTGGGGCGTGTTCCCGCCCGGCAATCTGAATAACACGGCCGGCTTTTGCCCCGGCATGGGAGAACCCACGCAATCGTATTCCACGCGGTTCGGCAATTGGCTCATTGCGATTTTGCCGTTCGTGGAGCAGGAGGCCCTCTTCCAAAAGTACGATCTCCGTTACAACAACGAATCGCCGCAGAACCAGGCGGTTCGGGAGACGTTAGTCCAGGTGTATGTCTGCCCGTCGGACTGGAATTTTCGCACCCCGGTCCAGCCGGCCAGCGGCCCGGCCGCTGCTCAGGGCGCCAAATACATGCCCGGCTCCTACCGCGCAGTAAGCGGCCGAAGCGACGACGGCTATAACTTCCTCGACTCCGAAATGATGTACGACTACAAGAAGCAGTCGCGGGGGCCGATCCACATGGTGGGCGCCTGGGGATTCGGGTGCGAGTCGATCGACGGAATCCGAGATGGCACATCCAATACCCTGCTGGTGGGCGAATGGAGCACGCAGACCAGCCCAGGACGCCGGACCTTCTGGGCGTATTCGTTTGCCTATTACAGTCTTTCGGCCGGCACCCCGCAAAGCCGGACCCTGCAAGGGGATTTCGACCGGTGTGCGGCCCAGTACGATGTGGGCATGGACCTGCCCTGCAAGCGAGCCTGGGGCGGACTGCATCCGGGCGGCATTCAGTTTGCGCTGTGCGACGGTTCGGTCCGATGGATTGCCGCCGGGATCGACCCGGTGCTCTTCAGCAGCCTCTGTACCATCGCCGGCGGGGAAGTGGTCTCCGTACCGTAACCCCTTTCTTCCGCCGGCGGCAATAGCTGCTTCCCATCGGTTCCTGGCCGCCGCACGGTGGATTTCTCGGCGGGTAACTATTTAGCCGAATGCAGGGGGGATGTGTCATTCCTGCGTAAGCAGCAGTCCAGGCTTGTTCCTGCGTAAGCGGGAATCCAGGCAATATGGACTTCTACTCCTTTCTGGATTCCCGCTTTCGCGGGAATGACACCCCGGGGTTAGCCCGCCGGGGGAGAGGCGAGTTGCTTTATTCGGCTAAAATGTTACCCCGGGGGAAGTGATTTTCCGGGGGAAGTGATTTCCCAACTGATGGGATGCCAGGGCCGGCTGAATGATTTCGGGGGAAGTAATTTGGCTTACTGCTCTGCGGGCTGCTGCCAGGTTTGCGACTCAAGGAGCCGCTGGACGTACTTGGCCAGAACGTCTGTCTCCAGATTGACCGGGTCGCCTGGTTTGAGAAGGCCCAAGGTGGTAACGGCCAAGGTATAGGGGATCAGGGCGACGCTGAAGCGGTCCGGCTCACTATCCACAATGGTCAAACTTACACCATCAACAGCAATACACGCCTTGGGGGCCATCTGCCGACTTAACCGGCGGGGGACCTGGAACCAGCAGAACGACCAATCGCCTTGATCGGTTCGTTCCAGCAAGACGCCGACATCGTCGATATGGCCGGTAACAAAATGCCCACCCAGCCGATCGCCCACACGTAACGACCGCTCCAGATTCACCCGGCTTCCGGGGACCAATCGGCCTAGATTGGTCCGTCGCAGGGTTTCTGGCCCCACGTCAAAGGCCATTCGGTCGCCCTGGACCTCGACGACCGTCAGACAACAGCCGTTGACGGCCACGCTGTCGGCCACTCGGATTTCCGGCACCATCCGCTCCTCTTGGACCCAGAGTTTGCAGCCGGGCGGCTCCGGACGCACTTCCACTACCGTTCCCAAGGCTTCGACGATTCCGGAAAACATGCTGCTTATCCT
>Ga0209017_10002306_pt1 | contig 12576 bp, 14 predicted proteins | sample YNPBryunderm2012_FD_185812 | JGI IMG/M metagenome (GOLD analysis project Ga0209017, IMG submission 185812) | Anoxygenic and chlorotrophic microbial mat microbial communities from Yellowstone National Park, USA - YNP Bryant MS undermat 2012... ... | reverse complement strand
GCCCTCCGAAACGCAACCCAAAAGCTGCACCCGTGAAGGGAGACCAGAGTGGATGCGACTGTTTGGGCCCTCTCGCGCGGCCCGCGTCCTTCGCGCGCCCTCCCGTTTTCCCAGCCACGGCCAGGCTCTGCGAGCCGCCCCAGACCCACCGCCACCTCGGCCGAAAAGAGGCCGCCGAATCCCAAGCCAAACCGTCCCACTCGGCGACTCATCCCTCAGGTCCGCTGGTCAATGGGCACGTAGTGCTGCAGCGGTGGTCCTACGTACACTTGGCGCGGTCGGTAAATCCGTGCGTGCGGATCCTCCGTGACTTCCCGGTAATGGGCAATCCAGCCGGGCATCCGCCCAATGGCAAAAATGACCGGAAACATGTTCACCGGGATGTCCAAGGCCCGCATGATGATGCCGCTGTAAAAATCCACATTGGGATAAAGCTTGCGCTCGATGAAATACTCATCCTGCAAAGCCGCCTCTTCCAGCCGCTTGGCAATGTCCAGCAAGGGGTCCACGCGGTTCAAGCGGGCCAGCAGCTCGTCGCAATGACGTTTGATGATTCGAGCCCGCGGATCGTAATTCTTGTATACCCGATGTCCAAAGCCCATCAGCCGCCTGCCGCTGGTCTTGCTCTTGACCTGCTCGAGGAACTTCCGGCCGTCATCGCCCGAGCGGTGAATCTCCTCCAACATCTCGATCACGGCCTGATTGGCCCCGCCATGGAGCGGCCCCCACAACGCGCACACGCCGGCCGCGGCACAGGCAAAGAGGTTGGCCCCGCTGGAGGCCACCATCCGTACGGTGGAGGTAGAACAATTCTGTTCATGATCCGCATGCAACAGGAACAACAGATCCAAAGCCCGCACCGCCTCCGGCTTCAGTTCGCAATCCTCCGTAGGATGCGAAAACATCATGTGCAGAAAATTGGCGGCGTACTTGTACTGGGTTTTCGGATAAATGACCGGCAGGCCGCGCGACTTGCGATAGGCAAAGGCGGCAATGGTACGCACCTGCGACAGCAGCCGCGCCGCCAGCACTTCAAAATGATCTGAAATGTCCCGCCGCAACAACTCCGGATAGTAACAACCCGTCGCATTGATCATGGCCGACAGAATCGCCATCGGATGCGCATTCGGCGGGAACCCCTCGAAATGAAACTTCATGTCCTCATGGAGCATCTGATTCTGCGTCAGCAAATCCGAGAAGCGCCGCAGCTCCGCCCGCGTGGGCAGCTTGCCCATGATCAGCAGGTAGGCCACCTCCACAAAGGAGGAATGCTCGGCCAGCTCCTCGATCGGGATGCCCCGGTACCGCAAAATCCCCTTCTCGCCGTCGATGAAAGTGATGGCACTGCGACAGGAACCCGTGTTCGCATAACCGTCGTCCAGCGTGATGTAACCCGTCTGGTTCCGCAGGTCCCGGATATCAATGGCCTTTTCCTGCTCCGTACCCACGACCACGGGAAAGGCGTAGACACGGCCTTCCAGTTTGATCTCTGCCTGTTCATTCATCGTTTCCCACATTTTCCGGAGGCTCCGCCCTCACCATAAAAAGCTACTGCGCCCCCCGCCAAGACAAAACCCGCCCGCTCCACGAGGGGATACGCCCCCGCATGTCCCCATCCAAGATCGGCATTTCCTCGCCCGCCGCCTTCGCATAAGCTACCAGCCGTGCAGGCCGAAATCCGTGGCGCGGCCTGAGCCACTACGTCAGTTTGGACCCGAGCTCGGAATGGAACAAGGGAATGGACATGCTCAAGGAGACGAAACGACTGGTAGAACCCGATCCGCCTCTGCAACCGGATGACCTTTTGGTGGTCACGGGAGCTGGCGGGTTCATCGGCGGCAATCTGGTTCGGTACTTCCGTCGCAAGGGATTCCAACGAATCCGCGCCGTGGACAAAAAGCCACTGCCGGACTGGTACCTCCGTGAGCCCGGGGTCGAAAATCTTTGCCTCGACCTCAGCCAGGAGGAAAACTGCCGTCGCGTCGTCGAAGGGGCCGTAGAGGTCTACAACCTGGCCGCCGACATGGGCGGCATGGGATTCATCGAGCGATACCGCGTCGAATGCCTCCGCTCGATCCTCATCAACACGCACCTGATCGAGGCCGCCTGGCGGGCTGGAGTCCGACGCTACTTCTTTTCCAGCTCCGCCTGTGCGTACAACATCCAGCTCCAACAGGACCCCAACGCCCGTGCCCTCAAGGAATCCGATGCCTACCCCGCCTGGCCCGAGCGCGGCTATGGCTGGGAAAAGCTCATGAGTGAAATCTTCTGCCAGGAGTACTGGGCCGAACGCGGCCTCAAAACCTTCATCGCCCGCTTCCACAACGTGTACGGCCCTTACGGCACCTGGGACGGCGGCCGCGAGAAGGCCCCCGCAGCCATCTGCCGCAAGGTGATTGAAGCCATTGACCGCAATGACCTGCGCATCACCATCTGGGGCGACGGCCGCCAAACCCGCAGCTTCATGTACATCGACGATTGCGTTTACGGCATCGACCGAATCATGCACTGCGACGAACTGATCGCCACTCCGATCAACCTCGGTTCGAGCGAACTGGTCTCGATCAACGATCTCGTGAGCCTCGTAGAAAAAATCGCCGGCGTCACCCTCAAGCGCGAATATGATCTCCACGCACCCCGCGGCGTCGCCGGTCGCAACTCCGACAATACCTTCATCAAACAAGTTCTGGGTTGGGAACCTAATACCCCGTTGGAGCAGGGGCTGCGCGTCACCTACCACTGGATCAAAGAACAGTACGAAGCTCGCAAACAGGGGAAACGCGTCGTCGAATAGCTCTGGCTCCCATGAGCACGGCCGATCCAATCCAGTCCTTCTTGGGCCGGATCCCGCTGCGCATGGCACTGGCCGGCGGGTGGATCGATCAACCCTTCGTTTCTCGGCACAACCCGGACCCGCCCGGCTCCATGGTAGTGGTCTCCCTGGTCCCCAACTTCCGCCCCATGGACCGAGCCGGATTCGCCACTGGCACCCGCGCTGTGGCCATGCGGCTGTGGAACGGTCGCCTGCCCCGGCGCCCTCCCGACCAGTTGGTGCGAGAGCTCTACGCCGCTGAGAACCAGGGCCGCACCGATCCGAGCGGATCGCAGGATATGGTCGGACTGGTCTATCCGGGGATTAGTCGGCTCGACTATGACTACAGGATCGAAGGTGGCATCTTCCCGGCCCATATCGAGACCCTCACCGACCGCCGCATCGTCCAGTGGTTGGAACGGGTTCTGTACGTGCTGCCTGTGGAGCCCCGGCCGGATGGGTACTATCCCTTGGGACATCGCAACCTCGATCCGGCGTGGATTGCTCGCTTGGGCCGCACTGGACGTGAATGTTTCGAGGCCATCCGTCACAGGGACCTTCGCGCTTTGGGTCGCAGTTTCAACGATTGCATGGCTTGCTGGGAAGCCATCCTACCTGACACAGTTCGACATCCCACGCTGCGAGTGGACCTCAAAGCATTGTTGCGCGCCTACCAGCGCCGGTACCCCGGCGCCATGTACTCGGGCTGCGGTGGCGGTTACCTCTTCGTTGTCTCGGACCAGCCCGTCCCCGGGGCCTTCCAAATCAAAATTCGTGTCGCATGACCACCAGGCCCGCTTTGGGTCCCATGCCTGCAGAAGCCGAAACCGATCTTCGGCCGGTCCTGGTTAGTGGCGATTTCGACGACCTGCGATCTTCTGACGTGAGGTTCCTGCAGGAAGCCTCACGCCACGGACTCGTCACCGTCTTGCTCTGGACCGATGCGGCCATCCAACAGCACACGGCCCAGCCCCCGAAATTCCCCTATGCCGAAAGGCGCTACCTGCTGCAAGCTCTCCGCTTCGTCCACCAGGTCCTCCCGCTTCCTCGGCCCGACCAGATCGATCCCGAACTTCTCCCTCCTGGCCCGGGGCTCTGGATCGATTCGCCCCACTACGCCTCTCCTGTCCGCGAACAGCTGGCACGGCAGCTCGGCTGGGCTTACCACGCCATCCCAGAGTCCCAGCTCCAGGGCTTTCCTCTGCCCGATCCGCTCCCCGCCGACCCTGCCCGGAAAACCGTCCTTGTGACCGGCTGCTACGACTGGCTCCACTCCGGTCACGTCCGGTTCTTCGAGGAGGTCAGCGCCCTGGGCAATCTGTATGTGGTAATCGGCAACGACGCCAACGTGCGCGCCCTGAAAGGGCCTGGGCACCCCCTACAGTCCCAGGACGAACGTCGTTTCATGGTCGCCAGCATCCGCTACGTCACGCAAACCATGATTTCTTCGGGCCAGGGCTGGTTGGACGCCGACCCTGAAATCCGTCAACTGCGTCCACACATCTACGCCGTCAACGAGGACGGCGACAAGGGAGGCAAACGCGAATACTGCTCGCAAATGGGTATCGAGTACGTCGTGCTTAAACGAACCCCTGCGCCAGGGCTACCGGCCCGCTCCAGCACCGAATTACGCGGCTTCTGAAGCGTTTCCAACGCGGTCGTGGAACACCGCGGCCGTGGAACACGCATCCGATAACCTCGCAAAGAAATCCTGCCGACTCTCCATCGTCTTCCAAGGGCATCACACCTCACTTGCCGCTCACGGCCTTACTTTCTCCCTTGCCGCCCCCTTGGGGCGTTCGCTGCGATGCCGGTGTCCCTGAACTAGCACCGGTGCACCAACTGGTCCTGCAATCCGAAGTTCGACCTTTGGCCGCACCGGACCCCTTCGGCGCCCATGGCCTCCTGCAGGGCCATCCATGCAGAGGCCCTTTTTAGGGTGCCATTCTGGCTGGTGCTCGGGAAAGGGGTGGGACTGTCCTCGCGGCGGCCATTCCGGTGAAGATCCCTTACCCCGCCGTGCAGCGCCCCTCGGTGGGTTAGCAGTGCCACCGCCCTTGACGTCAGTGCGCTTGGCTGGTTCAAAGCGGATGGGTTGGTCATTCGCTCCTTCCTTCGTGCCTCGCAACCTAACGAACTGCGTCCGGTCCATTCGATTCCCGAGGTGCTTTGAAGGCGCCAACTGGTTCGAAACACCCACAGATTGCCCCAGCTCTGGCTCGCCAGAGACAGCCGCCGCCATCACCGCCGCCTCCGCCCCGGCTCTTCCGGGACCGAGAGCCGTTCCCCTCCCTTCGGACCGACCAGGTTGCCCAATTCCAGTCTGCCCAATGTGGCTGCCTCGGCCGCTCGCCTCCCCAATGGGACGCGCGCAAATCAGGCAATTCAGCGGTTGCCGGCGCCTTCCTCCCTCTTCACCCAAGCGGCATTTCCCCGTTGCCCCGGATCCGAACGCCACCCCTAGCCTTTCAGGACCTCGCTTGACGCAGAGGCCCAGCGGGTGTAACCAAAGCATCAAGATGGGGAGCTAACCAGCCCGGCCCGAAAATGCGGGAGCCGGGCAAAGGCTGAGAGGGCACGGCGGGGGCCGTGCCGACCCGTTGAACCTGATCCGGGTAATGCCGGCGAAGGGATCCGTTCGAGACCTCTTCCCGTCACTGCCCGGCCCAATGACGCAACCGCTCGTTACCTGACGAGGTCTTGGCATGATCGCAGACAAACAAACACTCGCCCAGGACAGCCGCACGCCGCTGCCCAAGTCCCGGCGTGTCTACCTTTCCGGCCAGCTCTATCCTGACATCCGCGTGCCCATGCGGGAAATTGAGCTGTCCCCCACGCGGCGCGCAGACGGAACGGTCGAGGTCAACGAGCCCGTGCGCGTCTACGACACCAGCGGGCCCTGGGGCGACCCTAACTTCCATGGCGACGTCACTCAGGGCCTGCCCGCCCTTCGCAGACCTTGGATCCTGGCCCGCGGCGACGTCGAAGAATACGAAGGCCGCCCCGTGCGCCCCATCGACGACGGCTACCTGTCAGAAGAACATCGCCGTCTCGTCCGAGCCAAACGCCAGGATGACCCCGGCTACCGTCTGGAAGGGCTCGCCGTGCCACGGCGCAAACCCCTCCGCGCCTCCAAAGGCCACCCGGTCACCCAACTCTGGTACGCGCGCCAGGGGATCATCACCCCGGAAATGGAGTTCGTGGCCATCCGCGAAAACATGCGCCTCTACAACCTCAAAAGCCAAATGGCCGACCTGGCCCGCGACCGCATTCGCGACGACCTCCACAAGCAACACGCCGGGTCCGCACAACAGCCTGCCGCCCCTTGGACTCCCTCTGTCTTCCGCCGGTTCCCCCAGCGCCTGCCGGACGAAATCACGCCCGAATTCGTCCGCCAGGAAGTCGCCGCCGGCCGCGCCATCATCCCGGCCAACATCAACCACCCCGAACTCGAACCGATGATCATCGGCCGCAATTTCCTGGTGAAAATCAATGCCAACATCGGCAACAGCGCCCTCGCTTCCAGCATCGAGGAAGAGGTCGAAAAAATGCGCTGGGCCATCCGCTGGGGCGCGGACACCGTCATGGACCTCTCCACCGGCAAGAACATCCACGCCACCCGCGAATGGATTCTGCGCAACTCGCCCGTGCCCATCGGCACCGTGCCCATCTACCAGGCGCTCGAAAAAGTCGGCGGCAAACCCGAGGAGCTGACCTGGGAAATCTACCGTGACACCCTCATCGAACAGGCTGAGCAGGGCGTGGATTACATCACCGTCCATGCCGGCGTACTGCTGCGTTTCATCCCACTGACCGCCCGGCGCATGACCGGCATCGTCAGCCGCGGCGGTTCCATCATGGCCCAGTGGTGCCTGGCCCATCACCAGGAAAACTTCCTCTACACCCACTGGGACGAACTCTGCGAAATCTGCGCCGCTTACGACATCGCGTTTTCCATCGGCGACGGCCTCCGCCCCGGCTCGATTGCCGATGCCAACGACGAGGCCCAGTTCGCTGAACTGCAGGTCCAGGGCGAACTCACCCGCCGCGCCTGGGCGCACGGCGTCCAGGTCATGAACGAAGGCCCGGGCCACATCCCCATGCACCTGATCGAGGAAAACATGCACAAACAGCTCGAGTGGTGCGGCGAAGCGCCGTTCTACACCCTCGGCCCGCTGGTCACCGACATCGCCCCGGGCTACGATCACATCACCAGCGCCATCGGCGCGGCCATGATTGCCTGGTACGGCACGGCCATGATCTGTTACGTCACCCCCAAGGAACACCTCGGCCTGCCCAACAAGAAGGACGTCAAAGACGGCGTCATCGCCTACAAGATTGCCGCCCACGCCGCCGACCTGGCCAAGGGCCATCCCGGCGCCCAATACCGCGATAATGCCCTGAGCAAGGCGCGGTTCGAGTTCCGGTGGGAAGACCAGTTCAACCTGAGCCTTGACCCAGACACTGCCCGCGAGTTCCACGACGCCACCCTGCCGCAGGAAGCGGCCAAGACGGCCCACTTCTGCTCCATGTGCGGCCCGCAATTCTGCGCGATGAAGATCACCGAGGATGTGCGCCGCTACGCCGCCGAGCACGGACTGAGCGAGGAAGAAGCACTGAAAAAGGGCCTGAAAGAAAAAGCCCGCGAGTTCACCGAGAAGGGCGGCGAACTTTACGCCAGGGCCTGATATGATAAGCGCCCGCCATGCCCGTCAGTGAACTATGCGGGAGTCTGCCGCTTGCCGGCGTGTTTCGGGCAGCGAACGATTTGGCCGCAGCCGGACTGGTCGAGGACTGAGCGCTCGGTCGCGCGCTCGCCGCGATTTATTATGTCGAGCCGTTCACCACTTAGGACGCCATGATCTTTTTCATCCCCACTGACAAGGGGCTGGCTACCGGCCTCCCGGCCATCTATGCCTACCTGCAATGGCGGGGTTGGCAGGTTGAGCGCGACCATGTGCTAGTGCACGGATTCCCGGTGCAGTTTTTTGCTGCCCACGGTTTGACCGAAGAAGCTGTGCGCGAGGCCGAGCGGATTGATTACGAAGGCGTACCAGCGAAAGTTTTCCGGGCCGAGCACACCGGTGGCCATCGCCGCCGGTGTTGGGCAGGCTAAGGACGAGGCCCGCATCAAGCAAATGTTTCAGCAGGCCGACCTCGACAAAACACGGTTGGAAAGTATTCTGCAAAGGTACGACCTGAAGTTGCCAGTGCCATGACCTTGGGGATGCGGCAGAAACTCGTCCGCGAACCGTTCCCGGAAGAAACCGGAAAGTCGGACAACTTGTGCATCTGGCCAAAATCTTCCCTCGCCGCCCGGCTACGCCCCTTCCCACCGCCGAACACGGCCTGAGCGAAGAGGAGGCCTTGTGCAAAGGACCGGGAGCAAAGGCGCGCCAGTTCACGGAGAACGGGAGCGAGCTTTACGGCAGGACATAAACCTCGCTAAACTGCCCGCCGTGAAAGCGCCCTTGGCTGAACCCCAGATTGTGACGTGCCGGGGCAAACCCGTCTCGGTCATCATCCCCATCAGCGACTACCAGGAGCTGTCAGAGCGCGTGGAGGCCGTGGAAGACGTGGCCTGGCTCAAACGCGCCTGCCAGAAGCCGTTGCGTTATCGGTTGCTGAAGCAATTCCTCACCGAGCGCAAAGGCGGTGACTTTCTATCGTGTCCCGCTTGAATACGCCCAGAAAATCAGCCAAACCGCCGTTTCTCGTGCGGTTGTTCGCGTTGCATTGGGCGAACCATCTCGGCGCTAGGGTATGGGCACAGTGGGATGAGCTGCGGTACACGGCCGCGGTGATCGGAACGGTGCTCTGCGCCACGTTTCGGCCCCGGTATTGGGTGCCCCCAGTGCGCAGGCTGCTCGCCCGTCAGGTTCTGGCCATGGGGATCGAACCGATGGGCTTTGTGAGTGCGATTGGAGCCTTCGTCGGCATCTCGGTGGTGGTGCAGCTCACCTTCTGGGTCGGCGAACTGGGACAGTCCCAAATGCTCGGGCCGCTCCTGGTCGCCGTCGTGGCGCGCGAACTCGGTCCGGCGCTGATCAACCTCCTGGTGATTGTTCGCAGTGGCAGCGCAATGACGACCGAGCTGGGGCTCCTCAAAGTCAACGGAGACGTCCGCGCCCTTGAAGCGCAGGGCAACGATCCGTTCCCGCATCTGGTGCTGCCCCGCGTGTTGGGCATGGCGGTCTCCACGTTTTGCCTCACGATCGTTTTTATCCTCGTCGCCTTTGGGAGCGGTTATCTGTTCGCGGCCTGGACGGGAAAGGGCAGCGGTGATTTTCTTTTGTTCGCCAACACCGTGTCGGGCGCGGTCCAGCCCAAAGACGTGTTCAACATTCTTGCCAAGAGCATTCTGCCCGCCTTGTTTGCCGGCGCGTCCTGCTGCATTGGCGGCCTGGGAGTCGGCGAGTCGGCCGCGCAAATCCCGCAAGCCACGCAGCGAGCGCTGACCCGTTCCGTCGCCGGCCTGTTTGTCATCTCTGCGGGAGTATCGTTCCTGACTTACCTGTGACCATGAATGAATCAACCAACGTCCCTGATCCGTTACGGCCGGAGGACCGCGGCCTCAGACCGGAGCAACGTTTCAAATTTCGGCACGTCAACGAAATCACCGGAACGGTCGTCCTCGGCATTATCGCAGTCCTAATTGCGGCTGTGGTGTAGACCGGCTACAGCCAGCGCTGGTTTCGAAGCCGCGTCACGCTGCGGATCGTTTTGCCCGAGGCAGGCGCGGCCGGTATCCGCCAGGGCTCAGAGGTGTATTTTCTGGGCACGATGGTGGGAACAGTTTCCGATGTCCTTGTCGATGCGGCGGGCCGCATGGAGGCCCGGGCAAACATCCGCCGCGACTTCTTCCGTTTCGTGCGCGCGGACTCGTCGGCGGTGGTGAAGAAGAAGTTTGGCGTGGCAGGAGACGCCTATTTCGAGATCACGCGGGGGGAGGGCCAGCCGCTGGCAGAAAAGAACGCTTTCATTCTTTGCCGGGACCTGCCGGTCTCGGTGGAAGCTGCCATTGAGGAACTCCGCAGCGCGGCCCTGCCCGTTTTTGAAAAGCTGAGCACCGGTCTCGACACGTGGACCGCGCTGGGTACGAACCTGATCCAGACACAGCACCGGTTGGAGCAATTGCTCGTCCGTCTGGATCACATCGTCGCCGCCGTGGAGCGAGGCGAGGGTACTGCCGGCAAATTGATCACCGACCCGGCGCTGGCAGACCAGGCCGCGGAACTCCTGACGCGAGCGAACGAGACGATGGCCGAGTTGCGGAGGGTGATGACGAACCTGAACGTCGCAGTGAGGAATGTCCAAGACGGCACGGCGCGTCTGCCGGAAATCACCGACGCCCTGGCCAACGAGGCCAAAGACCTGCCCGGCCTTGTGCTGCAAACGCAGATCGCCGTGCGGGAGCTGGAGCGGTTGATCGAAGCGGTGCAGCGCCACTGGCTCGTGCGCAAATACGTGAACAAGACGAATCCACCGCCCTTGCGGCCATGGCCCGAGCTCCAGAAGCCCCAAAAAGAGCCGGTGAAATCCCTGCGTTCACCAAAGGATTCGGCGAAATGATCACGGTAGGGTTCCACCCCATAGCATAAGGCTAGCCCCTGGCGTAACGTGCCTGCGGTGAGCAAACGAAAACCCAAGAACAGAAAGGCTCAATATGTTGTGGACAATTGCTGCAATACTGCTGGTGCTGTGGCTGCTCGGTCTGATGAGCAGCTACACCATGGGAGGGTTGATTCATCTCCTGCTGGTGATTGCTGTGGTCATGGTATTCCTGAGACTGATCCAGGGCCGTCGTGTGTTGTGAGGGGCGGCAAATGACGGACACGGATCCATCCTGTGATGAATCAGGACCCCGGACAGAGATACCCATAAACCAATCGCTAACAACCCCTCTGCTCGTGGGCGATGCCATTGGGAGGGTCTTCGGGATCAATGCCACAAACTCCTTCAGTTCTCAAGTGTCCACGTCCTTCGCTGGCTCACCGTCGGACAACGTGATCTGATTGCACGCGGGGGCACCGTTGCCGCCTTCAATGGCTTGGTCATCACAGTGTGCGACTGGAACCACACGCAAGCAGCGCGCACATGCAAGCAGCGCGGTTCGAGGTCCGCTGGGAAGACTAATTCAACCTGAGCCTCGATCCTGAAACCACCCGTGAATTCCCCGACGCCACCCTCCCTCAGGAAGCGGCCAAAGCCGCCCACTTCTGCTCCATTTTCGGCCCGCAATTCTGCGCCATGAAGATTACCGAGGACGTCCGCCGCTACGCCGCGGAGCATGGCCTGAGCGAGGAGGAAGCACTGAAAAAGGGCCTGCAAGAAAAAGCCCGCGAGTCTGTCGAGAAAAGCGGCGAGGTTTACGCGAAGGCGTGAACGTGGCGCGGGCGTCTTGCCCGGTTGTTCGGGATCGGGGCAACGGATTTTCCATCCACACTGCTCGAGACCCGGAGACCACGCCGTCGGCCTCGCCGGCATTCGGACCGCGATGCCGTGATTTGACGCTGGCAATCCGGGGAACATAGCCTCTGCGTGTTGTCTGCGGCCCCCTATGTCAGGCGAAATTGACGGCCGCATCGTGATTGACCAGCTCCTGCGCGAGGCGGGCCGGGACGTCGAGGACAAATCCCAGGTTGCCACCGAGGAGCGCGTTGCCGGCGGCCGGGCCGATTATCTGCTGCTGGACCGTCGCGGCCGACCGCTGGCCGTGGTCGAAGCCAAGCGCTTCTCCAAAGATCCGTCCACCGCCAAGGCCTAGGCCGAGCATTACGCCCGCAAGCTCGACGCCCCTTTCATTTTCCTCAGTAACGGCGAGGTGACCTATTTCTGGGAGTATGATCGTGCCCCGGAGCGGTTGGTCGGGGGCTTCTTCACCCGCGAAGGCCTCCAGCGGCTGGCTGCCCTGCGATGCCAGCGCCCAATCCACCCCACCTGCCCTACCACCCCAAACACGGAAACCCCGCCCCTAACCGTGATGCACCGTTGGCCAACCGGTCGGTTGGGGGAAGTGTCGGACGTTTCCAAGGAGCGCATCGAGCCGAGCGCATATCCATCCGAGAATTTTCACTACATCGGCTTGGAGCCCATCGAGCCGCACACAGGTCGGTTGCTGGCCGTTGAGAAAACACTGGGTGCAGAAATTCTCAGCACCAAGAACGTTTTCCGCAGCGGTCTCCTTTATGGCAAGCTGCGCCCCTATCTGAACAAAGTCCATCTTGCCCAGACGAACGGCATTTGCTCGGCAGACATTTTCGTGCTCGACACAAAACCGACGAGGGCTCGTCCGGCCTTTGTTGCTTACTTCCTGCGTTCCGCCCACGTGCTGCGCAGGGTTGCGGAACTGATGGAAGGCGCGAACTTGCCGAGAATAAACCGCGACGATCTGCTGAGCCTTCCCGTCCCCCTTCCTCCGCTTTCGGAGCAGGAGCGGATTGTGGCGATACTGGATGAGGCGGAGGGGCTGCGGCAGCGCCGCGCCGAAGCCGACCGCCGCACCGCCGAGCTGCTGCCCGCCCTCTTCCACCAAATGTTCGGCGACCCCGCCACCAACCCAAAAAGATGGCCAATAGTGAAGCTCGGTGAGATTACAACGCTGGTCACTAGTGGATTTACCCCAAAAGGTGGAGAGCAAGTTTACACCGAAAGCGGCCCATATTTCCCTGAATCCTTACCGACTTTGGTTGGAGCCTGTTCCGGGCCGGGAAATGGTCGCTGCTGCTCATCGGTTGGAGGTTTTGACCCCTTGGGAAGGCTCG
>Ga0209017_10002297_pt1 | contig 12603 bp, 7 predicted proteins | sample YNPBryunderm2012_FD_185812 | JGI IMG/M metagenome (GOLD analysis project Ga0209017, IMG submission 185812) | Anoxygenic and chlorotrophic microbial mat microbial communities from Yellowstone National Park, USA - YNP Bryant MS undermat 2012... ... | reverse complement strand
TCCACCTGGCCGTCAGCCTGCAACGTCTGGGTCGCCCCCGCGATGCCCGTCGCGTTCTTGAAGCCGCCGCCGTCCTTGTTCCCGAACTGGGAGGCGGGCGTCTCCAAACCCGGGTCGCCATCCTCCGCCAACAGCTCCGCTAACACACCGACAAGCAAGCCGACACGCCGACGCGCCCCCCGTCCTCCTCACCCTAAGTCCTGACCAGATCGGACGGGACGCCGCACCAGACCAAGCCCACCTCTCCTGGACCCCCGCTATGACCTCCTTGTCTTTGCCCCATCCCGACTGGCCCGACGCCGACGACGACCCCCGATGGAGTGACTGGCTGAACCTCGAACCATCCCCCCCCGTCCGACGCGATTGGCGCATCGGCGCAGTGGGGGCCGGCTTCATCATGCGGGACTGCCACCTGCCCGCCTACGCGGCCGCTGGTCTCCACGCCGTCGGGATCGTCTCGCGGCACCGTCGCTCCGCCGAGGAGGTCGCCGCCCTTCATGGAGTCGAACAGGTTTACGACAGCCTTGAGCAAATGCTCGACCAGGCCGATGTCGAGATTCTCGACGTGGCGGTCCCTCCCCAGGCGCAACGCGGCCTGATCGAACGAGCAGTGGGCCATCGCCGCAAGCCTCGCGGGATCCTCGCCCAGAAGCCCCTGGCCATGAGTCCCGACGAGGGTAAGGCAATCGTCCAGGCATGCCAGCAGGCAGGGGTGAGGCTTCAAGTCAACCAGAACATGCGGTTCGATCAATCAATCCGTGGCCTCAAGACCCTGTTGGATCGCAGTGTGCTAGGCGAACCGGTGTTGGCCACCATCGACATGAGAGCCATCCCCCACTGGATGCCCTGGGCCCAAGGAGGACGGTCGCTCGCCACCTATATTATGAGCATCCATCATCTCGATACGTTTCGTTACTGGCTTGGCGACCCCGACCGCGTGCTGGCCTCGACCCGACCCGACCCCCGCACCTCCTTCGACCACCATGACGGCATCAACCTGGCGATTTTGGAATACGACGCCGGTCCCCGCGCCTCGACGTGGGACGACGTTTGGAGCGGACCGTCCCCTGATCCTCATAGAGAAGGACCGCGCCGGAGAATCGGCCAGGCGATCGAGATCCGCTGGCGGGTGGAGGGAACCCGAGGCGTCGCTCTAGGGACGATCGGCTGGCCCGATTGGCCGCAGCGCCGACCCAGCACCCTGCGGTTCACCAGTCTGGACGATCCCCATCCCCCCGAGGATCGTCAAGGCTGGCGTGCTCCGGTTTGGTCCTCGTGCTGGTTTCCCGACGCCTTCCGCGGTCCCCTGTTCGGCCTGGCCCGTGCATTGGAGACCCATCAACATCCCGACATTGATGGAGCCGATAACCTGAAAACCCTGGCGCTCTGCGAGGCCGTCCTGGTCGCCGCCCGCGAGCATCGGGTGGTCGATCCTCGCCAATGGTGGTGAAGCCAAACTGTCAGGTCCCAGGCGGGGCGAGATGGTGTCGTCATCGCCTCCCCCCATCCCAACACCCCAAACGCCATCGAACCAAACCGCGCAAGGCGGCTTGATCCCAAGACGCGACTCGACCTGGAACCGCAACCCCACCTGGCCGGGACGCATGAAACCCCGTCTACTCGGGTCAAAAGGCGTCGGCGGAAACCACCTCGCCTCCCCAAGCGGAGGAAAGCGCTTGAGAGGTGAAGATGTGACGTGGGTTAATAATAGCTGTCTTGAGACGACAACCAGTTGCTTGGTCAAGCCAAGCCCGCGTCGCCTCAAAAACCGCAAAGTGTCGAGCAAGGGGAAGGAAAACCAGCGCGAAGGGACCATCGGTGGCTGTCCCATCGGCCGGTTGTCCAGACGAGCTTGAACGATCTTCTGAACAACTTCAAGAAGGTTCTTTAATAAAACCGGTGTGCCTCGTCTTGCCCTTCGTGGCGTCAAGGCGGTCAACCGATCGACTGACGAGACCGGGCTGGACCAGCCGCAACGGCCTCCCCGCGCATGGCGTGGGGAGGCGGCAGGTTCGGAGCGACACACGAGGAGATCGGCTCGGATGCCGGGTTCGCAGGGCGATCGACCGACCCAAACAACGACGGCGCGCTGACAGACGGCCATCGGCGAACTCCCGCGTGGGGCTCGCGCAACCGAACCCCGTGCAACCATGAGCCCAGCAAGGTGTAACGAACACACAACTGGTAACTGGCCAAACAAATGATCCAGGAACTCGCGGCCACGATGAGGAATTTCAAGAAAGGAGACCAATCCAGCGGATGCAAATTGACCTGGGCCAATCCGACGATCGGAAAGTGAACCAAATACACCCAGTAGGAGGAATCGGTCAACCAGCGCAGGATGGGCGAGGTCGTTCGAATCAGACACAACGCCAACCCCAACGCGGCGAACAGGCCGAACCAACCAGTCAAAGCGGCAGCTATGCACATGAGAATCTGTTCAGGCGGCGAGAGGCTTGATTCGGGGTCGAGGTCGCGGTCCAGCAGCCAGGCTCGCGCTGCGAAGGCAACGAAGGCAAGGACCAGGTGGAACCGGAGCGACTGGGTCAACCAAACCGGGGCCGGGTCCAATGAGGACCAGCGTCGCGCCATTGCCAGACCGATGAGGAAGAACCAACCGTGGTGGGCGAACCGGATCAGGTCCAGGGTGAGAATGTTGTGCATTCCCATGATCGGATCAATGCCCGCGCGCTGATATCCCAGCCACAGGAGCAGGGTGGTTGGGATCGTGAGGACCAACCACCGGGTCGTTCCCCGATCCACCAGAGCGGCCAGGCGGTCGAGCAGTCGATTGAATGTCGTGGGAATCCAACGCGCGGCGGCCAAAAACAAGGCGGTGAGCTGGATGAGGTAGTAGAGGAACCACAAGTGGGCTGGTCCCCAACGGTTGGCGTTGATCTCGGGATCGAGATAGACGAAATAGAGCGCCTGGCGGGCGGAGCAGCGTCCTGAAACGAACCAACCTAGGTTCCAAACGAGCAGGGTCAAGGGCAGGATAGTGAGCGTGGCGACCACAGTGGGCACGAGAATCCGCTGAATCCGCTCGCGGACCACCGGTCCGATTCCTTTAGTGGCCACAGCGCGGGCGGTGAATAGGCCGCTGAGGAAGAAGAACACCGGCATCGTTAGGGCGACCCCTCCCCAAAAGAACAGGTCGAGCGCCCAGTGTCCCCGTTCGTTCCAGACGCCCCAAAGCAGGTGGGGGATGCGGTGGTTGCCGTAGGGAATCGCCGCGTGCAGCATCAAGACCAGGAACATCGCTCCGCAACGAAGCGCGTCCAACCCTGGGGTTCGAACCACAGTCTCGACGGACGCGCGGGCATGGGTCAATGGCGGCGGCGTGGACGTTGGAACGTCAGGTCTGGAGGTCGCGTTGCTCATGGTCACGACTCCCTGACCACGGACGAGCGAGAATGGGGAGGGGGGCCGAGCGTCACCAGCGGCTGACCTGCCGGCGTGGTCGCCACGTGGGGGGGGGCGAAGGCCACCGCGGCGGCATCGAACCGCACTGCCGGGCCGCTTGCGCGTCCCTCGCGTTTGCGGCGGCGAAGCGACTCGATCAACTGATAATAACGCTCCAGATGAGCCGATTCGGACCAGACGGTGCGGCAGGTCTCCAGAGCGTTGCGGGCCAGACGCTCACGCAGTCGGTCGTCGTGGATCATCCGCCGCAACGCGGTCAGCAACTGGTCGGGAGTGTCGTACCCAAGTCCCCCGCCGGTTTCGACGGCGGTTTCCACAATCGCGCCGCCGCCCCGATGGGCCACCACCGGGGTGGCCATTGAAAACGCCTCCGCCACCACGTAGCCGAAGGTCTCGGGAAAGAGCGAAGGCACCACCACCGCCCGTGCCCGAGCGAAAAGATCGGCCAGGCCGGATCCACTCAACAACCCCGCGAAAATCACGTTGGGCAACGGCTGAGCCAACCGTCGCAAGGTCGTTTCATAGGGTCCGGTTCCGGCGATCACCAAGTCGGCCTCAGGCAGATGGTCCATCAGGGGAATGAGGGTCTGGAAGCCCTTCATTTTAACCAGTCTGCCAGCAGCGGCCAGAATCGGCCGAGCCTTGGCGGGTGAATCAGCGGCTCCGGAGCGACCCGGCGGCGTGATTGCGCCCTGCGTGCCGGCCCAGTCCTCAGGTAAAAAGTAGGGGAGTTTCACGAGGTTGCCCGTCACACCGCGGCGGGCGTGTTCGTCCAACGCATACTGGGAGGGAAACAGTAGGGCGTCCAGGTGGCTCAACCCGCGGGCCATACTCGAACCGAATCGCCAAAGCTGGGGAGGACGCCGCCCCCGAATCATGCAACGCCCACACTGGGGGGAGTCGCACGGCTTGCGATTCTCCTTCCAGAGCAAATGCATCGGACAAATCAACCAATGCTCATGAGCAGTCATGAGCTTGACCGCCTCGGGACGACCCAACTCTAGCACCCCCGGCCCGCCCACCAACGAAATGTTGTGAAAGTGGATCACATCCCAGTCGGGACGGTCCAGCAACGCCTTCAGGCGGCTCGTCTTGAACCAGGGACGTCCCGTCTGCTGGGTCGCCAACGGAGAAAGGAACCCGAAACGGCTGGCCAGAGTGTGGATTCTGAGCCCTTCGGGAGCCTCGTAGGGACGAGGGGGATGGGCACCCCGCACCGCCTCGAAAGCGTCGCCGCAGTGGATCACCTCCACCCGATGACCAGCGCGCAACAAAGCTCGGGACAGTCGATCCACATAGGCCGCGTCGCCTCCGAAGCTCCGCGACCCGAAAAAGGTCGTCACCATGCAGACGTTCAAACCGGACCTCCTGTCCGTCGCTCGTCCGGGCCGGATGGAACAAGACCACGAGGACCGTCCAAGACCAGCGCCTCGCGGTCAACTCTGCCCCGCGCGACGCCACCCCTTCCTCCTCCTCGCGTCCCGACTAACCTTGGATCGAAACGTTGATCTGATCCAACCCAGCCAAATCGCCCCCAACACGCATCCTGCGCGGCCAAATCGGGTCAAGCCAGTGAGAGAACGTGTTTATCATCGGACGATCGCATCGCAAAGCTCGATTTTTCCGAGGTTCCCCCGTGTTCCAAGCCATGACTTGGTGATCGTCGGCGGAATAGCCTGCCGGGGCCGCCCATCACGATTCGCACACCACCAAATGACCACGGGACACGATCACCAACTCGCCCTCGTCTTGGCCTTTCCCCGCCACGTCCACTCCTGTTGCGTCGGGCTCGATCACCATGTCCAGACGCACCAACACGTTGCGTGGTCCTCGGCCACGGTTACCGAAGGCCACGACCGTCCCAATCCGGTCTTGATGAGGAAACAGGCGACGGACCCGCTCCTCCAGCGCGGCGTCACGGCGACGCCCCCGCGCTGCGTGACGACGGGCCCGCGCCAAAGCGCGCGTCAGCCCGTAACGCAACCGCACTCGTTGACCTACCCGAGGTTGCCAGATCATCGCGTGAAACGGTCTACCGTGGCCGCCAAGGTCGAGGGAATCCAGCGCGCGTCGCGGTCCCGACCGGCCCGTTCCAAGTCACGTTATCTGTCTGTCGGGATCACCACAATTCTATTGAGCCAGCCTGTCGCCGAGGTCTGGTCCGCCAAGGCGTCTCCGGTCGAGACTTAGGATTCCACCCCCAGACACCCAACACGATCACGACGGCAAGCTGGACGCCCAGCGTGTCCAAACGGGTGGTGGGTGGTGGGTGGTGGCGTATCGAGTTGTTGTCATGGTGGTCATCATCATCTATGAACAGTTTCGAAGGGAAGGGAGTCGAGAGAGATTAGGCGAAACTCAAACGAAACGAAAAATGGAGGTTGTTTATCAAGAGGAAGTCAATCCCACGTGGGCCGCGTTGCCAAGTGGCCCCCCGGCGCACCAGGGGGGTCAAGGAGCGTGTCAAGAATCAGAGAACGCGACGGGCCATCCTACAGGCGTTGGCTTGGGCGAAGGCGTCGGCTTGAGACGGCGGCGCTCCCAACCACAAGCTACGAGGCCGCCTTACCCATAACCTTCCCATATACAACCTTGATTCGGTGGAAGGAAGGCTTCACAATCCCATTGACGGAGGCCCGACCCGACAAAGCACGTCGAGCCGGTCTCCGGTCGGTTGTCACCGCGTTCCGGGGGAAAGGAAATTGATGATGAACCGCCGACGGAGCGCCCCTGGACATCTCTCCGGTCCCGTCGAGGAGAAGGTCGTCACACGGACCCTTCGCTGTGGTCTGCACGCGCTGGTCCTGGCCGAGCCGCTGGCCCCCGTGGTGGTCGCCGACCTGTTCATCCCCGCCGGCTCCACCTGCGACCCCCCCGGCCTAGAGGGGACTGCCCACTTCGTCGAACACATGGTGTTCAAGGGCACCCCGCGCCGCCCCAAGGGCTGGATCGACCGCGCTGTGGCGATGGTCGGCGGTCAAACTAATGCCGAAACCGACTTCGACTTGACTCACTTTTGGTTCGAGCTGCCCGCCGACTGTTGGGAACTCGCGTTGGAGGTCGAAATCGACCGCATGGCCCACGCCCGGTTCGACCCCGCCGAAGTCGAGTTGGAGCGCAAGGTCATCCTTGAGGAACTCGCCGCCGACCTCGACTCGCCCCTAGGTCGTCTCGATCGCCACCACCAGTCTCTCAGCTACCTACGGCACCCATACCGCAACCCAATCCTCGGTTGGCCCGAGAGCCTGAAACGGCTGGACGCCGAGAGCCTCAAGGCGTTCCATCGCCGGTTTCACCGTCCCGAGACCGCCACTCTAGTGGTGGTCGGCGACCTGGAACCCGCCGCAGCGCTCGATCGAATCGAAGCCCACTGGGACACCCATCCCTGGCCCGCCCGACCTAAGGTTGAGCCCGAAGTCGCTGATGACCATGCCAAGGTTCCGACCTGGGAACGTTCGGGACGCTGTGAGTTCGTGCTGGAGGACCGCGAACCCATCCTGCGCGGGCTTTACGGCTGGCGAACCGTCCCCTGGGGACACCCTGACGGCCCGGCGCTGACGGTGGCCGCCGACCTTCTGGGCGGAGGACGCGGCGCGCGTCTTTGGCGGCGTCTGGTCGAACGCGACCGTTTGGTCGCCTCGCTGGATGTCAGTCACGACCTGGCCCGGTTGGACGGCCAGTTCCTCATCGGCCTAGAAGCCCCCAACGACGCCGACCGTCATCGCATCGACGCGGCCATTCATCAAGAACTCGCCAAACTGGCCGACCGGGGACCCACCCCCGAGGAACTCGACCGCGCCCGACGACGGCTCGACGCCGCCTGGCGTTGGTCACGTCAAGACCTGGCCGGTCTGGCCGTGGGGATTGGCTATGCCGCGGTCCTAGGACACTGGACCGACTGGATCGAGGACCACCGCGCCGCCTGTCGGGTCGGTCCTGACCAGATCCGCGCGGCCCTCCGCGCCCACCTGACCAATGATCGTCTGACGGTCGGCTGGGTCGTCCCCGGCACGGCGCGGCGTCTCATTCGTCCCCTCGACCCCGTCTTTTCCGACGACGCGGTGTCCCCCCCCCCCTCGCTCGCCCCAACTCCCCCCGACAACCAGGAAACCGACCACGCGGAGCAACCCGAATCCCCTATCGGCTCGAATAATCGGGTAGCCCTGAGAAACCGGATCCGATTCGCCCCCAAACGGGTGGTCCTTTCCAACGGCCTGCGGGTCTGCCTGGACCCCCGACCTGAAGGGTCTGGAACGGTGGCGTTGGAATTCCATGTCGAGACCGGCCCCACCCGCGAACGTCTGCCCGGCGCGGCGTTCCTAGCGGGGCGCGCCCTGGAGGAAACCCTCAAACTGGGCCGGGAATACGGCCGGGAGCGAGCCGTCGAGGTGATCGAAGAGCGCGGCGGCGTCCTCGCCTTGGGGACCACCGGCGCGTCTCTGCGTTTGCGATCCGAAGACCTTGATCTGGGTCTGGAGGTGATTGGCTCGCTGATCGCCGCCGATCTCCGCAAGCTGGAACCAGCTCGTCTGGCTTGGATCAAGGAGCGTCTGCTGGCCGATCTCGAAACCGACGCCGAGGACCCCGCCTTCCAGGTCGAGACCGCCTTCCGGGCTTTGGTCTACGGTCGTCATCCCCACGCCCGCGACCCCCGCGGCCTGCCCCGCTCCATCAAGAATCTCGACCGCGGCACCCTTCACCAGCAATGGCGCGACACCGCGCGGCCCGACAACGCGATCCTCGCCGCCTCCGGCGACTTCGACCCCGCCCAACTCATCCAACAGGTCGAAACCCTCTCCAACCACTGGATTGCCCCTCCTCTGAAACAACTGGCAATCCCAGCCCCGCCTCGTCTCCTGGCCAAAACCAAAATCATACACGTCTGTTCGGAACAAGCGCACGTTGTGTTGGGTCATTTGGGGATTCGTCGTTGCGACCCCGACTTCGCCGCGCTGGTGGTCGCTGATCAAGTTCTCTCTGGCGGCGGCGGCTTCGCCGATCGTCTCAACGCCACCCTACGCGACGAGCGTGGTCTGGTTTATTCGGTGGGGGGGGGAATCGCCGACTCGGCCGATCTGGAACCCGGGCTGTTCCGAGTCGGCTTCGCCACCGATCCCCTTCGTCTCGCTGAAGCGGTCGCTACCACCCGCGACCTGATCGCCTCCTTCGTCGCTCAACCGCCCCGGCCCGACGAACTCGAGCGGGCCCGCGAGTTCCTCAAGCACGCCTGGGTCTTCGAGTTCCAGGGGGACGACCAGCGGGCTGACCGTCTGGTGGAAATGGAGCGCCACGGCCTGCCCGCCAACGCGCTGGAACGCTGGCTTGATCACCTCGACCATCTCGACCCCGACCAAATCCACGCCGCCATCCGTCGCCACATTCACCCCGATCGACTCGTTCAAGTCGTCGGCCAACCCCACGGTTGGGACCGGCCCGCCGCCAAATGAAACGATTCCCAAGTCCAACAACCCCCACTCAAACCCAACCCTCCTTTTGAACTCAAAGGTGCACCAAGATGAATCCGCGCTGGAACCACCTCGTCATTCGAGCCGCTCTCGCCGCAGCGGCGGCCACTGGTGCCGCTGCCCAGGCCACCGACGATCCCCCACCAACGCTCAAGGTCGGCTTCGCCAAGCAGGACATCACCCCCGACCCCACCCAACGTGACGTCTGGTTGGCCGGCTATGGGCAAAACCGCAAGGCCAAAGGGATTCACGACCCGCTTTTCGCCCGCGTCCTAACCTTGCACGACGGCCAACGGCGAATCGGCCTGGTGAGTGTCGATCTGATCGGATTCATGTATCCCGACACCAAGCAGGTTCGCGCCCAGGCTGCCAAGGTGGGTCTGGAGTTCGAATACATCCTGGTCGCCGCCACCCACAACCACGAGGGACCCGACACGATGGGCCTGTGGGGACCCTCGCCGGTGCGCTCGGGGGTCGATCGCCCCTGGCTCGACGGAGTGATCGTCCAGATTGTCCAAGCTCTAGGCGAAGCCGTCGCCGCCGAAGCGCCCGCCGTCGCCCGCTACGGCACCGCACGCTCGGAGGAATTGTTGCACGACAGTCGCTTGCCGATCGTCAAGGACGACGTGTTGCGCACCGTCAGATGGTTCCACCCCGACGGCCGACCCCTGGCCGGTCTGGTCCAATGGAACTGCCACCCCGAGAATATGGGATCGAAAAATCAACAAATCACCGCCGATTTTTGCTGGGCCACCGTGCGCGATCTGGAGACGGCCTGGGAGTGCCCGGTTGTCTATGTTACTGGAGCGCTGGGCGGTCTGATGAGCGCGCCGGAGGGGCTCCTCAAGGGCCGGGCAGGCCATCCATTGCGCGAGGGGGATTTCGAGTTTGCCGAGGTGTACGGCGCGGCGGTGGCCGACTTGGCCAAGCGCGCCGACGCCCAGGCGCAACCCCTGACGCTGACTCCGCTGGCCGCCTTCGCCAAGCCGATTGCGTTGCCCTTGAGCAACCCCACCTATAAACTGCTCAAGGCCGTGGGCGTGCTCAAACGCGACGCCTTCGAGGACACCGGCGACCCGTACCGCTTTGGTCCAGTCACCATCCGGGGCGACCTCAAGGTGGCGGTGGAAACCGAGGTGGCCTACCTGAGACTCGGCGAGCTGCATGTCGCGGCGATTCCCGGCGAACTCTACCCGGAACTCGTCAATGGCCGCTATCAAGAGCCCGTCGAGCCCAACGTCGATTTCCCGGATGCCCCTCTGGAGGAACCCCTGCTCAAGCTGCTCCCCGGCGACAAAGTGCTGATCCTCGGCCTGGCCAACGACGAAATCGGCTACATCATTCCCAAACGCCAATGGGACGACAAAGCCCCCTTCGCCTATGGCCGGGACAAGAACCAGTACGGCGAAATCAACTCGGTCGGTCCCGAGGCCGCTCCGGTCATTCATCGCGCGCTGGCCGACCGGATCGCCGAAGCCCGCGCTGCCTCGCAACCCGCCGACCGTTGACCCTTCCGCCAGCCTCGCTTGGCGTTCCCCTTCGTCGGGGAACTCCGCCTCGGGTCTGACGGCTTGAGGAATCGAGTCCCGATCGTTGGTTGGTTGGATTGTTGAATTTGACGAGTCCCTCAACGATGCCCGGCCGTCCCCGTCGTCCCGCGTCCCGCGGCGCGAACTCCCAACCCAACCGGCTGGTCCCGCCCACGCCCTCCCTAGGGCGTGAGGTGTCGCGGGAGTGGTTCACCCCAACGCCAGCGGTCGCCCCATTGGAAACAGAGCCGCGGTTGCTGCCCGGTCCATTAGCCGACGCCGTGGTGGAGGTGGCCGCCGAGGTTCTGGCCCACCTGGAGGAACGGGGCCCGGCGGGACGGCTCGATCAAGCGTTGGCCGCCGCGCTGAGGCCACGCCATCAGCTGGGACGGACTGGACGGCGTTTCGCCGCCGAAGCAGTCATGGCCCTGGCGCGATGGCAGGGCTGGATCTCCCCCAAAAGGGTGCCCGACCTCACCGCTCGCCTGCTCTTGGCCTGGCTGCTCGACGCCGATCACCTGCCGCCCGCGGTTCGGGTCTGGGCGCGGAGTCTGGGCTACGACCCCCACGACCTAGTCCCTCTGGGTGATGCCCCCTCCTGGCCGGCCCGCTCCGAGGCAATCAAACGCGCGCGTCCCTTCCAAAACGCCCACGTCGCGGCCGATCCGTGGCGTCTGGTGCCCGACTGGTTCCGTCGCAAGGTGGTCGAGCCTCCCGGCGAACATGGCGAGAAGGCGGCTTGGTTGGAGTTGATTCAAGGCATCCAAAAGCGTCCTAGCGTCTGGATTCGCACCCAGGGCGGTCCCCCCGAGCCGATCCTGAGCGAACTAAGGGCGCGGGGACTGGCCCCCTGGATTCACCGGCGTTTGCTCACCGCGGCGCGTCTGGGGCCAGACGCCGACACGCCTCATGATCCGTTGTTTCAAGCCGGTCGGTTCGAGGTGCAGGATCTTGGTTCGCAGGCGATTGGCTGGGTGGCCGCGCCGAAGCCGGGCCAACGTTGGTGGGACGCCTGCGCTGGGGCCGGCGGCAAAACGCTCCACCTAGCCGACCTAACGCGCGGCAAAGGTCTCATCGTGGCCACCGACCATCACGCCGGACGGCTCAAAGAACTTACCCGCCGCCAACGCCGCGCGGGGTTCAGCCATATCCGCCCTCTCGAATACGACCTTGTGACCGCCCCCGAACCGCCCCCACCAGGTCAGTTCGACGGCGTGCTGATCGACGCGCCTTGCACCGCGATGGGCACCTGGAGACGCAACCCCGAAGCCCGCTGGCGAACCCCCGTCGCGGCGATCGAGGAACTTGGTCACAAGCAACGGCGTCTGCTCGAACGAGCCGCCCAGGGCGTCGCGCCCGGAGGGGTCCTCATCTACGCGGTCTGCTCGCTGACAATCGCGGAAACCACCGACGTAATCGCCTCGTTCCTCAAAACGCGCCCTGAGTTCGCCCCCGAACCATTCGACGATCCGCTCACCGGCCAACCAACCTCCGGCCTGCTCTGGATCTGGCCCCACCTGGCCGATTCAGATGGTCATTTCGTGGCGCGTTTGCGGCGTTGGGCATCGACATAAGAATAATAAGAAGATCAGGACCAACCATGACAATGACCACGACTCCGGAACGCTCCCACGGAGGTAGCCCGTGGGAGCGCGCCGGAGTCGCATGTCGGGACGGGGGAGGCAACGCGACGGGGAAGAGGGCGTTGGCACGAAACCCATCTTTCCACCGTCGAGAGAATCCGCGCCGCTTGTGGGATTCGGGAAAACGGCGGCGCGGGGGAGGACGGGGTCAGAAGGTAGGGGGAATCGTGGGGATGCCGTGACTGAAGTCGCGGAAGGCTGAGGGGTCTTGACCCCGGTGGAAGACGCTGCTGGTGGCTCCGCCGGGGAAGATTGGTTTGCGGAGAATCCGCGAGGTGTTGGCTTGGGGATTGAGGCGGTCGCGGAAGTCCAGCGAGGGGAGGTAGTTGAAGTTGACCACGCTTCGGGGCAGGGGACGATAGCGGAACCGCGAGAGCGATTGCAGGGTGGGCACAAACCGCTCGCCGAAGCGGGGTCCAGTGAAATCGACCACCCGGAGATTGGCCGACCGGGTCTCGGGTCGGCTGCCGCCCGGCGGCGGCGGAGGAGGCGGTGGCGGAGGAGGCGGCGGAGGTGCTCCGCCGTCGACCAGCCGACCCATCT
>Ga0209017_10002294_pt1 | contig 12614 bp, 9 predicted proteins | sample YNPBryunderm2012_FD_185812 | JGI IMG/M metagenome (GOLD analysis project Ga0209017, IMG submission 185812) | Anoxygenic and chlorotrophic microbial mat microbial communities from Yellowstone National Park, USA - YNP Bryant MS undermat 2012... ... | reverse complement strand
GCGATCGAGAATGGGTGTGTGCGCAATGTGGCGCGCACCATGACCGTGACCTCAATGCGGCGCGGAACCTGAAACGGCTGGCAACCGAAACTGCCCTACCCGTGGCGAGTCCGACCAGGAATGGCGGCGCTGCGGCGGGGACCGTCCCCGCCGCAGCCGGGAAAGTCACGCTTGTCAGAGACGACGGTGGTCAACAAGACACGTCGGGGCAGGAAGAGAACCGTGCGCACCTTTGCGCACTTTCTTGATAGCAGAGTCTGAAGACGATGTAACGGTGAGAACGTGTCTTGAACATGCGCCTGTAATCTGGGAGCACGATGAGAATGGATCGCCCGGCACGTTAGCACACTGTCACGGGTGGGCAGCTTGACCCGCCCCCATTGCCCCTTTATCGTCAACCGGGAATATTCAGACACACACTTATGGTTTTACCACCACACGCACGCGATAACTCTCGCCGAAATTGGCCACGCCGATATTCAGGATACGCAGATAATAGGTACCACTACGCGAAGGCCGAAACTCGATCCGTGAATTAGGGGCCGTATTATTATCACTGGCAATGAGTACTCCAGCTCCATCGAATACATAGACAATGGTCTCAACACCTGGATCGAGATCAAATGTCTCTATCAGATAGGTCTGGTCAGCTTGCATTGTAATGACCAGCCAGTCCTCGTCAAAACCGATAAAGTTATGCTGCTGCGTTTCACCGATTACAATGGGTCGGGCTTGTTGCCGGTTGTTGTCCGGTTCAAATGGATCGGGCTGTGGAGGAGGAATGCGTTCAAGCGTCAACCGATAAGAGAGACCACCCACTGGGAGGTTGAAAGCATGTATATGTAGAGAGAGAGTGCCAGTCGTCTCTGCTACAAATGCTATATGGCCCAGCAAACCAGGTTCAGAGCCAAATATCTCACTAGTGGTGAGTATATTCCCAGCGTCGTCGAACAACCAGAGAAAGAGCTCGGTCTCAGTCTCAGCGTTTACGGCAACGGCGCGGAGGAGATAGGCTTCGCCCGCCTGTACCTCTACCAAAGCATGATCGACATCCAGCTCAGAACGGATCGTTCGCTCTTGTTCCTCACCGGGTACTAGCAAAGAAGCCTGGGCAAATTCATCATCCGGCTCAAATTTATCAATGGCAACGGCTGGCGCCGCCTGTAGGAGCACGCGGTAGACCGTATCGTTACTGGTTATACGGGCGGCTCGAATATTGAGATAGACTGTTGCCTCAACGTCTGCCAGATAATTCAGTTCACGGTTGAGACTACCGCGATAGCTACCGGTCGTCAGAATGTTACCGGCAGCATCGCGCAAATCCATTTCCAGATCAACTCCTAGACCCACGGCGGAGAGGTTGATACGATAAGCAGTCTCAGGGCGTACACTAAATACCAGCCAGTCGCTATCATCTGGATCGCTGATAGTATGTTCCTGCTCTTCATCAACCCTGAGTGGACGAGCGATGTTTGGATTGTCATCTGGCTCGAAGGCATCAGGCGGTGCGGGGGTAAAGAGGGAGACTGCTAACCGATAGCGAAGATCAAGCTGTGGCGCATCATAGGTTGCCAAACGTAGGTACAACGTCTCTGCCCGATCACTCCGATAAACAATCGCCGATGCCCGTCCGCCGTCGGCATTATCGTTGAACGCCAGTTCTCGCCCATCCTCACCGTGGAGGGCCAGCGTTGTGTCAACCTGGTCATCAAGATCAAAAGTACGGAAGAGATATGTCTGACCGGGCTGCGTGCGGAAGCGAACCCAGTCTACGTCACCAGCATAGGTAAAGCTCCGATCCTGTACTACGTCGAGCTGCAACAGTTTGGCCTGGTCTATCGTATTATCAGGTTCAAAGGCATCAGGGGGTGGTAAGGTGAGCTTGCGTAACAGCAGCACACAACTGTCAGCAGCAGCCAAACCTGAACGAAATGCCTCCACGAGCACATATAGTGTTGCCGATACATCCGGCACGAAAATGATACGTGAAGCGAAACCGTCTGCATTATCGTTGTATGCTGCCTGCTCACCGGTAGACCAGAAGAGCGTGATGGCCGTATCCAGCGTCTCGGACAGATCAGTAGTAAGCACTTCATACGCCTGTCCGGCCTGTAACTCTACCCGAAACCATGCCACTTCTCCTGCGGTCAGTCGGAGGTTTTGTGGTGTATCAAGCGCAAGCACAGGCGCAGTTGCAATCACTTCTGCGTTAAATCCAAATATACTGGGCAGTTGTACCTGATCGGTATTACCTAGCGGTCGTGGGGTGACAGTCGGAGGCGGTAGTGTCGGAGGTGGCGGTGTGGGGGAAGGTGGTACGGTTGGCGTAAGTGTGGGCCTGCTAACCGGCGTAGCACAACCGGTCAGTAGGAAACAGAGGAGTAAAGAAATTATGAAACGCATACAGCCTCCCTTTGTCTGAATGAGGTTTATACATAGGTCATTATAGCATGCACAAGAACATAACCGCCTGTTCCGGGGACTACTTCTCTTGCCGACGAAAGACCGAGAAAAGATTACCACGCCAGCACAAATGAGATTGATCACCTGCCAGTTCGACGCGGTGGGCAATCGCGGGCATAACCGTTATCGATTACCTCATCGACAAAATCGCGTCCACACTGACCAATAGCCTCTCACAACCGACACAGTTACAGGCCACTCCACAACAGAGGCCGATATTAACTTTCATGCGACCCATTCCGAGGATGCTTGAGCTATCACGCATTCGTTCACAGAAATGGCAGGGACTGATTCGCCAGCCCCTGCCATTAACAACCCTGCTGCTACTGTGCGCAGGAGAGCGTTGTGGCTCGCCCCACACCGCCTGAGAACTACCGGGTCAATTTACGATACACAATCCGGTGCGGATGATCGGCTTCAGCACCTTTCCGCCGCCGATAATCGGCGGCGTATTCAGAATAGGTACCGGGGAACCAAACGACCTGGCTATTGCCTTCAAAAGCCAGAATATGCGTAGCAACCCGATCGAGAAACCAGCGGTCGTGAGAAATAATTAGCGCACAACCGGCAAAGTTCTCTAGACCCTCTTCGAGTGCGCGCAACGTATGAACATCGAGATCGTTGGTTGGCTCATCGAGCAAAAGCACATTCGCCCCAGACTTGAGAATCCGCGCCAGATGAACCCGGTTTCGCTCACCGCCGGAAAGGTTTCCGACAAGCTTTTGCTGATCGCTACCACTGAAATTAAAGCGTGCACAGTAGGCGCGTGAATTCACCTGCCGACCACCAAGCATAATCTGCTCGTTACCTTCGGAAATGGCTTCCCAGACGGTTTGCTTCGGATCAAGCACTTCCCGGCTCTGATCGACATAACCGAGCTTAACCGAGGCCCCAACCTCTAATGTGCCGCCATCAGGCTTTTCTTGCCCAACAATCATACGGAAGAGCGTTGTTTTACCGGCGCCGTTGGGACCAACAATGCCAACGATTGCGCCCGGTGGCACATCAAAACTCAGATTTTCATAGAGCAACTTGTCGCCGTAGGCCTTCGTCACATTGGTTGCGCGAATAACCAGGTCACCAAGCCGAGGGCCGGGTGGAATGTAGATTTCAAGTTCACGTTCACGCTGATCCTGACCCTCGCTCAGCAACCGTTCGTAAGCTGCGATCCGGGCTTTTGACTTCGCGTGACGCCCCTTCGGCGCCATATTGATCCACTCCAACTCGCGCTGGAGTGCCTTCTGCCGCTGCGACTCGGCCTTCTCGCTCTCGGCCAATTTTTGTCGTTTCTGTTCGAGCCAGCTCGAATAGTTCCCCCGCCAGGGAATCCCATGGCCACGTTCCAGTTCCAGAATCCAACCGGCAACATTATTGAGAAAGTGGCGGTCATGGGTCACGGCGATAACTGTTCCCTTATACTCCTGCAAATGACGTTCAAGCCAGGCAACCGACTCAGCATCGAGATGGTTGGTCGGCTCATCGAGCAAGAGGATGTCGGGCTGCTGCAAGAGCAAACGGCAAAGCGCCACCCGGCGCCGCTCACCACCCGACAATACCGCTATCGGGGTGTCAGCAGGTGGGCAGCGCAACGCATCCATCGCTAATTCCAACCGGCTATCGAGATTCCAGCCATCAACGTGATCGATTTTATCTTGAAGCTCAGCCTGCTCGGCAATCAACGCATCGTAATCTGCGTTTGGATCGTTAAACAGCTCGGTAATCTCATCGTAGCGACGGAGTAACGCTACCGTTTCGGCCACCCCCTCCTCGACAACTTCACGCACCGTCTTGCTGTTATCGAGATATGGCTCCTGTTCGAGCAAACCGACGGTATAGCCGGGTGAACGGGTAATCTCACCAGTGTAGTCCTGATCAACACCGGCCATGATGCGCAACAGTGTGCTTTTGCCCGAACCGTTGACGCCGATCACGCCAATCTTAGCACCGTAAAAAAACGACAGACTGATGTCTTTAAGAATCTCGCGATTGGGTGGCACGACCTTGCCCACCCGGTACATCGAGAAGATAATTTTTTGTGTATCGGTCATAGAGCGACTCCTTGTGCGTTCTTCATTCAGCTTCTAGTGTAGCATATACCCAACGGTCATAAAAATTCGACAACAACATTCGCTATTTGTGGTATAATACTCAGCGAGGTGCCGGGTTGTGTAATGGTAGCACCACGGACTTTGGATCCGTTTGTCCAGGTTCGAATCCTGGCCCGGCAGCCAATTTCTTGCTCTGCCATCAGGCAATGAAACGGTTGAACTCACACAATCTTTCTTCAACCAGGAGCAGTCAGCGATGCTAAGCTGACAAATGAACAGGTGCGCAGTGAGCATGCTCGCTGCGCGTTTCTATTCAAGAAAGAAAGACCGAACTTATGGATGGTCGCCTGCTCATTTTTACCGGTAACGCTAATCCGGCGCTAGCGCAAGAGATTGCCCGCAATCTGCGTATCAATCTGGGGCGGGCATTAGTCGGTACCTTCAAGAACGGCGAGACGAGAGTCAAAATTCACGATAACGTGCGCGGCTGTGATGTGTTTGTGATCCAGCCTACCTGCACACCGGTCGATCACAACTTGATGGAATTGCTCCTTATGATCGACGCCTTCCGTCGGGCATCGGCAGCTCGCGTCACGGCCGTCATTCCCTACTATGGGTATGCCAAGCAAGAGAAAAAGACATCGGGGCGCGAACCCATTTCCGCCAAACTGGTTGCCAACTTGATCCGCACCGCGGGCGCCGACCGAGTGCTGACGATGGATCTGCACGCTCCGGCAATCGAAGGGTTCTTCGACATTCCGGTCGATCATCTACAGGCATCACCCCTCTTGGCCGATTATATTCGCGAGCTTAATTTGCCAAACCCGGTTGTGGTGTCCCCCGATACCGGCGGTGTGAATCGCGCCAACCGCTTCCGTGAGCGGATCGGCGCCGGTCTGGCTATTATCGCCAAGCAACGCCCCGAACCCGATACCGCCGAAGTGATTGAAATGGTCGGTGAAGTAGAAGGTAAGACAGCCATTATCATCGATGATATGATCTCAACCGGCGGAACTTTAATCGAGGCTGCCCAGACCTTGCTGGCCCGTGGCGCCCGTGCAGTGTATGCCTGTGCAACCCACGGCATCTTTGCCGACAATGCCCTGCAACTGATTGCCCAATCCGACCTGATCGAGACAGTGGTTACCAACACAATACCGCAACCTCCCGAAGCAAGCGCAGCACGTGTGCGTACCATCAGTGTCGCACCGCTATTCGCCGAAGCAATCATGCGGATTCACAAAGATTTGTCACTGAGCGCGCTCTTCTCCTGAACATACCGCATTGTTGCGCCCGAAGCCATCTGAACGTCGGGCGCATACCCACAATGATGCGCGCCTCTCTGCTTTGCGGGAAGGAGGATGATTCGCTTGGAAGACCCTAACCCTAGTTCGCTGGTGATTGGGATTGCGCTGTGTCTCATTGCACTCGGTATCATCTCGGCCGCTGATACAGCCTTGATCACCGTGAGTCGACCTCGCCTAAGCACGCTTCTCGCTTCAGCAGGTCTCGGTGGTCGTCGGTTTTCGGCCCATTTCCTCGATGAACCGCACCGGATCAAGTCGGCTATTATCTTCCTCAACGCTGCCCTGACGATAACTGTCACTGCACTGACCATACAGCTCACTGCTGCCCATGGGGTTCTGATTATCAGTAGCAGTCTGGTCGGGCTGCTGTTTGCGATTTTGATCCTGAGCGAAGTTGTGGCAAAGGCGCTGGCACGCCGTAGTCCTGACACAACCATTTTACTGCTGGCGCGACCATTAGTAGCCATTGCGACCCTGTTGTGGCCGCTGATGGCGATCATTAATCTCATCACACGTCCGCTCTTTACTTTCCTCAGCGGACAACCAGCTCCACCCACTCCCCTGGTGACCGAAGAGGAGTTACGACTGATGATGAGTGCCGGTGAAGAGGCAGGATGGATCGAGCACGAAGAGCGCGAGATGATAGAAGGAGTGATGGATTTTGGCGATACGCTCGTGCGCGAGATCATGATCCCCCGCGTTGACGTTGTTGCCTTAGAGGTCAATAGCCCCCTTGATCGCGCACTTGATGTCGCCATCACCTGCGGTCATTCGCGCATTCCGGTGTATGAAGAGACCATTGATAACGTCATCGGTATCCTGTACGCCAAGGACCTCATTCCGGTACTACGCGATGGAAAGCGCGATACGCCGCTCCGTGACATCATACGTCCGGCTCATTTTGTACCGGCAACGATGAAGGTATCTACGCTGTTAGAAGATTTGCAGCGTCGGCGGGTACACATGGCAATTGTGGTTGATGAGTATGGTGGCACGGCTGGTATCGTCACCCTCGAAGACTTGATCGAGCAGATTGTGGGCGAAATTCGTGACGAGTATGACACCGAAGAACCATCTATTGTCGAGGTTGGGCCGCACGAATTGATTGTTGATGCCCGCGTAACCATTGATGACGTAGCCGACATGCTGGAAGTCGAATTTCCAGAAACGACCGCTGACCGGATTGGTGGACTGGTGTACGAGCAATTGGGACGCATTCCACGGGTTGGCGATCAAGTTATCTGTGGCGATGTTACCATCACCGTATTATCAATAAAGGGTATTCGTGCTGAACGGTTACACATTGTGCGGCAAATGCCGGCTGAAGTGGCAGCGGCAACACCGGCTGACGCCGAGAAACCTCTGTTGCCGCTCCCCAAGGAAGCGCATGGATCCAGTGGCCCTTGATCGTTTAATTACAGCAGCTTTGCAGGCCCAACAGCGTGCGTATGCCCCATACTCGCAATTTGCCGTTGGTGCAGCCGTACTAACCGCCGACGGCCAGATGTTTACCGGCGCTAATATTGAGAATGCATCCTATCCGCTGACAATATGTGCCGAACGAGTGGCGCTATTCTGTGCCCATATGTCCACAGCAGGACCGGTCATTGCGCTGGCGGTGGTGACTCCAACCCCGACTGTAGCCAGCCCCTGTGGTGCCTGCCGCCAGGTTATCTTAGAGCTGGCGCCACAGGCGCAAATTGTGTTGCTGAACCACAATGGCAGTGAGCGGCGACTGACGACGCCGCAGGAATTGTTGCCCTTCGGGTTCGGGCCAGATCAACTGAGGAACGGTTAGGTTGCACACCAAATCTACTCGCGACGTGGCTTACTACTGTCCGGAGGCGTATCTGGCATTGGTAGCAAGGGGGCAACCGGTGCTACCAACCGATCAACGATAGCGCCGAGTCGAGTGAACTGGGGTCCCAATTCGGTTTCGGCCAGCGGTATGTTCACCGGTACATCCAGCTCAACCGGAATAGAGGTAACTAACTTGACATTCATATTCAGATCAACCGGTAATTCCAGGCCAGCCGGCAACACAATAGACACACTGGCATTGAGATTCCCACCACCACCGGGAAAAGTGATTTGGGCAGGGGCTTGCAGTGCAACCGGCTCGGTCAGCGTTACCACGTTACGCTCGGTCATGATGGTATCACCGTTAATCGGCACATTCAGCTCAATCGGTAGACGGGTGCTTAACGGTACGGTATACACAATCGTCGCCCCTTCGAGTTTATCAACCACATCTTGCAACTCGGCGAGATTGTTGGCTGCAAAGACCGGTAAACTCTCGGAGAGCTGGGCTACCTGGCGTTGATACATCACCAGAATACCAACCACAATGCCGAGCACAACCAGCAGAACCGCATTCATGATGAAAGATGTCCAGATCATCGCCTTATAGAGGGGGGCGATCCGCGCATAGCGCTTGGGGGGACGAGTAGTGGTTTCGCTGCTCATGGAACCTCCTGCAACTACGGTTGTTTGGAATAATACCACGCTTGTTCGTAGATGCAAGAGTTGCACAATGGGAATTTTCGCGTATAATGGAATTGTGCCGCGAACGGCAGATACTTGCGGAACCCCGCCAGGACCGAAAGGTAGCAACGGTACGCGAGTTCCTCTGGGTGTTCGCGGCGCACTTGTTCAGGCTCGATCATCGGCCACCAGTGCAGCAGCCAGATCGGCCAGCAAGGGTGTTCCCCCCATCCGCAGCAGAATCGGTACTGCTATCTCGAGCGAACGGAATATCTCCTCACGACCAATAGCGGCCTGCTGTAACGTGGCTGCGAACTGGGCCAGAGTGCTCGGATCGGCAGGATCTCGCGCTGCGACTATCGCCAGCCCGGCCCGTACTCGTTCGTTGCGACGGCGAATCCGGCGGGTAATGGCATCTGCTACTGTAAGCTGGCCCTGTCCGGCTAATGCCACAACCAGAGCCGCCCGATACCGACTCCGCGCCTCGCCAATCAGCAACTCATCGGTAAGCTGATCGGCCAGGATCGGATCAGCCGTTGCCAGTAACGGCGCCGAGACAATCAAAGCTCGCGCCCGCTCGCCGGCAAGATCAATCTCACGGATCAACCTCACCGCTTCAGATACCTTACCGGCCCGCATCAGTGCAATCGCCAGATCGGCCCTGGTTCGTGCTCGTTGATCGGGGGCAACGATAGCCGCTGCCTGATCGCTAGCTGCCTGCCAATCACCGGCAGCCGCCAGCAGACGCGCAATCTCATCGCGTGCCCAATCACGCTCATCATCGTCGGTGATCTCGGCAAGTACCGCCTGAGCGCCAGCATAATCATGAGCCTGGGCGCACGCAACGGCTACCCGCGACAGGGCCCGTTCCAGTTCTTCGCCGCTTAACTGGCGGGCAATTGTCAATGCCCGTTCTCGACGCCCAATCGCAGCATGCGCTGCGGCCAGTGCAGCCAGGAGAATCGGTCGGTCTTCACCCTGGAGCGCGTCTATCTCTCGCGTTGCCCGTTCGGTTGCTAAGTTTGCAACCAGACCTTGCAGCAAGACTCGCAACTCAAGCAGCGTCGTTACGCGCAATTCGCGGCTGGTAATCCGCTCTGCAGCCGCCAGGGCGTCGCCATCCTTCTCGGCCAGGGCAAAGACCCGCGCCAGCCGGGCCAAACCACGATCGCGCTGATGAGGACTTGGCAGCGCCATAATCCGCTGCAACGCTGCATCTTCGTTATGTGTAGCCAGATCGCAGGCCAACTCGATTTCTGCCCATGCCCGCGCCGTCTCTACCGTTAGCTCTGCAAGTAACATCTGAGCGCGGGGATCGGCGATCCGTGCCAGCGCCACTGCAACCTCAGCTTGCGCCCAGGCTGCACGATGTTCGTGCAGAATAGCCCGTGCCAATCGCCAGGCCCGATCGTACTGACCGTTATCCAGGAAGTAACGCACAACCAGCGTTTCGACATGAGCGCGTCGTTCCAGCAAATCGATCCGCTCGGCGCATATCAATGCTCGATCAGGATCGCCCGCCTCGATACACGCCGTTGCCAACGCTTCTATTGCCTGATCACGAACATCACGCCACGCCCGCGAGACCGGTTGCGCCTCGAGATCAAGCGCGCGCGAGAGCAGGCGCATCGCTGCACTCCGCATATTCACGCTGTAACACGCTTCGCCGAGTTGACGCAAAACGGCCGCTTTCGGCACCCCATCCGGCAATTGTTCGACAATAGCGGTCACCCGGCGCAGGCTTCCTTCACGACCGGATGTATTCACCGCTGTGAGGAACGCAGCCGTTACTAACTCGCCGCTCAATTGACGGGCGCGAGCGGCAAGCGTTCCGGTAACCGCAGCCATCCGCGCCAGACTCAGCGGCGACGTGAGTGCCGGGTCATGCAGCATCCATCCGGCATCACGCAGCGCGCCAGCCAATCCTTCCCGTAATTCTCGTTCACGTAGCCAGCTCAACGGTTGTGCGACCGGCAAATCAGGTGTTCGGTGATCGGGCGTACACAGTACCGCATGGCGCGCTAGTTGCCGACCGAGATAGCGATTAGTCGGGTCGAGCGGATTACGCCGCAACCGTTCGGCGCACCACCGGGCCAACTCGCTGTGAGCAGCATCTACCTCATGGGGCAGATAACGCGCAAGGAAAAGGCGCAGCGCACGATGGGTATAGCGCACGAGCAAGAGAGTATCCTCATCGCTCGCCCGCCACAAATTGATATGCACCAATCCCTGTTCTTCCCAGCGGTCGAGCAGGAGTTGTGGATGCTCAGCGCTGACCTCGGCGAGCGCAACAACCGGTAACGGTTCACCAGCCGCAGCTAACAATACTGCCAAACGTCGTTCGGTTGCGTTAAGCGACTGCCACCAATTCTGAAGAAGCTGATCGAGATCGGTCGGCAGATGAGTAATCTCCAGCAAGCCAAGGTGCAGCCAACGTTCAGCCCAACTGAGGTAGAGCAGATTCCCCTGAGCAGCCGCCAAAATAGCTTCGCGCCATTTGGGTGGGCAGTGACGCCGTTCAAGGAGACTGGTCTGTGTCTGAAGCAGCGCCCGATCAGCGGCGGGTAATACCAGTCGAGCATCTGGTTCGACCGGCAATTGACCATGAACCAGCAAAATAACGCCTGGCGGTACATCAAACGACAGTGGTAACGGGAGCGGACGCAACGGTTGCCGATCACGATCCGGCGCACTTACCAGCAGCACCAGCGGGCGAGACGGGTCGGCAATCTCATTCAGGAGACGCTCAAAAGCAGCAGGGTCAGTCAACGCAGCCGGATCAAGTAAAGGCAAGGTGGGCCGACGAGTGGCCACAATCTGGGCGTAGAAGGCTAGTGCTCCATTCCCCTCATCATCATCGGCCAGCCAGAGCGGCCATTCGGCGCGTACCGCCAACTGGCAGAGCAGCGTCGTTGCACCAACACCCATCGGCGCTTCGAGGGCGATAACCCCCCGCTGCTCGCGCAGTGTGGCAAGCACAGCCTCATACAGCGCCGGTCGTTCAATCGCAGTACGCAAGCAGGCCTGTACCCGTTCCTGTTGCGCCCGCAACGCCGGCGCCACGACTGCGTATAGTTCGTGAAATTGCTCAACAGCGCGAAACGCACGCGGCAGTACAGTCTTCATCAATTATCTAATATACCATATCTGTGATAGAGGAGTGAGAGATTTATGCCCGGCGCGATATTCACTCTGTACGTTTCAAGGGTTTTTGGTAATCACTTGCAGGCCAGGAATATTGGTAAAATCTTTCGCGTTGTGGGTAACGAGAGGTATATCATAGCTTCGTGCACATGCCGCAATCCAGGTATCGGCGCAGGAGATCGGGACACCGTTCTTTTTTCGATGTGCAATGATCGCACCGTAATGTTCGGCTATACGATAATTGTAGGGAATCACCACAAATTTACGAATAGTAGCACGGAGTTGTGCTTTTTGTTGTGCCCCCAATTTGCCCACTCTGCGCCAGCCCAAAGCTCTCCCACAGTAATGAAGGATATAGCAAGTCTCTTTCCTGAGAGATGCTTTTCATAGAGCTGTGCTTGTGGAGTGTTTTTCATGATGTATGAAACAATGTTTGTGTCGAGAAGCAGATATTTCGATTTCATGCAATGCTCTTGCACTATTCAGCTAAATTTCCTTTGCGTAGACTATTGATAAACTCCTCAAATTTATCATCAACCTCGCCAGGCCATGTATTATAGAGAGTTTCTAGATTGGTTTTTGAGGTAATTCCCTGTAGCATGGCAAGCTCATCAAGAGTTCTAAACTGCCAAAACTCCTGGGTTCTCGACAACGGTTCAATAGTATGTACACGTACATAGCTCATCTTGCCGGTAGCCGGATTGATAATGGCTTCACCTGTTACCCGCACGTAGTGTCGTGTCATTGTATCGACCTCGTCCGCTTGTTCCTCGGTGAACGTACAAGACACCGACTCGCCAGAAGACGTTTGTAATGACATACGCCGACGCTTAAAATCGACCATGAACACATAACCTTCTATCTCGGCCAATGTGTGTCTTCTGATGACATCAAACCCCTGAGCGGTATACCAAACGTGCAATGGTAATACGTCTCGATACAATGTGAAGGTCATGCGTGAGACACCTCTTCGGAAGAGGTCACCAACCGTTCTGCCGCGCATCGTCATTTATTTCACCGTTCTGCCGCCCGAAAGGTGAAACTCATGACGGGCTGCTTCCTGCTTCATCGACCCATAGCTCGTAGACCGACCCTCGCGGGCCGTTCCGCCGCCAGAGGGATCTCCACCGGCGTCACTTCCCGGGGAACTCCCGGTAGGACCCGTCAG
>Ga0209017_10002291_pt1 | contig 12621 bp, 7 predicted proteins | sample YNPBryunderm2012_FD_185812 | JGI IMG/M metagenome (GOLD analysis project Ga0209017, IMG submission 185812) | Anoxygenic and chlorotrophic microbial mat microbial communities from Yellowstone National Park, USA - YNP Bryant MS undermat 2012... ... | reverse complement strand
TGAGATGGTATGCGATCCTCGCGGCGCGTTGCCGGGCGCTGCTCGTGGCCCTGGCCGCCGATGCGCTGCTGGGCGATCCGCCGAATGCCTGGCATCCGGTCGTGCTCCTCGGAAGCTGGATGCGTCTGGGTGAGCGGCTGGCGCCTCGCAGCGCGCGGGCACGTCTGGGGTGGGGCGCCCTCTGGGTGGCGGGCGGAGCGCTGCTCGCCGGTGGAACCGCCCGGCTGCTGCCGCGCCAGGTCCTGATCCAGGGGTTGGCGGCTTCGACCCTGCTGGCCTACCGGAGCCTCGACCGGGCCGTGGGCGCGGTGCAGGCCGCCCTGGAGACGGGCGACCTCGAGGAGGCCCGGCGCCTGGCGAGCTGGCACCTGGTGAGCCGCCCCACCGCCGATCTCTGCGCCGATGAGGTGGCCGCGGCGGCGATCGAGTCGCTGGCCGAGAACCTCTCCGACAGCCTGGCGGCCCCGGTCCTGGCCTATCTGAGCGGCGGCCTGCCGGCGCTGGCGGCCTACCGTCTGGTCAACACCGCCGATGCGATGTGGGGCTATCGGAACGAACGCTACGAGGATCTGGGCAAGGCGGCGGCGCGCCTCGATGACGCGCTGAACCTGGCGCCGGCGCGCCTGACGGCCGCGCTGATCGCCCTGAGTGCGCAGCTCACCCTCGGGCGCGGCGCCGCCGCCTGGCGCGTCGCCCGGCGCGACGCGGGCCGCACCGCCTCGCCCAATGCCGGCTGGCCCATGGCGGCCATGGCCGGCGCGCTGGATACGACGCTGACCAAACGCGATCACTATCGCCTGGGCGATGGCTCGCGCCTCCCCGACGCCGCGCTGGTCGCCGAGGCCCGCCGGATCGCCCGGACGCTGGCGCTCCTCCTGGCGATCGCCTTGCTGCCCGGCGCGTGGATGCGGGGACATGCGGCACGTTCGTGAATGGGAGGCAGGGGGAAACCTGGTCTTCCCAGACCTTTGCGTGCGGGTCCGGCCCGCTCAAACTCTCCCACGGGCGGGGGCGTGGGAAAACCCGGTTTCTCCACATCCCCTCCGGGGATGCAAACAGGTCGTTCCGGGGTGGGCCAGGCCCGCCGCAGCCCGCCCCCAGACGGGCACGCACAAGGTCGCGCAGCGAAACTATGCCTGAAACCCTGTCCTGGTTCATCAAGATACAGAGGCCACTATGCACTTCCAACCGGACGCGCTCCTGCTCATCGGTCACGGCAGCCCCGACGCGGCGGGCAATGCCGAGTTTTACCGCTTCGCCGAGGACCTGGGCCAGCACCTGGGCGTGACGATCCAGCCCTGCTTTCTGGAACTGGCCGAGCCGTCCATCGGCGAGGGTTTCGCCCGCTGCGTGGCGGCGGGCGCGCGCCAGATCGCCGCCCTGCCGCTCTTTCTGGGGGCCGGGCGCCACCAGAAGCGGGATGTGCCCGACCTGCTGGCCGAGGCCCAGGCGGCCCACCCCGGCATCATGCTGCGCTACGGCGCGCCGCTCGGCTCACAGTTGCACCTGATTGACGCGCTCGCCGCCCGTGCCGCCGCCGCCCTTGCCCAGGGCGCCCGGGCCGTTTCCCCCGATGCGACCGCCCTTCTGGTGGTCGGGCGCGGCAGCAAGGATCCCCAGAGCAATGCTGAACTGCCCCGCCTGGCGCGCCTGCTCGCCGAGGTGTACGGGCATCCCCTGGTCGAGTATGCCTTCCAGGCCGTGGTCGCCCCGGACGTGGGGCAGGCGGTGAGCCGCTGCGCGCGGCTAGGCGCGCGGCGGGTGGTGGTGCTGCCGTATGTGCTGTTCACCGGCTTCGTGCGCGATGATATCGCGCGGCAGGCCCGCGCCGCGCAGGAGCGGCACCCTGAGGTAGAGATCCTGGTCGGCGAGCATCTCTTTCCCCATCCGGGCCTGCTCACCGCCGCCGCGGCGCGCTACCGCGAGATCGTGGACGGCACGGCGGCCATGACCTGCGATCTCTGCATCTACCGCCGGCGCGCCATTGACGCCGAGGTCCATACGCGCCATCATGGCGCCCATCACCATAGCGAATAGCGACGAGGAGGTCCATCCGTGACGACCCATCCGCACGCCATCGCGGCCGAGTCCTTCGCGATCATCCGCCGGGGCCTGGCCGAGCGCGGCCACGCCTTCGCTCCGCCCCTGGCGGCGGTGATCGAGCGCATCGTCCACTCGACCGCCGACTTCGAGTTCGCCGACCTGGTCCGGAGCAGTCCCGGCGCGGTTGAGGCCGGGGTGAGCGCGTTGCAGGCGGGTTGCGCGGTGCTCGCCGATGTGCACATGGTGCGCGTGGGCGTCAACGCCGGGCGCCTGGCGGCGCTGGGTGGATCGCTCCACTGCCTGATTGACGATCCCGAGGTGCAGGCCTTCGCCGCCGCCAACGGCGTCACCCGTGGCGCGCAGAGCATGCGCCTGGCCGCGGAACGGGGGTTGCTGGATGGCGCCATCGTTGCCATCGGGAACGCTCCCACTGCCCTTGAAGAAGTCATCCGCCTCGTGGCAACGGGCGCGCGCCCGGCGCTCATCGTCGGCGTGCCGGTGGGCTTCGTCGGCGCCGCCGAGAGCAAGGCCGCCCTCACCGGGGTGACCGCCGTGCCCTGGTTGATCACCAGCGGTCGCAAAGGCGGCTCCACCGTGGCGGTCGCGGTGATCAACGCGCTGCTGCGCCTGGCGGTGGGCGCGGGGAACGATGCGTTGTGATGGTGACCTGTATGGATGATATGCCCGTACCTCCGCGCAACCGGCGCGGCATGCGCACCGGCTTCACCACCGGCACCAACGCGGCCGCGGCGGCCCGCGCCGCGGCCGTGGCCCTGTTCACCGGCGCCTGGCCCGAGACGGTGACGGTCAGCCTGCCTACCGGCGAGACGACCACTATGACGCCGCTGGAGCGCCGTCTCGACGCCGACGCCGCTTCGTGCTGCATGCGCAAGGACGCTGGCGATGACCCGGATGTGACCCATGGCGCGCTGATCTGCGCCACGGTGCGCCGGACGCCCGGGCCGGGCCTGCGCCTCGACGGCGGCCCGGGCGTGGGCCGGGTGACCCTGCCCGGTCTGGGCCTGCCCGTAGGCGAGGCGGCGATCAACCCCGTGCCGCGCCGGCAGATCACCGAGAACGTGCTCGCGGCCCTGGGCGAGGTCACCCCCGAGGGGCCGGCGATCCTGGAGCGCATCGGGCTTGAGGTGATCATCAGCGTGCCCGACGGCGAACGCCTGGCCCGCAAGACCCTCAACCCCCGTCTGGGGATCATCGGGGGGATCAGCATCCTCGGAACGAGTGGCAAGGTCTATCCGTACAGCACGGCGGCCTGGCGTCACAGCGTGTTGCAGGCGGTGCAACTGGCCGCCTACCACAGCCCCGAGCGCGTCGTGCTCGCCACCGGGGCGCGCTCCGAACAGTACGCCATGCGCCTGTTCCCCGAACTGCCCGACGTGGCCTTCGTGGAGATCAGCGTGTTCACCGGAGCGGCGCTGCGGGCCTGTATCAACCACGGCGTGCGTGAGGCCATCCTGGTCGCCATGATCAGCCGGATCATCAAGACCGCACAGGGCCGGATGGTCACGCACGTCGCGGGCAATCCCGTGGACTTTGCCTTTCTCGCTCAGGTGTGCCGCGAGATCGGCGCCTCGCCCGCGTTGATCGCCGCGACGGAGAGCGCCAACACCGGGCGCCACTTTCTCGAACTCTGCCAGGCCCGCGGCGAACTGGCCCCTCTCGACCATCTCACCGCCATGGCCCTGGAGCAGATGAGGCAGTTCGTCCAACGCTTTCATGCCAGCATGCGCCTGGAAGCCATCCTGGTGGATTTCGACGGCGCGGTCCTGGCTCGAAAACGCTCCGAGGCGAGCGATGGGCGCTGAAACCTTCCCGCCAGCACGGGCGCGGGGTGGCGCGGGCCTCCGGCCCGCCCAGACCCTCCCGCGGGCGGGGGGATGGGGAAACCCGGTTTCCCCACACCCCCTGCGTGAGGGCCAGGCCCTCCCGCGGGCGGGGGGATGGGGGAACCGGGTTTCCCCACACCCCTCTCCGAGGGCTTATGTTCACGTTAGAGGCTTCCATGAACCAGACCGAACCCAACCCTTCCCTGCGCATCCTGGTAGTAGGCATGACCGGCGCCGGTCGCGCCGCTCTTCCCGAAGGGTTGATCGCCCGCATACTGCGCGCCGAGTTGCTGGTCGGCGGCGAGCGCCATCTCGCGGCCTTTCCCACCTTCGGCGGCGAGCGCCTGAGCGCGCGCCAGGAGTTGCCGCTCGTGGCCCGGCGTCTCCGCGTGGCCCTGGAGCGCGGGGAACGCGCGGTCGTGCTGGCCTCGGGCGATCCGCTGTGGTATGGCATCGGCGCCAGTCTGCGGCGCTGGTTCGCGGCTGAGGAGTTGGAGATCGTCCCCGCGCCCACCTCGTACCAACTGGCCTTTGCCGCTCTGGGCGAACCCTGGCACGATGCCGCGCTGCTCAGCGCCCATGCCCGCCCTCTGGACGAGGTCGTTCGTGGGGTGCGTCAGGCCACCAAAGCGGCTATCCTCACCGACAACCGCCACACCCCGGCGGTGATTGCCCGGGCGCTGATCGAGGCCGGCCTGGCGCCCACCGCGGCATGCGCCATCTGCGAGAATCTGGGTGAGACCGGGCAGCGCATCGTGCGGACGACGCTGGAGGAGGCGGCGGCGCGAACCTTCGCGCCGCTCAATGTGCTGGTGGTCTGGCGTGATGAGGAGGGGCAGCCGCCCGATGAGGGGGCGCCGCGAACCGCTGCGCCGGCGGCCCGCGCCCCCGGCCTGCCCGACGCGGCCTTCAGCGCCGAGGCCGGGCTGATCACCAAGCGCGAGGTGCGCCTGTTGAGCCTGGCGGAACTGGCCCTGGGGCCGGGCGAGGTGCTGTGGGATATCGGGGCGGGCAGCGGGTCGGTGGGGATCGAGGCCGCCCGCGCGCAACCAGCCGCCACGGTCTACGCCGTGGAGCGCCGCGAGACGCGGTGCGATCACATCCGCGAGAACCTGCGCCGCTTTCCCGCCCCGAACCTCCATCTGGTCCACGGCGAGGCCCCCGCCGCCTGCGCCGATCTGCCCGCTCCCCACGCGATCTTCATCGGCGGCAGCGGTGGACGCCTGGGAGCGCTGCTCGACCTGGCCTGCCAGCGCCTGCGCCCCGGCGGGCGCCTGGTTCTCAACCTGGTGACCCTCGACCGGCTGCGCGAGGCGCGCCAGCGCCTGCCCGACGCGCGGCTCTATCAGGTCCAGATCAGCCGCGGCGCGCCTATCCAGGACGACCTGCGGCTGGAGGCCCTGAATCCGGTGTTTGTGGTGACGTGGGTGAAAGAGGGGGACTGACGTGAAAATAAGCCCTCGGCGAGGGGTATGGGGAAACCCGCTGAGAGGGTTTGAGAGGGCGCGGCCCTCAGGCAGGGGGGCGTGGGGGAACCGGGTTTCCCCACACCCCCGCCCGCGGGCGGGTCTGGGAGGGCGCAGCCCTCAGGCAGGGGGATGGGGAAACCGGATTTCCCCATTCCCCCGCCCGTAGGAGGGTCTGGGAGGGCGCAGCCCTCCCAGGAACAACTTTATGTTCACCCGTCGTTGCGCGGCGCAGCCGCATGGACGGCTGGAGTCATTATGAGGGGGCGCGTTTCTTCGGTGAAAGGCGCATCATCTGGGGGAGGCAGCGTCATCGTGCGCTGATCCGAACTCGAGATCGGCCAGGGTGATGAGCGCATCGAGGTCTTCCAGCAACTCCGGATCGTAGCGCTCAACTACCTCGCGTACCGTCTGACGTTCGACGGGAGGGGTAAAGGCGAGCAGACGCTGGATGTCGGCCAGGTCCTGGGTGCGACCGGCCTGGAGCTTGATCAGGATCAAGAACGGTCGCCCCAGAACAGGCAAGCCAGCCGGATCGCGGGATGGATTGCGCAGCGCCTCATCGAGCCAGGGATCGGAACGAGTCAACACATCGAGGAGAGCGTCATCGTTCCGCTGCATCGTAAAGCCACCGATGCTCAACGCGCCCACGCAGCGGTACCCGGCGTCTAACAGGGCCTTTTGCGCCGCTGGCGCGTCACGTTCGTGGATGAGAATGTCTACATCCAGCGTTGCCCGCTCGGGCAGGTAAGCCCGCAGCGCCAGGCCCCCGATCAGCGCCCAGGGCAGCGTTCCGAGGATGGCATCGAGGTCAGGAACCGGTTGCATGGCCGTGCGCCGGGTGTACAACGCAACATGTGAACCCGTGCCCCGCGCCGCCCGCCGGAGCGCCAGGCGCAGAAAGCGGGTCGCCAGGCGTGGCGTCAGTTCAGGATCGTCTGGCTTGCGCATACCGGAAAGTATATCACGATGTCTGCCGTTCATACCGCTATGCTTACCGTCGTCGGTCTGGGGCCGGGCGACCCCGAGTTGATCACCTTCAAGGGGCTGCGGGCCATCCAGGCGTCCGAGGTGCTCTTCGTGCCCCGCAGCCGCGACGGGGCGCAGAGTATGGCCCTGCGCATCGCCGCCCCCTGGCTCGACCCCGCCCGGCAGCGCGTGGTCGAACTGGCGCTGCCCATGGTGCGCGACGCGGCCCAACTGCGCCCGGCCTGGCGCGAGGCCGCCGCGACCATCGCCGCCCATCTGGACGCCGGGCAAGGCGGGGCCTATCTGCTGCTCGGCGATCCGCTGCTCTATGGCACGGTCACCTACCTATGGCGCGAACTGGCCGCCCTGGCTCCCCACCTGCGCCTGCGGATCATCCCCGGGGTGACCTCCTTCGCCGCGGCGGCGGCAGCCGGCGCCCTGCCCCTGGCCCTGGCCAATGAGCGCCTGGTCGTGCTACCCGCCAGCCACGAGGATGACCCGGACCGCCTGCGGCGCCTGCTCGCCGATTTCGAGACCGTCGTGCTGCTCAAGGCCGGCCCGGCCCTTCCGCGCCTCGTTCCCATCCTGGAGGAGGCCGGCCTGCTTGACCAGGCCCTCTACGCCGAATACGTCGGCATGCCCGAAGAGTTGATCGCCCGCGACCTGCGCGGCCTTGACCTGCACCATCGCCCCTACCTTTCGCTCGTGATTGTTCGCCGAGGAGACCGTGTATGAGTTACCCCGTCACCCCCGGTACCGTTTACTTCATCGGCGCGGGACCGGGCGCCCCCGATCTGATCACCGTTCGCGGGCGCGATATCATTGCCCAGGCCGACCTGATCCTCTACGCCGATAGCCTGGTGGATGAGGCGGTGCCGGCTGCCTATGCCCGGCCCACGGCCCGCGTGGTCGGCAGCGCCGGTCTGGATCTGGAGCAGATCGTTGCCCTGATGGTCGAGACGGCGCGGGCGGGCGGGGTGGTGGCCCGCGTCCACACCGGCGATCCCTCCCTCTACGGCGCGATCCACGAGCAGATGGCCGCCCTCGATGCGCAGGGCGTAGCGTATGAGATGGTGCCGGGGGTCACGGCGGCCTTTGCCGCCGCGGCCCGCCTGGGCATCGAGTTGACCGTGCCCGAGGTGACCCAGACGTTCATCGTCACGCGGGTGGCCGGGCGCACCCCCGTGCCGCCCGGCGAGGCCCTGCGCAAGCTGGCGGCCCACGGCGCGTCGCTGGCGCTGTACCTCAGTGTGGGTCAGATTGCGCAGGTGGTGGCCGAGGCGCTGGCCGGCGGGGCCTACGCCCCCGACACGCCGGTTGCGGTGGTCTACCGGGCCACCTGGCCCGATGAGCGGGTCATCACCGGCACGCTGGCCGACATCGCCGCGCGGGTGCGCGAAGCCGGCCTCACCCGCCATGCCCTGATCCTGGTTGGCCCGGCGCTGCGCGCCGCGCGGCCCGCCACCCGCAGCCGGCTCTATGCCCCGGAGTTCGCCCACGCCTACCGGCGGCGGCAGGCGACCACCGGCGCGCCACCGGAGCAAGCCGCAGCGCCCCACACCGCCCTGATCGCCGTCACCCGCGCGGGGGCGCGGCTGGTCGCCCGGCTGGCCCCGGAGCTGGGGGCTACGGCCTATGTGCCCGCGAAGCTCGCCGCCGAGGCGCCCGACGCCACGCCCTACACCGGCCCGGCTCGCGAACTCGTGCGCGCCCTCTGGGGCCGCGCCCGCGCCCTGGTCCTGGTGATGGCCACGGGTATCGCCGTGCGCGCCGTTGCGCCCTTGCTCACCCACAAAGACGTTGACCCCGCCGTGATCTGCCTGGACGAAGCCGGCCGCGCCGTGGTCCCGCTGCTCGGCGGCCACCGGGCCGGGGCCAACGACCTGGCCCGGCGCGTCGCCGCGTTCACCGGGGGCTACCCCGCGATTACCACTGCCAGCGATACCCAGGGCCTGCCCGCCCTCGACGGTCTCGGTCAGGAGGCCGGCTGGCGCATCGTCGAAGACGCGGCCCTGACCCACGCCATGGCCTGTCTGGTCAATGGCGAACCGCTGGGCTGCTACGTGGACCCGGCGCTGCCCCGCCAGCGCCGCCAGATGGAGACCTGGCTCGCTGCCTGCCCTGATCTCACCTTCGTTGACCACCCGGCGGACCTCGCCGATCCGCGCTTCGCCGCCGCGCTGCTGGTCAGCCAGCGCGCCCTGTCCGAGCACTGGCCGGCCCTGCGCGACCGGACCGTGCGCTACGCGCCGCCGGTCCTGGTGGCCGGCATCGGTTGTCGCCGCGGTGTGCCTGTCGAGGAGTTGCGCGCTGCCCTGGATGCCGCGCTGGCCGATGCTGGCCTCGATCCGCGCTGCCTGGCCGCCCTGGCGACCGCCGCGCTCAAAGCCGATGAACCGGGTCTGAAGGCCCTCGCCGAAGAACGCGGCGTGCCGCTGGTCATCGTGCCCGACGCGCGCCTTCAGGCCCTCGACCCCGCCGGCTTCAGCCCCAGTGCCGCCAGCGCCCACACGGACCTGCCCGGCGTGGCCGAACCCTGCGCCGTGGCGGTGGCGGGCGGGTCGCTCCTGCTCCCCAAGCGCGCCTTCGCCCGCTGCACCGTCGCCCTGGCCCTCCGCCCCGACACGTCCGCGTGGCCCGAGTTCCCACCCTTCACACCTCCACAGCTCCACACCTCCACACCTCCACAGCTCCACACCTCCACAGCTCCACAGCTCCACAGCTCCACACCTCCACAGCTCCACACCTCCACACCCTCCCCCGGCCACCTCACCCTGGTCAGCATCGGTCCCGGCGACCTGAGCCAACTGACCCTGGCGGCCCGGCAGGCCCTCCAGGAGGCCGAGGTGGTGGTGGGCTACGGCGTGTACATCGAACTGGTGCGCCCGCTGCTGGCCCCCCACCAGGAGGTGCTGATCACCCCGGCGATGGGTGACGAACTGGGCCGCGCGCAGCAGGCCCTCGAACTGGCGCGCGCCGGGCGCCGGGTGGCGCTGATCAGCAGCGGCGACATCGGCATCTACGCCATGGCCGCGCCGGTCTTCGAGCGCCTCCGCAACGCGGGCTGGGACGGCGCGCATCCCTCGGTGGAGGTGTTGCCCGGCATCAGCGCCTTTCAGGCCCTGGCGGCCCGCCTGGGCGCGCCGATCAGCCATGACTTCAGCGTGATCAGCCTGAGCGACCTGCTCACGCCCTGGGAGGTGATCGAACGCCGTGTCGCCGCCGCTGCCGCCGCCGACTGCGTGGTCGCCCTCTACAACCCCCGCTCGCGCGAGCGTCACTGGCACCTCGGCGCGGCGCTGGCCATCCTGCGCGCCCATCGCCCGCCAGAAACCCCCGTGGCCCTGGGGCGCAACGTGATGCGCGCCGATGAGCGCATCACCCTCACCACCCTGGCCGAGGTTGATCCTGCCCAGGCGGATATGTTCACCGTAGTGCTGGTGGGCAACAGCCAGAGCTACTCCCTCGCCGGGCGCCTGGTCACCCCTCGCGGCTACGAGAACAAAACTCGCCCCCCCGCCCCCCAGCCCTCCCTCCACGGCTCCACCCCCTCCTCCGCCTACCCCATCGTCCTCACCAACCTGAGCGGCGCGCCGGTGGTGGTCGTCGGTGGGGGGCCGGTGGGCGAGCGCAAGGTCCGGGGATTGCTGGAGGCAGGCGCGCGGGTGCGGCTGATCAGCCCGGAGGTCAGCCCGCAACTGCGGGCCTGGGCCGCCGCCGGGCGCATCGTCTGGCAGCCGCGCGCCTACGCCCCCGGCGACCTGGCCGGGGCGCGCCTGGTCTTCGCCGCGACCGGTGAGCGCGAGGTGAACGCCCGCGTCGCCCGCGACGCCGCGCTCCACGGTGCGCTGTGCAACGTCGCCGACGCCCCCGCGGAGGGCGATTTCCACCTGCCGGCGCTATACCGCTCCGGCGAGATGACCATTGCCGTCAGCAGCGGCGGCGCGGCGCCGGGGCGCGCCGCGGCCCTGCGCGACGCCATCGCCGCCTGGCTCGAAAGCCGCTCCCCGAACGGGCAGCCCGGCAGTGCGCCGCCACCTGCCGAGGGGTCGCCCACGCCCGCCCGGCGCCCCACCGAAGCGGCGCCTCGTGGCAAAGCCTACCTGGTCGGCGCCGGGCCGGGCCGGGCCGACCTGATCACCCTCCGCGGGCTGACCCTGCTGCGCCGGGCCGAGGTGGTGCTCTATGACTGGCTGGTGGCCCCCGAACTGCTGGCGCAGGTTCCCGCCGGCGCCGAACTGATCTTCGTCGGCAAGACCCACGACCGGCATACCCTGGAGCAAGACGCGATCACCGACCTGCTCGTGGCCCACGCGCGGGCCGGGCGGCGGGTGGTGCGGCTCAAAGGCGGCGATCCCGGCGTTTTCGGCCATGCCGGCGAGGAGGCCCTGGCCCTGGCGCAGGCCGGGTTGCCCTTCGAGATCGTGCCCGGCGTCTCCTCGGCCCTGGCCGCCCCGGCCTATGCCGGCATTCCCCTCACCTTCCGCGGCCTCGCCAGCGGCTTCGCCGTGGTCACCGGGCACGAAGCCCCCAACACCCCCCATCATCTGGACTGGGCCGCCCTGGCCCGCGTGCCCACCCTGGTGGTGCTGATGGGCCTGCACCGCACCGAAGCCATCTGCGCCGCCCTGCGCGAGGCCGGGCGCGCTTCCGATACCCCCGTGGCGGTCATCAGCCGCGCCACCACCCATGAACAGCAGGTCCTGCGGGCCACCCTGGGCAGCCTGCCCGTGGCTCTGCAAGAGCGACCCCTGCCCACGCCGGCCGTGCTGGTGATCGGCGCCGTTGCCGCCCTGGCCGACGATCTGGCCTGGTTCGACCCGGAGCTGGCGGCGGAGCACTTCGTGCCGTTCGATGAGGCTGCGCGGCATGCCCAGCTTGCAGATCGGAGCAACCCATGAGCATCGCGCTGCCACGGCTGCTGCTGGCCGCGCCAATGAGCGGCAGCGGCAAAACCACCATCACCGCCGGCCTGATCGCCGCCCTGAGCGCGCGGGGTCTGGCGGTGGCGCCCTTCAAGTGCGGGCCGGACTACATCGACCCGAGCTACCACGCCCTGGCTGCCGGGCGTCCCTGCGCCAACCTCGACGCCTGGCTCGCGCCTCCGGAGCGTCTCCCCGGCCTGCTGGCGCGGCGCGGCGCGGGCGCCGACATCGCGCTGATCGAGGGCGTGATGGGCCTCTTCGACGGCTACGCCGGAGACGACGACACCGGCAGCAGCGCCCACATCGCCCGGCTGACCGGCACCCCCGTGGTGATCGTGCTCGACGTGCGGGCCATGGCGCGCACCGCCGCGGCTCTCGTCGCCGGCCTGCGCGATTTCGACCCTCAGGTGCGTGTCGTGGGCGTCATCCTCAACCGTGCCGGCAGCCCCCGTCACGCCGCCATGGTGCGCGCGGCCATCGAAGGCGACGCCGGCCTGCCCGTCCTCGGCGCGCTGCTGCGCGACGAAGCCATTGCTCTCCCCGAGCGCCATCTGGGCCTGGTGCCCACCGCAGAGGCGGGCCGCTGGCAGCCCTGGCTCGCCGAGGTGCGCGCCCGCGTCGAAGCCGGGGTGGACCTCGAGGCCCTCCTGGCCCTGGCCCGCGCCGCGCCGCCCCTCGACCTGCCCGCGTCCGCGCTGCCGGCAGCAGCGCCGGAACCACCGGCAGCGCCGGACGCTGGCGACGAGCGGCCCATCATCGCCGTGAGCCGCGACGAAGCTTTCAGTTTCCTCTACGACGACAACCTTGACCTCTTACGTGACGCCGGGGCCGACATCGCCTTCTTCAGCCCCTTGCGCGATGCGGCCCTGCCGGCCGGCACGGGGGCGCTCTACCTCTGTGGCGGCTTTCCCGAACTCTACGCCGCGCAGTTGAGCGCCAACAGCGCCATGCGCGCGGCCATTCGCGCCGCCGCCGCCCGGGGCCTGCCGATCTACGCCGAATGCGGCGGGCTGATGTACCTCACCGAAACCCTGATCGACGCCGCTGGCCAGGCCCACCCGATGGTCGGCTTGCTGCCCGGGCGCTCGGTGATGACCCCGCGCCTGACCCTGGGCTACCGCACTGTGCGCGCCAATGGCGCGAGCTGGCTATGGCAGAGCGGCGAAACCGTCCGCGGCCACGAGTTTCACTACTCGGTCTGGGAGGATCGGCCCGCCGATCTTCCCTGGCTCTACACCTGCCTGCCCGACGCCCTGCGCCCCGACGCGCGCCCCGAAGGGGCCTGCGCGGGCAACATCCTGGCCTCCTACGTCCATATCCACTGGCTGGCCGCCCCGCATCTCGCCGAACGCTTCATTGTCGCCGCCCGGCGGC
>Ga0209017_10002290_pt1 | contig 12638 bp, 9 predicted proteins | sample YNPBryunderm2012_FD_185812 | JGI IMG/M metagenome (GOLD analysis project Ga0209017, IMG submission 185812) | Anoxygenic and chlorotrophic microbial mat microbial communities from Yellowstone National Park, USA - YNP Bryant MS undermat 2012... ... | reverse complement strand
AACCACAGCCAGCGCAGCGGCGGTCCGTCCGGATGGATGACGGGATAAATGTTGAATCCCAGATCCACCAGATGCATCAGCCACGCCCACACCATCAACGGCGCCATCAGCCACCACTGGCTCTTGGCATCAATCCTTAACAGGGCCAGAAACGGCAGAAAGAAATGACCGAAAATGATCACCAGCCCCACGTAAAACCATCCGCCCCGCTCCCGAATCACGTACCAGAAGGTCTCCTCCGGAATGTTGGCATTCCAGATGATGAAATACTGGCTGAAATGGATGTAGGCATAAAACACCGTGAAGGCGAACAGCAACGTGCCCAGGAAATAGAACTGGTGATCATGCAACACGTGGGTCAGCACCCGCTGCCGGTTCAGCACCGCAATGATCACGTACACCGTGGCCAACGTGGTCCAAACGCTGCCGGCAAAGTAATACACACCGTACATCGTCGAGAACCACTGATGCTGCATCGCCTTCAGCCACAGGATCGCGCCCAGTGTCAGCGTGAAGGCATACACGAAAATCCCCAGCGCCGAATGAAACCGCATCCGGTAGGTGCAAAGGGCCTCTCCGGTTTCGTCCTGGCGCAGCGACCAATACCGCAGCCGATGTGCAAACCAGCCCCAGGCCCCGAAGCAAAGCAAGGAAATCAAATAAAAGGCCGGGATCGTCAGCAAAGGCCACTTCGCGTGCAGCGCATGATCCGTGTGCGGGTCGCTGCTCATCCATGGATAGAGCTGCCGCGCCAGCAAGCCGACGGGGATCCACAATAGCAACAACCATGGAAACAGCAGAGTGGCCACGTGCTCGCACTGCCGCCGCACCGGCACTGACCATCCCGCATCGAACAGGTGATGTACCATCACCAAAAACAGCGCCCCCAACCCGATGCTCAGCCAAAACATGAACGCCAGCAACCAGGCATGGGCGAATTCCCTCAGGTTCAGCAGCGCCCCCAACAGGGCCAGACCGCCTCCCACCACCATGGCCCTGTCCGGCAGGCGTCGCCAGCGTTCCAGGTCCAGCGGCGGACCCAGGCTTGTTGCTTTCCCACTCATGATCAACGCGACAGTTGCGCCCGCAGTTCGGGCGGCAGTTCTTCAGGGCGCCCCAGCCAACTGCGCTGCAGCACCCGAACATAAGCCACAATGGCCCAGCGATCCTCCACCGGGATCTGGGCCGCATATCCCTGCATCAGATTTTTGCCGTGGGAGATGACGTTGAAAATCTCGCCATCGGGCATCTCCACGATCCGTTGGTCATGCAAGTTGGCCACCACCGTCATGCCCAACCGGCGCGTAATGCCGTTGCCATCGCCCTGGGGCCCATGACAGGGCGCACAGTAGATCCCGTAGCGTTCCTGGCCGCGGCGCAGGAAGGTGCCCGTGACCGGCATGGGGTTGAGCTCCACAAAATTGGTCGAGCCCGGCAGCCGCCCCGTGTTCACCGGCGCATCCTCGAACGGCCACACCGGGCCGGTGGCGGTGAGAATCGGCTCGGCACGGCGCACGGTGCCAGCCACCGGCAGCTGGGAACTGATCCCGTTGGGGAAAAACGCGTTCGGCTGCTGCGGTCGCAACTTCAACTGCCGATCCATGTCCGGGAAAATTTCGATGGGCGGTCGGCGAGACAAGCTGCCACGCGTGCCGGCGATGCCCACGATCACCACCACCACCAGGGCGTAGATGAGCAGGAAGTAACGCATCACTCCTCCACCACCTCGATGTTCCGACCCCCCAGCCCGGCCAGCAACACCCGCACCTCGGCCTCGTCATACTTTGGGTCCGAAGCCTCGATCACCAAAAAGAACTTGTCGTGACTGGCCCCCTGTTCGATGAAACGACGGTGCTTCAACAACGGATGATGCCACCGCGGCAGCCGATTCAGGATCAACATCCCGCCCAACGCTCCGAAGGCCCCGAACAGAATCGTCAGCTCATAGGAGGGCGGAAAGGCCGAGAAGGGACTGAACATCGGTTTGCCCCCCACCACGATCGGGTAATCCCAGGCGTTCATGTACCAGATCATCAGCATCCCGGTCGTGTACCCGGTCAGCCCGCCCAGGAACGCAAACCAGCCCACCTTGGAATTCTTCAACCCCATGGCGTGGTCCATGCCATGCACCGGGAACGGCGTGTACACATCCCAGCGCGTATAGCCGGCGTCCCGCACCTTCTCGGCCGCATGCATCAGGTCGGCCGGCGTGGGGAACTCCGCCAGCACTCCGAAGGCCTTGGCCGTCTGGCTGTTCATCCGTGCCCACCTCCCTTCGGTTTGGCGCCGCCCAGCGGATGATGCGGATCCGCCTGGGGCGTGACCCCCTTGACCTCGGAAATCGCAATCATCGGCAGGAAGCGCATGAAAAGCAGGAACATGGTAAAGAAGAGGCCAAACGTCCCCAGGAACGTGGCCACATCGACCCAGGTAGGCATGTAATAACCCCAGTTGGCCGGCAGAAACTCCCGATGCAGCGAGATCACTATGATGACGAACCGCTCAAACCACATCCCCACGTTCACCAGAATCGAGATCACAAAGACGAGCCACAGATTCTGGCGCACGCTCCGGAACCAGAACAATTGCGGCACGGCCACGTTGCAGATCAGCATGAGCCAGTAACCCCACCAGTACGGCCCCAGCGCACGGTTGAGAAAGGCAAAGCGTTCATAGGGACTGCCACTGTACCAGGCAATGAAGAACTCCATCGCATACGCGTAGCCCACGATGCTGCCGGTGGCCAGGGTCACCTTGCACATCACATCGATGTGCCGCATCGTGATGATGTCCTCCAGGTGACAAAGCTTGCGCAGCGGCACCAGCAGGGTCAGCACCATCCCAAAGCCCGAAAAGATCGCCCCGGCCACGAAATACGGCGGGAAAATCGTGGTGTGCCAGCCGGGCAACTGCGACACCGCAAAGTCCAGCGACACGATCGAGTGTACCGACAGCACCAGCGGCGTGCTCAGCCCGGCCAAGATCAGGTAGGCCTTCTCGTAGTTCGTCCACTGCCGGTTGCCACCCGTCCAGCCCAGGGCCAGCAGCCCGTAGACGATCTGCCGCAGCCGTGTCTTCGCACGATCCCGCATCACCGCCAGATCCGGAATCAGCCCCATGTACCAGAACAACACCGAGACCGTGAAATAGGTCGACACCGCAAACACGTCCCACATCAGGGGGGACCGAAACTGCGGCCAGATCCCATTGGAATTGGGAATGGGGAACAGGTACCAGTCGAACCACACGCGGCCCACGTGCACCGCGGGGTAGATGCCCGCGCACATCACGGCAAAAATGGTCATCGCCTCGGCCGCGCGATTGACCGCCGTGCGCCAGCGCTGCCGCAGCAAAAACAGAATCGCGGAAATCAACGTGCCGGCATGACCAATCCCGATCCACCACACGAAGTTGATGATGTCCCAGCCCCACATCGTGGGGTGATGGTTCCCCCAGACCCCCACGCCCGTGCTGATCTGATAGGCCAGCATGGCGATCAGCAGCAGGAACATCAGAAAACTGGGAACAAATGCACACCACCACCACAGCGGAGCCTTCCCCTCCGCAATGCCGGCAATGTGATCCGAGATCCAGCCCAGGCTCCGCTGGCGCAGAACCAGCGGCGGCCGCTCCAACTCCCGCGGCACCGGCGGTGGCGTCATGGAAATTACTCCCTCGGCCATGACCAGCTTCTCCCGTTCAATGTCCCCCGGCCGGCGCATGCGCGCCCGTGGCGTGCCCCCGAGCCCCGGAGCCTCCGTGCCCTGCGGCAAACGGGTCGCCCGACCGCGCCGTGTACTCCGCCAGGGTCAACGGCATCTCGTAGTAGTCCGGCATCGCCGGATTGGGATTGCGAATCCGGGCCAGATAGGTCGTCCGGGGTTTGATATTCAGAAACTCCAACACCGTGTAATCCCGTAACTGCCGTTTCAACCGCGACACGCGGCTGTTGGGATCGGCCACATTCCCGAACACGATGGCCCCTGCCGGGCAGGCCTGGGCACAGGCGGTGGTAAAGGTCCCGTCCGGGACCTCCACAGCGCCCGAATCGCGCGCCTGCACCTTCCGCGCGATCTTGGCCTGCTCGATCCGCTGAATGCAGTAGGTGCACTTCTCCATCACCCCGCGCATCCGCACCGTCACGTCCGGGTTCTTCACCAGCTTGACCAGATCCAACTCCTCCTGCGGCCGGCGGGCAAAGGGGCCCTTGTACAACCCGTCCAACGGTCGCTTGTTGTAATCGAAGAAATTGAACCGACGCACCTTGTAGGGACAGTTGTTCGAACAGTACCGCGTGCCCACGCAGCGGTTGTACACCATCACGTTCAACCCCTCGTGATCGTGCACCGTGGCGTTGACCGGACACACATTCTCGCAGGGCGCCGCTTCGCAGTGCTGGCAGAGCATCGGCTGCATGACCACCTGTACCTGTTCGATCCAGGATTCCCTCCACTGATGCTCCTCCCGGCGCCACACGCTCTTGTCCTTCTGCCGCTCTGGCGGGCCGGCATAGTACCGGTCAATCCGCATCCAATGCATCTCCCGGCCGCGGCGGACCTGATCCTTGCCCACAATGGGGATGTTGTTTTCGCTCTGACAGGCGATCACACAGGCCGAGCAACCCACACAGGCATTCAGATCGATCGACATGCCCCACTGGTGCAGCGCCCGCTCCTTTTCCCGGTCCAACGGATTGGGATACAGCGAGGCCACCACCGGCGGTGGATGCAGATCCAGCCGCTTAACAAAATCCGGATGCTTCCGGAACTGCTCCAGGTTCGCCTCCCGAATGATCGGCCGACCTTCCAGCGACCAATGGTCCTGCGTACAGGCCAACACGTAATTCCGGCCTGTCCCCTTCACCGTGGCACCGACGGCAAAGTGCGGATGACCCCCTGGGCGCAAAGCGTAACCATTGAAACCGACTCGCCGGCCCACGCGACCGGCCCGCTCTCGACCATAGCCCAAGGCCAGACCCAGCACGTAATCCGCCATGCCCGGCTGCACCCAGGCCGGCCCCCGCACCGTTCGCCCGCCCAGAGTTATCTCCACCAGCTCGCTGTTTTTGACCCCCAAATCCCGGGCCGTTCGCCAGCTCATCAAAACGGCATTGTCCCAGGTGATCTTGGTGATTGGGTCTGGCAACTCCTGTAACCAACCGTTGTTGGCATACCGCCCGTCATCCAAGCTGTGGTCCCGATGCCAGATCACCTCGAGACGGTCCGGCCCCGGTTTGGGCAGGGTCACCAGAGCCACTGCCTGACGCACCGCCGATTCCTGCAGAGCCAGCCGCCCCAGCGACGCCGCCGGCCCCCCACGAAAGCCATCATGGAGAAAGTGTTTCCATTCCTCCTCGAAATTCGCAGGTCGTACCTCCGCCTGAAAGGTCTCGCGCACGATTTCGTAGGGACTGGTCACAGCGCGCCCCTGCAACCGGGCCAAGAATTCCAGCTCCGAAATCCCCCCAAACAATGGCTGAATCAGCGGTTGCACGGCCAGATACGCCCCGTCGCTGGTTCGGGCATCCCCCCACGACTCCAAATAATGCGCCAAGGGGAAATGCCAGTGACAGAGCGGGAAGGTTTCGTCCTCGGCATATCCCAGTCGCACCACCAAGCGGGCCTTCTGCTGGGCCTCGGGCCAGTCCAGATCTGCCGGGGCCGTGTACACGGGGTTGGCCCCCAGAATCACCAAGGTATCCACCTGCCCTTGACGCAGCGCTTGCGCCAGCGGCGCCAAACCATCCTCGGAGGCCGGCTCGGCCGGAACCAGTTCCAGTGTCTCGCCCACTGCACCCAACGCATGGTTCATCGCATGGGCCAGCACATGGACGGCCATGGGCTGGCGATGGCCCGCCACCACCAGACAACGGCCGCGATGCGCCACCAAATCCTTCGCGCACTCTTCCAGCCACGCAAGCCATAGGCCCTCCGTCGGCACTTCCGGCAATCCCTGCACCCCACAGGACCGGGCCAGCACCAGGGCCGCCGCACCGATCTGACTGGCCGGCAACCGCAGGCGATGATCCGCCTGCGCTCCCGTCAGCGTCAGCAGCGCCTCCAGCACGTAGAGGCGGCTGATGGTGTCCTCGGGCTTCTCCAATTTCCGGCTCTGCGAAAACCGCCGAATGTGCTGGAACGCGTCGTCTTCCGTGCCCAGAAAATCGCAATCCAGCGACACCACCACGCGGGCGCGGTCGAATCGAAAGCGCGGTTGCACCGGCCGGCCAAACGCCAAACTGGCCGCACGCCGATGCACCGCCAGATCCAGCGGATCGTGCTCGTACCAGCCCGCCTCTGGCCAACGCGCTTGCAGTTCCCGCCGCAGACGCGCCCGGGAAGGCGAGGTGCCCGGCTCCGCCAAAATGGCCAACCCACGCCCCCGCCGGTTCTCAAGCTCCCCAGCCAAACCGGTCAGGAAATCCAGACCCTCCTGCCGCGGCACCGTCTGCCCCTGGTGCGTAATCCGCCGCGCCCGGTCCGGATCGTACAGGTTCAAGATCGAGGCTTGCGCCCACCGGTCCGTGCCGCCGTTGCCGTCCGGATACCGGTCGTTGCCTTCGATCTTGATGGGCCGGCCCTCATGCGCCTTGACCACCAGCGGAAGGGCCCCCGTCCGCGTCGGCATCGCCGTGGCGTAATACTCCGGCCGGCCGTGGACATAGCCCTCCGGATGTTGCGCAAATGGCATCAGCCGCTCTTCCGGGCGCCGGCAACCGCTCCCAGCTAGCCCCAGCCCGGCCAGCAAAAACGACGCCGACATGATCCGCATGAAATGCCGGCGCGAAACCGGGTCCTGCCATTCGCTGGCGCCCTCGGGAAACTCCCGCTCCAGCCATTGCTGGAACTCGGGCGTCCGCGCCAACTGGTCCAGACTGCGCCAGTAAAGGCGCCCGCTCTCCGGTTCAGGACAGGGCGGTGGCAGCGTTTTCATCGGTGACAAGCGGAACAATTCTGCAGCGATTCGATGCGCCAATGCTCGACCATGCGCCGGCCCCATGCCTGCTGCTGACGAGCATGCTCGGCCGGGTCCTCGCTCCAGCGCCAAGCCAGATCCGTCACCTTCTCCAACGGCCGAATAAACGAGGCCGGATCCCGATGACACTCCAGACAAAACGCCATGCTCAACGGCTTGGCATGAAACACTTCGTCCATCTGGTCCACCCGACCGTGACATTCCACACAACTGATGCCCCGGTTCACATGCACCGCATGGTTGAAATACACGTAGTCCGGCACCTTGTGCACCTGCACCCACGCAATCGGCCGCCCCGTCGCCGCACTCTCCCGCACCAATGCCAGGCGGGGATCATCCTTCAGCACCTGATTGTGGCAATTCATGCACGTGCTGCTGGAGGGAATGTTCGAAAACCACGACCGCTCCACATCGTGATGACAATAGCGACAGTCCAGGCCCAACTGGTCCACGTGCACCTTGTGCGAAAAGGCCACCGGCTGCAGCGGCTGATAGCCCACCCGTGTATACTTGGGCGTGAAGTAATACCACACCCCCGCCACCACGCCGCCCCCGACCAGCACCAGGCCGATCAGGATCATCAGCGGTAGCCGGTTCGTCCACTTTGGAAAAATGGCCGACATTGGTCGTGGCCCGTGTCTGTCCGGGCTACTCCGGTTCCATTAGCTGTGATCCAAAAACCCGAGAACAACCCTTCCCGGCAGCGGGCACGGCGCCCAAACACCGCGCGCGACTGGAGCGTCATGGGAGTTCCAACCCCGAGCAGTGCGCACCCGCACCCGACATTCGAGGCACGGACCTTACTCGCCCGCCTCCGCACCGCGCAAGCAAAAACGGTCAAAAAAAACTCACTTCTGGCAAAGACAACACTGCGGCCGCCGTCACCGAAAAAGATAACTCCCTCAAACTCCAACCCTCACCCGCCATTCCCAAGCGCGCCCACCGCCTCTGTCCGCGCCATCCACTGGGCCCACCTTCGAGTCTCGACACTCAATCACCTCCCAACATCACCACCCCGCTGCCCAGCACATCGGCTTCTTCAAGCTCTCCGAGACAAATCCGCGCCAGCCCTGCCCCACGCCCCCCCTAGGTGCATCCATCCAGAGCGGACCGACCTGAGGCCGGCCAGCCTTCCTCGACTCTCCCGCCACAATCCCATTGATCCAAGAATTCGACCGCTGGAGGTGCTTCACAAACGGTCTTACACCTCGATCCGCGTGACCGAACCAGCATTCATCCCACTCCGAAGTCCAGCGAGGGACGGGAACAGGTGCCGGTCTGCGAAAATCGGCCCTGGGCGGGCGGAAAGCCCGCTACGCTCCTGCCGCCAGAGCCCTTTGGGCCCGGTTCAGGGCCGGTTCACTGTGCGAGTGACGCGCGACGGAGACAGCGGGTCTGAAGGAAAAGCCCGGCTCTCCCCCGCGTCATCCACTCTGACCTTGGCAAAGAGGGTCAGCCCGGACGGTTGCCTCATTCATGCGAGAGCCCACTGAGCGTGCCCCGTTGCATAACCTGAGACGGCCTGCCTTGCGGGTCTCAGAAAGGCATACGCCACCCCACCGCTGGCCCGGGCTAAGATGCATCCCGGCGCGCGTTCCCGACCTTGTAGCCCAGAGGTCCGCTTCTATACTCTCGGCGCATCATGGAAGACGTTGTCATCGTAGGATCGGGCTGCGCGGGTTGGACCGCTGCTCTGTACGCCGCACGCGCCAATCTCAAACCGTTGGTCCTGACCGGCCCTCTGCCCGGCGGCCTGCTCACCACCACCACCGTGGTTGAAAATTTCCCCGGGTTCCCCGACGGCGTGGACGGCTACGAACTAATGACCCGCATGCAAAAACAGGCCGAGCGGTTCGGTGCCCGCCTGCGCATGGCCTCCCTGGAATCGGCCAATCTCCGAGTGCGTCCCTTCGAGCTGGTCGTGGACGGCGAGACCCTGCGGACCCGGACGCTCATCATCGCCACCGGGGCCAGCCACCGAAAACTCGGCCTGGAAAGCGAGGCCAAGCTGGAGAACAAAGGGGTCACCTATTGTGCCACCTGCGATGGGGCACTGCCGGTGTTCCGCAACCGACCGCTGGTCGTGGTCGGAGGCGGCGACTCCGCCTGTGAAGAGGCCCTTTACCTGACCCGCTTTGGATCCATTGTCTACCTCGTGCACCGGCGCGATCAGCTCCGCGCCTCCAAGATCATGGCCGAACGGGCACTCTCCCACCCCAAGATCCAGCCCGTGTGGAACTGCGTGGTCGCGGAGATCCTGGACGTGCAGCAAAATCGCGTCACCGGAGTCCGACTCCGAAACGTCCAGTCCGGCGAGGAACGCATCCTCGAATGCGCCGGCGTGTTCATTGCCATCGGACACGTCCCCAACACCGCCGTCTTCAAGGGGCAGCTCGAAATGGACGAGGCCGGTTATATCCTGAGCCGACGCGGCCCTTTGACCAGCGTGCCCGGTGTGTTTGTGGCCGGCGATTGCGCCGATCCCTACTATCGTCAGGCCGTCACCGCCGCCGGGATGGGTTGTGCCGCCGCTATCGAAGCCGAACGCTTCCTGGCTGCCGAGTCCCGCTGAACCAGCCAGTCCGCCAAAGTCTGCGGCAAACCCTGTCGCAAGATCCGGGGTACCCGTCTGCGGCCCGTTAGCAGTCGAATCCCACGGGACCGCACCACCCAGGACGGCGGAAAAGCCCGGGACCAACCAACCAGTCCAAGCCGCCACTCCAAGCGCGGATTCACGAGCCCAGGCTCATGACGCAGGGAGCCGCTCGACGGGACCGAGCCTGCCATGCTGCTGAACAGAAAAGCTCCAGAAACGGTCGCTGTGCTGCACCGGAGCGCCGACCGCACCAGCACCGGTGACGTCCGGCTGGGCCAGACCAGCGACGGATCTTTGAACTCCAGCCCCATTCATCCAACCCGGTTCCGATCCCTGCAGTTTGAGCTAAGGGCCGCCATGACGGTCTTGCTGCCCAGCCGCAGACCCCTCACGTACCCACAGGACGCCACATTCCAAAAACGCTCCAGGTCCTCTTACGCCTGCGGTATCCCGCCCTTTTCGGTCAGGCACAAACGGGCACCTGAATCGACCGCGGACATTGAGCGGTCAGAACAAAAGCAACCGGCGAAGGGAAGCCCTTCGCCGGGTGCAGGAATTTCGAAACTTTGATCCGCTCGGAACTGAGCCGTCAGCGGCGGCGCCACAGCAGCAACGGCAAACCACCCAGCAACAACAGGCCCAGACTGGACGGCTCGGGAATCATGTAGGCCACCGCGTTCAAGAACAATTGCGGACCGTCCCCAACCAAGTCATAAAAACCAGCGTTCTGAGGTTATGAGACGTTCACGGCTCCCGGTCAGGAACACCATCCGCCGACCACCCAAGATGTCGGTACGCACACCCCCGTCACTGGGCGTTAGTGCCGCGCCGGCGGGCCATTCGGCGATGATCATCCGCGTACCCTCCACGGGACCGGCATCGGCCGAAGCGATTCGGGCCAAGAGGGTTCCCCCGCCATCGAGCGGGTCTGTCACCACGGAGATGCCCAACTGCACTACGTTGCTACCCCAGTTTGGGACGAATACGTTTACTATCTGTGCGTACTCGTTGACCATGACGTTATTGGCGTCCAAAGCAATCCCGGCGAAGATGGGATGGGCCGGCTGCAGAACCTCCAGCCGAATATTGTTGGCCGTGTCAGGAATGGTGGTTCCGGTCACGAAGCCCAAGCGGTTGTCACGCAGCACATAGCCGCCCAAGATCATCATCGGTTTGGTGATCTGGGAGTTCCAAGCTAAGGTTTCACTAGGTGACTGGTAATGTGCGCTGGCCACAGAACGACTGATGATCACCAAGTCGTTCGTGTTCAAGGCGTTGATCAAAGCGGGAGGCGCGTCATCCTGGGTCACAAACCGGGTCACGTTGTACCCTTGGGCGCTCAGGAGTTGCGTGTAGGGCGCATCCGGCGCCTGAGTGAAGCCCAGTTGGGCGACTGCCGCTGATGGCTGGTTGTCTCCGGGATGGAAACTGACCCAGGCGATGTTCGTGTAGGAGGCTTGAACAGATGCCGCGGTCGCTACAAGGACCGCAAGCCCGAGAAGTGCGCTTCGTTTCTGCATAACACCTACTGCCGCTCTGGTTCCGGGTTTCCTTTCTCTGGGCTGACGCGCATGCTTTTAATAACGGTGCTTCCTGGGCGTTAACAAAAATTTTCAAAATTTTCGCATCGTCGGAACAGTTCTCCGGCTCAAGCTCCATGCCTGCGTCAGCCCGCCAGCCTGGACGTTTGGGCATGTAACCGCACACCCCGGTCAGCTTGGCAAGGGTGAGACCAGTTTCCTGGCGATCCCCATCCAGGGCCTTCCCCCGGGCTGGGAGCCGTTTCTCGTTGGATCCGAAGGTGCCGGTTGGCCGACCCAGCGCGGGCTGGCACGCCCGTTTACATCGATGGGGGCGGCGAGATACACGACAGCTCGGCAGGCACGTGGAACCACTGCACGGAAAACTCCGGCAGACGCACCCGCGGGAAATGGTCCTATCGACCCGGTCGGCTCGGCAGGCTCTCCTTCCAAAGGAAACCACCGAGGTGTTTTCCGGACCGATGAAAAACGCTGCGAGCACCCGACTTCGAACGGCTGCAAACGCCCCCCGAGCTCCGATGGAATTCGGCCTTTTCGATACAGCCCGGCTTCGAGCACGTGGCTGAGGGTGAGCGGAGTGAAGGGTGGAATCCGTTGCCCACCTCGTGGAAAGGCCCGGGGACGAGGTCAGGTGCGGAGATCAGCGAGCCGGGCTGACACGAAGCCCCAGGGACCTGAGGATATTCTCAGCCGCATGGCGCGGCTGCGCAGCGCCAGTGATCGGTCGGCCGATGACCAGCCAATCTGCCCCGGCAGCCAGGGCTTCCTGCGGGGTCAAGGTCCGGGCCTGATCGCCTGGGCTGCTGCCTTCGGGTCGGATGCCGGGGGTGACGAGCTGGATGTGGGTGGGCAGGATTTGGCGCAGAGCCGCGACTTCGAGCGGGGAACAGACCAAGCCGCGCAGGCCGGCGCGCACGGCCAGCGTGGCCAGCCGTTCGACCTGTCGGCCCACGTGATCGTCGCACCCCACCTCGGCCAACGCCCGGCTGTCCAAGCTGGTCAACACCGTCACCGCCAGCACCAGCGGGGCATTGCGACCGGTTTGGCTGGCTGTCTGTTGGGCGGCCTGTTCGGCCGCCTGCAGCATGGCCAGGCCGCCGCTGGCGTGGACGGTTAGCATCTGGACGTCCAGGCGGACTGCGGCCGCCACGGCACGAGCCACGGTGTTGGGAATGTCGCAGTATTTCAGATCGAGAAACACCTGGACCCCCGTGCGGCGCACGGCACGCACGAGGTCCGGGCCGGCCGCTGTGAAAAGTTCGCTGCCGATCTTAAATCCCCCCACCACCGGCGCCAGCTCCCGAACCAGGTCGAGTGCCTGCTCTGGTGTCGGCACATCCAGCGCGACAAAAATCGGGTTGCGCATGAGTCGAGTATCCGCGGCCGCCCGTCTGCGGACAATCACCGACTGATGCAGGACCGATGACCAGCTCGGGGCATAGCTCGGAGGGACCACGCCGAAAAGGTTCGGAGGGGCCGGGCGTTGATCCATCGTGCCCGTGCGCCTTGGCCGACCGCGCCCAGGG
>Ga0209017_10002289_pt1 | contig 12640 bp, 7 predicted proteins | sample YNPBryunderm2012_FD_185812 | JGI IMG/M metagenome (GOLD analysis project Ga0209017, IMG submission 185812) | Anoxygenic and chlorotrophic microbial mat microbial communities from Yellowstone National Park, USA - YNP Bryant MS undermat 2012... ... | reverse complement strand
ACCCTCCTGGCCCCGCGGTTATTCAATTCACAGTCATCTTTCCGCGAAAAAGTCTGACAGGCTCCTAGCGCACTCCAAACGCTTCGCGAGTTCGGAGGCGCCGTGCGGGGACGCGGCAGCGCGTGGAGTGCGGCGGCTTGCGGCCGCTGTGTGAGACGAGCGGGGTGGATGCCGGCGTTCCCACGGGATGCTATCACCGCGGGTGGAAGCACGGGTGTTCGGGGCTCGAGCGGGAGGAGGCCGTCGCGCGCGGGAAACGGTGGCGCGTGAGGGTGGTCTAATTGGGGGAGCACCAGCAGCGGAGGGACGATCCGAGTGCCCAACGGCGGGAAGGAAGGGCTGGGGGGTGGGGCGGGGGAGGCGAGCTGCGTGTAGGATCCGTGTTGGTTCCAGCGGACCGGCCAGTTTTGGGCTTCAGCCGGGAAGGGAGCTCTGCTGGGCTTGGAGCCCTTCTGGCGCAATGAGCGCTGGCCCCGGGTGTTCCGGCACAGCCGCCGCGCCAAAGCGTCCAAACAATGAGATGCGCGGGCCTTGAATCTTTTTGCCCATATGCACTTGCCAATTCCAGAAACCGGTGCGCAAAGTGGATCGAGGTCATGGACATCCCACACTCTGCGCCGATGGGCAACGCACTCCGTTGCGCCGCTAGTTATCGAACCGTGGTGGTCGTTGTGGCACTGTCGTTGTTGGCTCCTGCGGGAGTGGCGCCTGTCCGTGCCTCGGGAACGGTCCGTGCCTGGGGCAATAACAGCGACGGGCAAGCCCTTGTACCTGCGGGCTTGAATGACGCTGTCAGCGTTGGTGGCGGCGGCCTGCACAGCGTTGCTCTGCGGGCCAGCGGGAAGGTGATGGCCTGGGGATGGAACGTGCTGGGTGAAACCAACGTACCCGCCGGACTCGAAGGGGTCACGGCCATCGCCGCCAATTACGGTTACACGCTGGCTCTGCGAGGTGATGGCACTGTGGCCGGCTGGGGCAGCGGACCGGCGATAAACTTGCCGGCGGGACTGCAGGGCATCGTCTCCCTTGCAGCGGGTTACGACCATGCCGTGGGTTTACGAGCAGACGGTACCCTGGTCAGTTGGGGTAACGCACCCTCGTCGTCCTTAGCCCTGACCGGTGTGGTTGCCGTGGCCGCAGGTCGGGGGCACTCCCTCGCATTGCTGGAGGATGGCACAGTGCTTGCATGGGGGGATGATCAGTCCGGGAAACTGAACGTCCCGGCAGGGCTTCGGGACGTGGTCGCGGTGGCGGCTGGCGATCATCACAATCTGGCGCTGCGCAGCGACGGCACGGTGGTCGCATGGGGCGCCAATGACAGCGGCCAGGCCTCGGTGCCCTTCCAGCTCACGAACGTCGTGGCCATTGCTGCGGGCAGCAGCCACAGTTTGGCTCTCCGGGCTGACGGTTCAGTCGTGGGTTGGGGAGACAACAGCTTCGGCCAGGCGAGCCCGCCAGCCGGTCTGAGTGGGGTGGAGGCGATTGCGGGGGGCCTCTATCATTCTTTGGCGATTGTTGGAGACGGGCGCCCGGTCATCACCGTGCCGCCCCGAAATCGATCGGCCATGCTGGGCCGAAGTATCCAACTCGTCGTAATGGCCGTGGGCCAACGCCCGTTAAGCTATCAATGGTACAAGGATGGAGCTGCGTGGAACGGCGCAACCAGTCCACGGCTTGCCTTTGCCAGCGCGGCAGCCGAGCATGAGGGTCTTTACCACGTGGTGGTCTCCAATGCGTTGGGGACAGTCACTAGCTCGGTCGCCCGCCTCACCGTGCGTCCTGTTCCTCCCACCTTATTGCGCCAGCCGGAGGATCTAACGGTCATCTGCGGTCAGGAGGCCACTCTCCAGGCCGCCGCCGAAGGCACCGGGGAACTGACCTTCCAATGGTATTTCCAAGAGACTCCGCTGGAGGGGGCCACCAACAGCACGCTGACGCTGCGCCGGCTCATCCCGGCGATGGCAGGCGGGTACCGGCTGGTCGTCACCAGCCCTTACGGGGCCGTCACCAGCCGCACGGCGCAAGTGTCGGTTCAGGTCGAGCCCCCGACCATCACCGGTCCATTGGCCGCAAACGCCAAGCAGGGCGTACCGTTTTCCACTGACATTCGAGCCCGGTACTCACCCGAGTCGTTCGGTGCGTGGGGGCTGCCTCCCGGCCTGGCACTGAATCCGACCAACGGGGTGATCAGCGGGACCCCCTTGGAAGCGGGCACGTTCTCGGTGTTACTAGGTGCCACCAACGCCTGCACACATGCCCTCGCCACCCTGACTCTGCGAGTGGCCTCCGCCGTGCCAGTGATCACCAGCCCGCCCCGGGCAGAAGGGGTCGAGGATCAGCCGTTTTCCTACCAGATCGAGGCCGCGGAAGCCCCGACGTACTACCAGGCGCTCAACCTCCCCGCGGGCCTGGCGTTCAACCCGGTCACCGGCCTCATCAGCGGCGTTCCTTCCGCACCGGGCGAGTTCGACGTCACGGTCCTTGCGCGAAACCCCTGGGGGGAAGGTCGGGCCGTAATCCGCTTCAGCGTTGCGCCGCGACAGCTTCCCGGGCTGGCCATTGCCAACGTCACCTACACTTACAGCAGCCCCTATCTGCTGGACTTTCAGTTCTCGCTTTACGACAGCGAAGACCCCGCGGCGGCACGCCCCGTGGTGGTGTCCCCGGCCCAGCTTCACGTGGTAGCCAAGGAAAACGACCGGCCCATCAGCACCAATGAAACCGCCTGGCTTCTGGCCCCGGGAGCCGGCTTGGGCAAGCTGATCAAGGTGGCACTCGTACTGGACTTCAGCTGGAGCGTTGCCTCCCCTGTGAATGGCGACTCCAACCAGGACGGCATCTCGGATGCAGTGGAGGCCCTGGTCCAAGCATCGCAGGATCTGGTCGCCCGATTGCCCCGGGGCTCCCAGGTCGGTGTCATCGAGTTCCACCGGGAAGACCAGGACCCGGTCATCGTCCATCCACTCAGCGCCGATGTCGCCTCTGTGCAGCAAGCCATTGCCGGCATCTGGACCAACCACGTCCGCGGTTTTCCGGCCGGGTCCCGCATCTGGGACGCCATTGCCGCGGGGATCTCCCTGCTCGGCGCCTCTAACGCGGACGAACAGCATTACGTGGTGTTCGTGTCCGACGGACGCGACGAGTCCAGCACCCAAACCGTGGCCGACCTGATCGACGCGGCCACCAACGCCAACGTGCGCATCTACGGGCTAGGTTTTGGCGTCGAGTTGGACACCATGGATCTGCAGCAACTGACCCGGGCCACCTCTGGGCGCCTGGTCGTGGCCGGGACTCCCCAGGAGATGATCACCCAGATCGGTCAACTCGCCCAGGACGTCACCGGCCAGTACATCCTCCGCTGGGCCACACTGCGCCGCGGCTCCACCCCCTTCATGCCCTCCTTCGAAATCCACTACCAGGGTTACATCGCCTACTCCCCCACCAACCCGGTCTGGACCAACTTCAACGATCCCATCGTGGACACCAACGCGACACCGCCCACCACCAATTATCCGGTGATCACCAACTATATCATCGGCTGGTTCAGCCCTGCCGACCATGCCGGTGAAGTCACGCGCGGGCGACTCCGCCTGGTGCCGGACGACCGCGACGGTCAGCCGGCTCTGACGCTGCGGGCCATGTATCTGCCACGTCACATCCGGCACATCCAGCTGCGATACCGCCCGCACTGGCCCTGCGCGGTCCACCTGCTTTCGACCGGACCGGGCCAGCTCCTGAACGGCTGGACCTTGAGCCACACCAATCAACCGGATGGAGTCCAGAAAGTTCTGTTGAGCAGCCCGGCACCCACCAACTTGAACACCAGCCTGCCCTACGGCGCTTTCGGCAGCTTGCTTCAGTTCACCTTCCGCGATGCCGAGTCGCTGTCCAACGCTTTTGCGTTCATCGAAGTAGACAATTCCCTTTACGCGGAGAGTGGACCACAACAATTGTTCATCGAAAACAGCAACCAGTTTAGCCAGCCCTATCCACCGCTGCCGCTTGGCACCCCGGTGCCCTGGCTGTTGCGTCACGGCTTTACCAATAACCTGCCCCAGGCTGAGCTGAGCGATCCGGATGCCGACGGCATGCCCACGTGGCTGGAGTACCGTGCCGATACCGATCCGCGCGACCCCTCGTCGGTCCTGAGGCTGCGCTTGGTACCTGCAGCGCCCTGGGTCAGCTTTCATCAGGTCATCTTCCCCACGTCGTCCCGCCGCTTTTACCGCGTAGAACGGTCCGTCGACCTGGAAAGCTGGGAACCCGTAACTGGCGATTTTCAGGGCACGGGCAGCGAGGTGGGGGTCACGGATCCGCGGCCTCCGTGGGAGCTGCCGGCGGCGTATTACCGGGTGGCGGTGTGGTAACTGCTTGCGGGCTGGCGGTTGTTGCAGCACTCGTAGCCCCAGTTTCCGCCGAGGGGATGCCGCCCCCGCTCTCGGTCAGGGTGTTCCAGCGCTGCCGCGCCCAAGCCAAAGCCGCCTCCGGCGTCGTCAATTCCTCGGCCAGCTGCTTGTCCCGCAACTCGGCCAGTAGCCGCCCCAACAGCGGTCCGGGTTGCAGGCCGAGCGCAATCAGGTCCCGACCCCGCACCAGAGGCGGTTGCAATTGCGGTTGGGCTTCCAAGGCTTGTCGCTCGCGGACCAGTCGCTCGTAAATGTCCAGCCGTCCGCGCGAGCCCAGACAGTCCAACCGGTGCAGTTCCAACTCCAGGGGAAACGTCGGGCGCAACAACAGACGCCGCAACGTGGCCCTGCGCATGTGTGGTACATCCTTGAACTGCATGTGGTGCCGAACCACAAATGCCAACGTCTCAATGTCCCTGCGGGGAAACCGCAGTCGTTCCAAAATCCTGCGCGTGATTTCCTCCCCCACTTTTTCATGCTCGGGGAACCGAATGCGGCCCGTATCGGATTCTGGCTGAGCTGTCACCGGCTTGCCCACGTCATGGAGCAGCACCGCCCACGAAAGCAGCCGCTCTGCATCCGGCGGCATCTGTTCGAGCATCCGCAAGACATGCTCCCATACGGTACCTTCCGGGTGGTGTTCCGGAGACTGAGCGCAACCTGCCATGGCTTCCACTTCTGGTAAAATCACCGCCAGAAGCCCGCTGTCTCGCAGCAAACGCAGCCCCCGCGCGGCCCAAGCCGGAGCCAACAGCCGCAGCAACTCGTCCCGGATCCGCTCGGCACTGATCCGCTCCAGCAGCCGCGCGTGGGTCCGAATGGCCCGGAGCGTGGCTTCTTCGATGTGGAAGTCCAACTGGGCCGCCAGCCGGACTGCCCGCAACATACGCAAATGGTCTTCTGCAAAGCGATCCTCCGGGCGTCCGATGGTCCGGATCCAACGCCGTTCCAAATCCCGCTTTCCATCCACCCAGTCGTGCAACTCTCCGCGTACCGGATCAAAAAAAAGCCCGTTGATGGTAAAATCCCTACGCAACGCGTCCGCACGCGCATCTGCGAAGGTCACCCGCCCCGGTCGACGTCCGTCCTCATAATCCGCCTCCGCCCGAAACGTGGCGACCTCCACCACATGAGGACCTTCCACGACCCGCACCACCCCAAAGGCTTTGCCCACCGGCACCGTTTGGGAAAACAGCGCTTCCACCTGTTCGGGTCGTGCCGAAGTGGCCACGTCATAATCCTCCGGCTCCACCCCAAGCAACATATCCCGCACACAACCTCCCACCCAGAACGCCTGATGGCCTGCAAGCTGCAGACGTTCCACCACCCTTCGCGCCGCCTCACGCACAGAGTCTTCCATTCCTGGCAACGATGATCCTTCAGCCCCGCCAAGTCCAGCGGGACACCGACGGCACCGGTGGCCGGCCTGGGTTACATTCCTCCCAGGCTCTGGAAAGTACCATCGCAAAGGAATGGCAAAGAAACCCGTGCACACGTCCGCGCCCCTGCTGCGCCGCCGACTCGATACCGCATTGCACCTGTCCGCGCCCACTCACTCCGCAGATCCCCAACCCGGCCCAGCGATCCCTCACGGTCGGAGGCGAATCCGGTAAAATCGTTGCCCACTGCCCACCGCCGGCTCCAGTTCCCACCGCCACGGCAAGGTGGCCGGGTTGGTCCACATCACCTCACGCCACACCTGCAGGTCCTCGGATTCCTCAAGCCCAAACTCAGGCCCCGCACTTCCCGTAACCGTGAGGATCAGCCGCCGTTCCGTGCCCCATGTGAGATGTAACTGCGGCGGGGTCACAGGCCGCACCACCACCGCCAATGTCTGCGTGGCCGACAAGGGGGGTTGCCCATCATCTGTCACGACCACCACCACTGACTGCGTTGTCCCTCCCATGCCCACGGGCACGCGCCACCGTAACCAGCCCGTGGCAGCATCCAGGGTCAGGCCGGGTAACGGGCTCAACAAACCAAACTGCAACTGCTGCGGTGGCAGGTCCGGATCCGTGGCGCTCAACCGAAATTCCCACCATTGGCCGGCGGCCACCTCCAGCACCGGCACAGGATCCCAGACCGGCGGCCGGTTCGGCGCATTGGTGGCGCTGATCAACACCAGCACCGTGTTCGGTCCCAGCCGCCAGCCCGTGGCCGGATCGGTCGCCTCAAAGCTGAAGCTAGCCAGCCCGGCCGCGCCCACATCGGCCGCGAACACGGCACGGTCTCCCGTCCATTGGACCGTTCCGTTGGTACCGGGTTGCACCTCGAACTGCAGTCCCTGCCATCCCGACACAAAGGCCGTCAGGTCCAGCTCAATGGAGCCATTTCGCGGGCAAATGGCATGCGGCACGGCTCGCCAGTGGAGGTACTCCTCCAGTCGCGTGTAACCCGTTGGCCCGAGGTGGTTGCGGTCCGCCGGATCGCGCACATTCAACCCCATGGCCAGTTCCCAAAAGTCCGGCATCCCATCCAGGTCAGTGTCGGTTGGCGCCGTGGCGGGCGCCAGTTCGGGCCAACCCCGGACAAACACCAGATTCGTTCCGTTCACGTTTCGCACCTCATAGTCCTGTGGCTGGGTGGCTTCCCCCACCGCATCCACCAGCCGACCACCCTGCGCTCGTACTGTATCCAAAATGCGCAGGTCCACCGCATCTCGGACCTTCGAGGCGCCGCCCATGGCCAGCACCCGAAAGGCGGCGTTCGTAGGATCTGTCGGCGTCACCGTCAGCGGCCATGGCCACTGGTTCAGCCGGGTGTAACGCCCGCTGAACATCGACCAGCCCGTGTTGGTGCCGTCGAACCTGCCATTGCGGTTGGCGTCGATCCAGTTGTTCAGCTGAAAGAGGTACGTGTTGGTCGTGCCCCCGTGAAACGCGGTACTGGGGGTGCGCGTGCTGGGTCCCGCCACCAGTGCATTGCCCACGTAGGCCAGCCAGTTGGTGAAGCCCCCGGGATTGTCCGCCAAATCGGTGGCCTCGTCGCCCGAGTAACCCGCGCGACTGCCCCAGTTGTAGAGCAAATTGTTGACAAACTCCAACCGCAGCCGGTCGCCCAGGCGTGGATTCCGATTGTCATGGTGGGCGTACAAGTTGCCCAAGAAGGTGAGGAACCCGTCGCCATACCGCAGCAAGGACCCGTATCCGTGCGCCCCCTTGGCATGCTGGGAAAGCCGCAAGCTCTCCGTGATCCAGCAGTGCTGCACTGTCACTGCCGTCGAATGGGTCACCGACAGACACTCGTCCACGCTCCAAGAGACCGAGACATGATCCAGCACCACGTTTGTCGAACGGACTACCGAAACGCCGTCCCCCTCGAATGTGGCATCGATGTCCCCGGGACGCACCCGCAGGTACCGCACAATCACATCGCGCGCATCCGTGATGATCAGCGACCGGCGCCGCAGTGTGATGCCGTCTCCCGGCGCCGTCTGACCGGCGACTGTCAAAAAGCTCTTGTTGATGCGCAGGTCGTTGCTGAGAGTAATCGTGCCGGAAACGGCAAATACGATCGTCCGCGGTCCCGAGGCCGAGGCGATGCCGTAGCGCAACGTCCCGAATCTCCGGGGATCCGTGGAACTGACGTAATCCCCCAAATTCGTCACATAGTAGACGTCTCCGCCCCGGCCCCCGCGCGCGCTCGCTCCGGCTCCCACCGCACCCGGAAACGCCGGCTGTCCCCAGCTCCCAGCTGTTCCCACCAGCCCAAAACACACCCCACACCAGATCCAACGGCCCAAGGATCGCACCCGCCCCAGCCCAAGACGTGGCACCCTGGCAACCTGTCCCACCCAAAAGAGAACGCCCTCCATCCATCGTTCCACTGGCCGGCTCGCGCCAGCACAGGTCTCAAGGGTCTCACCGGACTGGTGGGGTCCGTGTGTGGAGCTGGCACACCAGAAGCGCTCAGGCACCCAGTCCCCGGAAACCCGCTGGACCAGGGGGCTATGGCAAATCCCATCCTTCCCATCCATGAACGTCAACTTTGGGGCTGCAGCAACGCACCCTTTCTAAGTTAGAGGCCCTGATCGAACACGCCAACGCGCATTCTTGCACGGGACCCATTGGATTGTGCATCCCGCTAGACTTGCCACTGCCGGCCCCAGCGATTACACCACGGTGCATGGATCGTCGTCCTTTCGCTCTTGCCCTGGATTGGACCCTGGGAATCACGTGTGCCTGCCTAACCGGCTCGATCCCCGCGCTGGCCCAGCCCCACCTGTGGCCCCCCGAACCCGCGCCGGAGGGAATGACGTTGCGCTGGACCGACGCCGGCCCCGGCCGCGCCTACACAGTCCAAGTTCGAGACCGCCTCCAAGGCGGGCTCTGGCTGCTGCCGGGTCCAAACACGGCTTGGCCCATTTCGGAGCGACAGTGGATCGATTTCGCAGCGCCTCCACCCGCACGGTTCTATCGGGTCCTGGCTGTGCCCGCTGCCGAACGCGGTCGCCTCTTGACGAGTCGGTTTGACCGCACCATGACCCGCTTGGAGATTACGCTGCTGCTGCAAGCGATCGGAGTATCCCTGCCGCCGCTGCACGACGTACGCCTCTACAAGTTCACTTACGAGACCATTGGTCCCTGGGGCGAACGTACCCATGCCTCCGCCGCCCTGGTTGTACCGGTCACCCCCGGTCGGGCCTGGCCCCTGTTCAGTTACCAGCACGGCACCATCGTGCGCACCAACGATGCCCCCTCGGCCATGAACCCGTACGGCGAACTGGCCGTCGGTCTGGTCTTCGCCTCGCGCGGTTTTGTCTCGGTGCTCCCGGACTATCTGGGCTTGGGGGATTCGCCTGGCTTGCACCCTTACCATCACGCCCGATCCGAGGCGACCGCCTGTGTGGATGCCCTCCGCGCCGCTCGCACCCTCTGCGCGCAACAAGCCGTGTCTCTCAACGATCAACTCTTCCTGGCCGGCTACTCCCAAGGCGGCCACGCCACCCTGGCCCTGCACCGAGAGATCGAGTTCTTCCACACCAACGAGTTCAATCTCATCGCCTCGGCCCCCATGGCCGGGGCCTACGACCTCTCCGGCGTAACCACCGAAGATGTCCTCAGCAGCCGCCCCCAGCCAAACCCCTACTATTTTGCCTACCTGCTGGCCGCGTATCAAAGCGTCTACGAACTGACGAACCGGCTCGCCGACCTACTGGTACCACCCTACGACAGCGTGTTGCCGCCACGCTTCAACGGGCAATTCAGCGGCAGCGAAATTAACGCCGTCATGCCCTCCAACCCCTTGCTCATCCTCAAGCCCGAAGTGCTGGCCGCGTTTCGCAACGATCCCGATCATCCCCTGCGGCTGGCCCTCCGCGACAACGACCTGCATCGCTGGCGCCCCACCCGCGCTCTGCGCCTCTATCACTGTTCCGGCGATGCCGATGTCGTCTTCGCCAACTCCGAGGTGGCCCTGCAAAGCTTCCATCAACAGGGCGCCACCCACGTGCAACTTTTCAACCCTGTGCCCGGAGGCAGCCACGGCGACTGTGTTTACCCCAGCCTCCTTAGTGCCCTGCAGTGGTTCGAATCCCTGCGCCGTTGACTGGCCCCCCTCCAGGCCCGCCCGCACACCCAAAGCATCGGCGGCCTCCCGCCCCTAGAACAGCCGTTCCAAGGACGTCGGCGGCGGCGACTTGTGCCAGTACGATGCGGCACTCGGATCCCGCCGCAGCCGCAACAGGTCCCGACCCCGCAGTCGCAATCCCCAACCCATCGGCACCACCACCAACCAAAAAATCAACGACAGCACCGTATAACCCACGGCCCGGGCCACCTGAAACCCGAACCAAACCCCCGCCCGGTAGTAACCCCGGAACCAACCCGGCTGCACCCAGGCCAATACCGCCACAACAACCGCGGCCACGCTCACCATCCCCCACACCCATGCCGGAAGCCAGCCGCGCCACGCCAAATAACCCGTCACCACCCACGGCGGAGGCAGCGTCAGCCAGGTGAACTTGCGCCATTCCCTCGGATCCTCTCGATACTCCAGTCGCATGCCTCAATCCGGTTGCAGGGCCACGCGACGCTCCACGCGTCGCCGCGGTTGGGCCGTTCGTTCCAACAAAAAGCTTCCGATCACCAGCGTGTCCATCTCCGTGTTGACAAAGCAGCGGTACGCATCGTCCGGCGTGCACACGATGGGCTCCCCCCGCACATTGAACGACGTGTTCACCAGCACCGGACACCCCGTGGCCCGTTCCCAGCGTTCCAGCAACGCATCAAACAACGGAAACCGTCGGGCGTCCACCGTCTGGATCCGTGCCGAGTAATCCACATGCGTCACCGCCGGCAACACCGACCGCTCCGCCTTTAACAGATCCAGACCCGTCAGCCCTGGCGGGATGGGCCGACGCCACTGCGCCCGCAAAGGCGCCACCAACAACATGTAGGGGGATTCCACCTCCAGCTCGAAATACTCCGACACCCGATGGCGACGCACCGCCGGTGCAAACGGCCGAAATGACTCGCGGAATTTCACCTTCAGATTCATCACCGACTGCATCCGCGGCGACCGCGGATCGCCCAGGATCGAACGACTGCCCAGCGCTCGCGGCCCAAACTCCATCCGCCCCTGAAACCACCCCACCACCCTCTGCTGCAGCAAATGCTCGACGGTCGCATCCAGTAAAGCGTCCCGATCCAGACGCTGATACACCGCGCCGTGCTGCTGTAACACCGCCTCGATTTCCGCGTCCGAAAACTCCGGTCCCAGCAACGCCCCCTCCATGGCGTCCATCTCCCGCAGCTCGCAATCCGCACAAGCCGAGGTCTCGTACCAGCGCGGTCCGCCCGCCTCGTGCCACGCCACCAAAGCCGCGCCTAGAGCACCCCCCGCGTCGCCGGCTGCCGGCTGCACCCAGAGCGCTTCAAAGCCGGCTTCCCGCAAGATCCGGCCGTTGGCCACACAGTTCAATGCGACCCCGCCGGCCAGGCACAGGCGCCGCAGGCCGGTCTGTTCCCGCGCCCGCCGCGCCAGCCGCAACATCATCTCCTCGGTCACATACTGAATCGACCGCGCCACATCCATGTGCCGCTGTTCGATCGGCTCTTCCGGCTTCCGCGGCGGCCCGCCAAAGAGCCGGTGGAACCGTTCGTTGGTCATCGTCGTGCCCCGCAAAAAATCGAAGTACTCCAGGTTTAGCCAAAACGACCCGTCCGGCTTCCAATCCACCAGCTCCCGCAGGATCACCTCCACAAAACGCGGTTCACCGTACGGGGCCAAGCCCATCAGCTTGTACTCCCCCGAATTGATGCGAAAACCGCAGTAGGCCGTGAAGGCCGAGTACAACAACCCCAACGAATGTGGAAACCGGAGTTCTTCCAGCAGCTCTATCGACCGTTCTCGTCCCCATCCAATGGTCGTCGTGGCCCACTCCCCCACACCGTCCACCGTCAGAATGGCCGCTTCCCGAAACGGCGAGGGATAAAACGCGCTGGCCGCATGCGCCTGATGGTGCCCGGTAAACCCGATCGGAGTCTCCGGTCGCAGCCCTGGCAACGCCTTCCGAATGGTCCGGCGCAGGTCCAGCTTCTCGCTCAGCCAACTCGAAAGCACGGGCGGAAACGTGCGCCATCCGCCTGGTGCCACCGCCAGATAGGTCTCCAGCAACCGCGCAAACTTCAGCAGCGGTTTGTCGTAAAAAACGACCATGTCCAGGTCGCCTTCGCTCAGGCCAGCTTGGCGCAAACAATACGCGATGGCCTGGTGTGGGAAATCGGGATCGTTCTTGCGACGGCTGAACCGTTCTTCCTGCGCCGCCGCCACGATCCGGCCGTCCCGCAGCAAGGCCGCGGCCGAATCATGGTAGTAGGCCGAAATGCCCAGAATATGGCGCGGGGGACCACTCACAACACCTGCGGCATAGTCGGGGCCCGCCGGCCTTCTGCCCCGGTGAGCACACCCGCTCTCACATGAACGGATACAACGCCCACACAATCCCCCCGCTGGAGGTAAAGACCAACATCGCCCCCACGGCCAACAACAAAACCACCAACGGCACCAACCACCACTTCTTTTCCTGGCGCGCGAAGGCCAAAAACTCTTTGAACAACGCCCACATCGATCGGCCCCAGCATACGCCCCGGTCTGGCCCTTGACAACCGTCAAGCCCTGCTGCGTCGACCTACCGGCGCATTTCAGTTTTTGGACAGGTTGGCGGGGCGGGTGTGCGGGAAGAGCAAAGGCCAGCGCTCGTTGCGCCAGAAGGTGTCCAGACACAGCAGGGC
>Ga0209017_10002288_pt1 | contig 12641 bp, 5 predicted proteins | sample YNPBryunderm2012_FD_185812 | JGI IMG/M metagenome (GOLD analysis project Ga0209017, IMG submission 185812) | Anoxygenic and chlorotrophic microbial mat microbial communities from Yellowstone National Park, USA - YNP Bryant MS undermat 2012... ... | reverse complement strand
ACCTTTCCTGAGTGTCCTGCCGCGGTTGGAGGTCTTGGCCGTGCGAATGTGCCTTGCTGTGCGCTTTGGAATGTCGCCTTGTATGGCAATAGTGTTGGGGTGTTTTGTCGCGTGGGCTGGTAGTGCTGCGGCAGCGGCTGAAGATTCTAGCCGGGCAGCCCAAGACTTGTTCGCCTCCGTTGAGGGCTTGACCGACTTCCTGCAAACGCCGTCCGGGGCGGCAATGCACAAAGAGTGGCAAGCCCAGCACGCGGCGCTGGAGCGCGATTTGCACAACCGGGGGCACTTCGCACGGGTCGCCAAAGAGGCATTTCGCCGTGAAGCGCTGATCCACGACAGCGATCGCGACGCGGCCGACGTAGTGCTCCGTCGCACCGCGGCACTGCTGGCCGACCTGAAGCGGACGCTCGGCGTCGGCCATCGGCCGGCCAGTGGGCAGCAGCAACGCATTGCCAGGCTGCTGTCGCTGGAACAGCAACTTGCCCGTTTGCAGGCCGCCGGTGCGGCGATCGATCCCAAGCAAACCCAACAGCGTTACGCACTTTACACGGCGGCTTGCTATCTGCGCCGTCAGATCGCCTTCTGCAATCCGTTGCTGGACTTCGAGGACATAGTGTTCATCAAGCGTCATCGGCCACTGTTCAGCCACATGTGCGATCAGTATTACGGGATGGCGGCGCGGCCTGGCGGAGGATTATATGTGCTGCACGGCGCGTTCGGCCCGCAACCGCGCCTGCGCGACGTACTGGCCGATTCGGTGGTGCAAAACGGGCGACTGAAGGGACAGAAGCTTTCCGGCGGGCCGCCCAACTCGCCGGTGATGCGCTTCGATGGCGTGGGCAACTTGCACGGCCCAGAGCACGAAGGCGGCGCATTTCTCTCGCCGGACCTGTCCTACGACGCCAAGACCATCCTGTTCGCTTATGTGGAATGCCGCGGCGACAAGCGCCACAGGCATCACACCGACCCGACACGGGGGCACTGGGACGAAGGACGTTGCTATCACATCTTCCGAGTGAACGTCGATGGCAGCGACTTGTGCCAGTTGACCGATGGCACGTGGAACGATTTCGATCCCTGCTGGCTGCCCAATGGGCGGATCGCCTTCATCAGCGAACGGCGAGGTGGATATTTGCGTTGCGGGCGAGTCTGCCCTACGTACACGCTGTACGACATGGCCGCCGATGGCAGCGACATCACCGCGCTGAGCGTGCATGAGACCAACGAATGGCACCCCAGCGTTACGCACGACGGGCGGATCATCTACACGCGCTGGGATTACGTAGACCGCCACGGCGTTACGGCGCACATGCCATGGATCACCACGCTGGACGGCCGCGATTCGCGCGCGGTACACGGCAACTTCGCTCCGCGGCACTTGCGGCCCGACATGGAACTGAGCTGTCGCGATATTCCCGGCTCGCACAAGTACGTGGCCACCGCCGCGCCGCATCACGGTCAGGCTTACGGTTCGCTGGTGATAATCGACCCGCACGTGCCGGACGACGACGCCATGGGCCCGATCCGCCGGCTGACGCCCGAGGTCGGCTTCCCAGAAAGCCAGGGCGGCGCACAAGTTTACGGAACTCCCTGGCCGCTGGGGGAAGACTACTACCTGTGCGTCTACGATTCGGCGGTGCAAAACGGCCAAGCCATGCAAGGCGGCGCCTATTATCGCGGCGATTACGGGATATATCTGGTGGACAGCTTCGGCAACAAGGAGCTGATTTACCGCGACCCGGAAATCGGCTGCCTTAGCCCCATCCCGCTCCGGCCCCGTCCGGTGCCGCCGGTGATGCCAGAGATGCGCCGGCGCACGCCGCTCAGTGATCCGGCACAGCGATACCTTCTTGCTGGAGACACTCGGGCAGCGGAGGATTGCAATCCTGGCGCGACGACCGTCGCAGTTGCCAGATCGCCGGTCGATTCGGCCGCATCCGGCAAACCGCATATCAATACGCAGCCCGAAGGCACTGTGGCGGTCATCAACGTTTACGAAAGCCTGCGCCCTTGGCCTGCTGGTACCAAGATCACTGCGCTGCGGGTGCTTCAGGTGTTGCCGATGTCGGTGCCCTCGGGCGCGCCGCCGCACGAGACTGGGCTGCGCATAGCTTCGGCAGGCGATTCGGTGGTGCCGGTTCGTCATGTACTGGGAACCGTGCCCGTGGAACCAGATGGCAGCGCACATTTCGTTCTGCCGGCGCACAAAGAGGTCTTCTTCCAGGCGCTGGATGATCGCGGGCTGGCCGTGCAGTCGATGCGTTCGGCAACTTACATTCACGATGCAGAGCGGCTGGTATGCATCGGTTGCCACGAGCCGAAGCACCAGGCGCCGCGCGTAACAGGCCAGGTGCCGCTGGCATTGCGGCGCGAGCCGTCGCGGCTGAAGCCCGACGTGGACGGCTCCAACCCGCTCAGCTTTCCCCGACTGGTTCAGCCGGTGCTCGACAAACACTGTGTGGATTGCCACCGGGAAAACGCCGATCGCGCCCCGAATCTGGCCCGCGAGCCGCTGGTCCGCAACTGGTACGCTTCATACGACACACTGGTAAAGTACGGGTTTCACGACTACGGGGACTCGTATCGCACGCAGCCAGGAAAGTTCGGGGCACGGGCGTCGCTGCTGTATCAGATGCTGGACAACGGACATCACGGCGTGGAGCTGAGCAAAGAGGAAATGCACCGCATCGCCCTGTGGCTCGATTGCGCCTCGATGTTCTACGGCGTGTACGAGCGCGATGGGGGACAGGCCCAACTACGCGGCCAGATCGCCACACCAACGCTGGAGTAGCAGTGCGGCAGTGCTGGCAAGCAGGTCTTGCGGCAGTCCGGCACTGGCACGCGCCGGGCGCGCCGGCAGCAATGTGCGCCTGGCGGGCAGCAAAGCGCCGCTCGAACAACATTGCGCGCACCCAGCATGGCGATCCCGCGGTGATGCCGTCTTGCCGAGGCGACCTCGGCTGTGCGCTCAGAGTGTCGGCCTATTGGAGCTTTTCGGCGTAAATTCCCAGATGGCTTCCCACTACACGCTCCATGCCGGGAATTCCGGCGTGGATGGGGCGATTCAGCACCCGCGGCCGGCCTTGTTGATCCTGGATCACCAGCGTCGTCGAGCCGCCTCCGTCGAGGTTGATCCCCTCGCTGCACCCCAAGGCTTTGAGCCACTGTCCGACCTCGGCCGTGGTCGCCCCTTCGCTGTAACCGGTTTGCCTGCCGTCGATCGTCAGCAGCACCAGGGTTTTGCCGTCGGCCGAAACGCCGGCAGCGGTGCGCGGATGCAAGCTGCCATCGCCCTCGACGACCCTCCCGCCGCGCAAGACGATGGCGAACCCGCCCACAGCATTCTCCACGCCGGCCAGGTCCAGCGGCGGTTCGGAGATGATAACCCTGTTCGAGCGGGTTATCAGCAAGGCTGGCAGTTTTTCGTCCCAGGGCGATACCAGTCGGCCACGGCTGACGTGTACTCCGACGACATCCTGCGGTCTGTTCTCGAAGTGCTCGACAGGCCAAAACGGCCCGGCGTTTATCGCCACTTGAAGCCCGTGCGTCTTCAAGAAAGTCGACGTCTTCACGCCTGTGGTTTCGCCGGGAAGATCGCCGTTGCCGGGCGTGGCCAGGAAGTTTACTCCTTTGGCGTCCAGTTGAATGCGCACGGCATAAGCTCTGATTGGTCGGGGCGAGCTTGCTTCCAGGCTGGCTATTGCCACGCCGCGAAAAACCTCTCGCCACTGCACCTGGTGGTCGAAAGGCAGCTCGGCCGCATTGACGACGAACGACTGCGCGAAGCAAAACAGCATTAGCCACAGACAAACCACAAGCAGTTGTCTTGTATGTTGGGGAAAATCATGGTCGCCGCTTTTCACTGGTTGCTCCTGGTTAATTGCTGGTGTTCGCGGTGCAGGAATCCCCTTGTACAGTCGATTTTCGCCAAAGGCGATAACTGGCTGATATGCCACTTGTTGGCGTGAGTGCGACTGCGTATTGCTAAAGTCGCAGGCTCTCACGGCACAGTGTTGTGTTCGCGGGATATTATTCGCCCGACGGTCATCAATTTCCAATCCAAACGCCCGAGTCGTAAGTGTCAATGGCGACATGATTCCCAGCGGCCAGCGTGCCTCGTGCAACTCATCCGGTTTGTGTTGCCGGTTGCCATTGTTGTTGGTTGCAGGGCATCGGCAGTCTATATCCTTCTCACCGGTAAACCCATCCGCTATGCTAAATTGTTGGTGAGCCTTGATTGATGTGTCTTGGTTAGAGTCTTGAATCGTCTCATCTGCGCGCGGTGCGCGGATGTTGTATGGTGCCTTGGAGCGACTGTGTTGGATGTTAAGTGGAGGGCCACGCTCTGTCGTGGCCGTGCGCGGCGTGTCGGCGGACGCGACCGCAGCGCGTGGCTGCACTTTGTTGCCGCCGCAGATCGTGTTGAAGCCGCAAAAACCCATCGGCCGCGGTCGTCCGTGCCGAACTGCCCAATCAGCTTGAAACTGGCGATGGTCAGCGCGTTTCTCAATTCGATTCTCGTAACGGTGCAGTTGGGCTTGGCCGTCGCCGCGCTAGGCGCTGCCGAGCATGTTATATCCCATACCCCCAAGGCCGAAACTCGATCCGACGCTATTGCCACAGCGGTTGCCCTGTCCGATGCGACTGCCATACCCGCTGCCAGGTTTTCGGCTGAAGTGGCGCCCGGCAGCGATGCTACCCGAGTGACCGCATCGGGAGAAGCTATGCCCCCTGAGCAGTCCGCGGGCCGAACTGCTGCGCCATCTTCCGTTGGGGCTGATGCATCGGGCGAATCTGTTCCGGCCGACCAGTCGCAACAGCGATTGATCTGGCGGCTTATCGAGCAGCTTGGTCACAGCGATTATCACATGCGAGAGCAGGCACAGGCTGAGCTTGCCAGATTGGGCTTCGCCGCTTTCGAGGCGCTGACCGAAGTGGCCGAAAACCCTGCCAAATATAAGGATCAGGAGATTGCGTCGCGGGCGAAGTATTTATTGCGAATGCTGCGGATGACCTGGGGCAGCATGAACGATCCGCCAGAAGTGCAAAACCTGCTGAAAGATTACGAATCGCAAACCGCAGGGGGAAAGATCGCCCGAATGAGGGAATTGGCGGCGCTGTCCGACGGTGCCGGTCTGCCGGCGATATGCCGCCTGGCCCGTTACGAACGCCCCGTGATCCTTGCCCGGCAGGCTGTGGTGCAATTGCTGGCGCGGCGTGGGGCGGAAAGTCCGCCCACGGCCGAGCAAGCCCAGATGGTCCTCGCCCAGCTTGGCGGCAGTCGGCGAGTGCCAGTCGAATGGCTCCGCTGCTGGGCACACTTCGCTGCGGCGCCCGAGCAGGCGGTGGCGCAATGGCGGAAGCTGATTGAGCAGGAGCGGGCTTTGCTGCTGAGCGGTTCGCCAGATACCAGCCGCGAGATACTGGCTGCCATGCTCCGCTTCGAGATCGACTGGCTGAAGAAGCTCGGCCGCGCCGAGCAGCTTGTGGCCGCTTTACGGGAGCTGATCCAGTTGGAACCGGGCAGGGCCGATTCGCTGGAGGAACTGCTCGACTGGCTGGTGCAACAGAAGTCCTGGGAATCAGTGGATGAACTGGCCGAGCGTTTCCAGTCGCAATTCGCGGCCAATCCGCTGTTGATGTATCTGCTGGCCAGTTCGTATGCCTTGCGCGGCGACAGCCAGCGCGCCGAGCAGTTGGCCCAGCAAGCCCTGCGAGCCAATCCGGGCACTCGCCTGGAAGACTTGCTGAAACATCGGGCTGCGGCGCAATGGTTGCGGCGGCGGGGCCTTGCCGATTGGGCCGAGCGGGAGTTTCGCCACGTGATCGACAACTCTGCGCAGAACCAAACGCTGAAGCTTGCTGCACAGATCGAACTGGCCGAGATGTTCCACGACCGCGACAAGCACCTCGAGGCGGCAGAACTGCTCAAACAAGTGTGCCAGGCCGAGGGCCAGCCGCCCGCCGCCATCGGCTCCCGCACGACGACGGCCATACAGTCGCGAATGCACTATTTCCTGGCGCGCCATTGGCAGCTTCGCAACCAGCCCGACAAACAGCGCGAACACTTGCAAAAAGCCGTGCCTTTGCAGGACCAGCTCGATCCGGATGATGTGGACCTGGATGCCGTCATCGCTTACTACCGGTTGAAGGACCACCCGCCCCAGCAGCGCGAAAAACTTCTGGCTCTCATCGCGCGCATGGCTGAGCATTACGAGGAAATGATCGTCGATGAGCCGAACTCGGCCAACGCCATGAACCAGTATGCCTGGCTGGTGGCCAACACCGAGGGAGATCTGGAAAAAGCCCTGCGGTACTCGCTTCGTTCGATCGAACTTGCTCCGGACGTCGGGGCTTACCACGACACGCTGGCCCACGTATATTTCGCCAAAGGGGACTACGAAAACGCCGTAAAGTTCCAGACCCGTGCAGCGCAACTGGAGCCTCATTCCGGGGCGATCAACCGGCAACTGCAATTCTTCCGTGCCAAGCTGGAGGAAAAACGCCGCGCCGATAAACTTAAGCAGCAAGAAAGCTAACGGTCGAACCGCCGAACTGTCTTTGGCGGCACAGTCACCGCTGGCGGCAAAGAAAGCTTTGCCCTGCGGAAAGGAAGATCGACGTTCGGCCTTGGCTGCTTTGTCGGGCCGCAACATCCTGGCCGACGTAAAGTGCGGATCCTTCTATGCGAACTGCCATAGTCAATCAAGTGTCGCTGGCTTACATCGACAGCGGTCAAGGTCTGCCGCTGCTGCTGGTGCATGGTTTTCCGCTGGATCACACGATGTGGGGCGGACAGATCGAAGCCCTCTCGCGCCAATTCCGGGTGATCGCGCCCGATTTGCGCGGCTTCGGCCGCAGCGATGTAACCGAAGGAAAGGTCACTATGCGGCAGATGGCCGATGACCTGGCCGCCCTGCTGGACGCACTGCAAATCACTAGCCGCGTGGTGCTGTGCGGGCTGTCGATGGGCGGTTACATCGCTTTCGAGTTCGTCAGGGCGCACGCCGGCAGGCTTCGCGGGCTGATACTGTGCGATACCCGGGCGTCGGCCGACACTCCCCAGGCCGCCGCCGCCCGATTGCAAATGGCCGACCGCGTTCTCCGCGAAGGTCCTGCCCCGTTGGTAGAGTCGATGATCCCGCGGCTGTTCTCGCCGGCCACTGTGGAACGCCATCCGCACGTGGTGGAAACCATCCGCTGGGTGATGATGCGCAACGACCGTCGGGGAATTGCGGCGGCCGCGCGGGGCATGGCCGAACGCGCCGACAGCACCGAACTGTTGCCGCAGATAACCTGCCCTACACTGCTCGTCGTCGGACAGCACGACGCCCTTTCGCCGCCCGAACAGATGAACCAGATGGCCCGGGCGATCCGCAACTCCCAGTACGTCGAGATTCCCGATGCCGGACACCTCGCCCCGCTGGAACGGCCCGCCGAAGTAAACGCGGCGATCAGCCATTTCCTTCAGCATATCGCAGCCGCCGCAGCTTCCTGACCGCTGCCTTTTGCAGGTGCGCCGGGTGCTACTGCTGGCACGTCCAGCAGTGCGGCGCGCAAGCGCAGATGGTTCCGATTCAAGCAACGACATCGCAGCGCAAACGCTTGATTGCCAGCGCAGCGCGTGTTACACTCCACCACAAATCCCGAGGCAGCCATCGGTTGCAAACCTGCGCACCGAGGCATGCTCTTTGGGCAGTCCGATTGTCACCCCACCAATACCGCTTTACCTCTATGGGAGTCCTCTGCCATGCAACACTCTCGCACTTCCCGACGGCAATTCGTTAAGCAGGCGGCACTTGCCGGCGCTGGGGCGCTGGCGGTTCCGCAGGTGATTCCATCCGGACTGTTGGGTGCAAATGCCCCCAGCAAACGGCTGAACATCGGAATGCTCAGTTGCGGCGACCGCAGTCGGCAACTATTGGGTTCGATTCTCGGGCCTGGGGAGAACATCGTGGCCCTGTGCGATGTAAGCACAGAACAGATTTCCCGGCTAATCAAAGATGCCGCCCGGCACGGCCAGAACGGCGCTGCCGTGGAAAAGGCCAAGGTCTACGAGGATTACCGCAAGCTCTTGGAGGCCGAGAAGTCGGTCGATGCGGTAGTGGTAGCCCCGGGCCAGCGCTGGCACGTACCGATGTGCAAGGCGGCACTATTGGCGGGCAAGCACGTTTTCTGCGAGAAGCCCTTGGCCCACAGTGTGGCCGAGACGCGCGAAATCGAGGAACTGGGCAAGCAGACCAAGCTTGCCACCCAGATTGGCTCGCAGGGCGGGGCAAGCGAAACCTTCCGCCGTTCGATGGAAGTGATTCAGGCCGGCGTCCTGGGTGCTGTGCGCGAGGTCCACACCTGGATCACTCGCAGCTTTCCGCCCAGCGCCGAAATCGACCGCAACGCCGATCCGATACCCAGCGGGTTGAACTGGGACTTCTGGTGCGGACCATCGCAGTTGCTTCCCTTCAAGCGGTACTATTTAGGCGGTTGCCTGGCCTGGGGACGCTGGCTGGAGTTCGGCGACGGTCACCTGGCCGACATGGGCGCGCACGCTCACAATTTGCCCTGGCGTGCACTGAAGCTCACCCGGCCGATAAGCTGCCGATGCGAACATCCCGAGCCGCTGAAGGACAGCTACCCCTCGGCCAACAAGTTCTGCTGGGAGTTCCCGGCCCGCGGCGACCTGCCGCCGGTCACGCTTTGGTGGCACGACGGCGCGAAGGCCGGCCCGCCCGAACCGCTGGCCAGTCAACTGGCAGCCACCTATAACCGCGTACCGGGCGACGGGGTTTTGTTCGTGGGCGAGAAGGGTTTGCTGTTCGCTAATGCCTGGGGCGTGGGCGGAACTATCAAGCTGACCGGCGAAGAGAAGTTCCGCGGCGTGCTGAATCACGAGGCGGCCAAGTCGGCGCCCGTCACACTGCCCCGCGCACCAGGGCAGGACCACATGCGCGAGTGGCTCGATGCCTGCAAAGGGGAAGGCAAGACATTCCAGGGCTTCGATACCGCCGCTCCGATCTGCGAAATCGCGATGGTGGGCATTGTGGCTCTGCGGCTGGGCAAGCCGGTGCAGTGGGACAGCGCATCGATGAAAGTAAAAGACGCCCCGGAGGCAGAAGTCCTGGTCCACCGCCCACAACGCAAGAAGTGGCTGTAAAGCTGAACCAATAGGCTGAACCACGCGCATTGCTAAGCAGTTGTTGCGGCGCCGTCGGGTTCAGTGCAGGTCGATGACCTGCGCCGCCCCGCAGGCCGAGAGCGCTGTCGTATTGCGCGCGGTCTTCTGACTGCGCCACGCATTTGCACATGCCGACATATCCATATACTTCTTGCAGCAGGGCTACCACTATGCGCAGCTACTTGCCAGTTTCGATGCTCCTGGTCATCACAGCGGCGGCGATTGCGGCGGTCGTGCTGGCCGAAGCGCCGGCCAGTCGGGCTGGCGAAACCGCCGCTCCGGTTGCGGTTGTCGTGCCCCGCGACGCCAGTTGGACCGAGCAACTGGCGGCCAAAGAAGTACGCCGCTATGTGTATCTGCGGACCGGTCAGTTGTTGCCATTGCTCACGGCCGATCTGGCCAGTCTGGAAGACTTGCCGCCGGGCGGTTTGATAACCGTTGGTCATCAACACCGTTTCGACAAATGGCTTGCCGGCCAGCCAGAGCTTGGCAACCTGCTGCGGGAAGGCGGCAGCAAGTCGGTGCTGAAGACGATCGAGCACCAGGGCCGGAAGGTGCTGGTCGTCAGCGGTGCGGGCAGCAATCTGCTTTACGCGGCGTATCGGTTGGCCGAGCACCTGGGCGTCCGCTTTTATCTGCACGGCGATGTGGTTCCCGATAGCCGCATCCGGCTGTCTATGCCGGTGCTAGCCGAGGCCCGAACCCCGCTTTTCGCACATCGCGGCATCCAGCCGTTCCACGATTTTCCCGAAGGACCTGACTGGTGGAGCCTCGATGATTACAAGGCTATCTTGGCCCAGTTGCCCAAGCTGGGGATGAACTTCTTCGGACTGCACACCTATCCGCAAGGCGGTGTGGGGCCGGAACCGTTGGTATGGATCGGGCTTGCCGACGACATCCTGCCGGATGGCCGCGTGAAGTTCAGCTATCCGGCCCGGCACTTCGTCACCATGAACGTGACCGGCGCCTGGGGTTACAGGCCCATGCGGACCAGCGATTACCTGCTGGGCGCCAGCGAGCTGTTCGATCGCGACGATTTCGGCGCCGAGTACATGCGCGACACGCATCCCTGGAACAAGATGACGGTCGAGCAAAGCAACGAGTTGTTCAATCGGATGGGCCAGTTGCTGCGCGACGCCTTCGGATTTGCCGAGCGGCTGGGAGTCGATACCTGTATCGGCACCGAGACGCCGCTGGTCATTCCCCGCGAAGTTCAGCAACGGCTGAAGGCGGCAGGCAAGAACCCTGCCGATCCGGCAGTTGTGCAAGAGGTTTACCAGGGCATCTTCGAGCGCATCAAGCGCACCCATCCGCTGAAATACTACTGGCTGTGGACGCCCGAAGACTGGACCTGGCAGGCGGTTTCGCAGCAGAAGATCGACGCCACGCTGGCCGACTTTCGGGCGGTGCTTGCCGCGGCCGAGAAGGTTCAGCCGCCCTTTACGCTGGCAACTTGCGGCTGGGTGCTTGGGCCGCAACAAGACCGTGCCCTGTTCGATAACTTCCTGCCCAAGAACATGCCCATGAGTTGCATCAACCGCGAAGTGGGGCACGCCCCGGTGGAGCCGGGATTCGAGAAGGTCACGGGCAGGCCGAAATGGGCGATCCCCTGGCTGGAAGACGACCCGGCCATGATCGTCCCCCAGCTTTGGGTCGGCCGGATGCGCAAGGACGCCGTGGACGCCCGAAAGTACGGTTGCACCGGGCTGATGGGCATTCACTGGCGCACCCGGATTCTCGGCCCCAATGTCTCCGCCCTTGCCAAGGCCGCCTGGGAGCAAAGCGCTTTCGCGACGGCCGCGACGACTGCGGCTCAAAAGCTGCCCGAAGGTCCCGAAGGCGGCAACTACGCCGCATTCCCCAACAACAAGATCGAAGCAACCGCAGACCAGACGGTGTACCAGACGGTGCGCTGGGACGTGGCGGCCTACCGCCTGGATGTCCCCAACGGCAAGTACAGCGTGACGCTGAAGTTCTGCGAGCCGCACTACAACCAGCCGCAGAAGCGAGTCTTTGGCGTCAAGCTACAGGGGAAGACGGTCATCGAGTCGCTGGACGTTTTCGCCAAGGTGGGCAAGAACAAGGCGCTCGACTACACCTTCCCAGACATCGAAGTACGCGACGGCCAACTGACGATCGAGTTCCTGTACATCGTCGAATACCCTTGCATCGCGGCGATCGTGGTCCAAGGCGACCGCGTCACCCGAAAGATCAACTGCGGCGGCCCGGCCTACAACGATTATGCGGCCGACTGGCCGGCTTCGGCCCGGACGGCCAAGTACCGGCAGCGCTACTTGCCGAGCGAGGATTTCTACCTGGATTGGGCGACAGCCGAGTTCGGCCCCAAAGCAGCACAACCGGCCGCCAAACTGCTGGCACAGCTCGACGGACATCTGCCCCAACCGGCAACGTGGGTGGGCGGACCAGGCGGCATAAATCCCGATTCCACCCCTTGGGAACAAGTCGCCAGGCAATACGAGTTCGTAGAGCAATTCGCCCAGTTGCAGCCGCTGGCGGCTTCGGCCGGTCCTGGACACCTGGAACGGTTTGAGTACTGGCTGGCGAACTTCCGCTATTTGCGCGCTTTGGGGAAAATGCGCTGCACGTGGGCGCAATACAACGAGGCGATCAAGACGCTCAAGGCCGAGAAAGACCCCGATGCCCAAAAGAAGCTCGCACGCCAGTTGGCATTGCCGCTGCGCAAACAACTGGTTGCCGAGGTAGCCCAGCTACACAACTATCTGATGCAGACCGTATCAACCTGGGGCGAGTTGGGCACAGTCGCCAACTGGCAGCAGCACAATTTGCCAGGGCTGCTGATTGCTACTGGCGAGGAACTGTCGAAGCTGCTCGGCGAGCCATTGCCTGCCGACGCCATGCCGCCGCGTCACTATCAGGGGCCGCCACGGTTGATCGTCCCCACGGTACGCAGCCTGCTGGAATCGGGCGAACCGTTGCGACTGCGGGCGATGGTGTTGCGGAGTTCGGCGGAACGCACAGCAGACGCTACCCGCTCGGCGGCCGAAGCGCAAGCCGATCCGGCACCGGTGTTGTGCTGGCGGCCGTTGGGCGCCGGAGAGTATCTCCGCGTGCCGATGCAGCATCTGGCTCGGGGAGTTTACCAATCTAGCCTGCCGGCCGAGAAGATCACCGGCGATATCGAATACTACATCGAAGTGTCTGTCGATGGCAGTAAGCTTTATTTTCCGCCTACCGCGCCGGCCATCGCCCAGACGGTAGTGGTAATCGGCCAGAAGTGATCTTTGCCCGCCTGGGCTTGGTGCCATTGCTGGCTGGCTTGTCCTAAAGCGGCCAAGGGCCGCGACCAAATGGAGGGACGCGCTGCGGTCAGATGGAGGGACGTGCTGCGGTCTCGTCCGCCATTACTAAAACGCGGCCACTGGAGGGACGCGCTGCGGTCGCGTCCGTTAGCACAGGGCGCACGGCCACGACGGAGCGTGGCCCTCCA
>Ga0209017_10002287_pt1 | contig 12646 bp, 11 predicted proteins | sample YNPBryunderm2012_FD_185812 | JGI IMG/M metagenome (GOLD analysis project Ga0209017, IMG submission 185812) | Anoxygenic and chlorotrophic microbial mat microbial communities from Yellowstone National Park, USA - YNP Bryant MS undermat 2012... ... | reverse complement strand
TTGCCATGCAAAAGGTCTGCGTAGGCGACGCCCTGGTCCCCATGCACTTCGGCCCGGTCATCCATGCCGCCCGGTTTGGTCCGGCTCTCTTCCGCCAGGCCGAGCACCCCGTTCTCGAACTCCACCAGGATCACCGCGTTATCATCGCCGCGCGTGCGTGCGTGATGAACCCGGGTGCTCATCTGCGCATACACCGAAACGATCCTCGGACGCCCCAGCATCCACCGGAAGAACTCGATGGCGTGACAACCCATGTCCATGGTGACACCGCCCCCGGACCGGTTTACGTCCCAAAATGGTCGGCATGCGCACTGTCGTGTTTTTCCGATTGTTTGATCAGCGTGGGACGGCCCAGCGCGCCGCTGTCCAGCAACTGTTTCAGGCGCACGTACTTGGGTGCAAAACAGAGCTCCTCCGCATACATCAGTTTCACACCCGCCCGGCGGCAGGCTTCGATCATTCGGTCGGCCTCCTGCAAGTTCAGGCACAACGGCTTTTCGACCACCACATGTTTCCGGGCTGCTGCGGCGTCCAGCACCATGGGCGCATGCAGGTCGTTGGGCGTGCCGATCACCACCATGTCCAGCTCAGGCATGCGCAACATTTCACGGTAATCCGTGTACACATGCGGAATCCCGAACCGCCGCGCAAACATCCGGACCCGGGGCCGCCGGGGGGAAGCCACCGCACTCAATACGGCATACGGACAACGCCGCAGCGACTCGGCATGAATCGTTGAAACGAACCCCGAACCGATCAGTCCCACATGTACCTGTTCTTTCATCGTCCCGGAGCCCTTGCGTGTTGTCTGGATGCGTTGTCACTCGGGCCTCGCCAACAGCCCCATGCCCAGAGCCGCTGCCCCCACCATGCCTGCCAGCTCTCCCAGCGCGGCCCTGCACACTTTCACCGACGAGGGGCGAAACTGTGTCGCGCCCGTCCACCGGCGTTCGATGGCCCGAGCCCATTGGTCATACAGGACGGCCATGAGCCCGCCGCCGAGAATCAGGCGCGCAGGCAGAAAAGTATGCGCCAAGGTCCACGCTGCGTCTGCTGCAGCTTCGACGGCCCGGCGCACCAGAGCCTGCGCCTCGGGATGTCCCTCGTCCGCCGCGGCCAGCACAGCCCGTGCGTCGGCCCATCCCCATCGGGCGCCGGCGGTGCCCAGAGCCGTGCCGGAGGCGAGCGACTCCAAGCAACCGCACCGCCCGCAATAACACTGCGGTCCGCCTTCGGCCACCTGCAGATGGCCTAGTTCCGGATGCTGTCCCTCGGCCCCGCGGTAGATGCGGCCCCTGTGGATCACCCCGCCGCCCACACCTGTCCCGAACGTCAGCATGACCACCGGATCCGCTCCGCGCCCTGCCCCCACCCACCACTCCCCCACCACGGCTGCGTCCGCGTCGTTTTCCAGACACACAGGTACGCCGAACCGCTCTCGCAGTGGGCTCACCACGTCACAGTCTTCCCAGCCGCGCAACGTGTAGGGATTGTGAATCCGGCCGGTGCGTGGATCGACCGGTCCGGCACATCCGATGCCGATGCCGCACAGCTGGTCCGCTCGAAGCCCCACCTCCGCCATCACTTCCTCCACAGCACGGATCAAACGTGCCACGGCCGCCTCGAACCCGCGCTCCGGCTCGGTCCGCAGCCAACGGCACCCCCGCACCGTACCGTTGGCATCGACCACTCCGGCGACCGTTTTGGTGCCGCCGATGTCGATCCCCACCGCTGCGGAAGTTGGCACCACCTCCCCCATGCGCGAGTCAACGGGGTCAGAGGATATGGGCGGCCGCCGCCCGATCACAGAAAATCGTTACCCGCGGATGCAACCAAAGGAAGGAAACAGGCAACTCGGTAGTCACGACGCGTTGGAACCACAGGCGCCCGAGCGCGTCGGCCTTGCTGGGGCCACTGGCCAGCAACATGATCCGGGCCGATTCGAGTATGTCTCCCATCCCCAAGGTCAATCCAAGTTCAACCTTCGCCCCAACTGCCGCCAGCATTGGATGCTGCTGCATTCGGGGCGACAATTCCGCCACATGGGGTCCCGGGCGAACGGCCGGTCCCGGCTCGATCATCGCCACATGTCCGTCCGCTCCCACCCCCAGAATGCAGAGGTCAATCGGCCCGTTCGCTTCCAACCACAGCGCCACCCGACGACACTCCTCCGCCAGATTCGGCGCCCGACCATCCCAACCACAGTATTGTTCCGGTGGGACCTGCAACGGCCCCAACAGCCGCTCTCGAAGGTACCGCTCGCTGGATCCAGGGTCGTCGGGGCCCAGCCCGACCCATTCGTCCAACTGCAACCAGCGCACTTTCCGCAGCCCTCCGCGCCTCTGGCGCCCTTGCTCGGCCAACAGCTCATAGGTACGGGTCGGAGTCGTCCCCGTCGCCAGGCAAACAAGCGCATCCCTCTTACGATGGAGGAGTCCCAGAATCCACCGACACGCCCGCTGGCTCATATCTTCTTCGTCGCGACCAATCAACAGTCCTGGGTTATAGTGCAGCGACGAGTGGGCCAGTTCATCGAGACAGCCTGACCAGGGTGGATCCTTTCTCAGCGGAGACTTGCGCCGGCGTAAACCCTTGTCCATGCCCTCGACTTTGACCCGATCTTTAACGCTTGTCCATAGGCCCCGAAAGCGGTGGGGTGCCCCAGCCATTTCGGCGTTCTAGCAACCCGGACCCTCTCCGCTGTCGGGCCGCGCTCCTGAGTGCCGCACCACCTCTCCGGGTTCCTCAACTCACCGGCCACCGGCAAGCTCGGGCCCCGAACCGATGCCACCAGACCGCGCCGGTCCGACTCAGCGGGTGAACTCGGCCACCGTGGCCGGTGTGCGCAACGGCAGCGGATGTCGCACGAACCACAGACAAATCAGAAACATCACCGTGCAAGCCACGCCCAGCACCTGAAGAATCTGAATCGGCGTGGCATGAAACGTCAGCAGTCCCAGGACGTATAGCACCGCCAAACCCACCAGCCATCGCACCACGCGATAATCGCTCCGGGCTAGCAAATGGTTCACCAGCACGTTGGCCAAGGCCAGCGGCAACATCGCTGCAGCGTACCAAGGCAGGATGGCCATGGTCGGTTCCACGTAGGCCCGCGTATAAACGAATCGGATCAACCACGGCCCCACCGCCCAAAGTCCCAGACCCGCTACAGCGGCCAGCACGCCTGTAGCCGTCAGGGTGATTCCCAACAGGTTGCCATCCTCGGCGCGCACCGTGCTCCGGACCACCTTGGGAAACATCACAGCTGCCAGCGGTCCCACCAGCCAGATCAACCCCCGTGACAAGGTGCCCGCGCTGGCATAGTAGGCCGTCTGCTCCGGAAACCACCACTTCACGAACACCGTGTCCGCACTGAAGAGAAACAGGGTGACTCCAAAACCCAGAAACAACGGCAGCGTCTGCCGCAACAACGCCCGCGCGGCCAACGGTTCCGCCGGCCCGGTCCAAAGGCCACGGCTTTGCCACAGGCCCAGCAGCACCGAGACCACCACGCCCAGAAGCGCGCCCAGTAGAATGCTGGTGGCTTCGGGTCGCCACCACCACACCAGCGCCGTAGCCGTGCCCACCCGCACCAACGCATTGGCCAACATCGAAAGGCCCAGCCAGAAAAAGTTCTGCGCCCCCTGCAGCATGCCCCACACGATGGGCATCCACAGACAGCCCAGCATCAGAAGCAACGTGATCCAGATGGCAGACGGATGGGCAATCGTCAGCTTACGGCTCAGGAACGGCTCCCACACCACCACCGCCGTGGCCCCCACACTCCAGGCCAGCGTCAACCACCCCCACAGGCCCCGGATCTTGCCCGCCAGAACCTGATGACGCTCCAGCGCCAGGTCCGCGGCGGTCTGCTGCGCAATCACCATCTGCAGCGGGATGGCCGGGATCAACATCGTCAACGTGAGCATCGTCACGGCCGTGGCGTACTCGGACTCGGGGATAAGCTTCGCCAAAAAATGCACCCCGAGCATCACGAGGCCCGTGACCAGGTTGACGACCATGAGCCAACTGCTCTGGCGGAAGAACGTCGCCCGATCCGCCGCCACCGAACTCAGTTTGGGAGAAGCAATCCCCGTGGTTTCCATACCCATCGTTCCGGGTGGTCACAGCTCAGGGCAGGCTTTCCAAAAACCCGCACAGGCGCCGCTCGGCCTGCTCCACTTCGGCCACGTCCACCCACTCCTGCGAGGTATGGGCCTGGGCAATGTTGCCCGGGCCGTACACCACAGCAGGCATACCCGCCGAAGCAAGGATGGCCGCATCGCAAAAATAGGGCACGCCCCGCCCCCGGCGCTGCCGCATCGCCCTCAAAAATCTTGCCACCCACGGATGCGTGGTGGCGGTCTCCAAAGGAGGACATTCCGCCCGGGCCAACGGCTGGACGCTGGCGCGCCAGCCGTGCCGGTGCAACAGGGCCCGGAGTTCACGGACCACACTCCGCGTGCTTTCTCCCGGCAGGGTCCGCCGATCCAGTTCCACCCAGGCCTGGTCAGCCACAATGTTTGGTTGTGTGCCTCCACCCGCGCGTCCTACCGACACAGTCGGCGTCCCCAGCAGGGCATGTCTCCTGCGCCCCAGGCTTCGAGCATATTCATCCTGCAGCGCCAGGATCACCCGGGCGATCTGTTCGATGGCATTGCGGCCTTGCCACGGCGTGGCGGCATGAGCCGCGCGGCCTCTGGCCGTGATGCGGATCCACACACTGCCCTTGTGGGCCGTCACCACACGCAAGCGGGTGGGCTCCCCCACCACGGCCAGGTCCACCGCCCAGCCCGCCACCGCCAACCGACGCGAGCCGGCCTGCGCAAATTCCTCGTCCACCAAGGCGGCCAAAACGATCTCGGTCTGGCGCGGACGCCGTCGAGCGCCGGCCAGGTGCACGAGGGCCGACAGCATGGCCGCCAAAGAGGCCTTGGTGTCGCAGGCACCTCGGCCGTAAAGCCGGTTCCCCTGCCGGCGAGGTCGCAACTGCCCGTCCTCGACCACGCTGACCGTGTCCATGTGCGGCGCCAGCACCACTCGGTGTCGTGGCGCAGCCGGCGGTAGCAACCGGACCAACACATTGCAGCGACCGCCCTGCACCGGCTGCGATTCCACCTCCAACCCGGCCTGTCGGGCCCGCTCGCTCACGTACCCGGCCACGCGCTGCTCCCCGGCACGTGCATCCCCGGGCGGAGCAAACGCAGGGTTGATACTCGGCAACTCCACCAATTCCGCCAGCCATCGAACCACTCGTGACATGTGGACCGGAGTCTAGTCGAACGTCGTGTAGTCGGCCAAGCCTGCACGGCCGTGGCCCGGGCTGGACAACCCGGGCGCTTCACCCTAAACGGTCCAAGTGCCAAATTGGGAAACCCATTTGCTGGCCGGACTGGCCGTCCTGTTCATCGGCCTGTCCAAGGCAGGCTTCGGAGGCGGACTGGGAATGCTGACCACGCCACTGTGCGCGCTGGCCTTCCCACCCCGGGACGCCATCGGGATGCTGCTGCCGCTGCTCTGTGTCGGGGACACCTTCTCGTTGTTCTACTACTGGCGCAAGTGGGAGACACGGAACTTGTGGTATTTGCTGCCCGGCGTGGTGGCGGGGGTCATTCTGGGCGTGCACTGGATCGGCCGGTTCTCCGCACGGGAGTTGAACATGGCGATCGGCTTGATTGCAGTGGCCTTTGTGCTTTTCCAGGTGTTTCGTGACCACATTGTTCGCGTCGAAGGTACCTTCCAGCCCAATCGCCGGCTTGGCTTCATCTATGGAGTGGCCGCCGGCATTACTTCCAGTTTCGCCCACGGCGCGGGCCCTGTGGTCAGCATGTTTCTGGTACCGCAGCGCCTGCCCAAGGAAATTTATGTGGGCACCACCGTGCTGGTCTTCACCTGGATCAACTGGATCAAGGTACCCTTTTTCGTGGCCAACGGCGTGATCACGACGCATACGCTGGCACAGGGGTTGGCCTACCTGCCGTTGGTGCCGCTGGGGGTGTGGCTGGGAGTACGCCTGAACCGGCTCTTCTCTGAAACCGCCTTTGCCCGTGTGGTACTAGTCACCCTGTTCCTGACCGGGCTGCAGTTGATCTTCGACTTCCGGTTTTGATCCTCGGCCTTACTGACCGCAGGGCTTTACAGGTCGGACCCTATGCCGCCCAACCATCGCCTCTGCCCCTACGCTCCCACGACGAGCAGCCGGCTCGGTCCCACACCAGCGGCGAACATCGCGCACCTCTCGCCTCCCAGGCCCAAGGAATCGAGGGGCCACCAGGGGCCACACCGGCCACCCGGACGCTCCAGACGTTCACCCTCTTGCCCTGAGGCTCCCGCAACGGTGGGCCGCCGCCGTCATCATCGGCCAAAGCCCCGGCTGCTGCGCCGTCACCTTCCGCCAAAGACCAACGAGGCCATCGAACAAAGGGTCGCTTCCTACAAGCGTCACGCCCAGCCCCTCCAGCAGCCGCGAACTGAAGGCAAGGCGCGGAGCCGCGGCTGGTCCCGGGCGCCGCTCCTCACGGTTTGGCTTCCCGGCCGGGGAGACGGTCCGTATCCTGACCGGCATGAACGCGGTGGCTTTGATCACCGGTGCCTCCCGCGGCATCGGTCGAGGGATTGCGCTGGCCCTGACAGAGCTGGGGTACGATCTGGTATTGAACTACGCGGGGCGTGCAGACGCAGCCGCGCAGACGGCTGCCGATTGCGTGGCCGCAGCCCGGGCCGCCGGCCGTTCCATTCGGGCTGAGCCCTGCCAGGCCGACATCAGTCGAGCCGAGGATCGTCAACGGTTATTGGAATTCACCCGTCAGACCTTTGATCGACTGGATCTTTTGGTCAACAACGCCGGCGTGGCACCCTCGGTGCGCGCCGATATTCTGGAGGCTACGGAGGAAAGCTTCGATCGCGTGCTGGCGATCAACCTCAAAGGCCCTTATTTCCTGACGCAGCAGGCCGCCCGCTGGATGATCGAACAGGTCCAAACCTCGCCTCCGGAGGCGCCGCGGCCCAAGATCGTCATCATCTCCTCCATCTCCGCCTACACCGCTTCGGTCAATCGGGGTGACTACTGCCTCAGCAAGGCAGGTCTTTCCATGCTGACCCGCTTGTTTGCCGTGCGGTTGGCCGAATACGGCATCGGCGTCTATGAAATCCGGCCCGGCATCGTGGCCACCGACATGACCGCCGCGGTGAAGGAGAAGTACGACCGTTTGATTGCGGAAGGGCTGACTCCCATAAGACGCTGGGGCAGCCCGGAAGACGTCGGTCGTGCCGTGGCCGCCATCGCGCGCGATCTGTCCCCTTCAGCACCGGAGAGGTTTTCAATGTGGACGGCGGGTTTCACCTCCACCGACTCTGAAGGGTGCCCCTTGCGTCCTTCCCGGTCTTCACTGGCAACCCAGATTATGGCCCTACGAATCGATCCCAAAATAGACAGTCGTCAACTGGTTCCCGCCATTGAGCGGCTCTTCGAGCTGTCGGCCATCAAAATCCTCGCCCTGGAAAAGACCTGGGCGCCTGAACGCGGCACGCCCGTGTTTACGGTACGCGGCCGGTACACCACCCGTGGCTGGACCGAGTGGACCCAGGGTTTCCAGTACGGCTCGGCCCTGTTGCAGTTCGATGCCATGGGCGAGGAACGATTCCTGGAAATCGGCCGACGCGGTACGTTCCAGCGCATGGCACCGCATCTTTCGCACATCGGTGTGCACGACCACGGTTTCAACAACATCTCGACTTACGGCCAGTTACTGCGTCTGATGCACGAGGGCAAAATTCCTCCCCAAGCTGAGGAGCGGGCCTTCTACGAACTGGCCTTGAAAGTCAGCGGTGCCATCCAGGCTGCGCGCTGGACCCGGCTGGCCGACGGCACCGGCTTCATTCACAGCTTCAATGGACCGCACTCGCTGTTTGTGGATACCATCCGGTCCTTGCGTGTGCTGGCCGTGGCCCATCAGCTCGGCCACGTGCTGATGGGCGAACAGGACGCGCGCATCTCCCTGCTGCAGCGCCTGGTCCAACACGCTTGGAACACCCTGCGCTACAACCTCTACTACGGGGAAGGGCGCGACGCCTACGACGTGCCCGGGCGCGTCGCCCACGAGGCCATTTTCAACATCGCCAGCGGCCAGTTCCGATGTCCCAACTCCCAACAGGGCTACTCACCCTTCAGCACCTGGACCCGTGGACTGGCCTGGGCCCTGCTGGGCTGCGCCGAGCAACTGGAATTCTTTTACGCCGGGGAACACGGCACGGAGGAAGACTTTGCCGCTGTGGGCGGCCGACAAGCGTTCCTGCAACAACTCCAGCGCGGTGCCCTGGTCACCGCAGAGTTCTACCTGGCAAACTACTGCGCCGACGGCATCCCGATGTGGGATACCGGGGCCCCACAACTGCATCGGCTGCCATCCGACTACCTGAATCGTCCGTCCGATCCGTACAATCCTTGGGAACCCGTGGACAGCTCCGCCGCTGCCATCGCCGCCCAGGGGCTCCTGCGTCTGGGCAACTATCTGCTGGCCCAAGGCCAGACGGCCCGGGGCCGCCGTTACCGGCAAGCCGCCTTCACCATTGCACGCACACTGTTCCGCCCACCGTACCTCAGCACCGACCCGCGCCATCAAGGGCTCATTCTGCATTCGGTCTATCACCGTCCCAACGGGTGGGATCACGTCGCCCCCGGCCAAAAAGTCCCCAACGGCGAAAGCTCGATGTGGGGTGATTACCACGCGCGCGAACTGGCCCTGCTGATCCTGCGGGAGGCACGCGGGGAAGTGTACCCCACCTTCTTCGCCGGCGTGGAGAAGCACTAAAGATTCCCGCTGGCCGCTCGAGGTCCCCTCTCCGGTAGTTCGGAGCGCGGCAGCCCAGACTTTTCCGGACCTGCTACACCTGCGGGGTCGCGCCCTCGGCGCCCCGCGTGGCGCCCGCAAAACCGGCCGCGCAAGAGCGCTGACGATTTGGGTTAGTACTCCCGGTTCCGGATCCGGCCCGGCATCGGCACCGGATACCGCCCGTCAGGACCCGGTTGGAGCGGTGCCGGCGATTCGGCCGTCAATTTGTCCAGCCCCGGAGCCATCTCATGCTCACAGTTGAGCATTTCCTCGAGGGTCACCTCCTGCCCCGTATGGGCGGCCATCCGACCCATCGAGGTCACCACGCTGGCCATCACACCGCGTTCCAGTTCGTTGTAGGGTTGATCCTTCTGGATGGCGGTCAAAAGGTCCACCCATTCGTTGATGTAAGGGTTGTCCTGGCCGGCCGGGACCTGCGACTCCCACACCATGTCCGAGCGCCGCATCTGCTGGCTTTTGAAGATGCGGGAGGGCAAGCCGCAGTCCCCGCTGCTCGACACCACGGCCATGCCCTTGGTGCCGTGCATGTAGCTGGCATAAAGATCCTGACAGCCGGTCATGCAACGCCCGTCGAACATCATCTTGGTGCCGTCCGCATAAGTGTATTCCACAGCGTAAACGTCAAAGTTCTGGTCCACGAAGGGCCGCCCATCGGCGTCGGTCTTGTAATGCCGGCCGCCCAAGGCCTGGGCTCGCACCGGCCAGGCGTTCTTCATCCAGCAGAGATGATCAATGATGTGAATGTAAAAGTCGCTGAAACAGCCCCCGCTGGCCCACAGGAAACTGTGGAAACGCCGCACCTGATACATCAGCTCGCTGATGCCCGGCGGCTTGGGCGTGGAGGCAAAAAAGCCCACCGGCCCGTGCATGCGGTAGCCACGCTGCAGGATGATTTCTCCCAGTTCCCCGTTGTGGGTGCGTTGCGCCAGTTCCTGAAGTGCCCGGCTGTGCCGCGACATAAGCCCCACGCCGCATTTCAGGTTTTTGGCGCTGGCCTGTTTGGCCTGTTCCAACATTCGCTTGCTCGTCGGACCGTCCACCGTCACCGGTTTTTCCATGAACACGTGCAGGCCTTTCTGAATGGCGTAAGCGAAGTGCACCCAGCGGAAGGCCGGGGGTGTAGCCAAAATCACCACATCACCCGGACGCAAACAGTCCATTGCCTGTTTGTACCCATCAAAACCCAGGAACTGACGGTCTGGCGGCACGTCTACCTGCGCCGGGTGCTGTTTGGAAAGATTTTCAAAGCTGCTGCGGAGTCGGTCGGCAAACACATCCGCCATGGCCACCAGTTTGACCGGGAGCACGCCCGCCTGAATGGCGTCGCTGACGGCGCCCGTGCCCCGGCCGCCACAGCCCACCAGGGCCAGTTGCAGCGTGCTGCTGGAGGCCGCATGCACATGCGGTAGGGCCACACCGGCCAGCGCCGAGGCCGCAGCCCAGCGCCCAGTTTGAATGAGGAACTCGCGTCGGTTCGGCAGTGAGTTGGTCGATGAGGTTTCGCTCATATGCGCATCCTCGGCCTAAGGCGGTACTCCTGTCAATGCCCGGATGATGCGCCCCGAACCAGCAGGGTTCGGCCGCGCACAAACCAGGTCGGCTGCCGCTGCCCGGCCCTCATTTGACAAACGCCCCTGCCGCGCCTTACTTGCCTCATGAAACCTGAAGCTCCGCTGCTTTCTCGACGCGCATTCCTGCAAACCGCCCTGGCAGGATTGGCCCTAGGGCGATCGCTCCTGGCCGTCCAGCAACCCAGCCCCGGCGGAATCCCCACCCGCCCGCTCGGCCATACCGGGGTCCGACTTCCCATCATCGGCCTGGGCGGTTGGAACATCGGCGCCGTCCGGGACGATGCCGAAGCCATCGCTCTGATGCACGAGGCCATCGACGAAGGTCTTACCTTCTTCGACAACGCCTGGGACTACCACGACGGGCGCAGCGAGGAACTCATGGGCCGGGCCCTCAGCTCCGGCGGCCGCCGTGACAAGGTCTTCCTCATGACCAAGGTCTGCGGACGCGACTACCGCACCGCCCGACAGCACCTAGAGGACAGCCTGCGCCGGCTCCGCACCGACCGCATCGACCTGTGGCAGTTCCACGGGATCAAATGGGACGACGATCCTGACCTCATCTTCGGCGAAAATGGCGCCCTGAAATGCGCCCTCGAGGCCCGCAAAGAGGGTAAAGTCCGCTTCATCGGCTTTACCGGACATCAACACCCCCGATTCCACCTGGCCATGCTGGCCAAGGACTTCCTCTGGGACGCAGTGCAGATGCCACTCAACCTGCTGGATGCCCACTACCAGAGTTTTCAAAAGGAAGTGCTGCCCGTCTGTCACCGACGCAACATCGGTGTCCTGGGCATGAAAGCCCTCGCCTCGCAAAACGGCCGGCTCGTGCGCGAGCTGGGCGTCCCCGCACCCACCCTGCGCCGCTACGTGCTCAGTCTGCCCGTCACCAGTCTTGTCTGCGGCATCCAGTCCCGGGCCGACCTGCGCCAAGACATCGCCATGGCGCGAGACTTCAAACCATTGACCGAATCGGAGGTGGCCGAGCTTCTGGAAAAGGCCCAAGGCCCCGCAGCCACCGGCCAAATCGAACAGTACAAAGTAAGCAACTACGGCTGTGACTGGTGGCATCAGCAGGCGGGACGGGCCTGACACCGCGCTTGCGCCCGGAAAGGCCGCTGGATAGATTTTCCTCGGCTGGTTCGCCGTGCCGCGGCTGCCTGCGGTCGCTGCCGAACCAAGCCGCGGCAGAAATTGCCGGTGGCTTCTGCCGTTTGCCAGGGTAGCTCAGTTGGTAGAGCAGAGGACTCATAAGCCTTTGGTCGGGGGTTCGAGTCCCTCCCCTGGCACCAGCTTTCCTGCGGGCCCGGAGCAATTCCGGGCCCTTCCAGCCTCGGAGGGTGGGCGGGTCTCCTCGGACCCGCACAGAGGCCCGGTCAGCCAAAAGCTGGCTGCAGGCCCGATCCATGGCTCCACTTCCTGCACGGCAGATCGCAGCAGCCCGAAATCATCTACCCATCGGGCGCCGGCAAAACCGGAGCCATTCAAATCGCCTCGCCTCTCCCGTGGCCCCACCCACACAACCAGTGCACTCGCCGCGCCAGAGCCCGCCAGCCGGAAAAGCCCGGTGCGAAGTTCCACGGCTCAAGTCCCGGCTATTGCACATTACGACCGAGCAAGACGGACCCTTTGCAGATTCGCGTCACGCCGCTCCTGCCGAGCAAGGCCGGACCCGGCCGCTGCAAGCCCGCACGGGGTTGAACCACACGGGTTGGCCGAGGGCCCCAATCCCCCCTTTGCTCATCCGCCTGTCCGCCCCCGACCCTGGCTGAAACGGCTTTGCCAACCCCCCTGTCACAACCGGCTCTCCGCCCTGGTTCTTTGCGCCCCATGGCCAGAATTGGTCATAGGCAACCCGCCAGTCCCCGAGCATGATTGGTGCTGATTTACCGATCCAAGAGTGAAAACGTCAGCAGCTCAAACGCGCAAACCCAGAACCTTTCAGCGGCTTATGACCCAGACAATTCGGAACGTGCTTCTACCCAGCGTGGCCCTGGGGGCTTTGATACTCACGGCCCCGGCCCAATACTCCACCAACACGCTGATCCCGGAGGCCGACACTTTCGTCCGCTTCGGCATCGATCAGAACGTCAACTATGGCACTTTAGAGTACCTAGCAGGCTGTTGAAAAAAGGGGCTGTTTTTCCAAAGGTGCCTTTCAGGGGGCTGATTTTTCATCCGATTGTGTCTGAGCCAAGCTGTAGGTTGGCCTGCTGGCCCCGGTCC
>Ga0209017_10002285_pt1 | contig 12649 bp, 8 predicted proteins | sample YNPBryunderm2012_FD_185812 | JGI IMG/M metagenome (GOLD analysis project Ga0209017, IMG submission 185812) | Anoxygenic and chlorotrophic microbial mat microbial communities from Yellowstone National Park, USA - YNP Bryant MS undermat 2012... ... | reverse complement strand
GGAAGCAGGGCGCCGGTGATGAAGATCTTGTCGCTGATGGTGTCGAGGAAAATGCCGAGCGGCGAGACGACCTTCAGGCGACGGGCGATCTTGCCGTCGGCCATGTCGCTGAGGGCCATGACGACCAGCAGGAGCACGGCCCACAGATAGCCGGCCGGCTGCTCCAGCAGGATGAACCATACCAGCAGGGGAGTGGTGACGATGCGGAACAGGCCGAGGAGATTGGGAACACTGCGGGCGCTCATATCATAGGTCGCCTGAGCAAGAGGTTTCTGAGAGAGCCACGCCCTCCCGGAGCCTTCCGTTCGCCTGCGGGAATTATAACACAGACTTCTGGGGCGCTCTTAAGCCTGAAACTGGCCTGTGGTATAATCGGTAAGACGTTGCTTTGCCCTGCGACGAGGCTTCAGCGAGTGGCCGGAACCACCCCGGCGCCTAGCAGCCAGGAGCTTCTAACACCTCTGTTGACGCAAACGCCTTTGCTGAAACCCTGCCCGCGGCTATGATCCTGTAGCCGTATGAACAGGGTTGTTTTCTGGTATCCATTATTGAATTGGCAGCGGATTACGCGGTAGCTATGGTAGCGATTTTAGAGCAACTGAACCAACTGCTTGCGGCAGCCGTGCTGATCGTCACCTTCTCGCTGCTGGCGTATATTCTCATGCAGAACCGGCGCAACGATATTGCGCGCGCCCTGGTGGTTCTGCTGGCCGGCGTGGTGGTTGTGTATGGAGGTGACCTGCTGCTGGCGCGCGCGGACCGCGAGAGCACCATGGATTTCCTGGGCCGGGCGCAGTGGCTGGGGATCGCGGTGGTGCCCGCCGGCTATATCCATCTGGCAAATGGGTTGCTTGCTCTGGGCAACCAGCGCCCCCTGGCGCAGCGCTACCGCTGGCTGGTGTATGCGGCGTATGTGGGCAGCGCCGGCTTCTTCGCTCTGGTGGCTCTCGGCACCGATCTGGTGGTGCGCGGCGGGTTGCCGAGCGGCCCGATTGCCCAGTTCCAGCCTGGCCCCCTGTTCTGGGTGTACAGCCTGTTTTTTCTCGTCGGAGCGACCACCGCCCTGGGAGCGATCATCCAGTCGCAGCAGAATGCGCTGACCTTCACGCAGCGCCGCCGTCTGACTTACCTGGGGGCCACCTTCGCCGCGCCGGGCATCGGCGTGTTTCCCTTTCTGGTCATCGCGGCGCCCAATGTCGCGCCGATAAGCGCCATTCTCGTGCTCCAGGCGCTGGCGAGCCTCATCGTCATCGTGATGCTGACGGTGATGACCTACAGCGTGGCCTTCCAGGGCGTGCTGCTCCCCGATCGCCTGATCAAGCAGGATTTTCTGCGCTGGTGGCTGTACGGTCCGTTTATCGGCGTGACGATCATCCTCTTTATGCAGGCGGTGCCGTTCCTCGAGCGGTTGCTCGGGCTGCCAAAGGATACGCTGCTCACCTTTGGGGTGATGTTGATGACGGTGCTGATGCCGCTGTTCGTCAACCGGGTCAAACCATACCTGGACGCACTGGTGTACATGCAGGATCACGAAGAGATCGACTACCTGCGGAACCTGCCGCGCAGCACCTTTACCCGCGCCGATTTGCGCACCCTGCTCGAGAACGCTCTGGTGGCCGTCTGCGGGGCGTTGAAAGTGGAGACCGGCTTCGTCATCGCGCCGGGGGATGGGGGTTATACCATTCGCGCGGTGTGCGGGCCGCGCAACCAGGTGAAACGCTTCGTGGCCGAGTATCCGTTGAGCGAACTGGTGCCGCAACTCGAGCAGTTGCCAGCGCAATCGCGCAATGGTCTGTTCAATACCGATGCGTTCCTGGCGTGTGGCGGCTTCTGTCTGCTGCCGCTGCATAGCCCCGATGGGCAGTTTCTCGGCGCCCTGGGGGTGGCCGCGCCACCGGACCTGCTCAGGCGCGACAGCACCCTGCCCGCCGAGACGCGCCAGTTGATCAGCGTGCTGGCCCACCAGATGGAACTGGCCCTCTCGACGGTGCAGATGCAGCAGCGGATCTTCGATACGCTGCGCGGCCTCGGCCCGGAGATGCAGTCGTTGCAGCAACTGGCCAGCCGGCTCGAGCAGGCGACACCGGAGACGCTGGCCGAGATTGATGGCGACATCGTGATGCAACCGGAGTTCCCGCAACTGGTGAAGGAGGCGCTCACCCAGTTCTGGGGCGGGCCGAAGCTGGCCGAAAGCCCGCTCCTGGAGATGCGCTCGGTGCGCCGGTTGCTGCAGAGCCAGGGCGGTAGCCCGACACGGGCGCTGCAGATGGTGCTGCGCCAGGCGATCAATAACCTGCGCCCCGATGATCAGCTCGATCCGTCGGCCCAGGAGTGGCTGCTTTACAATTTGCTCGAAGGACGCTTCCTCCAACGGAAGACGGTGCGTGATGTGGCCAATCGCCTGGCGATGAGCGAGTCGGATTTCTATCGCAAACAACGGGTGGCGATCGAGGAGGTCGCGCGCCAACTGGCCCTGATGGAGGATAGCGAACGCGGTGTGGCGGAAAAGCGGTGATCGGGTGTGAACATGCACCGCTGGCCGAACATTTGACACCTTTCGGGCATTCGAGTATACTCCCCGTCGCCAGGTTAACCTGAAATTAAGAAACGCAGCGGCGTCGCTACCGTGGGGCACGAAGCCCCCCTCCGTAGCGCCGCGCGTCGTGGGTTGTTTCGGCGCGAAGAGCGGCTTACGGAAGCCGTTGTTCGCGCTTTGTGTTGCCCTGCCCTGCAGATACCCTGAGGAGGACGCTATGCGACCGTCTCCGCGCCGGCTGCTCGCGCTGCTGTTCGCCGTTGCCCTGCTGGCAGGGTGTGGTCAGGCGCCGACGACGCCGACCGCGCCGCCCGCCACCGCCCCTGCCGCCGAACAACCCACTGCGGCGCCTGCCGCCGAACAACCCACTGCGGCGCCCGCGCCTGAGGAGTACGTCTTCGGGATGGTGCTGGTTGGCCCGACCAACGACGGCGGCTGGAACCAGGCCCATTTCGAGGGCGCCAGATATGTCGAGACCAGGGTGCCGGGCACGCGCCTGATCTACATTGATAAGGTCAACCCCGCCGACCGGCCAAATGTGCAGGTGGAACAGGCGATCGAGGAGCTGATCAGTCAGGGGGCAAAGTTCATTATTACGAATTCGGCTGAATTCGCCGATGGAACCATCGTTGCCGCCGAGGCGCACCCGGAGGTCTATTTTCTGCACGCCTCGGGTGATGCCGTGCTGCGCGGCGTCGCCCCACCCAACGTGACCAACCTGATGGGCCGCATGGAGTACGGCAAGATGATGGCCGGCTGCGCCGCCGCCCTGCAGAGCGAGGCGGGCAAGATCGCCTACCTTGGCCCGCTGATCGATCCGGAGACGCGCCGGCTGGTTAACTCGACCTACCTGGGGGCAAAGTATTGCTGGGAAACCTACCGCGGGAAGCCCGCGGATAGCCTGGCGTTCAAGGTCACGTGGATCGGCTTCTGGTTCAACATTCCCGGGGTGACGCTCGACCCCACGAAGGTCGCCACCGATTTCATCAACGAGGGCTACGACGTGATTGTTTCGGGCATTGACACGACCGAGGGGATCGTCGAGGCCAACAAGGCCGCGCAGGCCGGCAAGACGGTCTGGGCAATCCCCTACGATTACCGGGAGGCCTGCGCCCAGGGCGAGGCGGTCTGCCTCGGGGTGCCGTTCTTTAACTGGGGGCCGCGCTACGCCGAGATTATCGCCGACGCGCAGGCGGGCAGGTTTACGTCGCAGTGGGAGTGGCTCGGCCCCGATTGGAGCGACATCAATAACCCCGAGACGAGCATGATCGGCTTTGTCAAGGGGCCGGCGCTTACGGCGGAGCATGCGGCGATCCTGGACGAGTTTATCGGGAAACTGGCTGATGGCAGCCTGAACCTCTTTACCGGTCCGCTCAATTACCAGGACGGGACAGTGTTCGTGCCCGCGGGACAGGTGGCGGATGACAAGACCATCTGGTACACCGAGCAACTGCTCGAGGGGATCGAGGGGCAGAGCGCGCCGTAGGGAGCGAAGGTCAAGGCGTGGAGGTTGCGGTCCACAATCTGAGCAAGTCGTTTGGATCGCTGCGGGCCAATGACCGGCTGACGCTGCGCTTCCAGGCGGGGAAGATCCACGGCGTGCTGGGCGAGAACGGGGCGGGCAAGAGCACGCTGATGAAGCTCATCGCGGGGTTCCTGCGCCCCGACGAGGGGGTGATCCGCTTCGATGGGCGCGAGGCGGCGCTGCGCGGCCCCGGCGACGCCCTGCGGGCCGGGGTGGGGATGATCCACCAGGATCCGCTGGATGTGCCGGCCTTCACCGCGCTGGAGAACCTGTTGTGGGCCACGCCGCGCGCGGCGATCGCCTCGTGGGCCGCGGGCCGGCGTCTGCTGGTGGATATGGCCGACCGGCTGGGGTTCACGGTTGAGCCTGAGGCGCCTGTGGCGCGCCTGAGCATCGGCCAGCGCCAGCAACTGGAGATTATCCGGCTGCTGGCATGCGGCGCCCGTGTGTTGATCCTCGACGAACCGACGACCGGGATCACCGCCGAGCAGACCCGCGCGCTCTTCGCGGCGTTGCGACGCCTGGCCGCCGCGGGGAACACGGTGCTCTTCGTATCGCACAAACTCGATGAAGTCGCCGCGCTGTGCGACACGGTGTGCGTGCTGCGGGCAGGCCGGCTGGTGGGGGAGCAGATGGCGATGCCCGTGCCCCAGGCGACGCTGCTGGAGTTGATGTTCGACACCGCGACGGCGGCACCGCCCGGCATGGCGCCGGGGCCGGAGAGCGAACGTGGCGCCCCGGAGCATCCCGTGGCCAGACCTGCCGCAGGCGAGGTGGTGTGGCGTCTGGAAGGCGTAACGGCGGGGGAAGGCACGGTTACGCTCCGCAACCTGAACCTGGAGGTGCCCGCGGGCCGGGTGGTGGGCCTGGCGGGCCTCGACGGCAGCGGCCAGCAGATCCTCCTGCGGGTCCTCGCCGGGCGCCTGCGGGTGGACGCAGGGCGCGTGCTGGTGGGTTCAACTGACCTGACCGGCGCGAGCAGCCGGGCCTACCGCGCGGCGGGGATCGAGTACCTGCCGGCGGACCGGCTCGCCGAGGGGATGATCGGCCCGCTCTCGTTGAGCGATCACTTTGCCCTGCAGCAGACCGGCAGGCTGGTGGACCGCCGGCGGGCGGAGCGGGAGGCACGCGAGGCAATCGCCGCCTATGATATCAAGGCGACGCCGCTCACCCCGATCAGCGCCCTGTCGGGAGGCAACCAGCAGCGGGCCTTGCTGGCCCTGGCGCCGCCGCGCTGCCGGGGGCTGGCATGCGAGCAGCCGACCCGTGGACTGGACGTGGCCTCGGCGCGGACGATCTGGCGCAGCCTGCTCGCGCGCCGCGCCGATGGCTGCGCGATCGTCTTCGCCTCGGCAGACCTGGATGAGTTGATCGCCTACAGCGACGAGGTGCTGGTCTTCTTCGCCGGGCGTGTTTCCCCGCCGCTGCCGCGGGCGGAACTCAGTGTCACCCGTCTCGGCGAGTTGATCGGCGGGGTGGGGTTTGCTGAACCTGCCGGGGCCTGATACCAGCCTGGGAGGGCTGCGCGCTCCCAGAAAACCGCCTGTGCAGAGGGGCATCTGAAACCCTCCCACCGGGTGGGGGTGTGGGGACACCCGGTTTCCCCAGACCCCTGCTCCAGCGGCAATCCGTTTCAACGAAGGTGACGGCCCCCTCCCTGACCCTCCCCCGCCGGGGGCGGGAACCCGGCTCCTCCCCCCAGCGGGGGGAGGCTCGGAGGGGGACAGAATCCTGCGAACGGTTTTCACCTTGGCAGGGGTGCGCCCCGGGAACCTCCGGGTGGGAGAAGCCGGGGCCGGCGGCGTAGGGGCGGGGAAACCCCGCCCCTACGCCGGCCCGCCTCCAGGCAGGGGTTGCGCCCTCCCACACCCTCCCGCGGGCGGGGGCGTGGGGAAACCCGGTTTCCCCATCCCCCTGCGCAAGGGCTGCGCCCTCCCACACCCTCCCGCGGGTGGGGGTGTGGGGGAACCTGGTTCCCCCATTTTCACGTTAGAAGGGCTATGCGGCATGCTACCGTCTCGCGCCGAACCGTCCCCTCCCTCACCATCCCCCGCTGAGGAAGGAAACCCGGCGCCTCCCCCCACCGGGGGGAGGCTGGGAGGGGGGCGGCAGGTTATCCCCCCGTGGCTGGGCACGCTGCGCCTGCCGCTGCTGACCCTGGCCGGGGCGCTGGCGCTCACGACCCTGGCGCTGCTCAGCACGGGCGTCTCTCCGCTGCAAGCGTACCGCATCCTGATCTTCGGCGCCTTCAGTAGCCCGAGCCGGTTCAGCGACATGATCATGCTGGCGGCGCCGTTGCTGCTGTGCGCGACGGGTCTGACGCTGACGTTCAGGAGCGGGCTGTACAACCTGGGGGTCGAGGGGCAACTGGCGCTGGGAGCGGTGGCAGCCATGCTGCCCCTGCGGCTGCTGCCGGATCTGCCGGCGCCGCTGCTGTGGACGCTCTGCTTTGCCTGCGCGGCGGGGGGCGGAGCGTTGTGGGCCTTGCTGGCGGCGGGATTGCGGCTGTACGCGGGGGTGAGCGAGATTTTCGCCGGGTTGGGGCTGAACTTCCTGGCCAGCGGTCTGGCGCTGTACCTGGTGCTGGGGCCGTGGCGGCGCAGCGGCAGCGCCTCGATGTCGGGAACGGAGTTGTTGCCCCGCGACCTCTGGCTGCCGACCATCGGCACGTTGCGGCTGGCGCCGCTGGCGCCGATCTTGGCCCTGGCGGCGCTGGCGGTGGTCTGGTGGGTCCTGCGCCAGACACGCTGGGGCCTGGAGTTGCGCGCGGTGGGGTTGAACGCGGAGGCCGCCGAGCGCCTGGGGGTCCCGGCCTATCGCCGTATCGCGCAGGCCATGGCTGCCTGCGGCCTCCTGGCGGGCATGGCAGGGGCCATCCAGATCCTGGGCGTGTTTCACCAGCTTATCCCGAACATCTCTAGCGGGGTGGGGTTGCTGGGCCTGCTGGCGACCCTGCTGGTGCGGGCCGATCCGCGCTGGGTGCTGCCGGTGAGCGTCGTGTTCGCCAGTTTCACGGTGGGAAGCGTGCAACTGCCCCTGGCCCTGGGCGTGGACAGCAGTATCGCGGGGGTGTTGCAGGGGGCGCTGGTGCTCTTCGCGCTGCTGGCGCGCGGGCTGGTGTCGAAGCCCGGTTGATGACAGGGGTCACCGTGCAGGTTTTATGAGGGGAGACAGAGACCTGCCTATGGACCAGGCAACGATCTTCGTGGCGGCGGTGCTGGCGGCAGCGGCGCCGCTGATCTTCGCCACGATGGGCGAGACGCTCACCGAACGCGCGGGGGTGGTCAACCTGTCGCTGGACGGGACCATCCTGATGGGGGCGATGATCGCCTTTGCGGTGGCGCTGAACACGCAGAGCGTGCTGCTGGGCTTTGGGGCCGCGGCGCTGACCGGCGCGCTGATCGCGCTGGCGCTGTGTTTCCTGAGCCTGAGCCTGCGGCAGTCGCAGACGGCGGTGGGCTTCGTGCTGGCCCTGCTCGGCACAGAACTCTCGTCGTTCCTGGGGGCGCCGTTTGCGCGGGTACCGGGGCCGGCGGTGCCGTTCCTACCCATCCCCGGTCTGGCCGACCTGCCGTTGATCGGGCCGATCCTGTTCCGGCACGATCTGGCCATTTACACGAGCTTTCTGCTGGTGCCACTGCTGAGCTGGTTGCTGTTCCAGACGCGGGCCGGGCTGACCCTGCGCGCCCTGGGCGAACGGCCGCAGGCCGCCTATGCCCGTGGCGTGCCGGTGGTGCCGATGCGCTACCTGGTGACCGTGGCGGGGGGCGCCCTGGTAGGCATCGCGGGGGCGGTCTACTCGCTCGACCTGAAGCAGGGGTGGAGCTACCGGCACACCTCTGGCGCTGGCTGGATCGCCCTGGCTATCGTTATCTTCGGCGGCTGGCGACCCTGGCGGGTGGCGCTGGGCTGCTATCTCTTCGCGGCGCTGGAGATCCTGGCCCTGCGTATGCAGAGCGTGCTGGCGGGTCTGCCGACGCAGGTGTTCCAGGTGGCGCCCTTCGCGCTGATGATCGCCGTGCTGGTGCTGGTCAACCTGGCCGGGAGCCAGCGGGTAAGCCGGCGCATCGGCGGGCTACCGCCGGTGCTGCGCCGGCCCGCGCAGGCGCTGGTGAGGCGCCTGGCGGCGCCGGCCCCCGCCGCGCTGGGGCAGCCGTTCGAGCGCCCGTAACAGGCGCCGGAGGGGCGAACAACTCGCCCCGGGATCACGCGGGCAAACCGGCGGCGCCTCCGGCTCCACCGCCTGGTCCCACACTCGCCCCGGGCATCACGCGGGCAAAGCACCATGCGCCCCCGGCGGCATAACGGCAGTAACTGTTCACACTTGGGGTAACCCACGCGCCTGCGAGCGAGGGCGTTTCGCCCCCGTCGCTTCTCCGCGGGCAAGATGCCCGCGCTCCCAGGAGAAATGTGAACACTTACTAACGGCACCGCAGGGGGCGAACGGCTGTTCGCCGGGGGAGAACCCTTGTTCGTCCCTACGGCTCGTTGATGGTAAAGGTGTAGCTTATGTCTACCGTTGGGCGCAGCATAGCCCAGACGGGGCAATAGCGATCGCGGGAGAGTTCGATGGCCCGCTGGCAGGCAGCCGGATCAAGACCGCTGCCGGTGAAGCGATAATCGAGGCGAATGGCGGTGTAGACGCGGGGATACTCATCGCGGCGCGTGCCGGTGGCGATGACTTCAAGCCCGCGCAGATCCTGGCGTTTCTTGCGCATAATCGAGACAACGTCCATCCCCGAACAGCCGGCCAGGGTCATCAGCACGGCGGCCATCGGCGATGGAGCGACGCCGGCGCCCTCGCCGGGGCTGTCGAGATCAATCGTTCGACCGGCGCGATCTTCGCCGATAAAATGCATCCCCTCGGCGAGGCGCAGGGTGACCGACACTTCTTCGGACATGCGGACGGCTCCTTTCAACTTCAGGCATGGTTCCGAGGTGGAAATCCCCCCCGCGAGAGGGTGAAGGGATGGGAAAACCCGGTTTCCCCATCCCCCTGCGTGCCGGGCTGCGCCCGCCCCCTCCCGCCCGCAGGCGGGGGGTGGGGAACCCGGGTTCCCCACGCCCCCACGGGATGAAAAAGGTTGTTCCTGGGAGGGCGTAGCCCTCCCAAACCCTCCCACCAGGTGAAGGTTTGGGGAAACCCGCTTTCCCCATCCCCCTGCGTGCCGGGCTGCGCCCGCCCCCTCCCGCCCGCAGGCGGGGGTGTGGGGAACCCGGTTTCCCCACGCCCCCACGGGATGAAAAAGGTTGTTCCTGGGAGGGCGTAGCCCTCCCAAACCCTCCCACCAGGTGAAGGTTCGGGGAAACCCGCTCTCCCCATCCCCCTGCGTGCCGGGGTCGCGCCTTCAACGGCGGACAGGCGGCCCACTCCTACATTTGATGCTGTTCGACCAGCGAACGATACAACTCCAGGGTGCGGTGGGCGATGGCCTCCCAACTGAAATGCTCCTCGACGCGGCGGCGCCCGGCCTGGCCGAAGCGTTTCTGCAGGGCGGGATCGCCGGCTACCCGGTTGATGGCCGCAGCGAGATCGGCGGAGAAGCGGGCCGGGTCGAGCGGGTCGAAGGTTCCCGGTTTCAAGGTGAGGGGCACCAGCAGCCCGGTCTCCTCGGGAACGACGACCTCTTTGATGCCCCCGACCGCCGAGGCGACCACGGCGGTTTCGCAGGCCATGGCCTCGAGATTGATTATCCCGAATGGCTCATAGACCGAAGGGCAACAGAAGACCGTAGCGTGGGAGTACATCTGGATCACATCGGGGCGGGCGAGCATCTCGCGGATCCAGATGACGCCGGGATGCCCGGCGCTGACGGCGGCAACGCGCTCCTCCATCTCGCGGCCGATGTCGGGGGTATCGGGCGCCCCGGCGCAGAGCACAACCTGGAGGCGCGGGTCAAGCTGGGGGATGGCGTTGACCAGATGGATAATACCCTTCTGGCGGGTGATCCGCCCGACGAACAGCACATAGGGCCGCGACGGATCGACGCCGTAGCGGAGGAGCGCGTCGGTGGCGGCGACGGGACGATACTCGGCCAGGTCAATGCCATTGTAGATGACATGGACCTTCTCAGGAGCGATGGAGAAGAGACGCAGCACATCATCGCGGGTCTCGCGGGAGACGGCGATCACCGCATCGGCCTGTTCGATGGCGGTGCGCTCCATCCACGAACTGAGGTGGTAGGCATTGCCGAGTTGCTCGACCTTCCAGGGGCGCAGGGGTTCGAGGGAGTGGATGGTGAGGACATAGGGCACGCCCCAGAGCTTACTGGCCAGGAGGCCGCCCATGTCGGTGTACCAGGTGTGACAGTGGACCACACTGGCGTCGAGGTTATCCTTGGCCATCAGCAGGGAACGGTTGAAGGCGTCAACCGCGCCCACGAAGCGGGGATCGGTATTGCGGGCGGTCTCTTCCCAGCGGGGATAGCCGCGCACGGTGAGGTTCGGCGCGTCCACACGCTGGTCGCCGAAGCAGCGCACCTCCACCGGCAGCATCTTGCTCAAGGCCCGGCTGAGGTACTCCACGTGCACGCCGGCGCCGCCGTAGACATTCGGCGGGTATTCGTTGGTGAACAGGGCGACTTTGCGCAGGTCTGGCATACGGGTTCCTGTTGGTGGTGGCCGGGGGTCGGGTCGGGCACGGACAGAGCGGAGGTAGTATAGCATTTTCCGGGGCGGTAGGGGACAAACGTGAACATGGGAAAACCAGGTTCCCCCATACCCCCGCCCGCGGGAGGGTTGGGGAGGGCGCAGCCCTCCCAGGAACAACCTATGGTCATCCCGTCGGGGGGCGGCGCAGCCGCATGGATGGCTGCGGTGACCATCGCGCGCCGCGTGCAGCCCCCCTCCCAGCCTCCCCCCGCTGGGGGGAGGCGCCGGGTTCCCGTCCCCAGCGGGGTTCAGGGGCGGACAGAACACATGAGCGTCGAGGGGCTTTATGGCGTTGAGATGCGCTGGTTGGCCCTCACCCCCGTCCCCTCTCCCGCGCGCGGGAGAGGGGTGACCAGAGCCGCGCGCTGGGGCGTCCCGATGCGGCAGAAGCCGCGTTAGCCCAGATGTTCTGTCCGCCCTTAAACCCCAGCGGGGGGAGGGTCAGGGCGGGGGCCGTCACCGTGTCCGCGGCGCCGTGGCGCGGGCGGGCCGCCCGCGCTCCCAGGCGATGCGCATCGGGCGGGGTGCGCCATGCGCATGACCGTCTCACGTGAACATACGCCGTCGGCGAGGGGGCTGGGGGAACCAGGTTCCCCCATACCCCCGCCCGCAGGAGGGTTGGGGAGGGCTACGCCCTCACGCAAAGGGACGGGGAAACCGGGTTTCCCCAGACCCCCACCCGGTGGGAGGGTGTGGGAGGGCTGCGCCCTCCCAGGAAGAACCTGTGTTCATCCCGTCGGCGCGCGGCGCAGCCGCATGGACGGCTGATGGTTTTTGGGCAATTCATCCGCTATGCCGGGCTGGCCGTGGGGCTGATGGAGATTGAGAATGTAATCCGCTATCCCGCGCTAGCCGTCGGGCTAATGGTCTTTGAGCAATACATCCGCTATGCCAGTCTAGCCGTCGGGCTAAAGCCCTCGGCTAGGCAAGGCGAAGCCCGCCTGCGCGGGCTAGAGCGGATTATTTTTTCAAAGACCATCAGCCCTCGGCTGCGGGATGCGAAGCCCGCCTGCGCGGGCTAGAGCGGATTATTTTTTCAAAGACCATCAGCCCTCGGCTGCGGGCTATACCGGGTTATGTATTCAAAGACCATCAGCCCTCGGCCAGGCAAGGCAAAGCCCGCCCGGGCGGGCTTTACCGGAATGCAATTCTGAAAACTCATGAGCATTTCCCGTTGCATTGAGCGGCAATCTACAATCTACAATCTAAAATCTAAAATGGGAGATTCCTTTGCCCCACACGTGAACAGGCACTTACGCCATGGCAATTGCCCTACAACACGCTCTCGATTATCATGGGCGCAGCGCCCGCGCGCGGCTCATCACGACACCCTGGCCGAGCAACGTTGATGCATATGAGACGCAATACCTTGCGCATACGGCGCGGTACGCGCTCCACCGCCCTCCCAACCTCCCCCCGCTGGGGGGAGGAGTCCAGCTCCCTCCCCCGGCGGGGGAGGGCTGGGGAGGGGGCGAAGCGCTTATTTGAAACCGACGATTCGCGCATGTTGATCGTGCATGGCTTCCTGATGCGATCCAGCAGTCGGCGCAACGGCGCTACCGGGCGAAATCAGGCCCCTTTTGCCGCATCAGGACGCGCTCCAGAAACATGCGCGAATCGTCGGTTGAAAGGTATTGGTATTAGACGACATCCTGCCGGCATACTGCTCGCCCTTGCGCTGCCTGTCGCGCTGGTGTTCGGCGCGCTCAACCCGGTGGCGGCGCAGCCGCCCGCGCCGACGGCCACTGCCCTTCCTGCAACCCCCGCGCCCACCGCGGCGCCGCCCGCGCCCACCGCGGCGCCGCCCGCGCCCACCGCGGCGCCGCCCGCGCCCACCGCGGCGCCGCCCGTGCCGACCGTGGCGCTGCCGACCCCTGAGCCGACGCTCACCGTGCCAGAGGCTATTGACCGGATTCTCAGCGGCGAGAAGCCGGTTG
>Ga0209017_10002281_pt1 | contig 12668 bp, 12 predicted proteins | sample YNPBryunderm2012_FD_185812 | JGI IMG/M metagenome (GOLD analysis project Ga0209017, IMG submission 185812) | Anoxygenic and chlorotrophic microbial mat microbial communities from Yellowstone National Park, USA - YNP Bryant MS undermat 2012... ... | reverse complement strand
CCCCGGTGTTGACGCTGCTTTCGCCCCTCAACTTCGCGAACACCCATGCGAATATGCCTGTACACGAGCACCGCGCTGCCGAAGCTCGGCGGTCAAGAGCTGGTCGTCGACGCACTGGCCCGTTGCTTTACTGCCGATGGCCACCATGTGGTAGTGCTTGCACCTCGACCGCGCCGTGGCCAGTCTGCCGATATGAAAAGCCTTCCTTACGCAACGGTGTGGCATCCTCGGTTTCGTTCGACCCGCTGGGGTGTGGGCTGGTATCGTTGGTGGCTGAGCAGACTGCATGCCGCCGAGCAATTCGATGTAATCCATTGCCATGACATCTACCCGACCGGCTACGTGGCAAGCTGTGCCCGCTCGTTGCGAACCGTTCCGCTGGTGATAACCAGCCACGGCGGGGACGTCGCCCCCGACGGCCTGCTGGCCCGCAAGCCCCAGTTGCTGGCCAGATATGTCGCCTCGTTGCGTCGGGCCGACGCGGTGATAGCCATCAGCTCTTACACCGAACAGCGGGTGCGCGAAATACACTGGCCGGTGCGCTGTTTGCAGCGCATCCCCAACGGAGTGGACCTTTCGCTGCTGGGTCGGCCCGCCGCCCGGCCGGGTCAGATTCCGCCTCACATCCAGCCGGGCAAGTACCTGCTGTTTCTGGGACGTTTAGAGCGCCGCAAAGGCGTAGATGACCTGATCGTTTCCCTGCCGCGCGGCGAACAAGGCGGAGGACTGCCGCTGGTCATCGCCGGCGACGGACCCGAGCGCAAAGACTTGCAACGCCTGGCGGCACAAACTGGCCTGTCCGACCGCTGCTGGTTTGCTGGGGCTGTCACGGGCGATGTGAAAACCTGGCTGTTGCAAAACAGTTACTGCCTGGTGGTCCCTTCGCGGCTCTCCGAGGCTTTTGCCCTGGTGGTGCTGGAAAGCTACGCCGCAGGGCGCCCGGTGATCGCCACAGCCCTGCCGGGATTGCAAGACCTGATCCGCCCGGGACAGACCGGCTGGCTGGTTCCCCCGGAAAACCGTGCTGCTATGGCCGCTGCTATTGCCGAGGCGATCGCGCAACCTGAGCGCGTTGCCCAGATGGGCCGTCAGGCGCGGTCGCTGGCCGAAGACTACGGCTGGCCCCGAATCGCCCGGCGCCACCTGGCCCTGTATGAACAGTTGTCGCCGTCGCGTAGGATGCAGCCTGCCCGGGCCGCTGCCGTCTGCTACGCTGTGGCGCCCGTGATTCCTACGACCGGCCTGGCCGATGCGGCCTGCGACCGCGTCGCGCCGGCGCCGGTTTTCCCTGCTGGTCCGATTGCTGCGGCCGATCTGGCGGCCCAGCGCGCCGCTCCACCAGCGGGTTAGTCGGCCAGTCCGCCGGGGCGACCGAAGAGCTTTTCCCGCGTGGCCCACAGTCCGGCCGATGGCGTAGGAATAAAGAAAAACTGTTCGCCGTCGGCAGTGCGATTGAAGCCTTCTTTAAGCCTTTCGGGCTGGTAGCGGCGAAGCGTTTGCTCGAAGTCGGCATAGCGGAAACCGACTGCTTCGATTTCTTCCCGCGACAGGTTCGGTTGCGCGTAACTGATTACGAACCTGCCCTCCGACGAACCGTGGATCAAATGCGCGGCCGCGTGCGCAAAATCTTGCAGCATCGGGTCGCGACGATAAGCATCCATCACCCGCGGCGTGCCGCAGTAGCCGTAGCGGCGGATAAGCTGGTCCACCTCGGGCTGTTCGCCGAAGCGCTTCAGCCCCGGGGCGATTACGATCAGCTCGCCCCCGTCGGCGATCGCCATCCGAGTGCGATAAATCGCCTTGTTTGCCACCCAGGTGCTGAAGAACTCGTCCCCCTGCATCACGCACACCACTTTTCGGAGCGGCTCGTCCAGCACGGTGATGTTCTGCTGGCGCGATAGCCGTGCTGCCTGCAAGTACGTTTCCAGATCGTCGCCGGCGAAAAAGCCGGTGTGGACAAGTTCGCCCTGCTGGTTTCGGGCCATGACCAGTTGGATGTAGCAGTCGGGCAGATTGCCCAGAAAATCCTCCTCGGCTTTGTTGAAACAGGCCCGAACCGGCGTTATCAGATTTCCCAAGTTGTTTTCGATGCCGCAGCAGGCGGCCGCCATGTGCGATGCGCAGATGGTCTCCTTTCCCGCCAGCCCGATGAAGTAATTCTTGTTGTGATTGGCAAACCCCAGCACCTCGTGCGGCACCACGTGGCCGATGTTGATGATCCAATCCCACTTCTGCTCGACGAGCATAGGGTTGAGCACTACGGGGATGGCCCAGTCGGCAACCCCATCGGTCGCCTGCTTGACGAATTGTGCCGGGACTTCGCCCAGCTTGACGCATCCGCCGCGCCAATCGTGGGCGTGGATGCGCGACTCGGGAACGCTGCCGAACATGCGGCGGTTTTCCTCGCTGCTGTGCGGCACGTGCTGGCCCAGGGTGGGAATCAGATGCACCTCGGCCTCCGCGGACAGCATCTGGTAGAGCCACTCGGTCATCCGCCCGGCGCCGCTATGGGCGCGGGTGATATCCGGCGGCAACAACAATACCCGCTCGGGATGGGCGCACAGCCGCTTGCGGGCTTCGGCAACTGTCTGCTCTGTCAGTTCCCGTAAACGTGGCCAGCCGATTTGCTCAGAGACTTCCGATATCCAAGGCATTGCCGGTTTCCTTTTGACGCGAGAGAATGCTTCCGAAAGTGGCGCACGGCCGCAACCAAATCATGTTAATGCAGCGACGCGCCGCCGTCGCGTCCGTTGGCACTGGGTGAACGGCCACCACGGAGCGTGGCCCTCCAGGTCGCCTTGCATGACGCGCGCACAATGCACACATGATAAGCCACAACAGTCAAACCGCAATTGTGCTGTCTGAAGAGCTTCAAGTTCCCTTCCACACGCCTTCGAAGACCTCGACCGCCGGGCCGGTCATATAGACGTGGTTGTCGGCTGCCCAATGGATTTCCAAGTCGCCGCCCAGCAAATGCACGGTGACGCGTCGACCGGTGCGGCCGGTGATTGCCCCGGCCACGCATACGGCGCAGGCGCCGGTGCCGCAGGCCAGAGTTTCGCCCGCCCCGCGCTCCCACACGCGCATACGTACCTCTTCGTAGGAAAGGACTTGCACGAACTCGGCGTTGGTGCGACGCGGAAAGTGGGCGTTGGTTTCCACCTGTCGGCCGATTTGATGGACCCAAGTGTCGTCCAGTTGCTCGACGAAGCACACGCAGTGCGGATTGCCCATCGAAACGCAAGTCACTTCGATAGTCCGGTCGGCCAGTCGCAAGGGCACGTTGGCTGCTGCGCCGCCGAAGGCGGGGTTTGCTGGCAAGGTCGTCGGCACCAGTGCCGGCTCGAGGATCGGCTCGCCCATGTCCACACGCACCCGATGCACCACGCCGTCGGCCACTTCCAGTTCCAGTGCAAGCACGCCTCGGCCGGTTTCGATTTGCAGCGTCTCTCGCCGGGCGATGCCGCGCTCGTACAGATACTTTGCCACGCAGCGGATGGCGTTGCCGCACATTTCGGCCTCCGAGCCGTCGGCGTTGAACATCCGCATCCGCGCATCGGCCACTTGGCTGGTACAAATCAGCACCAGACCGTCGCTGCCCACGCCAAAATGCCGATCGGAGATTTTTCGGGCCAGTTCGGCCGGCTCATTGGGCAACGGCTCTTCGAAGCAATTGACGTAAACATAATCGTTGCCCGCCCCGTGCATCTTGGTAAATCGCATAATTGGCAGACCTCGATCGTTCATCCCCGTGGAAATCTTCCAGCAACTTCAACACCCGGTGTGCACACGATCCGGCATATCGTGTAGGCGTGCCGCTATCAGCACAACGTCGCGGCTGGAAAGCTAGAATACCCGTACCGCTACTTCCTGTCCCCGGCGCTCGGCCGAAACGTAAGCGCTGTAAATCGTGGAAATGGCGTCGGCCGCCAGTGCACTGTCGCTTTCCAACGGTTCGCCGTAGGCGATGGTGCGATAAAAGGCCTCGGCCTCCTGGGGATAGCCGGTCATCCAGTCTTCGTCCGGTGCGGTGCACGCCCAGCCTTGCTTGGTGCCGATCTTTTCCACCACGTAAATATCGCGGAAGTACTCTTCTTTAGGGTTGTAGGTTTGCATCATGTTGTTGGGGTTTATATTGCAGATGGTGCGGTGGTTATTGGCGCACACCTCCAGCCAGTTGTGGATGCCGCCCAGTACGATGTCTGATGCAAACACGTCGGCGATCGTACCGTCCTCGAACACCACGTGCATGTGCGAGAAATCGTCGATGTCGTAATAGTCGCAGCGGATGTGTCCCTGGTCACGGAAGTTCGGCAGCCGGGTGATGGCGTGGGTTCTTGCCGAGACGGCGGCTGGTCGGATGGGCCGGCCGTCGCGAGCACGGCCTTCCACACGTTTCAAATACAAAGCAGCCGTCAGCGGATGGCACCCTTTGCCGATCATCACCCCGCCCCCGCAGAACTTCCAATAAGCGTATTCCCGCGAGTGCGAGCCGCTGTGTGCCTCCTCGCCGTGGATCCACAGTATTTGGGCGCCGGTCTTTTCGATGATTTCGCGCTCCTTCTGGATCGAGGGGGCGTACACCCAGTTCTCGGCATAAAGCAGCCGACCACGGCTGGCTGCCTCGGCAGCCAAAATGCGATCCACGCTGGCCAGCGCGGCATCCAGCGCCATTTGCTTGGGGAAGCGGTCGCCGTGGAAACTGTCGCTGCCGTCGCCGAAGTAGCCGGTCAGCGGCTTCTCGCAGATTACGAACTTGTCGCGCTTCAGCCCGGCGATGGCCAGCGGCTCGTGGGTTACCGGTGGCGTGCAGATGTGGATCACTTCTACTTCGTCGAGCAATTCTTCCAGCCGCTCGAAGAAGCGGATGCCCCGCTTCTGCCCGTATGCCTTGCCTTGCGCCTCGTCGATGGTGTGTACGCCTACCACTTCTACTGCCACGCCGTGGACCTTAGTGGCGGCCTCGAAATGGAACGTGGCCGAAAAACCCGCTCCAACTATCCCGCTGCGGATGGTCTTCTTGCTTCTCATCTTCACCCCATCGCTGTGTTGTGCGAACAGCCGATCTGCACAGTAATCACAAACAGAAATTACAAGCTGCCGTTAGAAACTGTTGGCGGCTTTGTGCCGCACGGTGGTTGTCGGATTGCGCTATTGTTTCTCCGTTTAACCCCCAACGTGGCCCGCGGCCGCAACCAGATGGAGGGACGCGCTCCGTCGCGTCCGCTGGACCTGGGAGCACGGCCACGACGGAGCGTGGCCCTTCAGATGACCCTATTGATCTTCGCGAAAGGTAGTGACCGCCCGACATCAGGTTTTTCCTAGTGTGGCGTGTCGCCACGTTTTGCGAATGTCAATAAAACATGCGCACACAATGCACACATGATATAGCATAAGGCCCTAAAGTTTCTTGAAGTCTTTCTCCGTGTCTGTTTGTCTTGGCGGCGTCCCAACAGACTGGTGTGCGGTTCCAGTGCAAATCGCGGCGCAGCACTGCTGGGCAAGCCAGCAGCGGCACTCGGCGCTTGCTGCGGCACCAGCGTTGCCAATTCCGGACCACACGTCCAAGCCATCTCGACTATTCCAACAGCCGCTTACGGCGTGAAGACGGCATCCGGGGCCAGTGCCTCGGCGAAACGCGCCAACAGTTCCGCCGCCCGGTCCATGTCCTCCAGGCAAACCATTTCCACTGGACTGTGCATGTAGCGGTTAGGCACGCTTACCAGACCGGTAGCCACTCCGGCGCGGCTGATCTGGATAACGTTGGCGTCGGTGCCGGGCGGTTTGCCCGAGGCCCCGAGTTGGAACGGAATCTGGTGCTCTTCAGCGGTGTTGATTAGCAGCTCGACCACTTTCGGGTTCATGTTCGGGCCGCGGTAAATCACCGGGCCGCGTCCCAGCCGGATATCGCCTTCTTCCTTCTTTTCCACGCCGGGGCTGTCGGTGGCGAAAGTTACATCCACGGCCACGCCCACCTGCGGATCGATTCCGAACGCGCTGGTGCGCGCCCCGCGCAACCCAACTTCTTCCTGCACGGTGGAAACCGCGTACACGCCCCAGCGGAGCTTGCTGCGGTCGATGCGCCGCAGGGCTTCCATGACCACCCACAAGCCGGTCTTGTCGTCCATCGCCGGACCGACCGCGCGCTGGTTGCGCAGCTCGTGGCAGCCCAACTCCAGAGTGACCGGGTCGCCGATGCGCACCAGCTTGGCGGCTTCCTCTTTATTGGCTGCCCCGATGTCCAGCCACAGCTCCTTGAGCTTGGGAACCTGCTTGCGTTCCTCTTCGGTGAGCAGGTGTATCGGTTTGCGGCCGATCACACCCAATACCGGACCGCTCTGCGTCCACACGTACATCCGCTGGCCGATGAGCATCGTCGGGTCCCATCCGCCGATCGGCTGGATGTAGACGAACCCATCGTCGTCGATGTGCTGCACTATCAGTCCGATCTGGTCGCAGTGCCCGGCCAGCATCAGCCGCAATGGGCTGTCGGAATTGACTGCCGCAATGACGTTGCCGTGAACGTCCGTACGCAGCACGTCGGCAAACGACGCCACGTAACTACGCACAACGGCTTGCAGCGGCGACTCGTAACCCGAGGGGCTGGGCGTTTCCAACAACTGCTTGAAAAACTCCCGTGCGGCGGTATCCACGACGATTCCTCTTGCGACTGACAAAGCTCGGCAGGCGATGGTGAACAGAATATTATGCATTTTTCTCCAGTCGGCAAACAGTCTGCCCCCGGCGAACCTGCTCGACTTGTGCGCCGTTGGCCCCGATCGCCCCGATGGCTGCGGCAATGCTATACTTTCACATACTCGTGTGGAGTACTTTGTTAATCCGCTACTTGTGTGGACCATTTTGTCGATCCGCTACTTGCGCGGGGCACTCTACTGATCCCCCGGCGAAAGGGCATCTATGGCAAAAATATTGGTAACCGGCGGGGCCGGCTTTATCGGCTCGCATATCGCCGAGGCGCTAGTCAACCGCGGCCATCAAGTGCGCGTGCTGGACAACCTGAGCACCGGACACCTGTCGAACATGGCCGATTTCCGCGATCGGATCGAGTTCATCCACGGCGATTTGCTCGATGTGCCCACGGTCCTCCGGGCCGTCGAAGGCGTGCAGTACGTCTTCCACCAGGCGGCTTTGGCTTCCGTGCCGCGCAGCGTCGAGCGGCCCCTGGATACCCACGCCGCCTGTGTGACAGGAACTTTGAACTTGCTCGATGCCGCACGGCGGGCGGGCGTGCAGCGGCTGGTGTACGCCGCCTCGAGCAGCGCCTACGGCGACCAGCCTTTTTCCAGCAAACGCGAGGGCGACCTGCCTGCTCCCATCTCGCCCTACGGCGCAGCCAAACTGGCCGGCGAATATTACTGCCAGGCGTTTACCGCCACTTATGGCTTTCAGACCGTCTGCCTGCGGTACTTCAATGTCTTCGGCCCCAGACAGGACCCCAACAGCCCGTACTCGGCGGTAATCCCGCTGTTCATCACCGCCATGCTCTCGGGCCGGCAGCCGGTGATTTACGGCGACGGACGGCAATCGCGCGACTTTACCTACGTGGCCAACGTGGTGGAGGCCAACCTTCTGGCGGCCGAAGCCCCTGGCGTGGCCGGCCGCGTGTTCAACATCGCCAACGGACGCAGTACCGACCTGCTGACGTTGCTGGATGTGCTCAACCGATTGCTGGGCATGAACGTGCAACCCCAGCACGCACCCCCCCGGCCCGGCGACGTCCGCGAAAGCATGGCCGACATCACCCTTGCCCGCAAGATGCTCGGCTACGAGCCGAAGGTGGGCTTTGAAGAGGGGCTGCGGCTGTCGATCGCCTATTACCGCAAGCTAGTCGAGCAGAAGGCGGCTTGAGCGTCCAAAAAGAAAAACAACGGTTCGGTGTGATGCCCATCACTGGGCAGCCGTCAGCGCCGCAATCAAAAGAATTATCAGAAAGCTGCGGGAGCAATAGACAAGAAAAAAACCAACAACCCGACCCCGATATCCAAATCAGGGTGGCTGAGGGGACTCGAACCCCCAACACCCAGATCCACAGTCTGGTGCTCTAACCATTTGAGCTACAGCCACCATAAAGTGTGCGTTAGTACCGGTCAGTCGCGTTACGCAGTGCAGGGGAAAGCGCAAAAATGTCTGCCTCTGGACTATCGGCCCAGGACTATGCCGGACAGGAATCAACTTACCGAGCGGATAGCCGGGCGTCAAGGTTGTAGAATGGTACTGTGGGCGGGCAAGCTACCGCAGCCGACCTTCAACCCTGCCGAAAGCCCCTGTGTCGTAACCGGCCCGTCCGACACGCCGCGCACCAAATGTCCGAACAAACGCATACACCCCCCAGGCTCGCGCAGGTGCAAACATGAAGCCAGCTTTACACACTATTTGGCTTGCCGCCAGTATTGCTGTACTCGGTGCATCTGTTGGATTGCCTGCGGCCGTGGTGGCGCCCCAGGCGGCGCCGCCGGTCCAGGCGGTTGCGTACTCGCCCGATCTGCCTGCCGGTTCGCGCTGCACTGTGCCGATCGACATGCTCAGGCCAACGCAGTTTGCGGTAGGCTATTGGGAAGTGGATCGGCGGGCGGAGAACATCGCCCAAAAAACGCCCAAGAAACTGGCCAAGTATTTGCAGGAACATGTCGGGCGGATCGTGATCGGGCCGGGAGGCGTGCCCTATTTGATCGACGGCCATCATCTGGCACTTGCGCTGCGAAAAGCGAAAGTCGCCGACGCTATGGAAGTCCGCATCGACGCCAACTGGCGCCATCTAACGCCCCAGCAGTTCTGGGCCAAAATGCAACAGAACAACTGGGTCTATCTCTACGACGAGAACGGCGACGGCCCGCTGGATGTCGAAAAACTTCCCCGCCGATTGACCGACCTGCGCGACGATCCTTACCGTGCACTGGCCTGGGCAGTGCGCGATCAGGGCGGATATCGCAAGACAGACATCCCGTTTGCCGAGTTCCACTGGGCAAACTTCTTCCGCAGCAGAATCAAAATCGGCAAACAACCAGGCGACTTCCAGCACGCCGTTCAACAGGCAGTGCGGCTGGCACGCACCCCGGCGGCAAGCAATCTGCCGGGCTACTTGGGCCACGGCGAAGCCGAGCATCCGGCAGACGACTCAGGCGCGGCCGAATTGCACCGCCGCTTCTTCTGGCCGCCAAGAGAAGACATACCTGCCGCGACGTGGTCGTTGTGTAGCTGATGTCGCCGCTGAAATGGCCCAGGCGCCGACGGCCCGCGCCTGCGCTACAAGAACCTTTGTGCATTCGCCAAACTTCTCTTAACTGGTCAAACATCGCGCTGGGCAAACTTCTTTTCGTCCAGCAGAGTTCATCTGGTCTGGACATAGTTGCTCAAAATGGCACAGTTGCCGACAAGTTTCTGTACGTAGTTTGCAAGGCCTACGGGCGGCGCGGCCTTGGCTGTCATTTTGGCACTCGGCGGTAGAATACGACGCACTTGCGGCGCGAAACTTGTCGTCGTAACTTCTGTTTGCCAGAGCGTTTGCGATTAGCGCCGCGGAAATCGGCACGCGATTTGCAGACCAAGCAGATCAGGAAAACCGGCCAATTGAGCTTCACATCATCGGCGTCGCACAGCACTGTGGCCGACGGCCCATTGAAGTCTGCTCTGCGTTAAACGGTCCAAGTCGGCCGCCGGTTACCTTTGGCAGCCAGGCAACACAAGGGATTGTTGCGCTCGGGTTGTGCGCACAAACAATACGCCGAGGTGCCCAGAAGCGGCTGCACGGTGGATCGGCCTGTCAGCGGCGCCGATGGGTGTGCGGCTCGATGTTGGCCGGTAAAACCGGCAAAGATCGGGCGTCTGCTGCGCGAGGCGCGCGGCAAACGCCAGGGGTGAACCAGCAGAAAGGAGACCAGAAATGACTTGGGGTTATCGCAACTGGTGGTTGCCGTTCCAATCACTGCGCGAGGAGATGGATCGGCTGTTGGCTGCCACATGGCCAACCTTCGCCGACCGGCTGATGCCCGTCTTCGTACGCGGCCAGCCTCTGATGAACGTCTGGGAAAAGGACGATGCGGTAATGGTGGAGATGGAGCTGCCGGGCGTGAAGAGCGAGCAGCTCGATATCTCCGTGGTGGGCAACGAGCTGTCGGTCAAGGTGGACCAGCCCGATACGGCCAAGGAAGGTGTGACTTATCACAGGCGCGAGCGTCCGGTGGGGAAGTTTACCCGGGTAGTGCGGTTGCCTACCGAGGTGGATGCCGGGCGGGTGGAAGCCGAACTGCGTAACGGCGTGCTGACGATCACGCTGCCCAAATCGGAAAAAGCCAAGCCGCGGCGGATCACCGTTGCAGCGGCCAGTTGAGCTTCGACCGGCGAGACTCCAAGGCACGATGTGGCCCAGCAACTGCAAAACATTAGGAGGAAACGACCATGACACAACATACCAACATAGCCAAGACTACTGCCGAAACGCTGCCGGCCGAGCGAACCCGCAGCGGCCGGTGCTATCGGCCCAACGTTGACATCATGGAACTGGCAGATGAACTGCTGGTGGTGGCCGATGTGCCAGGTGCCAGCGGCGAGGACATCGACGTGAAGTTCGAGGACGGCCAGTTGACCATCCACGCCCATGTCCCCCAGCGGCAGCCGGAGGACACCCAGTACCTGTTGTATGAGTACGGGGTGGGCGACTACTATCGCACCTTTGAGGTCAGCGAGGCCATCGATTCCGACAAGATTACTGCCGAGTACGCCGACGGCGTACTGACGCTGCACCTGCCCAAGGCCGAAGCCAGCAAACCGCGGAAAATCGCGGTCAAGACGTAACTGTTCTGCGTGAACGGTTTCAGGCTGTTCTGAGTGAACGGTTCCATATAGAAAGGAGGGCAATATGAGTCTGATTCCCTGGAGGAGCAAGCAACAACAGAGCGAGGAATCGCCTTTGGTGGCGTGTTGCAGGGAAATGGACAGGTTGTTCGAGAATTTCTTCCGCGAGCCGCTGTCGGCATGGCAGTGGCCCTTCAGCGACGCCGGCGCTTGGATGCCGGCCGTCGATGTGGCGGAAAACGACCGCGAAGTGACTGTCCGCGCTGAGTTGCCCGGCATCGAACCGAAGGACCTCAACGTATCTGTGTCGGGCAATCAACTGATCATCAGCGGCGAGAAGAAGCAGAGCGAGGAACGTACCGGCAAGGATTACTACCACCGGGAGATCCGCTTCGGTTCGTTCCGCCGCACCGTACCGCTGCCGGAAGGCGTGGACAGCGAGAACGTCGAGGCCGAATACGCCAACGGCGTGCTGACTTTGCGGTTGAAGAAGTCGCCTGCGGCGGCTCCGCGCCGGATCGAGATCAAGACAAAAAGCTGAAGTGCCGCCGTCGGCCGGAGGATTGCTCGGCCGGTGGTCCTCAGCGGCTGTTGGCCGCTCCGGCAAGTTGGATTGCACCCTGTGGGCAGACTGGGCGCAACCACGAAAGAGGCGCCTTGCCGGAGCGCCGGTACCACACGGCCGAAGCGCCGGCCAGTCGCATCGCTTCTCCGAGCTATAAGCCCCGGCGATGTCGTCCATCGGCAGCCGGGGCATTTTCTATTTTCCGCCAAGGCAAATGGGTGTACACTTAAGCGAGCTTATCCGGAGAGCATCCTTTTCCAGCAAACCCGATTTCGAGGGAGAATGCCGATGGGCTCGGAGCAGCCGGATCAAAAGTGCTCGTGCTGCTGTATAGCCTCGATGGCAGGCGGCAGATGGCTGGTGTGGCTGGTGTTTGCGGCCCTGGTCATTGCGGGCGTATGTGTGGTTGCTTACCAGGCAGTGGTGGGAAAACGCAAGGCCAGCGCCCCATACCGGATGGCGCTTGAGGCCGTCCGCAGCGACGCCGCGGTAGTGGAGGCCCTGGGCGAGCCTATCCGGGATGTAACGTGGTTTCCCCAAGGCACCATCGACCAGCGCGAGCTTGGCGAGGCGCGATGGGATTTCGACGTGGCCGGGCCGAAAAACACCGCCCACGTCCGCGTGACGGCAAGATACATCGGCGGCAAATGGAGTTTGCAGCAGTTGGAGGTTACGCCCGCCGGCGGCCAGCCAATCCCGATTGACGTGCGCTTTGCCGACGAACAATCCGATGATGCACCGCTTTGGACTCCACCGGCCAAGGGAAGCGTTTCGCCAACCACTCCACTCGGCCCGCCAGGAAAGTCGGACCCCAAATCGCCCGCCGGTAAAAGCGCCCCAGCGGCGCCGGAGAGCGGCCCACCGGAGATCAAACTGCCGGTGCCCGACAACGCTCAGCAAGAGCCGCCCAAGATCGAGTTGTCGCCGCCTGCACCGCCGCAGTGAGTTCGCCGCAATCGCGGCGCCTGTCGAGTACCACCGGCGTCGAAGCTCTCCAGCGTCATCAGCACCTCGGCGTCGGTCAGGCCCACCCCGCTGAGCGGATCGTAGCGGGTCAGCCCGAACACTTCGAAGACGCCCTGGATGAACTGGGTAGTTTCTGGCTCTTTCTGTTCATCCACGGCCGGGGCCAGGGCGGGCAGATTGGCCGGATGGTGCACAAAGGCACGCCACAGTTGGAGCGGATCGCCGTACCGTTTCCGCTGGCCGTCAAAGTAGCAGAAGACCTGACCGCTGCGGCGGAGCCGCCAGCGACGCCATAACCGTCCGAGCATAGACAAAAACCTTCCTG
>Ga0209017_10002264_pt1 | contig 12732 bp, 6 predicted proteins | sample YNPBryunderm2012_FD_185812 | JGI IMG/M metagenome (GOLD analysis project Ga0209017, IMG submission 185812) | Anoxygenic and chlorotrophic microbial mat microbial communities from Yellowstone National Park, USA - YNP Bryant MS undermat 2012... ... | reverse complement strand
CCCCCGCTGGGGGGAGGGAGTCCGGCTCCTCCCCCCAGCGGGGAGAGGTCAGGAGGGGGGCTGCAGCGCCGCATGCGCGTAGGTGAGCAGCCTATGTTCACGTTAGAGGGCCAGACGGGCGCAACGCTCCGGGTACAAGGCCGCAGCCCTGGCTGCGCCGACGCTGCGGCCTTACTGCCCCGGCCCCTGGCGCGCCGGGGCATGCTCCCGCTCGGCGATCAGCCATTCGAGCGCCAGCAGGTAGCCTCGCCACCCCAGGCCGGTGATCTGCCCCGTGGCGACCGGGGCGACAACTGAGGTGTGACGGAACGGCTCGCGCCGGTAGACGTTGGAGAGATGCACCTCGATGATCGGCGCGCTCAGCGCGGCCAGCGCGTCGCGCAGAGCCAGGCCGTAATGGGTCAGCGCCCCTGGATTGATGATCACCCCGGCGGCGTTCCGCCCTTCGTTCTGCAAGAAGTCGATCAGCACGCCCTCGTGGTTCGATTGCACGCTGATCAGGCGCAGGCCAGCGCCGGCGGCGCGGGCGCTCAGGGCGGCGTCAATCTCCGCGAGCGTGGTGTGGCCGTAGATGGCCGGCTCGCGCTGGCCGAGCATGTTCAGATTCGGGCCGTGGATCACGGCGATGGTGTCAGGCATAGGGTGCTCCAGATCCCCTCAGGGGAGGGCGCGGCCCTTGCGAAGCACTGCGTGTGTCCTGGCACCTGAGGAGTTTATCCACATCAGCCGTCCATGCGGCTCCGCCGCAGAACGCCGCAATGAAAATAAGTTTGTTCTTGGGAGGGCTGCGCCCTCCCACACCCTCCCACCGGGTGGGGGGATGAGGAGACCCGGTTTCCCCATCCCCCTGCTTGCGGGCTGCGCCCGCCCGCGGGCCGGGGCCTGGGTGCGCGGGCCTTCGGCCCGCATCCGCAATGGGATACAAGGGTTCTCCTGGGAGGGCTTTGCTCGCCTCCACCCTCCCACCGGGTAAGGGGATGAGGAGACCCGGTTTCCCCATCCCCCTTCTCAGGGACAGTCACTCTTCCGGGGGAAGGGAGGTGGCGATATCGTACACCAGCACCTGCACATCAAGCCCTTCGCCAGCCAGCAGTTGCAGAGTGAAGTCGTGTGTCGCCTCTTTGATGGCGCCCTCTTCGCTGACCGGGGCATAGGCGCGGATGGTGGCTTCTTCGCTCGAAACGCGCGTCACCCGAACGACCGCGTCCGGTGAAGCAGCGTGGATCCGTCGGCTGATCTCGCTAATCGCTTCATCGAGGTTCATGGAGCTCCTCCACGTGTGGCCTGACCGACGCTGATTACTATACCTGCTGATTGATGTTTCGGCAACCCTGATGAACAGAGGGGAATCGGGTTTCCCGATCTCCCTGCCCGCCGGGCGGGCGTTCGCCACCCTGTCGCCAGCCGTCCATTTGGGAGGGCTGCGCCCTCCCAAACCCTCCCACCGGGTGGGGCTATGGAGATATGGGGAAACCCGGTTTCCCCATACCCGTGCTTGAGGGCCAGTCCCTCCCGCGGGCGGGGACGTGGGGAAACCCGGTTTCCCCACACCCCTCTCCGAGGGTTGCGGATGCGACCACATACGACATCGGGGGCGGCCTGGCCGCCCCCGACGCCTGTGGTGACCGGGATGGTCGTTATTGACAGCAGTTACGCAGTCGCCTTCGGGCGGGGAGGGGTGGAGGGCCTGCGGCCCTCCACCAACCGGTTGGTGCTCGCCCGCGGCGGGAGGGCCGTGGGCGGTTCGCCGGGCCGCCTGGCCGCCGCAGGCGGGAAAGGGGGTAGGCGGGGAGGCTGCATCTCCCCGCGCCCCTCCACCGCGCGCGTCTATTGACCTGTCCGCCGCACCAGCGGCAGGTAGATGTTGACACGGGGGTTCTCTATTCTCTCCGGTGGCGCTTCGGGCACAACCAGGGTCACCTCTACCCGATCACGCACCGCGCCGTCGAACCGCGAACGCGCCTCGACAAAGAACCGCGTGGTCGTTCCCGGCGCGACGCTGGGCGGCGCCGTCACCTGCATCTCGACCCGGAAGGTGCCCTCGCGATCCACCGGGATGGTTGACGGGGTAATCGTCAGACTCCATCCTGCAGGCAAGCCAATCGGCGCGAGGTCGAAGACATCGGCGGCGCTCCCCCGGTTGGTCACCGCCAGCCCGCTCAGGATTTGCGGACGGCCGCCGGGCTGGAGCAAGCGCACCTGCGACGCGGCCAGGCTCACCCCCGCCACCCGGCTCACCGTCAGACGATCCTCGGCATCATCGAAGATCTCCGGATCACCGACCAGGTCCACCCGCACCCGCGCGAAGCCCGGGTCGCCGGCGCGCTTCCCGTCGGGGATGAACACCCGCACCGTGACCTCGATCTCACTGCCAGGACCGAGACTCACCAGATCGGGCGCGACGGTCGCCGGCCAGCCGTTGGCCTCGGCCACGGTGAGCCGGAACAGGCCCTGCTCCACGCCGATGTTGCGCACCGTGTGCGTAAAGACCACCGTGCTGTTGGGCGGCCCTTCGCCGCTGCGGTCCGGCTCGATGATCACCCCTCGCGCCGGGCCGACGGCAGTAATGTCCTCTTCTTCGTCAAGCGCCGGCGTGCCCTCGCCGACCGCGCGCACGCGCACCAGGGTGGTGTTCTGCTCACCCCGCGCAGCGGAAGCTGGCGCCGTCACCTGCACCGTGATCGTGGCGCTCTGGCCCGGGCCGAGCGCCGGAGTAGGGCTGCCCGTCACCGCCGAACTCCAGCCAGCCGCGCTGTCGCTGGTCTCGATGATGAAGGCCGTGGTCGTGGTGCCGGTGTTGGTCACGGTATGGGTGTACGTCACCGACTCGCCGGGGTTGAGGTTGCGACGCTGCCCCGGCGACAGATCGGCAGCCGTGATGCTGGCGACACGCGCCACATCGGTGGCGCTGGCGACGGGCCCGCCATCGCGTCCCGTGGCCGTGACGGTGATCGTGGTTTCCGCGCCGGCCCCCAGACCCGCCGGAATGGCCACCTGCACGGTGATCGTTCGGGTGCCGTTGCGCGGCACATCCAGCGCCGCCGCCGGCGAGACCGTCGCCGTCCAGCCCGGCGCGCTGGAAGTCACGCTCAGGTCGAAGCTATCGGCGGCATTGCCGGTATTGGTCAGGGTATGGGTGAAGGTCAGCACCGCCCCCGGCGCGCCTTCGGCTTCGCGATTGGGCGTCAGTTCCACCCCGCGGAAGCGCTGCACGTTGACGGTGATGGTGGCCGTGGCGGTGAAATCGCTCACCGGGGGATCCTGCGCGCTGTTGTCGGCGGTCGCCGAGATCTGGATCGGATACTCGCCCGCGTCCACGCCTTGCGGCACGCTCACCTGAACCGTGAACGTGCACGTGCCGTCTGGCGCGATGGTTGGCGTATCGTCGCAGGTATTGCCGGTCGTGGTCGCCGTCCAGCCCGCCGGCCCGCTGAAGGAAGCCGGCACGTTGATCGGCACGGCGGCGTTGCCGGTATTGGTCACGGTGTTCACGAAAGTCACCGTGCCGGGCGCGGTGCGCACGTCCACCGGGTCGGGCGTTCCGGTGCCGGGGTCGATCCGCGCGGCTCCGCCGCCTGTGACCACCACGCGGGCATTGCGCGTCACCGCCGGCGGCGGGCTCGCCCCGCCGCTGGCGGCGGCGGTCACGGTGAAGTTGTAGGCTCCCTGTGACGTAGCCGAAGGCACCCGGATGGTCACGCGCACGGTGGATGCCGCGCCCGCGGCCAGGCCGGTCAGGGAGGGCGTGGCGCTCACACCCTGCACCACCAGCGGCGAGCCACCCGGCAGGGCCGGCGTTACCGTGAAGCTATCGGGCGCGTTGCCGGTGTTGGTCAGGGTGTACTCGAAGATCGCGTCGGCTCCGGCAGGCACGGTGCGGATCAGCGGATCGTCGGCGGGCAGGAACGTAAAGCTCCGCACGGTCGGGATGCTGATCACGTCGTCCACCGGATCGGTCTGTCGCGTCGTGCCCACGACACCGACGCGGAAACGGACGCGCACCTCGCCGGGGGGCGGGGTCGCGCCCGGCGTGTTGACCACGATGGTGAGCGTGGCCGTGCCCCCGGCGGGCAGACTTGTGGGAGTTAACGTGACCGCGCCAATGGACCAGCCCGCCGGCGGCGCGCCCACGAAGTTCAGACCGACGACCTCAAAATTGCCGGGCAGATCGCCGATATTGCGCACCGTATGCGTGAAGGTCACCGACGCGCCGGTGAGCGGCAGCGTCTGGGTCATCGGCGTGACCTCCGGGGTGGCAGGCTGCACGCTAGGCTGCACCGCGGTGACGGTATCGGTGACCTCGTTGGAGGAGGCGGCGCCAAACACGGCCCGCACGCCGACGCTATGGGTGGTGTTGGGCGCCGTGCCCAGGGGCACGCCTACCGTCACGCCAAACTCCACCGAACTCTGCCCACCCGCAGGCGCGGCCGGCACCGTTACCGTCGCCGGGCCGCTGGCCCACCCCAGGGACGAGGTGATCTGAATCACGTAGGTGCGTTGCACCGGGGCATTGTGGGTAAGCGTATGGGTGAAAATGGTAGAACTGCCGATATTGACGTTACGGCTGCTCGGCGAGGCCGGGCCAAGGCTGAAGGTGGGCGGTGTGGCGCATGGCCCCAGCGCGCCGGTATCCAGAGCATTGGTAAAGGGCGAGGTGTTGTTGCCGGGGGTCGTTGCCGTGGCCGTCAGGTAGCGCAGACAGCCCGGGACGGGGATACTGAAATTGCCGCTGCCGTCGGCCGCGCCGCTGGTGAGGAAGAGCGGCCCCTCGCGATCCTCGGCGACGGACGAGGTAAAGACCTCCACCGTGCAGTTCGCGCAGGCCGTGCCGGTGAGCACCGGCGGTGGGCCGGCGCTCACGCCGGTGAGGGTTGGGGGCGTCTGGCCGCCATTGCCGCCGTTGGAGAGCGCGATGCCGTCGCCGTTGCTCTGGGTGGTGGTGGTTTGCGCGATCCTGACCGCGGTGGCCGCGTTCACCCGCACCCCGTCTCCTTCCCCAAGGGCGCCGTTGAAGGCCAGTTGATTGCCGACGATCTGATTGTTCGACGCGCCGACGCGAATGCCGTGGTAGGGATCAAAGGGCACACTGGCACTGCCATTGAAGGCGATCAGATTATTCTGGATGGTATTGTTCGAGCCGGAAATCAGTCGCAGGCCATCTTGCCGGTTGCCGATCCCCGTGCCCCAGGCCAGCGACCCGCTGGCCCGCGTGCCGATGCGATTGCCGGCAATGGTATTGTTACTGGCCTCCTGACCGGCGGTGGCGCCACCCAGGCTGATGCCGATGCCGGTCCCGGAGATCACATTGTTCCGAATGGTATTGTTATCGCTCCGGCGCACGCGGATGCCCTCGCGATCCACGGCGCTGCCGCTATTCAGCGCCGCATTTCCATCGCGACGCACGCCGATGAAGTTATTCTCGATGGTATGACCGCCGGTGGCGCAGGGACCGCTACAGTTGTTCAGCGTGCCTGAGGCTGCGGGGTCGATCAGGATTCCGGCGCCCACGCCGCCCGCTGCCGAGCCGCTCCAGGCGATGATGTTGCGGTCGGCGATGCCGGCGCCGCCAATGCGGATGGCGTTGCCATTTTCGATCCAGATACTGGGCGCGTTATTCGCCGTGCGCGAGGCGGCCGGAGTGAGTTGGGAGGAGGAACCATCGCTATTCGTGCCCAGGAAGTTCCCGCGCACCACGTGGCCGCCAGAGCGGAACCTGATTCCGTAGAGGGCGTTGCCCGAGATCACGTTTGCCGGGCCAACTGTCACCACCGGATCGTCGCCCACCGCGGCGGCGTTGTAGCGCCCCACGAAGATCCCTTCGGCGCCATTGGCCAGCGGCGCGCCGCTGGCGTTCAGGCCGATGTAGTTGCCGGCAATGGTGACGTTGCCGTACTTCTGGGTGCTCTCGGTAATCTCGATGCCCCGGTTGGTATTGCCGGCAATCACATTGCGCCCCCCGGCGGGATCGAGGGGGTCGCCGATCACCGTATTGTAGGGACCATAGTTCGGGTTAGGGAAGGCGCCGATCAGAATGCCGACCCGGTTGGGAATGGCCGTGCCGGCGCCGTTGACCCCGATCAGGTTGCGCGCGATGGTCGTGTCGCGCGGCGTCAGCGCGCTGTTGAAGGTGGTTTCAAAGCTCGAAACGGTAATGCCGGCGATGATCTGGTTGCCGGGCGCGGTGGAGGTGTGCCCGCCAACCAGGTTATCGGCGATCAGCGTGCCCCGCGCGCCAACGGAAACGCTGATGCCGGCCTCGGTCTGGCTGGTATTCACATTCGCGGGAGGGGCGGTGCCGGCAGCATTGGTGCCGACGTAGTTGCCGACAATCTGGTTGTTCTGGTTCAATGCCAACCCGCCGGCATTGGCAATCGCCACATTGGCGACCAGATTGCCGGCGATCACATTGCGCTCGTTGGCGCCCGTGCCGCCGATGATGTTGTTGTCGGCCCCGTTCGCCAGGAGCACGCCATAGCGCCCGTTGCCCTGCGCCGTGGCGCCATCGGCCCCAACGCCGAGGTAGCAGTTGTAGACGCGGTTGTTGTCGCCGCCGTCGAAGCTCCCGTCAATATAGATGCCCGAGCCGCTGGCTGCGGCCACCCCACCGGTGGGAAAGCCCACGATCACCAGGCCGCGGATGGTGTTGTTGTTCGAGACGATGTTCAGCCCGTGCCCTGAGACGCTATTCGCCGCCAGCACCACGCCGCTGATGGTCACACGGCTGCTCCCGCCATCAATCGTGGTGCCATTATCGGTGAGGGGCGGCAGAGGCTGAGTTTGAGGCTGGATGGTGGTCACTCCCGGCGCGAAGGTGATTGTATTGGGGCCGGGGGTGGTGTTGGCCAGCCGGATGGCCTTACGCAGGGTGCAATCCGTGGCGCCGCAGGTAGGTCCGCCGTCATCGGTGTCGGCGGAGGAGGTGACGACCAGACTCTGCGCGAGGACGGGCCGGGCGGCAGGCAACGCCGCCGCCAGCAGGACCAGGAGCAGGACGAAGCGACAATGACGCGCAAGGGTTGGCACGGGCGTTCTCCTCACTGTACTTGCACATCAGCCGTCCATGCGGCTGCGCCGCACACCGACGGGATGAACATACGATTGTTCCTGGGAGGGCTACGCCCTCCCAGACCCTCCCGCGGGCGGGGGTAGGGGGAAACCAGGTTTCCCCCTACCCCTGCTTGAGGGCCGAGCCCTCCCGCGGGCGGGGGGATGGGGGAACCTGGTTCCCCTATGGTCACGTTAGTAGCACACACGCGCGGTTGCCTATCTCCGCACAAACGGCAACCACAGGAACCGCTCGCCTCTGGTGATCACGATCCGGTCCACCAGCCTGGCTTCAGCCAGGGTCTCGCCGTCGGGCGTATCCTTGCGCAGAAAGACATTGACCGTCTCGATCTCGCCGAGGGGCAGACGCGCATCGGTGCGCGCGATCACGACAAACTGCGCGAGCTGGAAGCGTCCGGCGACGAAGTCGGTCGTGGTATCCATCGAGAAGCAGCCCTGGCTGTCGATCACGAAGCCATTGGTGGCCGACTCGAAGCGCACGCTGCTCTGCTGGTTCGCGACCGCCGCCAGACAGAAGCGCACCGGTCCGTTGCTCTTGTTCTCGACAGTGTGGACGAAGCGCACCTCGCTGCCGGCGGCGGCGCGCTGCTCCTGATCGGGATAGATGAGCGCCCTCGGCAAGACGTTCACCCGCGTCGTGGCACTGAAGGGCACGCTGCTCGACGGATAGCCGAATTCGACGCTCGCCGGAATGGTGCCAGTGATAAAGGTTGTCGCCTCCACCGGTTGCCCGCCCACGCTCTGCTGGGCGCCCGCGGGCACGGTGACCTCCGCCAGCAGGTCGCGCTGCGAGCCGGGCGGCAGGGTCAGGGTGGACGTATTGAGGGTCGTCGGCCAGATACCGGGGCTGATCGCCGGGTCGCGGGTGAAGAAACTCAACCCCAGGGTAACCGTCACATTGCCGTTGTTACGCAAGATGTAGCTATGCGGCACCCGATCGTTGGGCCGGCCTGCGCCGAGGCTGCGCGGCGGCGTCACGCGGATGATCGGGCGCCCGAGCACAGTGGTCTCCAGCGTAGCGGTGGCAGTGGCCACGGCGGGAGAACGCACGATCACGGTGGTGACATCGCGCTTAGGCACGCGCACGTTCGGATGGTCGCCCAGCGGCAGGGTCAGGGTCACGGTAATATCGCGCGTTCCACCGGCGGGCAAGGGGGGCAGGAAGATCGTGCCCGGCGCCGGCGTGGCGGTGAGTTGCCAGCCGCTGAGGGTGCCGCTGGTCTCCAGCACCAGATTGTCGAAATCAACGCTGCCGGTGTTGCGCACGCGCAGGGTGTAGGTCACCGTCTCGCCGGGGCCGCGGCTGGTCGCCAGCGGCGAGGTGGCTTCGAGGGCCAGGCCGGTAGTGACATCGAAGCGGGCATACTCCGAACTGTTGCCCCGGCCATCGGTGGCGATCAGCAGCAACTGGCGCGGAAGGCGCCCGCCGCTCAGTTGCAGGAACCCGCTAAAGAAGCCGTTGGCGGCGGCAGGCAGCGACTCCTGCCCGGAGGCGCCGATGTCAGCCGCGGCGCGCAGCAGATTGAAGCCCTGGCCGTCGGGGGTGGAAAGCGTCGGATCGGGTTCGAAGAACTGGATGCTGCAATTCGCGCAGGCCGAGGGCGGGTTGGGCGGCTGATCCGCCGGGGCCGTGGAGGGCAGCGCATAGCCCTCGACGCGCCCGGACTGGAAGAGGCGCAGGCGCTGCGGGCTGGCAAAGGACGGATCGACAATCGGCGGATCGATGTCGTGGTTGGGACGGTTCGGGTCGCCCGGATTGCTGCCGGGCGGGAAATTGACGGTCGTGCCGACCAGTTCAATCGCACCGCCCTGGTTGCGCGTCAGGCGGTTGTTCTGCATCCTGACCCGCTGCACATTGCCATCGAGGCGGATCGCCCGCCCGATGTTGGCGCGCAAGGTCGTATTGAACACAACGACATTCGAGGTCGTGCCGGCGACGAGGATGCCATGTTCGCCATTTTGACGCACCGTCGTATCGAGCAGGCTCACGTTGAAGCTATTGCCATCAACCTGAATGCCGTTTCCGGTGTTGAAGGCGATCGAGCGCGCGTCGGAGGTGTCGGAGCGCAGGGTGACGGTGTAGACATCGCTGAGCCGGATGCCGGCCCCGACGTTGAGTTGCACCGTGTTGGTGATCAACTCGACATTGCGCACCCCGCCGCTCACCACGATCCCCTCGCGGTTGGGGCGAGGGATCGGCTCGGGGCTACAGGGCGGGCTGGCGTCGCTGCTCGGCAAACAGCCCACACGGTTGCCGACCAGGAACACATTCTCGATATTGGTCGGGCTGGGAACGCCCACCGAGCCGCTGCCATCGCCGCGCACCCAGATGCCGGGAATGCCTGAACTTCCGCTCGCCACGCCCCCGACGGTGTTCCGCTCCACCCGCGTCCCGCGGGCCCCGCCGGTCACCAGAATGCCCGCCTCGCCGCCATTCGGCTCGGCGATGGTAACCGGACCGGGAGGAGAGGTCGGAGGAGCGGCGCGTCGCAGGCCGATCACATTGCCGCGCACCAGCGTATTCAGATTGTCCTGGCCCTCGACCAGCACGCCCTCCTGGGCATTGCCGGCGATAATGTTGCCTAGAAAGGCCTGGGGCGTCGAGTCGCTGCCGACAACCGTGCCCTGCGCGCCGGCGAGCACGGCCACGCCGCGACCGGCATTGGGTAGCGGTCCGGTCGCGGTGGCATTCAGGCCGATGATCGAGCGCTCGATGCGATTGCCCACCGGCGACGTCGCTGTGGGCGCGGCGCCGCGCGCCAGCGCGATCCCGTCGCCAGCGTTGCCGGAGACGACCGTGCCGGGGCCGATGATGTTATTCGCCGCTCCATTCTCGATGCGCACGCCGCCCGTGCCATTCGGCAGCGCTGCGATGCCAAGGTAATCCGTGCCGATGAACGCGCCCTGCACACGGTTGCCAGCGGCGTCCGTGGTCATCAACACGCCGTACTGGGTATTACCGCTGATGACCAGCGGGGCGGTTATGGGGAGACCGACCAGTTCGTTGTTGCTGGCCCCCTGCTCTATCAGCACCCCGACGGGCTGGGTCCCCAGCGCGGCCTGCCCGACAACATTCGTGCCGATGTAATTGGCGCGAACGAAATTGCCGCTGCTGCTGCCGCTGATGCGAATCCCGGCCTGGCCGTTCGCCGAGATCAGATTACGCCTGACATCCAGGGAGGTCCCCTCAGCCAGACTCGCGCCGATCACGTTCCCGGTAGCGTCGGACAGTTCGACGCCCGCATCGCCATTCCCGAGGGCCACAACCGCGCCGGAACCATCGAGGGTCGCGCCAATATAATTGCCATAGACAAAGTTCCCGCTGGCGCCGGCGATGGAGACGCCGCTGGCAATATTGCCGGCGAGGATATTGCGTTTGTTCGGCGTGACAATATCCTCGCCCACATAGTTCCCGCTGGCGCCATTGGTGATGCGCACACCGTAACGGTTCGGCTCGGCCGTCGTTTGACCGGGCCGCACCCCGAAGTAACACCCCTCAACCCGGTTCCCGGTAGCGTTGGACGTGGTAATCCACACCCCGGCGCCTCCAGGGTCGGGCAGACCGGTGAAGCGAATAAAGATCAGTTGGGTGATGGTGATGTTCTTGCCGGTAATGCGCAGACCGAAGCTGTATGCATTCAGACCATCAAGCACCACAAGCGGACGGCCCAGGCCGTCCACTTCACCTCGAACCGTATCACCGTCCCCTGTGAGCGGCGGAAAAGAGGGCCCTACGGGGGCAATGGTCCGCGAAACCGAGAAGAAGCCAGGATCAAAACGTATCAAACTCGGCCCACCATCGGCATTGGCGGCGAGAATGGCCTGGCGCAAGGTGCAACCGCCAGGGCTGGGACTCGCGTCTGAGCCACACGGAGCGTTCTGATTATCGAGGTCGTTCGTGACCGTGTAGGTTCTGTCCTGCGCAAAGCCCTGAGCCTCCGCGCGCGGGGTGGATGCGAATGGGACGACAACAAGAGCGAGGACCGACAGCAGGAGGGGCCAGAGCCTGCGCGGAGACATCGCGAACTCCTTACGCCGCGACCGGAGCGACGGCATTACAATGGGGCAAGGGACAGAGAGAGTGTAGAATTGCGCACTGATAGTACGCAGGGCTATTCTAGCATGAACTGTAAAGGGATGTAAGGGGGAGAAAGGTAGGAATTGAGTACTGACTAATGTGGGAAGGTACCTGTTCACACCTGGGGTAACCCACGCGCCGACGAGCGCGGGCGTTTCGTCCCCGTCGCGTCTCCGCGGGCGAGATGGTTATTGAGAAATTCATCCGGTATGCCGAACTGGCCGTGGGGCTAAAGCCCTCGGCTACGGAATGCGAAGCCCGCCGGCGCGGGCTAGAGCGGATTAATTTCTCAAAGTCCATGATGCCCGCGCTCCCAGGAGACATGTGAACACGCACGTGGGAAGGACGTTTTTCTCGGTGGCAAATCGGTCGGGCGACGCGCCTGACGCGGAACGCGGCCCCCTGTGGGGCTACCCTTGCCCCGACCCGGCGGGGCGGATGGCGGGCGCGGCGCGGCGCGCCTCCTCCTGCGAGGCGATGACGATCCCGGCCAGGAGCAGCACGAAGCCGGCCAGTTGCAGCGGCGCGAAGCGCTCGCCGAAGACCACGAAGGCCAGCAGCGCCGAGCCGACCGGTTCGCCGAGGATGGCGACGGCAATGAACGTGGCCGACAGGGCGGAGAGGGCGTAGTTGAAGGCAGTGTGACCGAGCAACTGCGGGCCGATCGCCAGGCCGAGCAGCAGCAGATAGGCGTAGGGCGGAAAGCCGAACAGTGGCTGCCGGGCCACCAGCGCCCAGAGCACCAGGACCACCGCGGCGGTGGAGTAGACCACATAGATGTAGGCCAGCACGCTCAGGCGGCGACGCAGGTCGCGCCCGATCAGCAAATAGCCGCTCACCGTGATCGCGCCCACCAGCGCCAGTGTATTGCCCAGCGCGGGATCGGGCGCGCTGCTGCTCATCTGATCGGACAGGCCGATGAACAGGGTGCCGAGGAACGTGGCGGCGATGCCCAGCAGGGTGCGCCAGCCCAGCCGCTCGCGGAAGAACAGCAACGAGGCCAGCCCGACCCACAACGGGTTGGTGGTCACCAGCGCCACGCTGGAGGCCACCGAGGTGTAGGCCAGCGAACTGATCCAACTGGCGAAGTGCAGGGCCAGAAAGGCCCCCGAGGCCACGCCGAGCAGCAGATCGCGGCGGCGCAGCGCGCGCAGTTCCGCGCCGGCGCGGAACCAGGCCAGCGGGGTGAGCAGCAGCGCCGCCAGCGCCAGGCGCCAGGCGGCGATGCTCAGCGAGGGCACTCCCGCGGCCTGGGCGTAGCGGATCAGGATCGAGGCCGTTGAAACGATCAGGACGCCGGTAAAGAGCACGATGTACGGCCAGGGGGAACGGTGCATAGCGGGTTCTCACAACGGTTTCGGTCAGGGGCGACCAGCGGGCCTGCGCCGCCGGCGGAGCGGCGGAGAGCCGTGCGTCGCCGTCAGGGATCCGCGACTGAAACCCTGGGCCACGCCTCCACACCTCCACGGCCACACGGGGCGCCGGCCCGGCAGGATACTCGCTGTGGGCCGCGCTGTCAACCGCTTGTCCTGGCCCCGGCAATCGGATACAATACCGGGCGCGGATGGCGCGTGGTCCCGTGCGCGCCC
>Ga0209017_10002263_pt1 | contig 12747 bp, 9 predicted proteins | sample YNPBryunderm2012_FD_185812 | JGI IMG/M metagenome (GOLD analysis project Ga0209017, IMG submission 185812) | Anoxygenic and chlorotrophic microbial mat microbial communities from Yellowstone National Park, USA - YNP Bryant MS undermat 2012... ... | reverse complement strand
CGGGCGGGACGCCCGCGCTCCCAGGTCATGGTCATCGCGGCGTGGTGCGCCATGCGCATGACCGTCTCACGTGACCATGGGGGAACCAGGTTCCCCCATACCCCCGCTCGCGGGAGGATTTGGCGAAGCCGCGGGGAGACAGAGCCTCCCGGGGCTTCTGCAGGTAACAATGACACGCTCACGCTTTACGGTAGATGACCTGTACGAACTGGGGTGGCTGGAGGATGTACGCATCAGCCCGGATGGGCGAACGGTGGCGTATGTCCACGTAACGGTGGAGCGACGTGCCAATCGCTACCGCCGGGCGATCTACCTGGCACCAGTCGAAGGCAGGGGGCCGCGACGGTTCACGGCCGGCAATTCCCAGGATCGGCAGCCGCGCTGGAGCCCGGATGGGACGCGCCTGGCCTTCGTCTCCGACCGGCAGGACGACCATGGGCAGATCTACGTGATTGCCCGGGACGGCGGCGAGGCCCAGCAACTCACCGCTATGCCGAACGGCGCGAGTGATCCGGTCTGGCGCCCTGACGGGCGGATGATCGCCTTCCTGGCGCCGGTGAGCGAGGAGGAACGCCGCCGCGAGGACAGCGGCGAGCAACCGCCGCCCCCCGGCGACGCATGGGAAGCGAAGCGCGCCGAGGAGCAGCGTCGGCACGAGGAAGAGCGCAAGACCGATCCGCGCGTCATCACCCGGCTTCCCTACCGTGGCGGGACGAAGTTTTTCGATGAGCGGCGCCGCCACATCTACGTGATTGAAGTACCCGAGGGAGATATTACCAGCTTGCCCACGCCGCGGCGGCTGACCGACGGCGACATACACTTTGGCCCGCCGGCCTGGATGCCCGATGGCACGGCCCTGCTCACGACCGCCACGCGGGATCCCGAGGCCGATTCGCTCTTCGCCTACTACGACGTGCTCCGGGTACCGCTCACGGGAGAACAGTCCACGGCACTCACCGCTCCAGGCTTCTCGTACTTCGATCCGCAACCTTCGCCGGATGGCAGCCTGATCGCCTTCCGCCGCCTGAGCGAGGCGCGGCTGCTGGGCGAAGGTAGCCGGGTGGCGATCATTGCCGCGGCGGGCGGCGAGATCACCGACCTGACCGCCCATGCCGACCTGGACGTGGAACGCTTCCTGTGGCGCCCCGATGGGGCCGGGGTGCTCTTTTCCGCCGGCTGGTACGGCGATGCGCACATCTACAGTATTGGCCTGCCGGGCACACCCACCTTTCGCAGCGGCGAAACTCTGGTCGGCGGCCGGCGCATGGTGAGCGAGTTCGACGTGGCCCAGGACGGGACGATCGCCTTTATCGCCGGGGACGCCGACAACCCCTGTGATCTCTACCTCCGCGCGCCGGACGGCGCCGAGCGCCGCCTGACCGCCATTAACCAGCCGCTCCTTGACCAGCGGATCATCGTGCCGATCGAGGAGGTGCGCTACCTGGCGCCCGATGAACAGGAAGTGCAGGGGTGGGTGCTCTATCCGCCAGATTTTGAGGATGGCGGGCCGCCTGCCCCGCTGGTCGTCTGTATTCACGGCGGCCCGCATACGATGTGGGGGCCGGGCTTTCGAACGATGTGGCACGAGTGGCAGACGCTGGCCGCCGCCGGCTACATCGTATTCTTTTGCAACCCCCGCGGCAGCGACGGCTACGGTGAAGTCTGGCGCGACGCCATTCGCGGGCGCTGGGGCGAAGCCGACGCCCCGGATATCCTGGCCGGGGTGGAGACGCTCATCGCCACCGGCCGGGTGGATCCGCGGCGGATCGGGGTGACCGGCGGCTCCTATGGAGGGTATATGACTGCCTGGCTGCTGAGCCACGCCGATCTGTTCGCCTGCGGCGTGGCCGCCCGTGGCGTCTACAATCTGATCACCCTCTATGGCACCTCGGATGCCCACGAGTTGATCGAGATCGAGTTTGAAGGCTATCCCTGGGAACTGGCCGAGGAGTTGTGGGAGCACTCGCCCCTGGCGCATGCTCACAAGATCAACGCGCCGCTGCTGCTGCTGCACAGCGAACTCGATTATCGTACGCCGATCAGCGAAGCTGAGCAACTCTTTGCCTTTCTCCGCCGCCAGAAAAAGGTCGTGGAACTGGTGCGCTATCCGCGCGAAGGTCACGAACTTACGCGCAGCGGCGAACCCGATCATCGCGCGGATCATTTGCGCCGGACGCTGGACTGGTTCGAGCGCTATTGCAAAAGGACATAGAGGCAACGAAGCATCCCATGCTCGCACACCTATTCTTCGCGTCACGCATCACAGAGAATGGCCTTTTCTTTACGTACCCCGGACGGGTTCCTGGCAGTAAACCCGATTACTCAGTTGCGTATGCAACTGTTCGTCAGAGTATTACTGTTCAATCATCCTTCAATACTCCACTGAGCGTCATGTGTTGCACAATTTTTGCAATTAGTCTGAAAAAAGGACTTCTCAAATGGGCATGGCTGTGGTAAACTTTCGGTTACAAGCAGCGTCACGTAGCCGCGCGAGTTTCCCCGGTATCCCCGGTCTCCCCGCCCGCACGACCTCCAGGCCCGAGGCACAGCACGGGACGTTGTGACGCCGTTGCACGCCAGGCGAGGCGAGGCGTGAGCGGTGCGCCGTATGGCATAGGCTGAAGTGAGGAGCGCAGGGGATTTCCCTGCCATTGCTGTGCTACGGCGACGGCCTGGCACGCAGGAGTTGGACCGGAATGCAAGTGAAGCTTTTTGTCGGCAACCTGGCCTGGAGCGTCGATGACCAGATGCTGGAGGGCGTGTTCAGCCAGCACGGCGATGTCCAGAGCGCGCGCGTTATCTACGATCGTGACACAGGCCGCTCGCGCGGGTTCGGGTTTGTCGAAATGGACGTTGAGGATGTGTCGTCTGTGATTCGTGCGACTGATGGCCTGGCCGTGGCCGGCCGGCCGATCCGTGTCAATGAAGCCGAAGACAAGGGCGGCTTCCGCGGTCCCCGCCGTGACAGCGGTGAACGCGGCGGCTACGGCGGCGCGCGTCGGTACTAGTCGCCCTGATTGAACTGGCATACGCCTCGGCCAGTTCCCTAGCGTCTGCACCTTCACCCTCTGTCGAATGACAGGGGGTTTTTCCTTGTATGCATCTCTTCAACTGAGCGGGAGCGAGGGTGAGGTTCAGAGGTCGTGGTCCAGAAACGCTAGCCATGAGATCCTGGCGGGCAGGTACCATGTTCGATTGCCGATGGTAGATTGCCGCTCAAGCCAACAGGAAGGACTCATGGGTATTGAGCAATGCATCCGCTCTGCCGGGCTGGCCGTGGGGCTGATGGTCTTTGAGAAAGTAATCCGGTATGTCGGGCTGGCCGTGGGGCTAAAGCCCTCGGCTACGGGATGCGAAGCCCGCCTGCGCGGGCTAGAGCGGATTATTTTTTCAAAGACCATAAGCCCTCGGCCAGGGGATGCGAAGGCCGCCTGCGCGGGCGAGAGCGGAGGAATTGCTCAAAGACTATATTTTCGGGTTATAGTACTGATATGGCCGAGACGCTCCTCCACCTGACTCCGCAGGGACTGTACTGCCCGCCGGGCGATTTCTTCATCGATCCCTGGCAGCCGGTATCTCGCGCGGTCATTACCCATGCCCATAGCGATCATGCTCGCCCCGGTATGCGGGGGTACCTGACGGCTCGCGAGGGTGAGGCGGTGCTGCGGGCGCGCCTCGGCCCCGATGCCGCCATCCAGACGCTGGCCTACGGGGAACCGTTGCGCCTGAACGGGGTGGAACTGTCGTTGTACCCCGCCGGGCACATCCTCGGCTCGGCCCAGGTGCGTATCGCCTATCGGGGCGAGGTATGCGTCGTCTCCGGCGACTACAAGACCGAGGCCGACCCTACCTGTGCGCCCTTCGAGCCAGTGCGCTGCCACACCTTTGTTACCGAGGCGACCTTTGGCCTGCCAATCTACCGCTGGCGCCCCCAGGCCGAGGTGCTTGCCGCCATCCATGCCTGGTGGCGGGTGAACCAGGATGCCGGTCGCGCCAGTTTGCTGTTTGGCTACGCGCTGGGCAAGGCCCAGCGCCTGCTGGCGGGTCTCGATCCTGCGATTGGACCGATCTTCTGCCATGGGGCGGTCGAGCGTTTCAACAGCATCTATCGCGCTGCCGGGGTCACGCTGCCACCTGCCACCTACACTGGCGCAACGGGGCGTAAGGTGGACTGGTCCCGCGCCTTGATCATCGCGCCGCCTTCGGCGCAGGCCAGCGCCTGGACGCGCCGCTTCGGCGAGGTCTCGACCGCCTTCGCCTCGGGCTGGATGCGCATCCGGGGCGCGCGCCGGCGCCGCGCCGTGGATCGCGGCTTCGTGCTTTCCGATCACGCCGACTGGCCCGGTCTGCTTGGCGCTATCGCGGCCACCGGCGCCGAGCGGATCTGGGTGACCCATGGCTACAGCGCCGTGCTGGCGCGCTGGCTGACGGAGCAGGGGCTGGACGCCCGCCCGATCACCACGCCCTTCGAGGGCGAACAGGGAGCGGCAACGGGCGAAGAAGAGTGATGATGCGAGCGTTTGCCGAATTGTACGCCGCGCTGGACGAGACGACGCGGACGAATGAGAAGGTCGCCGCCCTGGCGCGCTACCTTGCTGCCGCGCCGCCGGCGGACGCGGCGTGGGCGCTCTACTTCCTCAGCGGGCGCAAGCCGCGTCAGGTGATCGGCTCGCGCCGCTTGAGCGAGTGGGCGATTGAGGCGTCCGGGACGCCCACATGGCTCTTCGGGGAGTGTTACGACGCGGTGGGCGATTTCGCCGAGACGGTGGCCCTGCTACTGGCCGATACGCCGCCAGCAGGATCCGCGAGCGCGCGCGCCGGTCTGGCCTTCTGGATCGAGGAGCGCCTGCTACCCTTACGCGAGGCCGATGAGGCCACCCAGCGGGCGGCGGTGCTACAGGCCTGGTCCGAACTCGACCAACCCCAGCGGTTCTTGTGGAACAAGCTCATCACCGGCGGCTTCCGCGTGGGGGTCTCGCAACGACTGGTGGTTCGCGCCCTGGCTCAGGTGAGCGGGGTGGAGGATACGGTGATCGCCCACCGCCTGATGGGCGACTGGGCGCCGTCCGCGGATTGGTACCGCGGCCTGCTGGTCGGCGAACGCGCCGACGCCGATGTGAGCCGGCCCTACCCCTTCTTCCTGGCCCATCCGCTGGAGGATGACCCGGCCAGTCTGGGAGCGCCCGAGGAGTGGCAGGCCGAATGGAAGTGGGACGGCATTCGCGCCCAGCTCATCCGCCGCGCGGGGCGGAGCTTTCTCTGGTCGCGGGGGGAGGAGTTAATCACCGAACGTTTCCCCGAGCTAGCCGAGGCAGCCGCACGTCTCCCCGACGGCACGGTGCTCGACGGGGAGGTGCTGCCCTTCCGCGATGGCGCAGTGCTACCCTTCAGCCAGTTGCAGCGCCGTATCGGGCGCAAGCAACTCACCCGCAAGATCCTCGCCGAGGTTCCGGTGGCGCTGTTTGCCTACGACCTGCTGGAGGCCGAGGGCCGTGACCTGCGCAGCGCGCCGTTGCACGAGCGCCGCGCGCGGCTCGAGCAGACACTTGACGCCGGCAACGACGCCCTGCGCCTTTCGCCCCTAGTGGCGGGGCACACCTGGGAGGAACTGGCCGCGGCACGCGAGCGCAGCCGTGAAGTAAACGCCGAGGGGTTGATGCTCAAGCGTCGCGCCTCGCCCTACCGGGTCGGGCGGGTCCGGGGCGACTGGTGGAAGTGGAAGGTCGCGCCCTATACCGTGGACGCAGTGCTCATCTCTGCCCAGCGCGGCAGCGGCAAACGAGCCAGTCTCTACACCGATTACACCTTCGGGGTGTGGGCCGGCGATACGCTTGTGCCCTTCGCCAGGGCCTACTCCGGGCTGACCGACGCCGAGATTCGCGAGGTAGACGCCTTCGTGCGCCGCAACACCGTCGAGCAATTCGGTCCGGTGCGAACGGTGCGTCCGGAGCTGGTGTTTGAACTGGCCTTTGAAGGGCTGCAGCCCTCAACGCGCCACAAGGCGGGCATCGCGGTACGCTTCCCGCGCATCCTGCGCTGGCGCCGCGACAAACCGCCGCGTGAGGCCGATACCCTGGAAATGGTGCGGGCGATGCTGAGGGAGGGCTGAGGAGGGTTAGCCCACGAGCTGCGCCTCCCCGCGCCCCGCCAGGGGAAACGTAGGAGGGAACCAGGTCAAACGAACGTGACAATCCAGCCTTCCGCTCCACAGCGCTCCAGCGCTCCAGACCGGTTCGGTGGAGGTGTGGAGCAACGGTCAAGTTAGAACGCCCGATCCTGAACCATGGCGAAGGCCGAAGCGTTGGCGTAGTAACGCTTCGGCCTTCGCGGGCGGGGGCCGCCCCATCACCATTGTCATTGTTCGGACGCCGTACTAGCCTTGCTTCACCGCCTCCAGCAGTAACTCGGCGATGTCACGGCGTTGCAGGGTTTCGTCGCGCCCGGTATTCTTGGCGGCGTCCTCGAACATCACCATGCAGAAGGGGCAACTCATCGCCAGGGTCTGGGGCTGGTTCTGGGTAAGTTGCTCCAGGCGGATGTAGTTAACCTGCTCCTTGCCCCAGCCCTCCAACCAGACATTCCCGCCGCCGCCGCCGCAGCACATGGCCCGCTCGCGGTTGCGCTCCGGCGCCTCGACCAGCTTGAGGCCGGGGATGCTCTGGAGCACCTCGCGCGGTGGTTCGAACACGTCATTGTAGCGCCCGATGTAGCAGGGGTCGTGGTAGACCACGGTCTGATCAACCGAGCGGACCGGTTTGAGCTTGCCGCTCTTCAGCAGTTCGTCGAGCAACTGGGTGTGATGCACGACCTCGTACTCGACGCCGGCCCCGCCGCCGAACTGCGGATACTCGTTCTTGATGGTGTTGAAGCAGTGGGGGCAGGTGGTCACGACGCGCTTGAAGCGGTACTGCTTCATCGTCTCGATGTTCTGCTGCACCTGGGACTGGTAGAGCAGTTCCTCGCCCATGCGCCGGGCCGGGTCACCGTTACAGGTCTCCTCGTCGCCGAGGATGGCGAAATCCACGCCCGCGAGTTGCATAAGCTGGACGAAGGCGCGGGCAACGCGCTTGCTGCGCTCGTCGTAGCTCGGGGCACAGCCGACCCAGTAGAGCACCTCGGCCTCTTCCTTCTCAGCCATCACCGGCACATCGAGCCCTTCGGCCCAGGCGGTGCGTTCCCGCTGGGGCAGGCGCCAGGGGTTGCCGGCCCGCTCGATGCCTTCGAGCACCCGTTTGACGCCGGCGGGCACCTCGCTGGCGATCATGGTGAGGTGGCGCCGGGCGCCCACGATATCGTCCACGTGCTCGATCATCGCCGGGCACTCATAGACGCAGGCGTAGCAGGTGGTGCAACTCCAGAGTTCATTCTCGGTGAACAGGTTGCCGTAGAGGGGCACGGTCTCCACATCAATCGCGGCGTGGCCATTGCCGTTCCCGTTGCTCTTCCCGTGCTCCTCGCCCGCCTCCAGATCCTTGACCAGCTTGACTGTGCCGTCCTTGAAGCGGATCGGCTCCTGGCGCATCAGGTCGTGGAGCTTGGTGATAATATACTTCGGCGATAGGTCGGCGCCCGAGGCGTGAGCGGGGCAGTTGGCCTGGCAGCGCCCACAGCGCATGCAGGCATCCAGGTCGAGGCGCTGCTTCCAGCTCAGGTCGGCGAGGGTAGCGATACCCAGGCGCGGCTCGTCCTTCTCGATCTCCGCCTCCAGGTCAGGGATGGGGTCGAGGGCGCCCTGGGGGGTGGTATCGCGGAAGAAGGTATTGAGGGGGGTGTAGAAGATGTGTTTGAACTTGCTGAACGGCAGGGTAGCGATGAAGGCGGCGGTGGCGCCGGCGTGGGTGAACCAGAGCAATTGATGCAACCCCAGGGCCACGGGACTGCCGTCGCCCAGGCCGACGGCGCGGAAGAGCCCGGCCAGGCCGAAGCCCACAAAAGCCAGGGGCGCCCAGCTCTGCTCATAGGTGAACGTGAGGCACTGCTCGTGGCTGGGCCAGCACTGGTTGGCAATACGTAGCCCTTCGATCAGGAACCCGCCGATGCCGAGGAAGAGCAGCACGGCGAGCACCCAGGCGTCGGTGCGGCGGCTGTCGAGGCGCGGCTCCTTGCGCTGGTAGCGCCGCAGGGCCGCCCAGAGCAACCCCAGCACGAAGACCAGGCCCAGGGTATCGAGAATAATCTCATACGCCTGGTAGAAACCGCCGACCAGGATCTTGCCGGCTTCCTCACCCATCAGCGGGACGGTAAAATCCTCTTCCACGGCGATAATATCCGTGCCGATGAAGAGCGTCAGGAAGCCGAAGAAGATCAGCGCGTGCATGGAGCCGGGTCGGCGGTCGCGGAGCACCTTCTTCTGGCCAAACAGTTGCACCAGAAACTCCGCCGCCCGGGATGGAACCTGGTCGAGCCGGGGATCGGGGCGCCCTTTGCGCCAGCGGCCAATGTCGCGGATAATGCCCCAGGACATCACGACCGTGGTGACGATGATGAGACTGTAGAGGAAGAGCGAACCGTAGGGCTGGGGGATGTTCCAGTAGATCTCGCGGAGCGCAATGACTTGCTCTTGCTGCATGGTGCCGCTGCACCTTTCTAGAGCTTCGGGCCGTGGAATTCTTGCGTATCATAACATCTGGTTCATAGAGCGTCAAAGCGAGGTTTGTTAACGAAATGCGCGACGATCATCACTATCTGGACGAGACTGGCTTGTTAGAGGCCCTGCTGCGCATTCCCTCATACTCGGGGCAGGAGGCGGCGGCGGCCCGCTTCCTGGTAGAACAGATGCGTTCGTTTGGCTGGGAGGCCTGTGTTGATGCCGCGGGCAACGCGGTGGGGCTGGTTGGCGCGACGGGGCCGCTGGTGGCGCTGCTGGGGCACATTGACACGGTATCCGGCGTCATTCCGGTGCGGATCGAGGCGGGCAAGCTCTACGGTCGGGGAGCGGTGGACGCCAAGGGGCCATTTGTGGCCTTCATCGCCGCAACGCGCCGCGCCGAGCTGGCCGGGCGCCTGCGCTGCCGCGTCGCGCTCATTGGCGCCACGGAGGAGGAGGCCGCCACTTCCCGGGGCGCACACTACGCTCGTGACCGCTATGCCCCCGCGTTCTGCGTAATTGGCGAACCGAGCGGCTGGGATCGGGTGACTCTGGGCTACAAGGGACGCTTGCTGGCCCACTACCGCCTGGAGCAGCCCGCAGCCCACAGCGCCGGCGAGTTGCCCGCCGCGCCCGAGGCGATGGTGGCCTTCTGGCGGGCGGTGGAGGCCCATTGCGCCGCTTACAACGCCGGGCGTGAGCGGCTCTTTGACCAGTTGACCCCCTCACTGCGGCGCGTGGCCAGTGGCGGAGATGGCCTCAGCGACTGGGTGGAGGCTACGGTGGGCCTGCGTCTGCCCGAAGGGGTCGATCCGGCGACCCTGGCCGAGATGCTTGCCACCCTGGCCGGTGGGGCCACCCTGCGCTTCGAGGGAGCCTGCCCCGCCTTTCGCAGCCCGCGCACGACGCCGCTGGCGAGCGCCTTCGTGCGGGCCATTCGCGCCCAGGGGGGCCAGCCGGCCTTTCTCCACAAAACCGGCACCGCCGATATGAACGTGGTCGGCCCGGCCTGGGGCTGCCCGATCGTCGCCTACGGCCCGGGCGACTCACGGCTGGACCATACGCCCGATGAGCACCTGGACCTCGCTGAGTACCAGCGGGCCATCGCCGTGCTGACCGAGGTCCTGGGGGGGCTAAGCTGAACGTGGGGAAACCGGGTTTTCCCAGGCCCCTACCGGCTGGGAAGGTCCGGGAGGGTGAAGCCTTTCCAGGAACACCCTCTGGCTTCCCACCCGAAACAAGTGTTTCACGTGAAACAGATGGGGTGGATGGGCGTGGGGAACCCAGGGTTCCCCACACCCCCGCAGGATGGTACCAAAGCGTCAGAGAGACGCCGCCAGTTCGTGCGCGCTGGAGCGCTCCCGGTTGCATGGAGCGGCAAGCTACCGCTACCATCCGCAATCAAAAATGGTAGGGAAGGTCTGGGAGGGCCGAGTCTGCTCAGACCTCGCCTGAAGGGATGCGAGCATGTCCATAATCCTGATCACCGGAGCGGGCGGTTACATCGGGCGCAGCCTTGCTCGCGCCCTGCGCGCCCGCGGGGCCGCCGTGCGTGGTCTCGACCGCGATGGCGCCGCGCTGGAGACGCTGGTCGCGCTGGGGGTCGAGCCGCTGGTCGCCGATGCCGGTGACGCCTCGGCGCTGGCGGCGGCGCTGAAGGGGGTGGAAGTGGTGTACCATCTTGCCGGCTCGGCCCTGGGCAACCCGGCGACGATCCGGCGCTCGAATGTGGGTGGCGCGGAGGCCCTGGCCGCGGCCTGCGCGGGCCGGCGGCTGCGGGCAATGGTTTTCGCCAGCAGCGGTGCGCTCTACCCCAGCGGTTCGGGCTGGCTCACGGAGGAGACGCCGCCCGCGCCAGCCTTTCATTATGCCCGGGCCAAAGCCGAGGCCGAGCGGGTGCTGATGGAGGCGTACCGGCGCGATGGCACGCCAATGCAGATCGCCCGCATCGCCGCCGTGTACGGCCCGGATAGCCCGGCGTTGATGGTCGAGCAGGTACGGCGGGGGCGCTTCCCGCTTATCGGCGGCGGGAAGGGCTATGCCTCCAACATCCACCTCGATGATCTGATCGAGGCGTTACTGGCTATGCCTGAGCGGGGCCAGGCGGGACGGATCTACAACCTGGCCGATGATCGGCCCGCGCCTATTCGCGAGTTCTACAACTACCTGGCGGCCCTGCTCGGCGCCCCGCCCCCGCCCTCCATGCATCCCCTGGCCGGGCGCGCCCTGGTGCGACTCCTCGGCATCGCCGGTCGCCTGCGCAGGCGGCCCAACCCGCTGCCGGTAGATCTGGTGGCCATGGCTTCGGTATCGCACCGTATGACGAACCGGCGCATGCGCGAGGAGTTGGGGGTGCGCCTGCGCTATCCCTCGTACCGCGAGGGCTTGCCGGCGGCGCTGGGTGTTGAGGTAAAGCTGAGTTGAGAATGCACCTCGCGGGCACAAAGACCACATCGTCCTTGCTCAAGCAGTGGCGCCAGATCAACCAGGCGCAGGTACGTTCCACCACCCGGCGCCCCGGGAGGACCGTGAACCCGTGCTTGCCATCCAGTAGGGGCCGGGTTCCCCCGCCCCTACTACCAAAGTGTCATAGAAACGCCGCAAGTTCGTGAGCGCTGGAGCGCTTCCGGTTGCATGGAGCGGCAAGCCACCATCCGCAATCTACAATCTAACATGGAACTCAGTTAGACTTTTTGGTCGCCAGATGGTAGAATAGGTAACGTCGTTCTCCCACGCTCCTATGCCGCTCCCTTCCCCCACCAACCGCTCCGGGCACGGATAGGCCAACGGGCAGGGGTAGGGGGGCGGGACAACCCCGCCCCTGCTGATCACCTCTCGCAACACGGTGAACTTTGCCTACATTCTTTACCTGCGCGGCCGGCGCGAAGGACACCCGGCCGACGCGATCGAGCAGTTGGTACACCTCTGGTATACGATGTCGATTCTCATTCATCGATAAAAGTAGGTGTCAAAAATGACAGAAAAGCGAACGGTATGGCTGTTCTTTCTGCTTACCTTTGGTTGGTCATGGATGTTTTGGATTCCAGTGGCCTTATTTGCCAGAGGACTGTCCGTTCCTTCAGGTCTTGAACGCTTTCTGAAAAGCCCCTTCAATCCAGCCGCTTGGGGACCGTTCATTGCAGCTTTTCTATTCACCTTTCTAGAAGAAGGGAAAGATGGGGCGAAGAAGTTGTTGAAAAGGGGCCTGGACGTTCGATTTGGAAGAGTATGGTACTTTGTGATCTTTTTGCTGTTCCCTGTGTTGATTGGTGGCGCTCTCTTGTTGGCAGTACTCACTGGGGAGCCAGCTCCTGAATTGACCGCGCTGGCAAATCCAGGATCAATCCCGATAGCCTTTGTCTACATTCTCCTTCTGGGCGGCCCCCTCCAGGAGGAATTCGGCTGGCGAGGATATGCGCTTGAACGCCTCCAGAAAAGATGGAATGCCCTTGTTTCGAGTATCATCATAGGACTGGTATGGGGAGCCTGGCATGTACCACTGTTCTTTATGCCGCGACAAGAGTTCTATTACCAGAGACCGATATGGGGGCTAATCCTTTCAACCACCCTGGTAGCAGTTCTGTTCACGTGGTTATACAACAACACGCGCGGAAGCATCCTCGCAGCAATGCTGTTTCATACGATGTTCAATCTGTCACACTATCTGTTTCCAACCCTTGGATCGGATCGAGCCACTCAATACTTGTTCCTTTTGCTTTTCCTTGCTGTGGGTGTCGTTCTGGTCATTTGGGGACCAGAGAGGATGGTTCGTGAAAGGCATAAAGTCTGAATGTTGAGAGGATATTGCGCCTGACACAGCGTACAGCCGACTGGTGGGACTCATCGCCATGTTCAACCATTTTTCTGGCTCCGGTTTTTTTCCTGCTCTCAAGGTCAGCGTTGGGGGAAGGTGCGAAGGGTTGCGCCCCATAGGCGGAACGTAACAGGCGAGAGCTTCCTGAAGCGGCAACATGCGGTTGTGTGCTCCCAGGATCGTCCCAGAAAGCTCGTCGAGAGGCTGTACTCCCCGGGCTGTATCGCGCTCTGGCAAGCCATCTGTAGCTTCACAGAGCCACACGCTTACGTTGGTGCCTATGGGGCTGCGTGCGCCGCAATGGTGTTGTTCCGCCAACAGGAACGTAGGGGTAAAGCACGGCTTA
>Ga0209017_10002259_pt1 | contig 12766 bp, 13 predicted proteins | sample YNPBryunderm2012_FD_185812 | JGI IMG/M metagenome (GOLD analysis project Ga0209017, IMG submission 185812) | Anoxygenic and chlorotrophic microbial mat microbial communities from Yellowstone National Park, USA - YNP Bryant MS undermat 2012... ... | reverse complement strand
CATGAAACTGCATCTCCGCATTCCCATTACCCGGCTCGCTACGTTGTCCACCGCTCTTGGGGCGGCTGCGAGCCTGCAGGCCTACCCTCCGGCTCCTCACCATGTCATCGAAGGGGTCATCCGCGACCCTTACGGACACCCCCTCTCCTCAACATCCGCGCGGGTCCTGTTTGAAACCACGACCGGACGGATTTTGGAAACACGGCTACGACCGCATATGGGCCAGGGCCTTAATTACCGGCTCACCCTCCCCATGGACGCAGGCATCACCCCGGAACTCTACCGCCCCACGGCCTTGCAACCGCTAGTGCCTTTCCGCATCCAGGTCCGCATCGGTGCCACCACCTACCTCCCCTTGGAAATGCGCGCCAACTTCGCGCGGCTTGGCCAGCCGGCCCAACGTACGCGCCTCGATCTAACCTTGGGTGAAGACACTGATGGGGACGGCCTCCCCGATGCGTGGGAATATGCCCTCATTCAACAATTGGGCGGTCAACTCACGCTCCGGGATATCCGGCCCGAGGACGACCTGGATGGCGACGGGCTCTCCAACCTGCAAGAGTATCTGGCGGGCACTTATGCCTACGACCGCAATCATGCCCTGTACCTGGACCTCGTGGAGGTTCAGCCCGGACAGGCCATCCTAGAGTTCACCGTCGTGACAGGCCGCACCTATCAAATCCTCATGGGCGAAGACCTCCGCGGGTGGTCGCCCGTGTCCTTCCGCATCGTCGATTCCCCAGCCGTCCCCATGCTAGAATACCGCGCCACCGACATTCGCCGGTTGCGGGTCCAGGTCGATGTCCCCCCATCCACCGACCCCACCCCGCCAAGGTTCTTCAGGCTCAAGGTGCTATGAGTACCGGGTGCTCCACCCCTCGCAGCAGTCGGGCTGCTCTGCATCGGCCCGCAATAAAGATAGCCCTGGCATTGAGCTTGGCCCTGTTGGCCATTACAGCATTCACCGCGCGGTTCTTGCTCCGGCACCCCCAGACGGAAGTCCTTCCTCAGGAACTCGTCCTCCAAGACGGCAAACTTTATCGCAAGGGCCAGAACCGTCCCTTCCATGGCTGGCTGGTGGAGTTCTATCCGGACGGAACGTTGCTGTCCCGCTCCGCGGTCGTCGATGGCCGACTGCACGGCCTCTCAGAAGGCTGGTATTCCAACGGCCAAATCCAAATCCGCGAAACCTATCAGCGCGGTTTGGCCCACGGCGTGCGCATCAAATGGTACCCGGACGGCACCACGCAATCTGTCGCCCACTTGGCCGAAGGCCATTATCACGGACCTTATCGGCGATGGCACGAAAACGGCCTTCTCGCCGAAGAAGTGGAATTTCAGCGGGGACACCCGCACGGTTGGGCGCGCTCCTACCACCCCAGCGGAGCCCTCAAGACCGAGGTCCAACTCGAACACGGCCGGATCGTGCAGTCAACCGACGCGCCCGGCCCTTCGCCCCACACCGCCGCCATGCCACCGTCAGCCCCCAGTGGGCAAACCTCCGGCGTCGCTCCATGAGCCTGCCTGAGTTCGCCCCAGAATCATTTCCGAGCCCTGCGGCCCCTGCACGCCCGGCCCGCAGGGTTCTGACGATGATCCTGCTCGCAGGCGCGCACGTGGCACAAGCCGACTCGCCGCTCGCCTTCTCCACGCACTACACCCTGCACACCGCTGCGGACAGCTCCGGAGCGGGGTGGATCCGCTCTTCCTCCTACGTCGCGTTCGTCTCGACCGGCCAGCCCGGTGCTTGGACCGCATCCACCGAGCCGCCCTACCGCCTGGCCACAGGTTTCGTCCCCACCCTGAACGATCCCCCTGAGCCCACAGCTGACACCCTCAGCCGTGCCCCGGGCCTGACCGCAAAGGTCCACACCCTTCAACTCCTCCGCAACGACACCGACCCCGAGGAGGACCCGGTTCGTGTGGCGGGCCATGCCGATCGGAGTGCAGCCGGCGGGCGAATCTACTTTGACCACGGGTGGATCCTCTACGAACCACCCGAACACCAGCCACCCCTCGACAGCTTTACCTACACCGTCGAGGATACGGCAGGGCACCTTACTTCCCAAACCGTGTTCGTGACAGTGTCCGGACCCGATCTAACCCCTTCGCAGAATCTCGTACGCATCCAACTCTTGCCAAACGGTCAAAGACACCTGGTGTTCGCAGCAATCCCGGGCCGAACCTATGCGATCGAATGGACAGATACGCTGCCGGCTAGCCGGTGGGAACTTCTGGCCATCCTGGAAGCCGACCCTCGGGGGCTCCTCCAATGGGTGGATGCCACCGATCCACCTCCCCCCATACGTTTCTATCGCACTGTCCCACGATGACTCTACGCCTCCCTTACCTGCGACCTCCCCGCACCTCGCTGCCGGCAGCCCTGGCCACCGCGTGGCTCGTCCTTGGCCCTGCCCTCAATCAAGCCGAAGGCGGTTTTCCCCCTCAAACCTTCACCTTCCCAGTCCTGACCGGGATACCCGACGGCGACTTGTCCGGCTTGGCCAACACGCCAACCCTGCCTGCTGGTCCGGCGCCCATCCAATCCGTGGCGGTGATATTGCAACTAACGCCCCTGGACGAGGGCGGTTTCTTCGGCGACCTCTACGCCACGTTGACCCGGCCGACCGATGGCTACGCCGTGCTGCTCAATCGAAGCGGCCGCAGCCCCGAGCGGCCGTTCGGTTACAGCGACGGCATGCCTGTGCAAATCACGCTCAGCGACGCCGGGCCAGCGGATATTCACCACTACCGGCTCACGCTTCAGGGCGACGAGGCAACACCACTCACCGCGCCCCTTACCGGTCTCTGGCTGCCAAACGGCCGGGCCGTGGACCCGCTGCTGGTGCTGGGCTCACATCCCCGCACGGCCACACTGGCCAGTTTCTACGGTTCGGACCTCGAAGGATTATGGACGTTGTTCATCGCAGACGTCAGCAGTGGTGGCCGATTCCGGCTGGACACCTGGGGGATGGAAGTGACCTTCCTCCCCGAACCCGGCAGCATAGCGCTGCTGGCGCTGGGGTTGGGCGGGCTTGTGTGGCAACACGTACGCCGTCGCGCCAACGCCGCCGCACCCGGAACACTTGAGCCGCGGCGTCGCCGCTCTCAACTTGGCCAATTCGGCTCGGCTCAGCACCGGCTCTTTCGGTGTCGGATGAGCGCATTCGAGTCTCGCACGTGGCCGCGTGATGTGTAACTTGACTGCGTCCAATCCGGCAGACAACCCTTCTGCCCAGCCCCGCGACTGCGCACCCAGTGTACGTTCCTCTCAGCGGCTCCATTCTCAGATGGAATGCATCGAGCCAAAGTTTCTGGAGCCGAGTGGCAACCCACGCCTCTCCAACGCAGGCTCCCTTGCCACTCGGCACCGAAAGCCTATTGACCCGACGCCGAGGTTCCTCCCCCCGGCTTGACAGAGCCGCAACGCCGCCACCGGCGCACCGCGCGAACTCTCTGTTCGCCGCCACACGCCCACGGCCCGTCCACTTCGCAGCCTCTTCGCTGGCGTCAAGGAGCTGGAAATGCCTGACAAAGCGAACAGCATCGCCAAACCTGAAATCCCGCCTCTGTTCTCCAGCACAGGGTCCCTGACGGAATCGGGGAGCTCCGTCCGAAGTAAAGGATTCCTGGCAGGCTGTTGCAAAAACGGGCCTGTTTCTCGAAGAAGGCCGGTCAGAAGGCTGAACTCTCGGGTGACTGGGTCTGGCCTAAGCCGAAGGTGGGCTGATGGGCCCGAGTCTCAGAAGCCCCGGAGTCCGCCGCAGGGGCTCCTCACAACCTGCGGCGGCACTGGCGGGCGCACCATAGGCGTTTCGCCGCGCAGCCTCCAGACTCAAGCGCGCCATCCGCAGCAGATTGTGGCCACCCCCTGCAAAGTAGCCCCACGCCTCCGTCCACTCCCGCCCCCCGATACCCACTCCGACCCAATCCCCCACCGTCTTCATTCACCCCAAAATCTCCTACACCTGCTTGCCAAGCTTCTGGTTGAGACAGTCACCCGCCTTGGCTGTCGTGCGTCCGTCCGAGCTCCTCGTACAGCTTGTCCAACAGGGGCGAGAGTTTCCGAAATGCGGGGTCGATCTGGCGCTTGATGGCACGCAAGCGATGGTAAGCCGGCGTGCAGGCGTTCAGGTTCAGCACGGTCAGAAACTCCGGTTGGGCCTGAGGGGTTCCACGCCTGCCTCTGGGATGCAGCTCCGACTGCGCTTTTTATGGGACTTTTTGAACAACCGCCCAGACGCCCCGGGTGTCTAGGTTCTTCTCTGGTCTGGGGAGCGAGTGAAATGGGTGCCTATTGGTGCCGACACGGCTTAGTGCGCAAGGGGCGCTAACTCGCTCAGGTGGCGCGTTTCCCTCGCCATTCTGTCTTGGGGGGGTGAAGGGGCATAAGGAACGGGCTGACCTGCAGAAGGTGATGTTCCGGTCTGGTTTTCTGAGACTAGGGCCGAGTTTTGGGGCTTCCGACGGCAAGGTTCTGCCTTCGCCGCATCAGCAACAGCGCCAGGAAGCTGGAGCCCTCCAAACACTTCGGGCGTCTCGCGGACGGTCATCCCCCGCACAGCCCTCCAGTGCGGTTGGCTACCGCCAGGCAGGCCAAAAGATCCTCCCAAGCCTGGCCGATGCCTCAGGGTGCAAATCATTGCCCTCCGTCCCTCGCAGGCTGTTCCAGCAAAGACGGCCCCCTGTGGGCACAGCCGGCTTCTCTCCCTTGTGAGCGTTACAAGATCGTCGAGCCTAAGCAGACACAGCCGCCACCTGCTGGGGCAACCATAACCCCGGGTTGGCTGACTCAGTGCCTCGAAAGATTCTACCCACGCTGCCCCAAAGGGCACAGGGAGCTCCTGTTGGGGACCCCTCCAACCACTTTCATCCCTTCCCGTCACCCTAATCTTTCTTCACTAACCCATCCTCCTCTCTGCGCAAAGCTGCCGGACAGTGAGGGCACTTGCCGGCCGTGTCCCTCCCTGTGCGCCGGTGCGAGACGCCGAGGGGATTGCGCTCCCACACCTCCCCGGCAGGAATCGAGTGCAACCGCCGCATCCCATGAGCTCCAACTTTGCGCAGTGGAACGGCGCCGCCGGTAGCTTCGGTCTTGGCCCAGCCGTCCAGCCAGCAGCCTCTTACAACACTTCCGTCTCGCCGGGCATTGCGATGGGGTAGCGACCTTGTGCATCGGCCTTGACCGGCGGTTCGCTGTCGTCCCGAAGTTGGTCGAGGCCTGGAGCCAACTCCCGCGAAGAAGTCATGGCCTGGTCCCAGGTGATGCGCTGGCCGGATTCGCAGGCCATCCGGCCCATGATGGCCGTCAGGTTGGCATGCGCACTTCGCTCCGTCTCGTTCCAAGGAAGGTCTTTCCGAATTGCCTCGAACAACAGATCCATCTCGCGCTGATAAGGATCGCACGGTTCGCCCCGATAGCGCCAAAGCAGGCGATCCGGGACAGGTTGATGTCCGCGAAATAGCATGGGATTGGGTTGCCCCTCCCCGAGCACTGCGCACCCTGTCGTACCATGCAGGACCACTCCGAAGAAGTCCCAACACCGCAACATGTGCCGGCCCTGCACCACCAGACGCGTTCCATCGGCGAAAGTGTATTCCGCCATGTAATGATCGTAGAGCTGGTCCGGCTCCCGCCGCACCTGACGTCCACCCATTCCCTGCACAGAGACCGGCCAGCTTCCCTTGGCCCAACAGCTTACATCGATGTTGTGGATCAACCAGTCCACAAAGAAGCTACCGTTCAACCAGGTAAACCCGCTGTAGTTGGCGATCTGCCAGGCCAGCTCGCTCATCTGCGGAGGCCGCGGGCTCAACCCCACCGGACCGTGCATCCGGTAAGCGTACACGGTCACCAGCTCGCCCACGGCCCCCTGGTGCACCCGTTCGATCGCCTGCTCCAAAGGCACATAGTGCCGGCTCATGAGCCCCGTGCCGACCTTCAGTCCCAACCGTGCGGCCTCCGCGCCCGCCTTCAACACCCGGCGCACCCCCGGAGTATCCACGGCAAAAGACTTCTCCATGAACACGTGCAGCCACCGTTCCACCGCGTATTCGAAATGGATCGGCCGGAACGCCGGCGGCGTCGCCAACAACACCACCTGGCCGGGCTCCAGCGTGTCCATGGCCTGCCGATACCCCTGCAACCCGCCGAACATGCGGTCCGGCGTCACCTGAATGCGGTCTCCGAAACGGGGCCGGAGCTGCTCCACCACCCCCCGGGCGCGTTCAGGAAAAAAATCCGCCACCGCCCACAACACCGTGGGCCCTGCCGTTGAGAGCGCCTGCGCCACGGCTCCGGTGCCCCGGCCACCGCAGCCGATCAAGGCAAGCTTCAACGTGTTCGACTCGCCCGCATGGGCGCCCACTTCAATGGCCCGTGCCAGGGCCACACCCGCTACAAGCTGCGCGGATTGACGCAGAAACTCTCGCCGGTTCGGTCGGTAGGTCGAGGACTTGCGGTTCATGAGGCCCATCCTGACCTTGGCCGTGCCCGCTGTCAATCGGGCCAGCTTGGACCTGTCCGCCATGCCGGACGTGTTCCTTCACCTACACCCCATGTGGGGCCTCGGGCCTCGAGGGCCGCCTCCTGAGCCTCTCAGCCTTTCTCCACTTCGGGATCCAACTCTGCCGCAGGGCGCTGCCGACCCCGCCATAGCGGCAGGTTCTTGTCCCATGCCAGCAGTGCCACCAAATGACTGGCCACCGGGATCGTGGCCACTTGGAAGAAGATGGCCAACAGTATCTTCAGACCCGCCGCTTCCACCCCCAGCACCACCCAAAGCCCCAGTAACACCAAAAAAATCCCCAATGTACTGGCTTTGGCCACGGCATGCGACCGGCATAGCACGTCCGGAAGCCGTAACAACCCGATCGCAGCCACCAAAATGAAGGCCGTACCCATCAACAAGAACAGACTCGCCAATCCTTCGATCATGACAGCGGCTCCTGCGGAACCTCCGCTGCTCCGGATCGCTCCCGGCCCGACCGGCGCCGGGGCAAGGTTCGATGAAGATAGAACGTAAAGACCACGGTCCCCACGAATCCCAACAGCGAATACAACAAAATCAGCTCCAAAAACAGGGGCGTGTGCCACTGCACACTCAGCACCGCAATCATCGCAACCACAGCCGTCGCAATCAGATCGAATGCCAAGATCCGATCCAACACCGTGGGACCGCGGACCACCCGGGCCAAGGCCAGGAGCACTACCGCCCCCAGCCCCAACAGACACACAGAAATCACGGAGCTGCTCATCGGGTCAAACGTAACAGAGGCGCCTTCAAATTCCGGTCCAGATTCCGCCGCAATTCCTCCGGATCTTGAGCATCCAGCGCGTGAAATGTCAGGGTGCGAAAATCCTCACTGATCTGGACCGTCGTCGTGCCCGGAGTCAGGGTAATGCAATAGCTCATGATAAGGATCTCTCCCGGCCTCAATCCACTCACGTCGTAAGTCACAAAATCCGGGGCCAGGGACTGGTTTGAACGAAAGAGCACTCGTGCAGCTACGGCCAGGTTCGCCTTCACAAACTCCCCCAAAAACCCCAGCACGAACCGCAACAGGGCCACGGCCCGGCGCGGGTAGTCTTCCATTCCCAAAATCGAACGGAACCAGCTGACCACGACAAACCCAAGCGCCAAGCCCACGTAAAAATCCCCCAACGTTCGATCCCGGCTCAACAGCAGCCAGATCGTCGCCAGAATCAGGTTGAGCACCAGACCTCTCACGGTCGCTCTCCACTTCCCTTGGCCGTCACGGCAAACACGGCTGCCGCGTAGGTGGCTTGATCCCGGGTCTGCTGGGCAGCCCGCGTGGCCACCCGGAACACGCCCTCAGCCCCCAGCCCGATGGCCAGCGAAACCAGCATCATGCTCAGATTCACCCTGTTCATCCGTACCCAGCGCCAATCCCACAAACACACCTCGCGGTCCTCCCCCGCCTGCCAGAAGGCCGCATTCCAAATCTTCAACATGCTCAGCAAAGTCAGAATGCTGGCCACCAATGAGGCGGCCACCAGCACGTACTCGCCCAGCCGCAACCCTTCCACTACGATGGCGTACTTGCCCCAAAACCCGCTCAGGGGCGGCAGTCCCGCCAGCGACAACGCCTGCAAGAGAAACGCGACGCCCAGCCATGGGGTGTGCCTCCACAAATTGCCCATCCGGTCCAGATTGTCCGTCCGGTTCAACAAGGCCGCCGTCCCACCAATCAAAAACAGCGACGATTTCACCACGATGTGATGAATGATGTAGAAAATGCTGGCCGCGAAGGCAAACTCCGTAAAGAACCCGATTGCCAGCATCATGAAGCCCACCTGGCTCAGAATGTGATAACTCAGAATGCCACGGATGAAATTACGCGACAATGCACCCACCACCCCGAAAATCATCGTAGCCCCGGCCAGCCAGGCCAGCAGGGTGTGAACGCCGGACAACTCATGCGGCAGCACCGTGCCGAACATGCGCAGCAACACATAGACCCCCACTTTCGTCAGCATGCCCGAGTACAACGCCGCCAACGGCGCGGGTAAAATTGGATAACTGTTCGGCAGCCAGTAATACAGCGGAAACAACCCCGCCTTCAGTCCGAAAACCACCAGGAACAACAATGCCAGCGCCGCTACTCGGGGATCGCTTGCCAAGGACGCCCCACGCAGGGCAATGTCGGCAAAATTCAACGTCCCAAACAGCCGATAGGTAAAACCGGCCCCGCACAGAAAAAGCGTGCTCCCCACCAGGTTCACCGCCACATAAGGAAACCCCTGTTTGATATCCCAGTTGTCCGCTTCCAGCGTCAGCAGGGCATACGAGGCGATGAGCATCACCTCGAAACCCACAAACAGGTTGAACAAATCGCCGGTCAGAAACGACAGATTGATCCCCGCCACCAGAAAATTCATCAGAGGCAACCGCAAAGGATGCTCGATCCGCGGGCTCAGCTCGGCAAATCCATAGAGCACGGCCATCAACGCCGTGAAGGCCGACAGCGTCACCATCACCGCACTCAGCAGATCGGCCACCAGCATGATTCCGTACGGTGCGGCCCAGTGGCCCAGCGGCAACACGCACGGGCCCTCCTGATAGGTACGCACCCCCAACCAAACGGCTATGCCCAATTGCGCCAGCGCCGATACGGCCGCCAGGGTCCGGCGCCCCACCGATGGCCGTCCCCAGAATAACAAGGCCACCGCCGTCAATAGCGGTACCAGCAGCGGCAGGATCACCAGGTTCATGGCGCTCGTCTGGCGGATCAGGTACGCTCGGTTGTATCCTGTTCGGCAAACAGTTCCGCCGCGTTGGTTGTTTTCTGATCCAAGAACAACCGGTACAGCAGCAACACCAGGTAAGCCGTGACCCCGAATCCGATCACGATGGCCGTCAGGATCAGCGCCTGCGGTAGCGGATCGACCATCGGGGCTCCGTCCCTTCCCGCAATCGGAGGCACCCGCCCCTCCGGGGAGCCCGACATGCTCAACAACAACAAGTTGGCCGCATTCGAAATCACGATAAACCCGAACAATATCCGAACGAAACTGCTTTGCAGGAGCAGATAGGTTCCGCAACCAAACAACAGCCCGATCAACAGTGCGGTCTCAAGAGCCATGGCGCCCCCCTTCCTCGGCCGAAAACGCGGCCGTCTCTTCCAAAGGTTGCTCCAGCGGCGAGCTGTATCTGCGCTCCTCGTGCGCCACCAGCGCCCGATGCCCCCGCGTAGACTGCATGAAAACAAACAGCATCTTGCTCACCACGCCGACCACAATGAGGTAAACTCCCACGTCGAACAACAGCGGCGTGCCCACATGCAGCTCGCCGAACCACGGCACTCCGTGAATGTGAACGTGGAAATGCTCCAGAAAGGGCCTCCCCCAAAGCACCGGTCCCGTACCCGTAACCAACGCGAGCAACAACCCGGCTGCAGCCACCCGCATCGGGTCCACCCGCAAAATCCGCGGCATCGCTTCCACCCCCAGGGCCAGGCTCAGCAGAATCAACGCAATCGCCGACGCCAACCCGGCGATGAATCCGCCCCCTGGCAGGTTGTGCCCACGCCACAACAGATACACCGCCACCAGGTTCACCAGGAAAAACGCCACCCGGACAAGGCGGTCGAAGATGTAGGAACGTGGTTCGTTCATGGCTTCCGCTCCAGATGATGCACGCCCATCCCCGGGGCCCCCAGCGGGCCCTGACGATATTCCTCCGGTGTGCGTTTGTACCGCATCAGCAGCCCCAGCGCACCCAGAGCCGCGATGACCAGCACGGTGATCTCTCCCAGAGTATCGAAGCCCCGGAAATCCACCAGAATCGTGTTGACCGCATTGTTTCCCTGAGCCAGCGGCACAGTATGTTCGCCGATCCATTCGCCCAACCGGGGCCGGGGGCGATCACTGACCCACAGGCACAACACGGTCATCATCAGGCCCACACCGAGTGCCAGCCCGCCATTGAACAGGCGCTGCCATGGCCGGGCCCGGTAGATCCATTCCCCCTGTTCCGCCGAGCGCGGGAAACGCCCCAGCAGGACCAACACCAAAATCAGGGTCACCACCTCCACCAGAATCTGCGTCAGTGCCAGGTCCGGAGCCCGATAGAGCACAAAGTAAAACGTGGTCAAAAACCCGGCCACGGAGAGCGACACCAGTTGGGTGGTCCAACGCTTCAATACCACCACCCCCACCACGGCCAGCCCGATGAGCAACGCCGCAAAGCTGCGAAGCCAGTCGCCCGAATCGACCGCGCCTGCTCGCATCGAGGCTGCCACATCGACCTGCCCCGTCCCCCACGCCCTGGCGATCCACGCCCCCACCAGAGCCACCGCAAAACCCAATACGATCGGCAAATAGCTTACCGGTCGGTCCGCTTGCAGAGCCCGGGTCACCCATTTGGTCGCTTTGCCGAACAACGCCAACCCGGCCTCAAAATAGTCGTCAAAGCGGAGCGGGCGTGGCCAATAGGCCCACGACCAGTCCCTCCTTCGACCGATCACGTACACTCCCAGACCTGCTCCCAACAGGGCCAGGCTCAACAACCATTCCACCGTCACACCATGCCACAGCACCAGCCGCTCTGCCGGCGCATGCAACCCGGGCACGGCCAGCCACCGAAAGGCCGTATCCAGCCAGCCGGGAACCAGCCCGAACACCAACGCGGCCCCTGCCAGGATCATGGGCGGCAACTGGATGGCCAGCGGCGGCCGGTGAAAACGCTCGCCCAAATCAACCGGTTCGCGCCCGCCAAACACCCCCACAAAAAACCGCATCGCAAACGCCACCTTGATCACCGACGTCGCCAGCACGCACCCTGCCGCATAGAGACCCAACAGCCCGTGGTCGGTCCTGGCCCGCAACACTTCCGCCAACATCATCTCCTTGCTCAGGAACCCCGTCGTACCCATCAGACCTACCATCGCGCCCGCCGCCACGGCACACGCCAGGCCCAACCCGGGCAGCCGCCTCCACAGCCCACCCAATTGCCGAAGATCCTGAACGCCTGTGCTGTGGATGATCACCCCCGCAATCATGAACAGGCTGCCCTTGTAAAACACGTGGTTCAAAATGTGCAGGTAATCGTGCGCCACTCCGCCGACCGGCCCCAGCCCGTAATACCCGATCAGATAGCCGAGTTGGCTGACCGTCGAGCAGGCCAAAATCGCCTTTAAATCGTGCGACAAAAGCGCCAGCCCCGCCCCCAGCAGCATCGTTCCGAACCCCACCCATGACAAAAGCGGCGCCCAGAGTTCTGCCTCCGCAAACAACGGAAACAGCCGCGCACAGAGAAACACCCCCAGCTTCACCATGGTCGCTGAATGCAGATATGCGCTCACCGGGGTCGGCGCCACCATGGCATTGGGCAACCAAAAGTGGAACGGAAACTGCGCCGATTTGCCGAACGCACCCAGCATCATCAGTAGCAATGCTGCCTGTAACCAGCCGCGGTGCTCCGTCCATGGCAGCCCCGTCTCGCGTAACCGATGCCATTCGTACGTCCCGGTCACCTGCCCCACCATCACCACACCAGCCAACAGGCACAGCCCGGTCAGCCCAGTCACCAACAGAGCCTGGCGCGCACCCACTCGTGACCGCTCTTCCTCGTGCAGGAACCCGATCAACAGAAAGGACGCCAATCCCGTGACCTCCCAAAACACAAACAGCAGCACCAGATTGTTGGCCAGCACCGTCCCCAACATCGCCGCCATGAACAACGTCAGATAGGCGTAGAACCGACCGTGATGCTCGTAGTGGTCGTCCAGATAAAGGTTGGCGTACCAGAAAATCAAAATCCCCACCCCGGTCACCACCAGGCCGAAAAACAACGCCAACCCATCCAACCCAAATGACAGCGAGACGCCCAGCGAGGGCACCCAGGCCCAGTTCACCACCGCGCCGGCCGGCAATTCCACCCGGGCCGCAATCCCCAAAAGGGCCAGCGTGGAACAAACCGGCAGCGCCAATCCCACCCAGCCGACGCGCCGGCCAAGCCAACGCCCCAGCACAGCCAGCCCGGGCACCGCCAGCAGCGGCAATCCCAGTGCAATGCACAACAACCATTCCAGGTCCATCCGATCCAACAGCGATTCCCAAATCCGCGCACCCACGGGCCCACCGCTCCTCCCCGTTGCCGCCCCTGGTCCGTAGGTACCGCAATCCGAACCACACACCAGCATACCTTTCTCGCGATGCGGTCCTTCCCCGTTCAGTATGCGGAAGGAGCAACCGGCCACTCCTCGAAGGGCCCGCCCGGACCGCCCAGGTCCGGCACGCTGG
>Ga0209017_10002258_pt1 | contig 12772 bp, 11 predicted proteins | sample YNPBryunderm2012_FD_185812 | JGI IMG/M metagenome (GOLD analysis project Ga0209017, IMG submission 185812) | Anoxygenic and chlorotrophic microbial mat microbial communities from Yellowstone National Park, USA - YNP Bryant MS undermat 2012... ... | reverse complement strand
CCAAACTGTCCCGCAGGCTAGCCCGAGCCTCCCCAACCGACAAGATCAATGTCAACCCGTCTGGTGTGGCGAGAAATCAAGCTCGCCGCGCGCTGTCGGGCCTGAATGATGGGACATTCACCCGGCGCGGGGGAAAACCTCAGCGCGCCGCGGGAAACCATCAACAGTTTTCGCCGCGGATCGCAACCGAATCGCTCCTGGTTCCTGTTCCACACTGCATGAGGGAATGATGAAGTGGATGGTCGGTTGAGTTAGGTCGGGAGTTCGGTTACGCTTAGTTCGACTTGACGCCGATCACATGGGAAGAGAGGGCGGTTCGAGCGCGTCCCATCGACTCGTTTGACCAACGCGCCTTGAGGATCATCTCGGTTCGTACCCGACCTAACCGCGGACGAGTGATGTTGGCGTCTTGGGCGTCGTCGTTCCAAATTTCGTCGTGGTGGTTTTTCCACCGTCACACAAGCAAGTGGGTCCCGTCACTGCCTTGGAAGCGCGATTGACCGATCCTCTCACACGACCGCCTGGCGAATCGAAAGGCGTCGAGGGTGCGGATTGCTTCCAGCAGGGAATGAACGGGATGGTCATCCCTACGAGTTTATTCATCGGAGCGTCCGTCATGTCGTTTACGTCGTTGGATTCGCCGAGATTCGCGGGTCGGTCGCTTCATGGCGGTCGATCCGGTTTCACCCTCATTGAACTCCTTGTGGTCATTGCGATCATCGCGGTGCTGATCGCCCTGTTGCTGCCGGCGGTCCAGGCGGCGCGGGAGGCCGCCCGCCGCGCCCAGTGCGTCAACAACCTCAAGCAGATGGGTTTGGGGTTGCACAATTATGAAAGCGGCAACGGCAGCTTTCCGCCAGGCCGAGTTTGGGCCTTGTTGCCTAATGGCAGCTATCCCCAGATTTTCTCGGGCGCTCAGAACACCCCGTGGTTCGTGTTGATGCTAGGCTTCATGGAGCAGCAGCCGTTGGCCAACGCCTTCAACTATCAACTCGGGTCCGAGGGTCCGTTCACCCCACTACCCGCCGGGTTCTTCGCCAACAGCACCGTGGCCGCCACCAAGATTCCCTGGTTCCAGTGCCCCAGCGACCGCGAAGTTCTGTTCCAAATCACCCCAGCCTACGCCGGCGGCGTGTTGAGCGGGCCTCGAATGACCAAGGGCAACTATGCCACCTCATGGGGCAACACCAACTGGCGGCAGCGCGACATCACCGGCCCGGCCGGCCTGGTTCCCTACCGCCGTTCGGCCTTCGGTCATTTGACCACCCGCATCGCCGACGTCACCGACGGCACCAGCAACACCGTCTTCGCCGCTGAGGTGCTTCAAGGCGCTCAGTTCGACGTGCGCGGCGTGGTCTGGTCCAGCGTCCCCGGAGGCGCGTCGTTCATGACCCGCTTCGCCCCCAACCAAACCCGCGATTACATCAACCTCATTCAACAAGGCGACTTCCTTAATCAGGTGATTTTCTGCGTCAACGAGCCGTTGCAGCAACTGCCCTGCGTCGGCGGCGCGGGTGACAACGAGGCGTTCGCCGGGTCGCGCAGCCGTCACCCCGGCGGGGTCAACGTGCTGTTCGGAGATGGCTCAGTGCGGTTCATCAAGAACACCATCAACCATCTGACCTGGTTGGATCTCAACACCATCGCCGGAGGCGAAGTCATCAGCGCTGACGCTCTGTGACGCGATTGGGCCGCGGGGAATGGAGTCGGAACAGTCCAACCCCAACTGGACTCCTAGTGCTCCCCTTTCCTTGACTCAACCACGACCCAACCAAAAGTCGCAACGAGGGGGCGATTCCTCCCACGAGGGGGGGATCGTTCCCTCGTTGCAAGTTAAGCTTGCGATTCGCCGCAGGCGCGCCGGGCAGCGATCTCGAAGGGGTTGTCGAAATAGCAGTGACGACCACGCAGGGAAACCCATAAGCTCGCAGTGAGATACGCTGGGATGAACAACGGTCCCCAACGTTCCGCCTGACGAACATGGGCCTGTTCATGGTCGCGGCAGATTGCCAGGACTTCCGCACTGTCACCCACGATGACATGTCCCAACGTCATCGCGCCGAAGCGGCAGGTCCGGGCCATCCAGCGCGAGAAGCCGCCGTAGAACTCCAACGCGCCCCGTTCCACCTGGACCCGTCCCCCGGTGGCGAGGGTCAGCACGCCCGCGACCAGACCGACCAGAGAGGTGGGCGCGACCCAGAGGTACGCCAACGCCCAATGCCAGCGGGAACGCGGCCCCGGATCGAACGGGCGAACAGAGAGCGCTGGGATTCGTCTCATGGAGGATTCTCCTTGAGGAAACGCTGGGGACAAGGCGAGCGTCTTGGGCGAATCCAACCGCCGCCCCCAGCGTCACGACAAGAACCCAAAGCTAGCGCAACGGCAGCAGGGATGACCCGCACCGTTCCGCCAGTTCAAGCCGAAGGCCGGCTCCTTGCCAAGAGGGAGACCCTCCCAAAGGGCAACGCGCCGCCGCTTTGTTCAATTCGCGTTAGTCACGGATCAGCGCTTTGATTTGTGAAGGCACTTCAAAGTCGGAATCCTTAAGGACGTTGAATTCTACGGTTTCTATGATGAAGGTCTGGGTGATTGGTCCAATGCGAGTATCAACGTTCGTGGCGATTTTTTGGCCTTCGAACTCTTTATAGTTGCCGACGACCACGGTGATATCCAGTTCGCCCATTGGGGTTTCACTCTTGGTGATGACCCCGGTCAGCAAGCCGGAGGCGACCGAGAAGAACCGGGTCTCGGTCTTGCCGGTTTCCTTACGGGTCATTTCGAGCTTGTGGCATTTCTCGCCTTCGAAGTCCACGACCCCCTGATTTTTGATTTCTTTGTAGTCGTCCAGCTTGAAGAGGTCGGAGTCGTAGTCGGCCTGAACTTTCAGTTCCTCAAGTTCCTTGCCTTGGATGAGACGGGGACCGTTGATTGGATCGGAGGCCCAGCCGATCTTACCGTCGAAACCGTTTTCGACCCGGCCGACGCCGGGCAGATCGATCAGCAATAGGAAGCGGTTGGGAGCCGCGGCTCGGATCTCCAGCGAACCTTCCAGCCCTTGACCCGCGATCACAAACTTGCCCTTGGACAAGGTCGAGCGGTGTTTCTTGACGACCTCCTCGCCGCCGGCGGCCTCCACCGCCCGCTTGAGGATGGCCTCGACTTCAGCTTGCGGCTTCTCTTGAGCCGACACAAAACGCGGAACCGCCACCAGCGCCGCCACCATTAGCAACGCCATTGGGATACGAAGACCAGTCATAAACATAAATCGTCTCGCCTCACAACGGATAAGAACTTAGGGAACGGGAGGAGTGGAAACGTGGATGCCTCTCTCCAAGATCGAATTGCATCGAATCAAGTCGAACGCGAACCTCGGAGGGTGGAAGAAGCAGGTGCGCCACGACGGGCCAGCCAGGGGAAATGACAGGAACGGGAGTGTGTTCTGAAGAAGCAGGGTTGGTCAAATTGAAGCGAGCCGGCTGGAGCATGGCGGCTCAGCGGTTGGACGGGATAGGGGGATTGGGGAATGCGGCGGAGTTGGGGGAGTTGGCAGTGTCGGCATCGATCCACTTCAACGCGGCTTGAAGGGGGGGATCGATTCCATCGAGCAGCGCGGAGCGGTCCAGAGGCACCAGGTGGTCGGGGATCACGCCTTGCCCCTCCAAGCGGCGGCCGTCGGGCAGGGTGTAATCAGCGATGGCGTGTTGCAGCACGTCGCCGCTGGCGAGTTTGCGCATCAGGGAGGGCAGCGCCATGCCTTGGGTGGGTTCACCGAAGATTTGCGCTCGGCCCACCTGTTGCATCCCGCCGGCGAAAATTTCCGAGGTACTGAGCGAAGAGGGGTCGGTTAAGATTGCCAGTTTGCCTTGGAATGGTTCGACCCGCTCGCCGTTGGCGTTGACCCTGCGGGGGTTGACGCGGAAATTGATCTTGCCCGAACGCATCGTCATCACGCCGAGCAATACCGGTTCGCTGAGGAAGTGGCCGCCCAGCCCCATTGCCATGCCGCCAATCCCGCCAGGGTTGCCCCGCAGGTCGATGATGATGCCGTCGTAGTCGCGGAAGCGGTCGATCGCGGCGTCGAACTGCGAGGCCACTGGAATCAGCCAGATGTTAAAGCGGATCAGGCCGACGCGCTTGCCCGATTCTGTCCTCAAGTCCTCGGTTTCCAACCGCACCACGGTGGGAGGCAGATTGCCCAGCCGCGCGACAACCCCCTTGGGCGCGACCCGCTCGACCTGAACTTCGACCGGCCGATCGTCTCCATCGAGGCACGTCAAGGTGACAATCCGGCCCACCCCTCCCCTGAGTTTGCCGGTGATTAACCGTTGCGCCACGATCTTTTTGAGTTCATCTGAGGATTCCTTGCGCGTCTGGACGGCCTCAAGCAGTTTGGCGATCGGCTTGCCGTCAATGGCGGCGATCAGCCAACCCGGCCTGATTCCCGCCCGGGCCGCCGGCCCATCGGTCTCGACCCGCGTCACCAGGGCTTCGTTCCGATCATCGGTCAGACGGATCTCCAGACCAATCACACCGTTGCCGTTGGCCGAGGCATCCTGCTCGACCCGGTCGAGCGAATTCGCAACCTCAGCCGGGATCAAACCAAAGTGCGACTCCCCGAGACGGTCGATCAACTCGGCCACGATCTTGGAAAATTCGTCGTTGGTGCGGGCCTCCTCGATCCGAGGACGCAGCTCGCGGTTGGCCTTGTCCCAATCGACCCCATTCATGTTGGGATCATAGTGGGTGTCGCGGATCACCCGCCAGATCTCGTCGAAGGTTTCCCGCGCCTTGTTCACATCAAAGCGCGGGGTATGGGGCGTGGTCGGAGGATCATCAGACATCGAGGCCGCGCCCAGGCTGAAACCGACCAGGGCGGCGGAACCCGCAAGGGTCGCAACCAGTTGTCCCACACGCCTGCGCCAAGAATCCACGAAACACCTCATATGAAAGTCGTGAATGACGTGAAACAGACGGAATCCGAATGAGTGGAAGGGAGTGATTTCGGGGTCGCGGCGATCGCCCTGCTCCAACCCGCGACCGGCTCGGTCGGGAAGGAACCGAGCTTGGAGCATCTTGCGTCAGGCATTCCTTCTTCGCAAGATAGCCTATCGCAACCGGAAAACCAAGGGCGGGGTGTGGGAGGGTGGTTGTTTTGCCATCCCGCCGCCTCGCCGTCTCGTTCTGGTAGGTCTTGAACCCACCTGCGCATCTCGGGGAGTAGGTTGTGAGTTTGGAACTTTTCAGCGACACGTTTGAAGTCAACACGCCGGGACGAGGCACCTTTGAACTGACCGACCAGGTGAGGGCGCTGATTCGTCGCGTGGGCTTAGCGCAAGGCTTGGCGCATCTCTTTGTTCATCATACCAGCGCCTCGCTCATCATCTGCGAGAACGCCGACCCGACCGTGAGACGCGACCTAGAGACCTTTGCGGCCTCGCTCGCGCCCGACGGCGATCCCCGCTGGCTTCATTGCGACGAAGGTCCTGACGACATGGCCGCCCACCTTCGGGCCATCTTCACCGGCTTTGGCCTGTGGGTGCCGATCCGTCGGGGCGATTGCGATCTGGGAACCTGGCAGGGGATCTACCTTTGGGAGCATCGAGCCCGTCCGCACCGTCGCCGCGTCACCTTGACCATGTTAGGCACTCGGGAACGATCCGACACCTGACCGGATGAATCGAGGTCGCGCGATTCGAGGGTGGTCTGTCTGATCCTCAACGATCCAACCGGTTCCAAACCTGCTCGATCCCCTGAAAGATCGTCTCCTCAACCGTCTCGGCCCACGGCGAGGGGAGGCCATAATAAACCATCGCGCCGACGCCCTCGTAGCCGCCTTCCAGCAGGACCCGGCGGGAGGGGATGTAGGCCATGACATCCTGACAGTAGGCCGCGACCCAGACCGAGTCGCTTCCACGTTCTTTTTTGAGCCGCAAGGCGTAATCCACCACAACCTCGCCACTCAGAAACACCCAGGTCAACCCGCCCAGCCTCCAAGCGGCAATCGGGTAGGGATAACTTGTCTCCAGACGCCCCTCCCGATTCAGACGATCGAGCAAGGCCCGGGCGCGGGCCGCTTCGAAGCGGTTGGTCGAAGAGGCCAACTCTTCCCAATGAGCGCGGTCGGGAACCTTGGCGAAGTCGAGACGCACCGTGGTCGCGGCGGTGGCGAGTCGGTCCTCGGGGCGAAGACGGGTCAACGGTCCTTGAAGGGTCCGATCAACCGCGTCGGCCAACTGGCGGCCGTAATCCTCAGCCAACGCGCGGGAACGTCGGGGCAGGGGATTTTGGTCGCCGCCGCAGCCGGCGAAGAAGAGCGCTATGGTGCCGGGATGACGCCGTTCGAGTTCGAGCTGAGCAAACCCGGCGTAGTCGCCCGACCATTCGTAGCCGTCCAGTGTGGTGCAATGACAGGCATACCCCATGACCACCGCCGCCAGACCACCCGAACCCCGATCGACCCGCAAGGTGGGCACCGCGTGATCGACTGGACCTTTGAGCTGTCCCTGGGCCCGAAGCGTGGGCACATCCCGTTCGGGGTTCTCGCGGCGGTTGACCGCGAAGCTCGCCTCGCCGATCCCCCAGGAAATCTGGCAGGGCTCCAGCGCCTCGACGGCTTGTCGGGACACCTGGATTATCCGTCGAGTCAAGTCGCGGGTGTAATCCTCGACTGCCTTGCGGTCGGCCTCTCCCAAAGGGTACATCGTGATGAGGTTGGTACCAACCACCGGGCCGGAGTGGGTATGCGAACAAGCGAGAATCACCTCGTCGAACCCGACCCCGGTGGTTTGGGCGATCTCCTCGCGCAGCGGCTCAGTCAGGTCGCGGCTTACGCCGCAAAGGTCGAGGGTCACCAACAATACCCGCTTGCCGTGGGGCGACTCGATCGCCAACCCTTTCACCCAAAGCTCGTGTTGCTTGCCCTGGGCGGGTCGGTTGCGGGCGGCGTAACCTGCCATCCAAACCGGCCCTTCCGGCGTGATGGCGACCCGAGCCGTTCCCGCCTTCCACTCCCCGGGAGGGTCGCCTGCCCAAACCATGCCCCAACCGAGAATTCCTAACGCCGCGAGAGTCGAACCAACCAGCCGAAACCACGTGACACCGTAAATGACGGGGCGAAGCATGACGACTCCTCCGGGCGAGTGAATGAGTCAACGGCGGTGCAACGAACCACGGTGGTCCCTGGTTCCACCGTCCCCCCCACGCCGTCAGCATACCTTACCCCTAACTTGTCCGCGAGCCTCCTACCACCGTGATTCCCTCCAACCCCGCCGTCCCTCCTCAACCCGATCTTCACAACCATCCTCGACCAGCGCTGGAGGCAACCCCATCCTGTTCCTGGTTAGGCGCGTCGATCGACCTCCGAGAGGTCGATTCGACCAATGCCTTCATCCGCCGTCTGCTGGAAGGAGACCATCAGGGACTTTGGCCGCTTCCCGTGGCGGTCTGGACGGGTCGCCAACGCGCGGGCAAAGGCCGCGGGACTAACTTCTGGTGGTCCGACGCGGGAACCCTAACCTTCACCGTCGCGCTCGATCCGGCTGCGCAGCGGCTGAGGCTTGACCACTTACCCCGCCTGGCGTTGGCTTGCGCAGTGGCGATTGTCGATGTGGTAGAGCCACTAGCCCCACAGGCGCGCTGGACGATTCGCTGGCCCAACGATGTGGAAGCCAACAACTTGAAAGTCGCCGGCATCTTGCCCGAACGATTCGCTACCCCGTGCGGCGATCGACTCGCCCTGGGAGTCGGACTCAACGTCTCAACCAATTGGAACCACGCCCCTGAGTCGGTGCGCCGAATGGCAGCTTCGGTGGAGTCGATCCGTGGAACCGTGCTGGCCGATCAAGAGCGACGCGACCTAGCGTCCCGACTCTTGGAACGCCTGGTCGCGCGGCTGACTCAACTCGCGGACGATCACCCCGACCTGGCCGAACGTTGGGATCAACTCGACCAACTCAAAGGAAACCGGGTGCGGATCCGTCAAGGGGAACGTGTTCTCGAAGGCGTCGGTGGGGGGATCGACCCCACGGGAGCTCTCCGTCTCCTTACCGCCGACGGCTCGATTCAGTCAATCGTCGGCGGCGTGGTGGAACGCAACCCACCCCACGGTTGACCGCCGCCGTGACACGATCCGACCACCAACGGCAGCGCAGAACCATCGTCGAGCGCGTGGGCAGCCACCGTTCGAATCAACGCCCCTTCTTGGGAACAACCCCGCCCGCCGTGCTCTCCTCCTCGTCGATTTGGGCATCCTCAGCCTGAATCGCCTTTTTCTGCTCCTCCGTGAGGGTATCGAACTTCTTGACCTCCACCGGGCCGGAGTTGCCTCCACACCCCGCGACAAACATCCCCAAAACGACGACCAAGCCTGAAAATAATCGCACGAACATTGATTGATTATCTCTCGCTGGGTTCGGTTTCTAGTCGCCGGTGGACAATAGTATCCGCGCATTGTCAAAGCAGTCGGCGACATGACTTAGGGCCACCGGTAGTGTAGCGGAAAATTTTAAGATCGCGCAAAGAAATAAAAAAACTCTTGTGAAACCATCCTGAGACACCGCGCTTTGGAATGATTAGCCACACGTGGCGAAGCCGAAAATACGGTGGTTTCGAGATGTGCGACCGTGGTTTCTCAACTTCGAGGCGTTTCAAGCCAGAGACCACCTGCTGGACGATGGGAGCGCATCTGATTATCTTAGAAACGCCTACCCAACCGATCCTTGACGCTCATGTACCAGTTTCAGGTATGACACGCCGGTTGCGGCTTGCCCGACATGCTGGTCGCGGATCGTCTAAGGACAACATTCGCCTTGGTGCCAACCCACCCGACGAAGCTTCACACCGTCTTCATCCCATCATAACCGCTGGTCACAATGGTGTTCGCGGGTGGAGTCACTTGTCCGATTCCCCTGAGGCGATCGGGCGACTTGGCTCACGGACGGTTGGTTTGTGGTCACGTGTAGGACGTTGATCTTTTCCCGTTCTCCCGAGTTTCTTCTCTTCGAGGTTTCAACGCCGATGTGGTTCCGGTGGGTATCGGTCACGCTTGCGATTCCAACGCTGATTGGCTTTGGGTGCGAAAACTCGACGCCTTCCTCTGTCGTTTCAGCCTCTAACACTTCCATCGCCGACGGCTCGGACCAAAGGGCCACATCGCCGGTCTCGGCTAAGGGCGTGGTTTCCTCCGATCCTCCCGCCGTCGTGGCCGAGGGGCAGGTGGAGCATCCGCTGTATCGCAGTTGGGCCGCCCATCCGGTGGGTACCGAATTGGTCTTTAAATCTAAGCAAACGTTCAAGAACAGAACCAAGGAGTTAGAGATTCGCCACAAACTGGTCGAGCTCACCCCCGACAAGGCGGTGGTGTCACGTCTGGAGTTCGATCCCGAGGTCAACACCCGTCCCCAATCGATGGACGACACCATTCGGCGCAATTTCCCCTTGTTGCCCGGCGTCAACCCCGAGGATGTGGGCAAACCCCGCGACGCGATTGCGCAGGGAGAGGAGGTCGTTACCATCGGCGATCAAGAATTCAAAACGGTTTGGTTCGACACCAAAGGACGCACCGAGGGCGGGCATGAATCGATCACTCGCACCTGGATGTGTGATGATGTTCCCGGTCGGTTGGTTCGCGCTCGAATCACTGTCGCAGCTCTTCAGTTCGAGGACGATCAAGTCCTTGTTGAAATCAAACGTCCCCAAGTGGACGGCAAGTGAACTGTGGAGGTTGGTCGTCCCCCGAATGATGCGTTGAGTTCAGGTTGCGACGCGAGACGGGGCAGAACAACCAAGTTTCACGTCAATTTCACAAGCTGTTGTTCGTTTCTTCGACACCGTTGACTAGGATATTCACGACCGGCTTGGTCGATCCAAGTCGTGCGAGTTGGTTCCCCACAACGAGGTTTTTCAAATGAACTTCTTGTCTCGAGTCCGCCGGCGTTCCGGCTTCACCCTGATCGAACTTCTGGTGGTCATCGCCATCATCGCAGTCCTGATCGCTCTGTTGCTCCCGGCTGTCCAGGCTGCTCGCGAGGCCGCCCGTCGCGCCCAATGCGTCAACAACCTCAAGCAAATCGGCTTGGGTACGATGAACTTTGAAAGCGCCTACGGCTACCTGCCTCCCGGTCCTTTTGATGGTCACCCACAGGCGGTAGACGCCTCGGGCAACCCCGCTCCGAGTGGTCGCATTTATTACGAGGTTTTGGGTCAGGACTACGAGGGCGTCTCGACCTGCTGCCGTGCGGCCCACCCGGATGGTTACAACCAGTTCTTCCGCATTCTGCCGTTCATGGAGCTAACGGCTCTCTACAACGTCGCCAACTTCCAAGCTCCCCCGATTTGGCCGGTTCCCGTTGGTGTGGATTGGGCGGGTGAGGATACCATCTCGTTCCCGGCGATCGCCACGTTCTACTGCCCTTCGCGTCGTGGTCCTACTCTTTACGGCAACCCTGGGCGCAGCCGCAATGACTACGCCGGTTGCGCTGGGTTTTTCCGTGGTCAGTGGTACGAGTGCTTCCAAGGTGACTTCAACACTACCTTGTTCGTTCCGCCGCCCCCCAACGGTCTGATTCCGATCGCCAATGAGCGGAGCCAGGAAAATCAGGGTGATGTCGGTGGCCGCAAGGGTGCCTTTTTGCATGGTCGTTTCAAGCGTCGTTTGTCTGACTTCATCGACGGCACCTCCAACTCGATCATGTACTCTGAGAAGGGTTTGCCCCCCACCCGCCACGGCCTTGACGGCGGCGACAACGAGCGTTGGCAAAACTCCGGCTGGGACGAGGATTGTATTCGCTGGCACTTCGTTCCTCGATCCGACGCTAAAGCTGCCGCTCTCAACAACATTTGCACCGGTGGTGATGGCAGTGCTGGCGGAAACGTCTGGCGGCGTTACTTCGGCTCTTCCCACGCTGGTGGTCTCAACGCCTGCATGGGTGATGGCTCGGTGAAGTTTATCAAGTTCACGGTGGATCCCAGCACCTTCCGTCGCCTTTGCGTGATCGACGACAACGAGCCGATTTCCGCCGACGCGCTGTGATGCCGTCGGAATGACTCGTCTCGACAGTGCGCCAACAATGAAACCACCGTGGTCGTCCATGCGGGCGGCCACGGTGTTGTTGTTGTGTTTCCTTCTCTGGAATGAATAACATGATCGAGTAGATGGACTTTCTTTTAGTTTTGGGAGACAATCGATCAGCGTGCGACCTTTCTTCCCACCATCGAGCCTAGCTGGTGATGCCTTTTGTGAGTCGCATGAACGCCGTTTCCAAATTGATCTCATCTTCACGGAATAAGGTCAATTCAAAGCCGTTTTCAATCAAGCGACGGGCGAGATCGCTGAACCGCTCCACTTCAGGACGGAGCTTGACCATCAGATAATCCGGCCTCTCCTGAACCTCCTCGACTTCGGGCTGACGTTCGAGGAAATCAGCGGCCTCCTTCCTGCGTTCGGCGACGTTGATGTTGAGGACGATCGTGGTCCGCACTTGCTTCATCACGTCGGTGACAGCCCCGTTGACGATCAACACGCCCTGTTCGATAATACCAATTTTATTACAAATGTCGGCAAGTTCGGGGAGGATGTGGGACGAGACCAGGATGGTCTTGCCCATCTTCTGCAACTCCTTGAGAACGCCGCGAATTTCGATCCGGGCGCGGGGGTCGAGGCCAGAGGCTGGTTCGTCGAGCAGCAGCACCTGGGGATTGTGCAGCAAAACCCGGGCGAGTCCCAGGCGCTGGGTCATCCCGCGCGAGAGGCTGGTGACCATCGCGTCCCGCTTGTAGGTGAGATCGACCAGGTTCAGCACTTCGTCGCAGATTTTCTTACGCTTGGCCCCCTTGATGCGATAAGCGGCGGCAAAGAATTCGAGATACTCGATGACCTTCATATCGTCGTACACGCCGAAGAAGTCCGGCATGTAGCCGATGGCGCGACGGATTTCCTTGGCTCCCGTGTAGATCGAATATCCGCAGACCGACGCCTCGCCCCAGGAGGGGTTGAGCAAGGTGGCCAGAATCCGCATGGTGGTGGTTTTGCCGGCTCCGTTGGGGCCGATGAAGCCGTAAACGTCGCCACGATGAAGAGTGAGGTTGAGCCGGTTGAGGGCAAACAATTCGCCGTATTTTTTTGTCAGGTCATGGGTGTGAATCATCGGCTCGTCGGCCGTGCTGGAAGCCGCCTGAGTCCCGGGGGCGGTTTCGAGTTGAGTTACGCTCATAGACTCTGGTTCCCGAGGAGGTTGTGGTTGAAGGCCGACGAAAGAAAGAAGCAGGGTGGGAAACGAGTGCGTTCCAACGGCAAACCAAGCGCTGAGACTTAGGCCGTGGGCGACGTCGCGGGGTCTGTTCGCAATCCACGCCTGGATTCTATTCAAGGTGGGGTTGCGACGGGGGCGGGCAGGAGGATTCGCACGAAGCTCGACTCGAAGAACTTGGCCCCGGGTGACGGTTCCAGGTCCAGACGGGTGGAGGGCGTGTCGATCTCGGCAAGCAGGATTGGCCGGCCGAGTTTCAGATGGGCGCTGAGATCGAGCGCTCGCAACGAACCGTTGGTCAGGAGGCGGTTGCGCACCTCGATGGAGTCGTAGAAGGTCAAGTTCGTCACCAGGGGACCACGTTCTCTTCGCGCGTGGTCGGCGGAATCAACGCTGTAATACCGACTGAACTGGGCTGAAATTTCTCCCAGCGCGCCTTGAAGCAATCGGATGGAGCGGTCGGGTTCGATCGACACGGTGCCGCCTGGGGGAATGTCTTGATTGATCACATACACCTTGTCGCGATA
>Ga0209017_10002256_pt1 | contig 12795 bp, 6 predicted proteins | sample YNPBryunderm2012_FD_185812 | JGI IMG/M metagenome (GOLD analysis project Ga0209017, IMG submission 185812) | Anoxygenic and chlorotrophic microbial mat microbial communities from Yellowstone National Park, USA - YNP Bryant MS undermat 2012... ... | reverse complement strand
ACTTGGGAACAGTGACGATTGAGACTATCCTATTGAAGAGGATCGCGGGCCGAGGATCGGCCCGCGAATTAGGCGGTTGGGTCGCAACTCATCAACACAGCACACCCCGGGGCCGACGGTGAAGACGGGTTTGGTTCCACGTCTGTCACGATGTCTCATAACCGGGTGGCCGGGATGTTTCCCATGAATCGCTCGACAGTGGCGAGTCGGTGGAATCTGGATCTCCTTGAAGCTAAACTCGCCGATTGGAAACGCGATCCCTTAGCGGTCGAGGAATCGTGGCGGTTGTTTTTTGAAGGTTACGAACTGGGTCTGACCGACCTGGAAACCAAACGTCCGGCGGCGACCGCGGCCCCGGCCGCGGTGGCCCCTGTGCCGCCGCCTGCAAGCGAGGCGGGCCGCGCTCCGGCGAGTTTCTCCGAATACGACCTGGACATTGCACGCAAGCAGGCGTCGGTCACCCGCCTGGTGGACGCCTATCGGGAAATCGGCCACTTCCTGGCCGACCTCGACCCGCTCCAGCTCACCCCCAAACTCGAACGCCACGAATTGCTCGACCTCGAAGCGTTCGACCTGGACGAAACCGATCTCGACACCGTGTTCTACACCCGGTTGTTCGAGCCCAACCGAGCCAGCCTACGCGAACTGATCGCCGCGCTTCGGGAAACCTATTGCCGCACGATCGGCGTGGAATACATGCATATCCACGACAACCGAATCCGGCAATGGCTTCAAGCTCGCATGGAACCAATCCGCAACCGGCCCAATCTGGGGACGCACAAGAAGCGGCGATTGTTGCTCAAGTTGTACGCGGCCGATCTCTTCGAGCGGTTTCTTCAGAAGCATTACGCTGGTCAAAAGCGATTCGGTCTGGAAGGGGCTGAGTCGGTCATCCCCCTGATCGATGCCATCATCGAACGGGGGGGAGCCGGCCAAGTCCGCGAGGTGGTGCTGGGGATGCCCCACCGAGGCCGGCTCAACGTGTTGGCCAATATTCTGCACAAACCCTATGGCATGATCTTCGGCGAATTCGAAGGTCACATGGCCCCGGAAACCGTCTGCGGCGACGGCGACGTGAAATACCACCTGGGCTTCTCCGCCGATCATGTGACTAGCTGCGGCCAGATGGTCCACCTCTCCCTGACTCCCAACCCCAGCCACCTGGAGGCGGTCAACCCTGTGGTCGAAGGCCGGGTCCGCGCCAAGCAACGCCACCTTCGCGACCGCGACGGCCGCATGGTCCTGCCCCTGCTGATCCACGGCGACGCCGCCTTCGCCGGTCAGGGAATCGTGGCCGAAACCCTCAACCTCTCCCGCTTGCCCGGCTACCGCACCGGCGGCACCGTCCACATCATCGTCAACAACCAGATCGGCTTCACCACCGCCCCCAAGGACGCCCGTAGCTCGCCCTACTGCACCGATGTCGCCAAGATGATCGACGTGCCGATTTTCCACGTCAACGGCGACGATCCCGAAGCGGTGGTCCACGTCGCGGAAATCGCGCTGGATTTCCGCCAGACCTTTGGCATGGACGTGGTGATTGACCTCGTTTGCTACCGTCGCCACGGCCACAACGAGTTGGACGAACCGCGTTTCACCCAGCCGCGGATGTATCGGGCGATCGACGCCCGCCCGCCGGTCAAGCAGATCTACACCGATCAACTGATCGCCTCCGGCGAACTGACCCGTAAGGAGGCTGAGACGATCGCCGAAACCTTCGAGGAGAAGATGGAGGCGATCTTCAACGAGATCCACAACCAACCGCCACCCACTCCCACGCCGCCCAAGAGCTTTGGCGGTCCCTGGAAGGGTCTGGTCCGCGATTACTCGTTCGAGCCGGTGGAAACTGGGGTCTCGCAAGAAACCCTGGCGCGGATCGTGGCCCATGTGACCACCCCACCGCCGCCCGGCGCTTACGGTCGACCCGACCGTCCGTTCAAACTCAACCCGATCCTCGACCGGATCCTGCGCCAACGCGCCAAAGCGATGGCCGAGGGGGGCCCAATCGACTGGGCATTCGCCGAGACCCTGGCGTTCGGCTCGCTGCTGATCGAAGGGCACCCGGTCCGGCTCTCTGGCCAGGACTCGCGGCGAGGCACCTTCTCGCAACGCCACGCCGTCTGGGTCGATCCCGAAACCGGCGAGGAATATTACCCGCTCCGCCACCTCGCCCCCGAAGCCGCCGAATTCTTCGTTTACGACAGTTTCCTGTCCGAAGCCGCCGTGTTGGGCTTCGAGTACGGTGTGGCGTTGGATTCCCCTCATGTTCTGGTGATGTGGGAAGCCCAGTTCGGCGACTTCGCAAACGGCGCTCAGGCGATCATCGATCAATTCATCGCCTCCGGCGAATCAAAGTGGGGACGTGCCAACGGGGTGGTGCTGCTGCTGCCCCACGGCTACGAAGGCCAGGGGCCAGAACACTCCTCGGCCCGTCTGGAACGGTTCCTCCAACTCCACGCCTCCGCCGAAAACAACATCGAAGTGGTCTACCCCACCACCCCCGCCCAGTATTTCCACCTGCTGCGCCGGCAGCTCAAACGCAACTTCCGCAAGCCCCTGATCGTGATGACCCCCAAGAGCCTGCTGCGCCGCAAGGAAGCCACCAACACCGTAGCCGACCTAACCACGGGCCGGTTCCGCGAAGTGCTGGACGATCCCGCCATCACTAACCCCGACCAAGTCAAGCGCGTGATCCTCTGCTCGGGCAAGGTGTACTACGATCTGGCGGCTCGTCTCGCCAAGGAGACCGAACTCCGCGGCAACATCGCGCTGGTGCGGATCGAGCAACTGGCCCCCTGGCCGCTCGACGCCCTCAAGACGCTCAAGGCCCGCTACCATCAGACCCGCCAATGGATCTGGGCGCAGGAGGAATCGCAGAATATGGGGGCCTGGAGCTTTGTGTCCCCCCGGTTGCGCGACCTGTTGGGAATCGCTGTGCCCTATGTGGGGCGGGACTCCAGCGCCTCGCCAGCGACCGGCTCTTCCAAGGTCCACGACCGCGAGCAGGCGGAACTCGTCGAAGCAGCGCTGTTCGGCGACGGCGGCCATGTGGTCACCGCCACCCCCCGCACCCCTCATCTCGTGTCGGTACCTACCGCCGCCAACGGCTCCGCCTCATCGTCGGCCTCTGCTGCCAATGGCGCTTCCACCGGCCACGCCGCCGTCGTCCAGTCAGCCGGCGGGGCGCGCCACTCCTCTTGATACGATCCGCTCGACGCGCGGCGCGGCTTCGCAACCCGCGTCCGTGCCAGGCCAACCCAACCAACCCTCGTCGGTTCACCACGCGCAGCCAAGGGGATGAGCGGCCGCATGCGTCGCCAACCCCTTGCCGAATCCAGAGCGATTGCGGACCATCCCACCTGGAGAGGTGAACTGCGACGCGTTTTCGTCCGCAACATGGGTTTGGTTCGATTCGGTTCGTTCCTCGAAATCGCCCGCCGGTTCCCCTCGGCGTCGCATCCTTCGCCGCCGTCCCGTTGCGTCAGGCTGTCAGTGTTGTGCTGTGTGTCTCGTTGTTCCGTTTCCCAACCCCCCCGCGCCGAGGAAACGCGCCAGGCGGCGTTGGAACCGCGCTGAATCGAGTCCAAGAAGTTGAGTCGAATCGCGTGTGTCCGTCCGGTCCAGTTGTTCGTACCAACGAACTGACCCGGATCGTCCTCAGCGATCGCCTGCTCAACTCGCCCGCGCTGGTTTTCGCCGCCGTGGTGCCGTTCCCGCTGCGTGTTGACCGGAGCCGTCTCGTCCCATGGCCCAAGCCGCCGTCCCCGTCGTGGTGCCCAACGCCGGGGAGTCGATCACTGAAGGCATCCTCGCCCGCTGGATCAAACCGAACGGGTCGTTCGTCCAAGCGGGCGACGATGTGTGCGAAATTGAAACCGACAAGACCACCAACCCCGCCAAAGCCAGCGTTTCGGGCATTTTGATTTGGAAGGCTCAGGAGGGGGATACGGTGCAAATCGGCGCGATCATCGGCGAAATCGATCCGTCCGCCCAACCCGTCGTCTCGACGGTGCCTGCTAGCGATTCCCCCGCCTCGTCCAGCGTCGCCGCATCCGGGTCCTCCACGAGTTCGGTCAACGTCAACGGCGGCGCGTCTGTTCCGCCGATGACTCCAGCGGGCCGCCGAATTGCCGCTGAATTGGGGGTCAACCCCGCCGAAGTGACCGCCACCGGTCGTCACGGCCTAGTCACCAAACCCGACGTGATCGCCCACTTGGCCGGCCGCGTTGATGCCCCCGCCTCCCCCCCACCCACGCCCGCGCCAATCCCCGCTCCGACGCCCGCGCCTGCGACGTTGACGCCGCCGACATCGACTCCCACGCCGGCCTTCGCCACCGGTCCCGTGGCGGCCACCGGCCCAGGGCGACCCCGCGAAATCCGCGAACGCATGTCCGGCCTGCGTCAGAAGATCGCCCAACGTCTGGTCGAAGCCCAGCACACCGCTGCCATCCTGACCACCTTCAACGAGGCCGACCTCTCCCGCGTGATCGAACTGCGAACCAAGTACAAAGAATCGTTCCAGAAAAAGCACGGCATCAGCCTGGGCTTCATGTCGTTTTTCATCAAGGCCGCCGTCGATGCCCTCAAGACCTATCCCCGCGTCAACGGCCGGATCGAAGGCAATGAGATCGTCATCAACCAGGTGTACGACATCGGGGTGGCGGTTAGCACTGAACGCGGCCTGATGGTGCCGGTCATCCGTGACGCCGACCAAAAAGGGTTCGCCACCCTGGAAAAGGAACTGGCCGCTTACGCCACCCGCGCCCGCGAGAACAAGATCGACGTGGCCGACCTTCAGGGCGGCACCTTCACCATTACCAACGGCGGTGTCTTCGGCTCGCTGCTGTCCACCCCGATCCTTAACCCGCCCCAAAGCGGCATCCTCGGCATGCACGCCATCCAGAAACGCCCAGTCGTCCTCGACGATCAGGTCGTCATCCGTCCCATGATGTACCTGGCGCTCTCCTACGACCACCGGATCATCGACGGTCGCGAAGCGGTCGGCTTCCTAGTCCGCATCAAGGAATGCGTCGAAAACCCCGAGCGGATGCTGATCGACATTTGATCGCCTGTCTCGGCCCGACTCGACGCGGCACGATTTGGCCTGGTTCCCATCGACGCGACCGTTCGAACCACCACTATGCCGTCGCGGCGGGCGACCGGGACGTTCGGTTCCGCCGCGTCCCGTCCCGTCGTCGCGTGACGAAACTAAACGGGAAACCAGTCCAATCGCTCAAATGAAACCGTCGTGGTCTTCTCAGACTCACGCTTTCCCTGTCGAGAACAACACTTGGATTCACCCATGTCGCAATCATCACCCTCGACGGCGACGGGCGGCCGTTACGATCTCATCGTCATCGGCGGCGGTCCCGGCGGCTATGTAGCGGCGATCCGCGCGGCGCAACTTGGTCTCAAGGTGGCCTGCGTCGAAAAGCGATCGACCTTGGGCGGCACCTGTCTGAATATCGGCTGCATCCCCAGCAAGGCACTACTGGATTCTAGCGAACTGTACCACCTCGCCCACCACCGATTCCAGCGTCATGGGATCAAGTTCGCCAACGTCGAACTCGACCTGGGCGCGATGATGGGCCGCAAGGACGAGGTGGTGACCCAACTGACCCGTGGTATCGAAGGCTTGTTCAAGAAGAACAAAGTCGAATGGCTGCATGGCTTCGGACGGCTGGCCTCGCCCACCACGGTGGCCGTCAAAGCTGCGGACGGAGTGGAAACGTTCCACGAGGCCGGGCACATCCTGCTGGCCACCGGCAGCGAACCAACCGAACTGCCGTTCCTTAAGTTCGACGGCCACACGGTGGTGAGTTCCACCGAGGCGTTGGCGTTCGACCGCGTGCCGGACCATCTGGTGATCGTTGGCGGCGGCTACATCGGTCTGGAACTGGGCTCGGTGTGGAAGCGTCTGGGATCCAAAGTCACCGTGTTGGAATTTTTACCTCGGATTGTCCCGTTCGCCGATCACGAGATTGCCGATCATCTGCTCCGCAGCCTCAAGAAGCTCGGCCTGGAATTTCACCTGGAAACCAAGGTCACCGGCGCATTGATCTCCAACGGAGCCAACGCCAATGGGTCGGGCGTCCCCCCTGCAGCGGTGGTGTTGGCCGAATCCAAGAGCGGCGAAAAGCTGGAGTTCCCTTGCGACAAGGTGTTGGTCTCGGTGGGACGGCGGCCTTATATCGACGGGTTGGGGTTGGCTGAGATCGGTGTCGAATACGACCCCAAATCCGGCAAGGTCAAAACCGATTCCCATTTCCGAACCAACATCCCCACCATCTCGGCGCTGGGCGATCTGATCGACGGGCCGATGCTGGCCCACAAGGCCGAAGAGGAGGGAGTGGCGTTCGCCGAGTTGCTAGCAGGCAAGCCGGGCCACATCAATTACGACACGATTCCCGCCGTGATCTATACCTGGCCCGAAATGGCCAGCGTGGGGATCAACGAACAGCAAGCCCGCGAACGAGGCTACGACCTGGCGATCGGCAAATTTCCCTTCACCGCCAACGGCCGCGCCAAAGCGATGGATGAAACCGAGGGGTTGGTCAAGATCATCGCCGACGCCAAAACCGACCGGGTTCTCGGGGTTCACATCATCGGCCCCCGCGCCTCGGACATGATCGCCGAAGCGGTGGCGGTTATGGAATTCGGTGGCACCGCCGAGGACATCGCCCGCACCTGTCATGCCCACCCCACCCTCTCCGAAGCATTCAAAGAGGCGGCGCTAGCGGTCGATCGTCGCGCGATTCACATCTGACGCCATGATGGATGACCGACTTGTTGGCTTGGTTGGGACGGTCATCCCACGACATGACGAGATGCGAAAAAAATAGCCCACCCCGGCGATCTCGCCGGGGTGGGACGCCGGCTTGGCTTCATGAACCCCAGCCAGGGCTCAGCGAGCGGCGGTACGCGAGTCGCTGGCGGGGGTGGCGGTCTGAGCAGCTTGAGCCTTGGCGCGGGCGTTTTTGAGGAAGTCCACAAAGACCTCCACCGACCTCTTGCCGCCGATCGAGTCAATGACCGTTTCGGTGACGGGGTCCAACACCACATAGGTTGGGTTAGTTGTGGAACCGATCAGATTGACCATCAGCTCGAAGTTGCGTTCGGCGAGAGCTTGCTGCTGTTGGACGGTCAGGGAGCCAATTGGCACCTTGTCGTTGTAGAGCGCGACCGTCACAAACTTCTTCATTTCCTCAACCACTGCCGGTTTGGGGAAGACCTCTCCCTCCATCGCGCGACAGTTAGCGCACCAGACGCCAGTGAAGTCGATCAAGACCAGCTTGGATTCCTTACGGGCCCGCTCCAGAGCGGCCTGGTAGCTCATGCCCCACTCGACGCCGTGAAATTTGGTTTCCTCGCGTTCGGCCTGGTCGGGATCGGTCGAGGTCGCCTTCTTGGCTAATGCCTCGCCGTTGCCTGCGGACGCCCCCACGCCGCCAAAGCCGCCGCCGCGTTCGAGGTTAATGTAGTCGGGAGGCAGCAGCCCCAGCGCGAAGAACTCGTAGGCTCGACTCCGCGGCGGAGCGCCAAAAAGGGCCGGGGCCAGATACAACGCGATGGCCAGAAATGCCGTGCCAAACACCAATCGTCCCGGACCAATCATCGGTTGTTCATAATCATATTTAGTGCGGAACATACCCAAAAGGTACAATCCGCAAACCGCCGCCGTGACCGACCAGATGGCGATTAACGCATGCGCATTGAACCAGGCATCGCTTGGGTCGGGCACGAAGGCGAGTTCAACGTTGTTGATGAATTTGAACGCCGCTCCCAACTCCAGCAGACCGCCCACCACCTTGACGCTGTTCATCCAGTCGCCGCTTTTGGGCAGCGACTTGAGCAGCCCCGGTGCGATCGACAAGGCGAAGAACGGCAGAGCCACCACGGTCGAGAAAATCAACATGCCGAGGATCGGATAAAGGTACGATTCCCCCACGGCCGCGGCCACCAATAGCGCTCCGACGACTGGCGCGGTGCAGGTGAAGGAGGTAATCACGAGGGTCAGCGCCATGAACATCACGCCGACGACTCCGCCGACCTGTTCGCCCCGCGAGGAAAGGTTGAGCAGCGAGCTGGGCAGTCTCAGCTCGAAGAGACCCAACAGGCTCAAACCAAACGCGATGAACATGACGGCGATGAAGCCATTGATCCAAGGATTGATGGCGATGTCCTGAAGCGCTTTGGCCCCGAACAGCACTGCCACCATGACGCCCAGGATGGTGAACATGCCGATGATCGAGAGGCTGTAGGTCAGCGCTAAGCCGATGGCGCGCCCACGGTTGGCTTCGCCTTGTTTGACGAAGAAGTTGACCGTGATCGGAATCATCGGCCAAACGCAGGGCATCGCCAGGGTGATCAGACCGCCGAAGATCGCCAGCAGCACGAACGGCACGATTCCTCGCTCGATCGCTTCGGTGACCTCGTTGCGGCCAGTGACCGGCTTGGCGTCAGCGGCATTGGATTGAGACCCCGCCGACAATGAGGTGTCAACGCCGGCCGCGGCGACGTTGGTGGTGGTTTGGGTGGCCGCGGCTGCGTTGGCTGTTGCCGTCACCGGCGCGGCTGTGCCGGCGGGCAGCACGGTCAGGACCGCCTCAGGTGCAGTCCAGCGTCCGGGACGAGTGCATTGATTCGCGTCGCAGAGTTGGTAATACGCTTGAACTTTGAGCGTCCGTTTGCCGGGCGGGGCGTCGGCGGGAATGGTTAGGGGAATGCGCCAGGTGACCCGACCCTCGTGGGTGGCGACGAACGGCAGGTCGGGAAACTGGGGGTCGGGTTTGGTTTCGGGCTGGGGATCGGCGGTCCAGTTGCCCACGACGGTCAGGCCGCCGGTATCGAAGAGATCCAGCGCGGTGAAGGGACCGTCGGCCTCGTCGGAGTTGTTGAGACCGTAGGCGTGCCAACCCTCGTCGAGTTCCATCGTGATCTCGAAGTTTACGGTGGATCCGGGGGTGGCCTGAGCGGGGGTGACGTTGGTGGAGAGCCGAGCCTGGGACGGCTTGAAGAACGGTTTGTCGTCGGGTCGGCGGGGTTGCTTGGGCGAAGAGGCGTCGGAGGTCGTGTCCTCTTGAGGCGTGGTCGTTTGGTTGTCCGACGCCGCGGCGGTCAGAGCCGGCGCGGGGTTGGTGGCGGCGAGGATAGTCAGGGTAGCCGGTTCAAGGTTCCAGCGCCCTGGGCGCGAACAGGTATTGGGATCGCAAAGTTGGTAATATGCCTGAACTTGGATGGTTCGGGAACCCGGTTGGGCGTCCTTAGGGATGGTCAGGGGGATTGACCAAACGACCTGGTTTTCGTGGTATTCGACAAACTCGACTTCGGGGAAGTTAGGGTCTTTGGAGCGGTTGGGAGGCGGTTCGGCGGTCCACGGGCCCGCGATGTTCAGCCCGCCGGTGTTGAACAGGTCGAACTCGGTGGCACGGGGGCCTTCGTCGAGTTGTTTGGGGGCGTAGGCGAAGATGTGCCAGGTAGGGGCGAGCTTGGCCTGGACTTGGAACTGGACAGTTTGACCTGGACGGGCTTCGGCGGGGACAATCTGGGTGGAGAAGACCGCTTCGGCCGGTTGGAACCGTTTGGAGGTTTCCTTTTGGCGAGGTTGGGGTTGGGAACCGTCGGGCGGCTGGTCCTGAGCTTGGAGACGACCGCCGGCAAGCGTCGCCGCGAGGAAGAGGAGCCCAAGGATTGTCGGAGCCGTGACGACTCGGACGCGGCCTCCGGTACCACCACGCGACGGGGACAAAATCATCATCGACCGCATTCTCCAAAGCCAAGACGCAACATGAAGGCGGGGCCGTCTGTCAAACGCGGCGGGGTTTTTCGGCTCCCGTTCGCAGTCCTCTCCAGGCGAGCTTGGTTCCGACAAGGCCGCCACTTGGGGAAGGATTCCAGAGTCGCCCGGTTCATCCTAGGTGGTTGGCGGCCGGTTTGACAAGCGTTCGATCCGACGAGGAGTCGGAACGCCCAGCAGCCATCTTGCTTCGTCGTGGCGCTGACGCGGGTTCAGACCGACCTCGCCTAGATTTCCCAAATCCGCCGACCGGCCAGGAACATGGTCAGGAATCCATCCTCGCTGACCTTGAGGACCGGCCCGTGAAATGAGGCGGCCAGGGCCGCGGCGGTGCGGGCTCCTTCAACGGCGCGTGCTCCGGTGGGAAGATCAGGCGGGATTTTGAGGATCGCGCCGAAGGCGTGGAGCCGCCCTCGAAGGTCAGTGACGAACGCCCCATCGACTCGCGCCAGCGACTCCATCACCGCGCCATCGAGTTGACTCAAGGTTTGATCCCTCACCAGATGGTGCAGGGTGCGTTTGGCGAGTTGCGAAGGGGGACGGCCAATCGGCATGGCGGTTTCGTTCTCCTCCTCGTCCTCCTCGTCGTGCTGAATGAGGTCGGAGACATCCACGAGGCGGGAGAGGGATTCGTCTGGGTCGCGCAACAGGACGAACAGAGCTCCGGAGCGTCCTTCGCTGAGGTTCAGCGCAGCGCGAAAGATGCGGGCGGCGAGGTCGGGCGGGTCGGTGGTTTGTTTGGCCTCGACCGCCTCGCGCCAGGCGGCGAACTTGGCGGGGATATCCAGCAGCCTCCAACGCGCGTCGCTGTAAGCGAAGGCCATGCTCCCCTGGTGGAAGACCTTAATTTCTTGAAACGGGGTCAGCACCACGCAGAGGTGGCCGTTGCGCAGGGTGGCTTTGGCGTGGGCGTGGTAGGGTTTGGGACAGGGCAGGTGATCGGGTAGGGGATCCTCGCCGTGAGCCTGGTCAGCCCAACGACGAATCTCGACCGGCCAGATTAGATCCCCTTCCCGATCCACTACGAAGACCGTGTTGATCCCGTCGCAGATGCGATGGAACCGCTTGAGGCTGGAAAGTCGGGCGGTGTAGGGTTGGGCGTCGGCGGGCTTGATCCGTTGCGGTGCGGTGGGGTCGTAGTCGGTGCCCAGCAGCAGCGCGCCGGTGGAAATGCGGCGATTCTCATAAGTTGAGAGGCCGGAAACCCGCAGCACCTCCAATGCCGAGGCGATTACGTTGAGGCGAGAGGGATCCAAGGCGTGGGCCACCACCAGATCCTCCAAGGCGTGCCGGGAAAAGTCAGAGTCGGCCTGGGCAGTCGGATCGTAGATCGCCTGGAAGCGGGCGTGGATCAGGTGGACGATGGTTTGTAGCAACCGCCGTTCCGACTCCAAAAACGGAGCCGGAGCGCCGGGGTAGAAACGGTAGGAGGTGCGGAAGACGGTCAGGTTCATCGCCACCCCGTCCTCGTCGAGTTCGCAAAAACCGTAGCCGCGCGCCACGTCGTCGAACCGAATGAAGCTGCGGTCGTCCACTTGTTCGAGCAGTCCCTCGGGGAAAAAGTGGTCGAGGAGCTGTCGAAACATTTTTTGATAAAAGCCGACGAGCCGCGACAGCACGCGACCCCGCAATTGAGTGCCGCCGCCCAGACCCAGGTTCATCGGAGTGAATCGAGCAGACGCTTCGTCGTCGCGCCAAGAGGGCGCGGCGGATTCGGGGGCGGCGGGTTGGGGGGAGGACTTCACCACGGAGACGCTCCGACTCGAGAGGGACAACGATTCCGGGTTCGGCGAGGAGAAAGGACCGCTGAGCGAATCCAGAGCGGCCAACATTCCGTTGAGGGGCCGGCTTTCTGGTCATCCCAACGACATCCCGGCTTAAGGCCGATTCAGAGCCGCCGTATTCTAGGGGGTGGGTTGGATTTCGGCGAGACGAACCGTCGGGGTCGTGTTGGTTTCCCCCGCGCCGGAGGGGACGAAGAGGAAAAGCGGTGTCCAGGGAGGTTGTCGTTCGATATAAACGACAAAAGGATGTTTGTTGTGTAGGAGGTTGACGTGGTTCGAGTTTATGAGATGCAAAACCCGCCCACGACCGCCGAATACGTCCAAGGGCTCAAGGCGATCCGGTCCCGAGTGAGCGACGCGCATCGGCGGGTCTTCGTGGCCCACCACGCGGCCGTCAACCGCACCGCCACCGCCAAGCAGCTTGCGGCGCGGGCCAATCTGGGCGGGCATTCGGTGGTCAATTCGTTGTACGGCAAACTCGGCCACGTCCTTTGCGACGAGTTGGGCGTCACACCCGAGTTGCGGCCCAACCATAAGAATCGCTGGTGGTCGGTCTGGGCGCGGGGTTGGAGCGACTCGGAGGGCTTCGTCTGGCAAATGCTCCCGCAGGTCGCCGAAGCCTTGGAGGAGGTGGGGATCTGCGCGCCGGAACGGGAGACATCGCTTCCCGAGGAGGTTGAAGCGCCTCCCGGTCGGACCTTGACCGAAGGGGCGGTTCGTCAGATCGCTGTCAATGCTTATGAGCGGTCCCGCGAGGCGGTCAGGAAGTGCAAGGAAAGGCACGGAACCGCCTGCGTGGTGTGCGGCTTCAATTTCGGAGTGGTGTATGGTCCCGTTGCGGAGAGGACGATTCATGTTCATCATCTTCGACCGATTTCGGAGGTAGGGGCCGAATACATGGTGAATCCGGAGACCGATTTGGTGCCGGTTTGTCCGAACTGCCATGTGGTGTTGCATCTGGGGATGCCGGGTGGGGGATGCCGAAGCGTCGAGGACGTGCAGCGTCTGATCGAAGCCAACCGCCGGCGCTCCGAACCCGACGCAGCCGGTTGTCCTTCAGAGGTCCGATGTTCGCGTGATCGTGCGTCTCTGCGTGTCATTCAGGACGGGGACCGATCGGAAACGGTTTGAGTTGGCGGCGGAACAAGGTGAGTTCTAGGGTACGGACGACCCGGCCTCGCTGGGTCGCCGTAACGCGGCCCAGTGGTTCGAACG
>Ga0209017_10002254_pt1 | contig 12800 bp, 6 predicted proteins | sample YNPBryunderm2012_FD_185812 | JGI IMG/M metagenome (GOLD analysis project Ga0209017, IMG submission 185812) | Anoxygenic and chlorotrophic microbial mat microbial communities from Yellowstone National Park, USA - YNP Bryant MS undermat 2012... ... | reverse complement strand
AACTGTAGCCGGAATCGGCCAGGTCCGCACGCGGGACTTTCGTACGATATGCTTCGCGCAGGCCGAACTGAGCCGTTCTGGCTTCCAAGAAGCTCCACTGCTACAAGCACGGTGTATTGCTAACCGATTCGTTCGGGCTGCGCGGGTGCCGACCGGTTTCCCGGTTATTCCGCCCCAGTGGCAATAATTGTACTTGATACACCGGTAGAGAGAAGAAACCCTGCATTTCCAACCTCATCGCGGTTGTCGTCCATTACATCGCAACTGCCTTGATTTCCAACCGCCAATGCCGTTGTTGTCCCCGCCATGGCAAGCAGTTCGACGCAGAGGTTCGTCGGGCGTCGTTGGGTGTTAGTTCCTTACGACGTAACCTGTGCTCATTTTGCGCGCATGTTTTCGAGTGATCTGGAGGGCCACGCTCCGTCGTGGCCGTGGTCCCATTGCTAGCGGACGCAACCGCAGCGCGTCGCTGCCATTTGGTTGCGGCCGCGGGCTGCGTTATGGCCCTGTTGCGATGCAACGCTGCGCCGGCGATGGGTCGCAACAACTGGCCAGCCGCAGAGCGGCTGGCACTTGCACGCACAATCACTGGGGAAAGCCGGTCAGTTCCAGGCTGCGCGCCCCCTCGACCCAACCTTTGCCCGAACGTGGAAACAAGATGATTCTGCGCGCAGCTTGGCGCGAGGGCTGCGCTGCGGGTTGTGGTTGATAAAACAGCTCGGCGTCTGTGCGCCCGTCGCCTTCCAGCACAAGCAAGTCTTTTGCCTGGGCATAAGCGATTCGCTGGGCACGGGCGGTGTAAAGGCGCTGGTCTTCGCTGACCGCTTCCACGATGGTGTTGCCGGTCGCCTCCAGCTCAACGGTTCGCTGGTTGCCGGGCGGGCTGGGCATTTCGGTCACCGTCAGACAACTGGAGTTGATCAGCAGACCGCCATATTGCCCCAAGGCTCGCGGGTCATCCACTTCCAGCGTAGCATCCCAGGAAGCTACTGGTGCGAAAGCAGCCTGCACACGGTCGTAGAACCCCAGCGTGCCGGTGTTGGTGTTTCCCCGAACCGAGCCTTGGAATCGCACGTGCAGGCAATCCAGCGGAGCGCCCGAGCGGCCTTGTGCGGCCGCAGCTTCTGGCGACCGCGGCTTGGCAAACGGCAGCACAAGGTTCGGGGGTTTCGCCGGGCCGGTGCTACGGAACACTCCCACCATGAACCCCGGTCCGCCGCCGGCAATCGCACCGCTGGGGATGTGCCATGCCAGATCGGCCAGCCTGGCGCGCATCAGCGATGCCAATTCCAAATCCCGCAGACGGCGACTTTCGATCGTCACCCCGCCCCGGCAAAGTATTTGTTCGATCTGTGGCTGGGAGTCTTGGCCGGACTCGGCGAAAACTATCCCCTGCTGCAACTGCACTTCCAGTACTTCGGTGGAGAGGACCATGTCCGGGCCGCGCGCCGTGACCGACTGCTCCAGCAGCGCCGATCGCCCATCGAACTGCATCCGCTGCCGCCAATCGATGCGCAGCGTGCCGGGTTGCGCCGGCGGCTGGGGCTCCAGAGGTTGTTTGAGCGGAAAGTCCAGATTTCGCTTCAACGGCAGTTGCAATTCGCCAGGTCCATCGACCCACAGCCGGTTAGTGCCCCGATTCAGATTGATGTTCCCGCCGCTGAGTTTCAAACCGCGTCCCTCGAACAAGGCCGGCCGGCCGACCACGGTTATTGCAGCGTGCGGCCTGCTGGCCTCGACGACGTGTATGCGCTGGCCGCTGACGACCACCGGCGGGACGGACGCTCCTTCGCCAAGCAGTTCCACGAACCTTGCGTCGTCTTCGAGAATCAACTCGGCGATTTCGGCGCCAGGGCTTTGTTGAGAAAGATTCTGGGTTTCTGCCTGCGGTGCTGACTGGCCGGTATTATGCTCGCCGATATCCTCGTCCAACAGAACTCTGGCCCGCAGCGAGCGGCCTTGCGCTTCGAATCGCCGACGGGGTTCTGCCAGCAATCCGCGCAAGCCCGTTGCCGACAGAGGGCTTGTGCCAGCCTCGGCGACGGACAGGCTGCCCGCCACGCTGTCAGCCGCCGGCAGCGCAGAGGGCGCATTGCGGCCCGCGGCGGCATCGGGGATCAGGGCCGCCGGCTGGGATTCGTTATGGGAAGACGAACTCACAGGTCCGGGGCCGCTGCCATGTCCACCGGCTGCGCCCGGCGAAAGCCGCTCTGCCAAAGGTCTCGGCTCGAACCAAACCCCCAACTGCTCCAGCCGAGCAGTCACCTGCTGCGAGTCGAGCACCACGCCGTGTTGGGCGAGCATCCGGTCGGGACGCAGCCGGATTGTCTGGCGGTGCGATTGGGCCAGCGGTGCTGCTGCGGCGCGTGCCAAAGCAGTAGGCGCCGTTTTGGGCGCCCCGTGCGCCACAGTCGGCACAGCAGCCGCCGGACTCGGCGCAGGGGTTTCCGTGAACCAGAAGTGAATCTCTTTGGCCGCCACTTCGCCCACTCCACGAAACCGCAACCTTGCCCCGCCGGTCAGCGAAAGCAATTGATTCTGCTCGTGTGGCCGAAAGCGAAGGTGCTCGTTCCATTGGGCATAAAGCTGCTGGTCGGGCCGATCGGGCAACTGTGCTCTGAGCCAACCCGGGCCTTCGGCGAAAAGTCGCCCCAGCTTCTCGGCCCCCGCCGACTCATAGACCAGGTTGCGCGCACGCACTTCGTTGGGGCCTTGACGAAGCATCACTTCCGGCTCCCCCGCCAGGGTGATCCGCTGTGACAGCAGATCGTATTGAAGCCTGCCGGCGCGAATGGCAAGCTGACGGCTGGGAACCATCGCTACAGCGGGAGTGCCCTGTGCCACAATCCGCCGCAGGCTTAGCGACAGGCGATCGCCGCGGTCTTGCGGCTGGCCGGCTTCCACGCCACCAGGGGCGCTGCTGGCCGAGCGCTGTTGTGGCTGCTGCTGTTGCTGCGGACGGCCGTCGGTCTGATCGCCAAGCACCAGTACCAGCAAGTCGCACGTCAATTGGTTGTCCGGGCCGCGCTGGCCCATGCTCCATACCGTCACCCGGTCTTCAAGAGTCGCTTCCTTGCGGACCGGATCGAAACGCAGCGGCCCACGGCAGGTGATCTCGATCGGAGTGGCCGTGCGCGGTTGCTGGCGCGGGCTTTCCGCCGGCTTTTGACCAGGCCAGTCGACTACTTCCAGGTGCAAGCGTTCTACATGGCGAACCTCGAACGATTCCAGGCCGCCGATGTTCGCTCCCCGTCGTGGTGCATCGCCGGTGGCTGGGGCAAGCTTCATTACCAGGTGTTGTCCGCTCCCGAAGTGAGGCCCCCACCGGAACTCCACCCGTCCTACAGTCGAGATTTCCTTCTCGTTGATCTGCACATTGCGGGTCACGATCAGCAGATCGTCTTCCGGCCCGGGCGATTGCCCTTGGCTACGGATGGTAATTGGGCCGGTAAGTTCTCCGCCTACCAGTCGCCCCATTTCCATCCGGCGCAAGTTCAGCGGTTGATCGAACTCCAGTATGGCGCCCTCGGGCGATTGCAGCACCACTGCCTGTCTGAGGCGCTCCTGGTAACTCAGCCCCGCTTTGTTGGGCAGGAATATCATAGTGCAGGGACGCAACTGAACCCTGCGTTCGCCCAGGCTTCGCGGTTCCTGCATCAGCAGCTTGAGCTGGTCGCTTTCGATAATCTTGGGTGATTGCAGTTCCCAGGCGTCGGCGGGAAACAGCGGGCGCAATTCCTCTAGCCGCGGGTCTTCGCCGGCGATCTGGCCGCCCGACTGCGCCAGCGCCCGATGTGGCTCTGCCGACGGCTCGATCAGCGGCACCGCCACCAACGCGTACAGCCAGTAAAGCGATAGCAGCACCGCGAAACTGACGGCCAGCTTGACCGTGCGGGAAGCAAACGGCAGTTTCGGCCTGCTGGATATCATCAACAATGACAGGAACTATGCTTTGCGCGAGCCGAAGCGAGACGTCTTTCCCCCGAACGCCTTCTGCTGCTGCCCGCGCGAACTGGATCGGCCAGCTCTACTGCCCGCTTGGTTCACACAGCAACGGCCGGTCTATCGACCGATGCGCAACGATCTGGCAAGGCGATTGGCTGGCCGTCCAGCCCATTCGGCCAAGCGCCTCGCGGCCGGCGGTCGCCCGGTGGAGCGCACAGCGAGCAGCGCTTCGTCGATAGCACGCCAAGTCGCCACCCCAATGGCACAACCCGAAACCGCGATGGCTCCATAGAACATCTAACAACACCGATTACGCTGGCTGACCGTTGGCCGGTTCATCGTAGATGCGATAAACCGCAGGCATTATTCCCGACGTACCTTCTTGGTCGCTAGCTGCGTTACATGCGGTATCGGCCGGGCAAACTTGGTGCTCTGGGCGATCTTTTGGCAACAGACCGACTACATCGGTTATGTCGATCAGTCCCACCGGTCGGCCTTGGGCGTCGACAACCGGTAGTTCGCTGATCTTGCGTCGGGCCATCAACTCGATGGCCTCGCTCATCATCGTCCCCTGCTGTACGCACAGTGGACTACGGGTCATCACCACCCGGATCGGGCTGTCCAAAAGGCTTTCCCGACGCTGTTCGAACAGCCGGGCCAGATCGCTGTCGGTAAAAATGCCGCTCAGTCGGCCGGAATCGTCCACCAGCATGGTGGCCCCTGTGCGTCGGCCGGGCAAGCGGGTGCTGACAAGCACTTCCCGTACCGAAAGCCCCTCGTGCGCCAGCCGACACTGCTCCAGCGGGCGCATGGCCTCTTCCACTTTGGCCAGCCTTTGTCCCAAAGTTCCACCGGGGTGGAACCGGGCGAAGTCCTCTCGTCCGAAGTTGCGCAATTGGGCAGCCACGATCGCCAGCGCATCGCCCAGTGCAAGCATCGCGGTAGTGCTGGTCGTCGGGGCCAGCCCCAGCGGATCGGCTTCCTGGATCGGGCCGATTTCCAGCGTCACCGTGGCCGCTCGACCCAAACTGCTTGCGGCACAACCGGTTATGGCGATGATCGGCGTGCCCAGCTCGGCCAGACAGGGCAGCAGCCGCAGAATCTCTTGTGTTTGACCGCTCTGCGATAGCAACAGTGCGACATCCCCCTGCCGGATGCATCCCAGGTCACCGTGTAGCGCCTCGGCAGGATGGAGAAAATGGGAAGGAGTGCCGGTTGAGGCAAGCGTGGCAGCTATCTTGCGGCCGATCAGCCCCGCCTTGCCCATGCCCGCCACGACAACTTTGCCCCGGCAGTTTTGCAGCAGCTCGACCGCGCGACAAAACTCCTCTCCCAACCGATTGGCAAGCTCCGCCAGCGCTTCGCTTTCCCGCAACAGAACTTGCCGTGCCGTGCGAAGCTGCTCGAAGGTACCGGCGCTGACTACCGGTAACGCAGCGGCTTCCATGCCCATGCCGATTTCCCTTCCCTACACGTGCCCAAGCGGCAATCGCACCACCAAGACACCAAGACACAAAGTCAATTGGTACAATCTGTTACGTTGCGGCTGAAAAGGCCACGGTTGGTGTTTAGCGGCGGGCTGCCGATCGCTGCGGGCGCGAACATCGCACTTTGCTAAACCCCTGACGCGGCCTCCAGCCGCAATTAATCGGCCGGTACGGAGTAACGCGTCACGGTAGCGTCCGTCGGCACCGGGGCACACGGCCACGACCGAGCGGGGCCTTCCATGTTGCCGTGCAAAAAAAGCATACCCCTCAATGTTGCCGTGCAACAAGGCATAGCGCTCCAAGTTGCCGTGCAACAAAAGCGTGGTCCTGCAAGTTGCCCTGCAACATGCGCGCACAATGCCCATATCATAGCCCATAAGGACACTACGTGAGGCTGAAAAGTATAACCCCGCCCCGATTGCGCACAAAGACCAATCGGCTTGCCTGTGTGCCTCCGGCTTGCCTGCTGCGCCGTATCAAACGCTTGCCGAAGGCTTCCTGTTCTCGCACGACAAATCATTTCGGAGAATCGAAGTCTTGCCAGGGGAAAGGTTGTGCCTCGGGATACTTCTTACGATACTCGGCTAGTTCCGCTTGATCCAACGGATACCATTCGTCGTAGGGATAACGGCGGAAGAATTCCGACAGCCTCTCGCGGAAGTGTTCGTCGGCGGTGGGATTTAGTCGCCCCTTGCGAAAGCCGCGGAGATATTCCAAGTCGACGCGCGGCACACGCAAAGTTATCGTGAAATCCACGGCCATCTTGTCCTCAAAACCAAGCCGCTTGTCCGGAGGTAAATAGAACCACTTCAAATTTACGCGGGCATGTTGAGTCAAGATGCTCACCCAACCTTTGGCGTCCTTCGTTTGTTTCGCCTTTCCTTCCACTGCCCGAAACTCACGGATTTCGCACAACGAGATGTCCTGGGAATGGATGGTGTCGCAATCCTGGCTGATAACGATCGCACTGACCGGCCGGACCGGCAGGATAGCTTTGACTGGGCTGCCTGCAAAGGCAACTTCCCTCCACGAGGCGTCATAGAAACCCTGCTCGTCAACCAGCGCAATCCGATTCAGCGAGATTTCGACACGGGGGAGACCGACGAAAATGTCTCCTTGTCTGATCGGGTCCTCATCCTTGGGAAACTCGTAGATCACGTGAAGTTCTCCCAGTCGAATCCACGCTTTGCCTCTTCCTCGGACGCTTTCAAGCGGCCTTCTTCCGCCCGTCGCATGATGTCGTCAGCCATTTTCAGGGCTTCGCGCATAGTTATCCGCCGGCGAGTGCTAGTCTGGAATGTCGTACCGGTGCTGGATATGGAATGTTGCTGCCTGTTCAACACCCACGGGTCTTGAGCGGAACTCATGGACGACATGGCCAAGAGGAGTGCCAATCGCGCGAAATGGCCAAGCCGCCGGCTTGCGGGCCTTACCCGGAAGTCGAAGAGGCTGTGCGTACCATCGTCGAAAGCCCATTTGGCCGATCCTTGAGGGATCTCTCCACTTAGGGGCCGCTCGTAACAGATGTGCGCGGTGCTACTCACCCTGGAACCTCCTTTCGAGTTCGCCCTCGATGAGCTTGAAGAACCAATCGTTGGTGATTTCGTGGGCCGCGTCGACCCAAGCGGGGAATCCGTCGGGCATACTCGGCAGGTCCTCGCCGACCGATTGTACCGTAGTTTCCCAGAGAATTGCCGGCTTTCCTTCCTTCTGACCTGTCGCAAAGCTCACACTGAGCCTACCGGCCGGCCTGGAGCACCGGAAAGTCGCCTGCCAGAAGAAACTGTGCGGACGCCTTTCCACGCCCGTATCCTGGAAGAGAGTCTCGGGCAAGCTAATGCCTACCTTCAATTTGTCGCCGAGGAAGCGGAAAGCATCCTCATCCTTGTAATTGTACTCCACCGCGTCGATGTAACGGAGCATCAGGCTCTCAACGCGAAAATCAGCGACGGCAGGGTGGGCATCGTACAACCGCGCTACCGCCTCTTTGCTTCGCTTTTGAAAGTCGCTCCACGTATAGCGATGAGTGTCGTTGACGGTGAACACCCCGGGCCCGACCTGTATCAGCGGCCAATCGTCCTTGGCCGAGCGAAATCGATGCTGCACGACGTGCGCTAGCATGTCGTCCGGCAAAGATGCCGTCGGCAACTCTTCGTGGAAAGGGTATTCCTTTTGAATGCGGTCGAACAGGCGCCCGAGCAAGAGCCGGTAATGGGGGTCCCGTGCCGGTAATATCAACTGTGCCGGAAGTTGCTCGTTGGTAGGCTGTTGCAGGCGCCATCTTACTTCCAAGATGGCCTCTACCAGAGGCTTGTTTTTCAACTCTTTATGGGGCACGAGGAACTCCTTCCGTTTTCCCGGTTACACGACCGATCGACCGTGGTATCCGACAGTGTTGAGCGGGATCTTCGTAGTCGGCGTCCCCCGGTATTTTCCGGCCTGTCATGATACAGTTTAGCGGCTGGATTGCCGATTACCAGCGACTCGGCTCTCGCCCCGCGCGGGTACCAGACAGCGCAAATCCACTCTATACCATTATTACCCTGTGCCACTCGTTAGTTAGTGGCCGGGTGTAGGGGTTGTGTTTCCGTCGATGGCTGTCGAATAACCAGCGCCAAATACGGCCACGACAGCACGTGGCACGGCAGGATGCCCTACAACATGCGCGCACGGCTCGCAACCTGATACCCCGTAAGACACTGCATGAGGCTGAAAAGTATAATCCCGCACTGATTGCGCACAAAGACCAATCGGTTTGCCTGCTACGCCGTTATGGCGATTTGGGCTGCGCCGTTGCCGACGTGCCGCAAACCGCTTCGACCTTTACGGGCTAGTTGATAGTTTCGGCAACGGTTGCGGCGCTCCGAGACGAGTGATCGAATGCCGCCTTGGCCTTGGCGGACAGGTAGTGCAACGGCGAGCGATATACGCGGCGGATGTCCTTCCAGGGAGAACCTCTCATCCAACCCTCGGTGTTATCGAAGTTCCGAACCAGGAAACATGTGCCGTCGGTCTTTTCGATCACCGCGCCCTGCGCAATCTGGAAACGCTTCTCCACGCCCAAGTCGGCCCATAGTCTGCCGAATGCCTCGTGCCATCGCTTGCGGAACTCCTGCCAGGAGCCACGCTGGCCGAGCATGCGTCCGTGCAGCGGACTGTCCTGTCCAAGTTTCTCGATGACCTTGCGTGCCTTGGGGCTGTCTTGGTCCTTGCCTGGCGGGCCGTAGTAAACCTTCCAAACCTGGTTGACGCGGAAAATCTCCGGCTTGGAACGATCCAGTCTTCCGTCTTTGCGGCGTTTGTATCCGACGTACAATGCGCGTATTGCCGGCTGGCTAGCGTAGTAGTGCAGCGGCTTGCCGTTGCGGTCGCAGCGCGGCACGTCGTATTTAGTGTACTTCTGGGCGATCAGGCAACACACGCCGATGATCGCGGGAATTTCTGCCGCCGATGTCTGTTCGGCTGCGGACTGACCGTTGCCTCGCCCATCGCTGGATTGCGTCTGCTGCTGGGCCTTCTTGGCAGTCCGCCTCTTGCTGGGCCGCAGGAAATCATCAACCGGCGTGTTGATGAACTGCTCGAGCATTTCGCGCCGCTTTGTGTCCGCCGGGTGATTGCCCATCTTGGCCGCGCGCAGTCCTCTGGCGGTCTGCCGCTGAAGCCACAGGACGTAATTCCGGGCGGCGTTGGCCGGATCGCTCTGGAGCAATTGGCGCAGGCGCCGGTTGGCGATTAACTTGATGCGCTTATCGCGCTGTTTCTCTGCCAGCAAATCTTTCAGTACCGCTTGCGCAGGCTCGCGCTTGGCAACAAGTTTCCCGTTTGCGGTTGTGATCATCCGCACCGGGTCAACCTTTGCGCCGCTTTGCCGGCGCCGATTCCAGCCAAAGGCCGACAGATCGATTTTGAAATACCCGCCGCCAAGGTCCTCCTCGAAGAACCGGATCGGCGGCGGCGCTTCGACCCGCGGCAGTCTTGCCGGCGCAGCATCGCCGTCGCCTGCAAGGTCTGCCAGTTCCGGTGCGGCGGCCTTGACCTGTTCTTCCCAACGGCGCAAGCGGTCCTCCGAAAGCCACCACTTTCGCTGGCTATCGAGGAATGCCACCGGAGGGAAATCGCAGCCCAGCAAGATCGCGTCCACCGCGTGGTTGCGCTTTTTGCCCTCGGCCTTTTCAGCCGCCTTTTCGTAGTCCGGCAGGACTTGCTGGCGCCAAGCAGCCGTATGGCGGCCGCTGAGGAAGACAACCTTCGGCCGCACGCCAGTTTCGCGCTCCAGCTTTCCGGCCAGCCAGCGCCCCAATGCACGCGGCGCGTTCTGCGACTTGCCCTGTTCGAAAATGTTATGGGCGATCATTCCCAGCAACCGCTCGAAACCCCAGTTCTGGGCGCCGTTGGTCAGCAGCTTGAGCACACCTTTTTTGATGTCGCAAAAGTAATGTCGCACCTCGCGTTTTTCCAGGTATTGCTCGTATGCGTCGTACGCATCGGGGTGGATGCGCATTTGGGCTTCCAGGATCGAACGGCCGCCTTTTTTCATGTTGCATTGGCGGCAGGCCGGCACCTTGACCAGATATGAATCGAAGGGAAAGCGGCTCCGGGGCAGGATGTGCTCTACCTCCAGGTCTTGAAATTGCTGGCCGCAGTACGCGCAGCGCCCCGCGAACTCTGTGCGGAGCATCTCCAGCTCGTTCTTGAAGCCGTGGCGCGGCCCGAACCAGTACATCTCGGCCGCTTTCTCCTCGTCAGTTCTGAATAGCTCCTGGCAGTCCGCGAAGGTGCCGGCCAGCACGTCGAAGGCCACCCGCTCTACCACAATCCGGTCGATGCGTCCGCCGGCCAGCGGGAGCAATCGGCCGCGGATCAGCGCCCAAAGCCGGTCGAAGACGATCTTCTGCCGCCGACTGCGGATGTCGCGGTCCAGAACGTCTTCCCGGTTGGGAATTGGTTTGCCTTCGAGGAAATACTGGATGTACTGCTCCGTGTGCTCGCGGCAGTATTGCAAGCGACCGGCCCGGCCCTTGACCACGATATCATCGAGCTGATTGCCGAATCCGCGTTTTTTCTTTTTCTTCTTCTTTTTCTGCCCGACGGCGCCCGCTTGCGTCGCGCCAGCGGCCGAAACACCTTCCCACTTCTGCTTGCCCTTGCTGCGCTTTTTGTCGCAGTAGGCTTCAAAATCCTCGGCGAACTTTCTGCCCGCCTTGGCGGGCGCATTCTCCTGCGCCCAGTCGACGATCTTCTGGTACAGCTCGTTCTTTCTGCGCTCCAGCAGGGCGCTAACCTTTTTGATGGCCTTTTCGTCGCGCTGGTCGGGCTGTTCGTCGGCCAGCTTGCGGTACTCGGCGGCCAGCTTTGCCAGCAGGCTGCACCAGTGATCGAGCTCGGCGCACATTTGGCTCTTGGCCTTGGCAGCCTCGGCCTGTTCGAGCCCTGCCAGCGCTTCACCGAAGACCGGCTTCAGCCATTCGTAGAGCGTCTGCCGCAGATTCTCCTCAACGGCATTTGCCCTCCGCCGCGGCCGACGCGGGCAGTCTTGCCAGCGGCATCGGCCCACTGCGCGGTTGTCGAACCGCGGCGGGCGCAATTCCCTGCCAGGCAGCCGCGCAGCGTTGAGGTGCCGGCGGCAGGCGGCCAGCACGCGCTGGCGGTCCGGCTCGGCAATCACGCGCTGCACCTCGGCTTCCAGCGCCTTGAAGAAGTCCTCCCGCGAGACGTTAAACAATAGCTTGTCCGCGCCGGTCGAGTCGTCGGCGCCGCGGCCGTCGCGCGCCCGTTTCGGATCGTGCGAATAGCCCCGGCGACGACAGAAGCGCACTATCGCCTCCGCACCGGCGATGCCCCGCAAGGCATCGGCCAGCCGGCGCAAACGACGGCGGCGTGTTTTGCGAGTACGTCGCATCCGCCGCAGTTGCGCACGGCGAACCACCAACTCCTTCAAGGGCTTAGGCTCGGCGACGATGCAGGCTGCATAGAGGGCCGACGGTCGGTCGCCAGCACGGCTTCGCACCAGCGCCAGCCCGATGTTCCGCGAACCAGGGTCGATCGTTAGCGTAACGGACATGTCGCTGTTTTGCCCTGACAATCAAGGCTGCGGGCCTCGACAAGTTGAACCATTGGGCCGGCCGCAATCGCCGAAAACGCCTGAAGTGGAAAAAAACCGCACTTGGCCGCGGGATTTTTGCCCGGCAAGCAGCGGTTTTTGTGCGCGTTTTTTGCAGCAACTCCCCACTGGCAAATTGGTTACTGCACATGGGGTGCGGCCGAGCGTCCATTCTCCGGTGACTAAAACGGGCTTGAGACTGTGCCGAGCAGTTGCTGGGGTGCGGCCGAGCGTCCATTCTCCGGTGACTAAAACACTTTGGCCGCGATACCGCTCTTCTGACGGGGTGCGGCCGAGCGTCCATTCTCCGGTGACTAAAACTTCTCAAGCCACACTTGATAGGGCGTTCGGGTGCGGCCGAGCGTCCATTCTCCGGTGACTAAAACGCATCCACAGTTCACGGTAAGGCTTCGGCTGGTGCGGCCGAGCGTCCATTCTCCGGTGACTAAAACCAAGGAACACCTCACTGTGACCCTTCATTCGGTGCGGCCGAGCGTCCATTCTCCGGTGACTAAAACACATCATCTTTCCTCAATATCCTCATACAAGGTGCGGCCGAGCGTCCATTCTCCGGTGACTAAAACAGCTCCGGATCGAGCGCCGGCCACCGCGGCGGTGCGGCCGAGCGTCCATTCTCCGGTGACTAAAACTATGTCCTTTGCGTTGACGACGACTTGCAGGTGCGGCCGAGCGTCCATTCTCCGGTGACTAAAACACGCTCCGCAAAGACCGTAATGGCAACTGGGGTGCGGCCGAGCGTCCATTCTCCGGTGACTAAAACAGGCGCGGCGTGGCAGGGCAAGGCTTGGCAGGTGCGGCCGAGCGTCCATTCTCCGGTGACTAAAACTGTAACGGCTCAGTTTCCACTCTTGCCAGGGGTGCGGCCGAGCGTCCATTCTCCGGTGACTAAAACGCCAGAGCATGTGATCTGGCGCCAGGCAAGGGTGCGGCCGAGCGTCCATTCTCCGGTGACTAAAACACACCAATTATCGCTACTACCGCTATCAGGGGTGCGGCCGAGCGTCCATTCTCCGGTGACTAAAACAACTCCAGGTCACCCGCGTTGATTGCGACGGGTGCGGCCGAGCGTCCATTCTCCGGTGACTAAAACAATACCCATGCACATTCTGCCAGTCCACAGGTGCGGCCGAGCGTCCATTCTCCGGTGACTAAAACGGTGACCTCCACCACCTTTGCAAAGCGAAGGGTGCGGCCGAGCGTCCATTCTCCGGTGACTAAAACGGCAGGAAAGTCCTTATCTTCGGGGA
>Ga0209017_10002249_pt1 | contig 12818 bp, 12 predicted proteins | sample YNPBryunderm2012_FD_185812 | JGI IMG/M metagenome (GOLD analysis project Ga0209017, IMG submission 185812) | Anoxygenic and chlorotrophic microbial mat microbial communities from Yellowstone National Park, USA - YNP Bryant MS undermat 2012... ... | reverse complement strand
AAGCGAATGCAATGCTTTCAGATTGCAGTAAGTTATTTGGACATCGAGATTTACGATCATAACATGGCTTGGTTTACTTCAGACGGCTGAAGCGTTACTTACGTTGCCAGTTCAACAGTTCCCAGTTCAACAGTCGTCTTTTCGGTCGGAATTGACGTGCCCGATCGGCAAGCTGCCCGCAGAGCACCAGCCGCACGCTTGCCGCTCCTGCACGGGCGCACAACACCAGTGCACAACAGCACGTCATCCCGCAGTTATTACGCAAGTGCAGTTCTGCCGGTTCGCAGTTGGCCGGGAGCATCGGGCCATTACAATACCCATTAGTGGAGTTCAGCTACCACTTATTTGGGGCAGGAATGGAATGCTCCCATTGGGCCGCGGTGTTTCCGCTTGGCTTTACGAAGCGCTCAGATTATGCTGAATATAACTGCCCGGTGGAAACGTGTATTATGGTGGGGCGGCAGTGAGCTTGTCGGCAATTGCCTTCTCGGAGGATCGATCGATGAAGTTCAAAATGTTGACAGTGTGCTCGATAGTAGCGTTGGTGTTGGTGGCCGGGTCGCTTGCGGCTGCCGATAGATCGGGCAAGACCCAGCAAAGCGATTTAAATCCCGCTGCCAACAGCGTGGACATCTTCGAGGGTATCAAGACCGGCCAGCTCGAGGTCAGGGTAATTCCCAAGGACTCTACGCTTTGTCGGATCACGATCCAAAACAAGACCGACAAGCCGCTGAGCGTTAAGCTGCCAGAAGCGTTCGCCGCCATACCCGTACTGGCGCAAGTTGGCGGCGCCGGCGGTGTCGGCGCGGGCACAACCACTACTTCCAGACAGCCGCAGCCGATGATGGGCGGCATGGGGGGCATGGGCATGGGCGGTATGATGCCCGGCATGGGTATGGGCGGTGGTTTCTTCAACATCGCCCCGGATCAAGTCGGACAATTGAAGGTCCCCACCGTCTGCCTGGAACATGGCAAGGCCGAACCGCGCTCCACAATGAAGTATGAGCTGCGCCCCATCGAGGAGTACAGCCAGGATAAGGCTCTGCACGAGATCGGACGCATGCTCGGCCGGGGGCAGATCAGCCAGCGCGTCGCCCAGGTTGCCACCTGGCATCTGAACAGCAAAATGAGTTTCGACCAACTGGCCCGAAAGGAGCTACGCTTTGCCAACGGCACTCGGCAGCCGTACTTTTCTGCTGAGGAAATCCGGTCGGGGATGCAAGTGGTGGCGGCGGCTGTGGCCGCGGCCCAGAAGGCTGGCCAGCCCGATTCTCCCAGCACCGCCGTGAGTAAGAATTAATCGGCGTACTGGATGGCGGCCACAAATTGGCGCGCGGGGAAGCCGGGCAAGCCCGCCGTTTCTGTTTGCTGCTGTGGGCCGATCGTCGATTACATCAGTCCACGCTAGCCCCTTCGGCGTACATCTGCCCGAGCGCTACCGCCCCGCCGGTGTTGGCGTAGCGTGAATAAGCCAGCAGGTCGGTCACCAGCTCTTGCATTCCTGTGGCGCATCCGATCACATAAGGCACAAGGTCTTCGTCGTTCTGGCCGACGCGCTGCTCCAAGTGTTGTGCCTGGCGGGCAAGCTCGCGCGCGGTTTGGGCCAACCGTTCCTTGGAGCGGTGGGGGTCGACCGGATCGCGGGGGGCCAATTCGGGGTCAGCCACCAAACCTTTGCTGGCCACAAGGTTGCGGAACCAGCGCAGCAGGGTTCCCCGGCTGATCGTCCCCGTGGGCCTGCCATTGTGCGCAATCACTACCCGTCGTATTGTTACACGGCACAGAAACTCGTATATGGTGCGAATGGGGGTATCTTCCTCGTAAACGATGACGTGGCGCTTCATTACCTCGCGGACCGGCAGGCGCCAGCAATCCAGCGAAATCATCGCGCCCAGCAAGTCCTTCTCGGAGAGCATTCCGACCAACAAACCTTCCGCGTCGACGACCGGGGTAGAGTTGATCCGCGAGCGAAGGAAGAACTCGGCTGCCTGGCCCACCGAGTCGTCCTGGCGCACGCAGGCGACCAGCGGCGTCATCACGTGCCGGGCGCAGATGCCGCGGAACAGGTCTTCGTACCGCTGGGCGTCCTCCAGGGTCAGTTCGTCGGCGTCGGTGAGCGACTCGTAGCGCACCACCCTATCGCGCCCCGATTGCTTCGCGCAAAGCAGCGCCTGGTCGGCGGCATCGACCAGGGCCTCGGGCGTCTGGATGTCATCGTGTGCCTGGGCGGTGCCGAAGCTGGCGGTCACGTGCAGCACCTTGTCGCCGCACTGGATGGGCAGTTCGCTGATGCGGCAGCGAATCCGTTCTGCCCAAGCAGCGGCGTTTATCTCGGCCGTTTCCGGCAGCAGCACGCAGAACTCTTCGCCGCCATAACGGCATACGACGTCGGCGCTGCGGCGGTTGGTTGCCAGCAAGTCGGCCACAGCCTTCAGCACGGCGTCGCCAGCAGTGTGGCCGTGTATGTCGTTGATTCGCTTGAAGAAATCCAGGTCCATCATCACGCAGCTCAGCGGCAGGTGGTAGCGCTTGGCGCGATGAAACTCGTGCTGGAGCATCTCGTAAAAGAAGCGCTGGGTGTAAAGCCCGGTCAGCGAGTCGGTGCGGGCCATCAGGCTGAGCCTCCGTTCCAGCTCCAGCACGCGCGTGCCTGCGCGCATTCTGGCCAACAGTTCGCAGGAGTTGACCGGTTTGGTAAGGAATTCGTCGGCCCCTAGTTCTAGCCCCTGGATGACCATCTCCCGCGCGCCCTTGCCGGTCAGAAAGATGATGTACAGGTAGTGCGGCAAAGACATGGCGCGTACGCGGCGGCACAGCCCCGGCCCATCCAGCCGGGGCATTTCCCAGTCGGTCAGCAGGAAGTGAGGGCAGTCGGCTTCGATGGCTTGCAGCGCTTCCTGGCCGTCGGCAGCCTGGCGGACTTGATAACCGGCCCCTTTCAGCCAGGCCCCGATGATCCGCAGCATGGAAGGCTCGTCATCTACCACCAGCACTTTGATTTCGGACGGTTCCATAACGCTCAAAATGCACAGATGCAAACTTCAAAAACGGTACGTAGAACCGGTGGCTTTAACGCATGAGAAAATAGCATGCTTGCCCAAGTGTAGCTTCTTGCCAGGGCTATTGCCGGGCAGAGTCAACGGCGCGTTCACATCGTGGGGAACATGGGGCTGTTCTGCCCGCGGCGACTGCCCCATGTCGGGCTGATACGTTCATATCACACCGAGGCGTTCAGGGGAAATCTAACCTCGCCGCCACATCGCCAGCCGAGGCATTGGTACAGTCGATACACTTGGAACGGCCCGGATAATCGTTACAAAGTTGCTCTGGACGGCCCGATTTGGCTACGTGAGGCAACAGAAGGTCACAGGCCGGCCCGTGGGACAATCGCACAAGCCGGCAGCGTCAGCGAGGACACATCACCAGCCGGAAGCGTGAGCGATGGCAGCAGCGCTAGGGCGGAAGGCCATAGCAAAACTTATCGTGGCAGGGCAATCAAACCGCCAACCACGGTCACCAGACGATCGCTGGACGCAAAAGGTTCGTCATAAGGCGAGTTGCGGCCGCAGCCACATGGAGGAACACGCTCTGTCAGATGGAGCGACGCGCTGCGGTCGCGTCCGCTTGCGCGACATGCACGGCCACGACGGAGCGTGGCCCTCCAGGTTACCCTGCCACATGCGTGCACAATGCACACATGATACGGCACAAAACTGTAAACGGCGCACAAGGTGTACCCGCAGATGGAGAAAACCTGGGGCTTCAGACCATCTGGTAACGATCGAGTTTCGCGCGGTCGACTTCCACGCCTATTCCGTGTCCGTCGGGGACGGACATCATGCCGTCGGAAATATCGATCCCTTCGCTTAACAAGTGGTCTTTCAGTTGGTGATAGGCGCATTCGCTGCATCCGTCCAGTGCGGGTTCGGCGGCTGCCAGTTGCAGCATGGCTGCCGTCGCCACGCCCAACGAAGGCTGCCCGCCCAGCAAAGCATGAACTCCCCCGGCCGCGGCAACTGCCGCGCAGCGTCGGGCCGCTGCGATACCGCCGACGCTGCCCATGTCGACGATCACATACTGCGCCGCCCCGCAGCGCACTGCCCGCAACACATCTGCTGCGCTGGCGATCGACCGCCAGGAGGCCAGCGGCACGTTGGTTTGTCGGGCCAGCATTGACTGAGCATGAAAATCGTGCAACCGCAGCGGATCGAGCAAGAACGCGGGACTATGGTACTCCATGGCGGCGCACAGGTCTCGGGCGGACTCGACCTCATATTGACAACAGCCGTCGAAACGCAATTCCGTCCGCTGGCTGATGCTGGCGCGGACGGCCTCGAAGGTCCGCACGTCATCCTCGAGCCGGCCGCAGGAGGTTATCATTTGCACATAAAAGCCTTGTTCTTCCAGGGCATGGGCGACTTCGGCCACATGGCCGGGCGATCCTTGCGGCAGCCGCACGGCCACAGGTATCTGCTTGCGATAACGGCCGCCGAAAAGGTTGTGCAAAGGCTGGCGGAGGCTGCGACCGATGATGTCCCAACAAGCCATTTCCACCAGCGCCCGCAACCCGGCCGGCTGAAGCACGTCGAGCGTGAGCAGGTCTTCCACATCGAATGGATTGCGCCCTTGCAGGCAGGGCAATAAGGCGGCGCGGCGCTGGGAACACTCGCCCGGACGCCATCCCAGTGCGGCTTCCGCCCAGCCTTCGACGCCTCGGTTGGTGACCAGGCGCAGCAGAACCGTCCGCAACGGCTCATGGCAGTCGATGCGCGGCACGCAAACGCAATAGAACTCTAAATCGTTGATTACCATAGACAAAAGAGAATTGTCAGGCTGTACGTCTTGTGCCAGCCCGATTATCGTAGCGGATCTGGCAGCGGAAAAACTATCTGCTCGCTTCGCAGATCACAACACTCTACCGTGGCCGAATAGCGCTCTGTTAACAACTGCACGCACTGCTGGACGAGCAGCTCTGGTGCGCTGGCCCCGGCGGTTATCACCACCCGTTCTGTTCCGGTAAACCAACCCAAGTCGATCTGTTCGGGGCCATCGATCAGCCGGGCAGGGGTGCCGGCCTGGCGAGCGATTTCCGCCAGCCGCTGGCTGTTCGAGCTGTTTTGGCTCCCCACGACCAGCACGAAGTCGGCCTGAGCGGCCAGCCGACGCACGGCGTGCTGCCGGTTCTGCGTGGCGTAGCAGATGTCGTCCTGCGCGGGTCCGCGGATGGCCGGAAAGCGCTCGCGCAGCCGGGCGACAATCGCCGCAGCATCATCAACCGATAGCGTGGTTTGCGTCACGTAGGCCACTTTTGTCGGGTCGTCTACCACCAGGTTGTCGACATCGGCCACTGTTTCCACAAGTCGAATAAACTGCGGCGCCTCGCCCATCGTGCCCACCACCTCGTCGTGTCCGGCATGACCGATCAGCACGATGGTGTATCCGAGCCGGGCGAAGCGCACCACTTCCTTGTGCACTTTGGTGACCAATGGGCAAGTGGCGTCGATGGTCTTCAGTTGCCGCTGGGCAGCCGCCTGGCGGACTTGCGGCGACACTCCGTGAGCCGAGTAAAGCAGCACGCTTCCCGGCGGCACTTGTTCTACATCGTCTACGAAGACTGCTCCGGCCGCTCGGAACTGCTCGACTACCCACTTGTTGTGGACGATCTCGTGAAGCACATAAACCGGAGGCCCGAAGCGCTCTAGCGCCCGACGCAACGACTCGATCGCCATATTCACGCCGGCACAAAACCCTCGCGGCCCGGCAAGCAATATGTGCATGGCATCCTTCGAACTATTGGAGAATTGATTCCACTCCAATTGTACGGTTGTCCTTGGGGCTGTTTGTCTAAGCGCTCGCAGCGAATGGAATCCTGGACATTTCTTCCGCCCGTGCGCTGAAATTTCGTTGTGGCCCGGCTGCAAATAGAGCCAGCGCCGTAATTATGGCCGATTTCTCCGCCGTGCCACAGCTCCGAACAGAGACTGCCTCGATCGCAAACAGACCTGGCAGTCAACATTTTTGGGTGTGTTCCGAAGGCGGCGCGGCGCTCCCACGCTAACCGAACGAAATCTTATCCCACACGCATTTGCTGCAGCGCAACGCCGGTAAGCCGCAAATCAGTGCCCATGCGGTAGTATGACCAAATAGACCAAACTTTTGGCTTCGCCGCTGAACCGTATTTCCATGTCCGCAATGTGATAACTGGGCAAACCGCCAGATCATCGCTTAGCTCAGCAGCAACAGTGACATAGCAGAGCATGATCCCACAGTAAACCTGCTCCGGTCTGCGTGCGGCCAGCATCATCGGTACTTACGGACGAATTCCGCCCTATGTTGGCATTTAACGTCGTGCGCGCTTAATGCTTCAATCAGCGGTTCATCAGTCGTAATCAAGAAGTCTGCACAAGACGCGTAATAAGCGCGCACAAGGTACAGGTCGTCATCTTTGATTTGGCCCTCGAGGTGTGCCGGCAGTTGGGCAAGTTGACACTCATCTAGCAGCTCGAGCTTTTCGGCATTCCAAAGAAACTGTGCCCTGAAAAACTTGACGGCAAATCTTCTTACTGCGTCCGTGCGGGCCTCTTTGGCCATCATCCAAAACTTCTCCCAAAAGGGGGAATCCCGGACGGCGACCAGCATATCGCAGCGGTAAAACAAGTTTTGAAGCGCTGCAAGAGTTTCGCTTTGACACTCACGGCCGTTTTCTCCCCAAAGATCAGCCCACAGCCATTCATCAATTACAAGTTTCACTAGCCAATCCCGATCATCCTTTTCAGGTCTTCCAGCTCCGCCTCGACAAAGCTGGCGAGCCCGCCATCGATTTGCCCCTTTTCGTTAACATTTTGCGCCTCGAAAAACGTTTGCCTATCTTCCTTGGTTACCAGATAACACTTCAATCCCTCCGGGCCAAAGTGCCCCTCTGACACCGCGGTTAACACTGAACTGACAAACTGCTCGCTATGAGTGGTCAAAACTATTTGCTTTCGTTCCTTCTTCACCAGCGTGCAAACTTCTCTGGCAAACTTGCGGAGCACAGAAGGATGCAAATGAACTTCTGGCTCTTCGATAAGGAGCGTGCGCACTTCCGGTCGTAACATTTTGGCCAGAAGGTATATGATCTGATTGACGCCGAAGCCGTCGTTGACCAGCAGTCCTGGCACACGTGCGTCCTTATCGGTGCTTTGAAAGAACACGGTTGCGGTTCCGGGGGGAATATACAAGCGAAAGTCGCGCCGTAAAATCGCCTCGGCGTATTCGGAGATTTTCGGGGCCATGTGAGGGTCGTTAATGATAAGAGTCGCCACTTCGTCTTCGCTAACCGGCGTATGAGTTACCGATGACGGCGTGTAGCTGGCCTTGTAGAACCCGCGCCGATGGGGAGCAATATCAATCGCCTTGATCTGCTCGGTAATCCGATTGAACCTGCTGGCAAGCTGGCCGGCCATTGCCTGCGACTCCGCTGTTGGACTGTCTGGTGACACAGTGCAGGCAATGGCGTTCCAATTAATGACGAAGCGCTGCTGGTTGTCGATGAACGTTTCGGTGAATGTTTGGTTGATCGGGTAAGGAATGTCGACGAGTGCTCTCAGGGAGGCTTCGCCTACCTCCAACTGAACAGTGGCGGAGGACTTGGAAAGCCCTAGCTCATATCTGCTGCTCCCGTCTGCATAACTGGCGGTGGCTGCCAGTCTCACAGTGCGCGATTTATCGTGCCCAAATACACAATCATCAAATCCCCCGAGGCTCATGAAGTGAAGGTTGAAAAAGCCATCGGCGGTCTGATTGGAATTCAATATGAAATTGCGCAACACCAGCAGCGCATACATCAAGCTGGACTTCCCAGAAGCGGTCGGGCCAAACAATATGGTAAGCGGTCGCAGCTCAACGGTTGCCTTTTCAATCGAACGGAAGTTCTCAATATCGATCTCGGTGAGCATTGCTTTTCCCCATCGCGGAGCCGGCCGACGTCGCCCTGAGGCGGCTCGCTATTGCTTTTGTAACGCTCTCGGCTGGTCTTTGCGCACTTTGGCCCGTTGCCTGTCTGTCAAATCCCAGGCTACCAGCCAGCGCGTGGATGTGGGTTTCAGGCCAAGTTCTTTTTGCAGACGCTGGTCGAAGTCGGGCATGTGCGCCCCGCCATAGAAGATGGCGATTTTGCGTTTCCCGGCTTCGATCTGTTTGTGCAAGACTTGCATGGCGGCCTTGTTCCGGTCGGTTATCAGGGCCGAGCCTTCCGGCGGATCGAACACCGTTAGCGAGCCGCCCATTTCCTCGAACTGCTCGGCCATGACACGCTTCAGCGCCAGTGCACGGTTCTTGTCGAAAAGCGCCCGCAGCAAGTCCACATCGCTGCTCTTGGTGGCGCCCTCTCGGGCCATTGCATAGCCCATGATCCGCAGCATCATCGTCAACCAGCTTTCGCCCCTCTGGCGCATGGCGGCGCTGAACTGTTCAGGAGAAAGATCGGCATGCACCAGATTATCGGCCGTGTAATCGATGTGTTCCAGTTGGAACTCCAACTCCAGCATAGACTTCAGCAACTGCTGAAGCGCCGAAATCGGGTGCCCGGCCCTCTGGCCGCCGCCTTTGGGAATCCGAGTGCCTTCTGGGGCGACAAGTTCGTACAGCACGCAGTCGTAACTGGTGAACTGCTTGTTCAACTGCTCGTAGTACGATTTTTCACCAACGTGTACTACCGAGATCAAGTCCACGACAAGCCCGGGGTACTTCGCTGCACTCTGTTTGTCCTTTGGCTCGTAGCGGACGATAGCGGTTTCCAAGGCCACCGGCGAGCCGTTGCTGTCGCGCCGCGTGCGGATGAACTGCTCGAACTTCTTGGCCGCCGCGGAATCTGCCGTCTTGCCCGGCTTGACGGCCGGCAGATCCGCCTCTGCCGCCAATTGGGCCGCAGGCACAATCAATCCGGGTACTATTGCCAACCAAACGACAATACCCCCCAACCACGCAAGAACGCCGACGATAATGGCTCGGCCGGTCATTACTATCGTCTCCGGGTGCAATTGTCAGCGGATCAATTCAGCTACAGCCAACCACATTGTAATCGATCCATCGATGCCGCGCAAGGGGACGTCGGCTATAGCAAAAAGGGGATGACAAGCCTGGCACCGCACGGATCGATGAACCGTCGAGGGCATCGCTTTTCAGATTTGTGATGGTTCGCTCAAGCCGGGCCGCCGAAAGCTGGATTGCCTAAGATTTGCGCTGGTTGGTTCAAGCTCTGGCGTCGAAAATTGGATCACCACGCCCTGCGCACGCAGGGTCGCACGCGCGTTTTCATCTGTGCGAACAAGCGGCCTTGTTGGCACAAATCGGCGCTGCGGAGTATTGCCGCGTTTGAAACACGGGCTGCACGCCGGATGAAATCTCAGAACTTTTCCCGCAAAACAACCCGGTCGTAAAGCGCAAAAACTGACGTGCGTATGCTTTTCGCCAGCAAATCGGCCCACGGCGGTTATAATTGAGCAGTTTAGCCCGCGCGATACTACCGCGCCGGTGGTACGGTGCCGGTGGCCTAACGCGGTCTATCGAGATTGGCAATATTCACCCACACAAAGCGCTGGAAAATAGCAGATCAGCCGGTCACTGCCTTTCGCGAAGGTCAAGAGGTACGCAACCAAATGGAGCGACGCGCTGCGTTCGCGTCCGTTGGCGCAGGATGCACAGCCGCGACGGAGCGCGGCCCTCCAGATCGCCAGAAAAGATACCCGCACCGCGGGCACATGGTCCGAAGTAAGAGGCTACGCCCTTGGTTGTCTAACCGTTCGGCCTGTGGCGGTGATCGCCGGGTTATCCATTGCGAAAGCACACAGCCTATAAGACATCCACCATGACAGAGTTACTGGCAGCATTGATGGGCCTGGTCGAGGGGCTGACCGAGTTCATTCCGGTTTCTTCTACTGGGCATCTGATACTGGCCGGTTGGCTGTGCGGCTTCGAGCAGGCGGTGGGAAAAGAGGTTGCCGATACGTTCGATGTGTTCATACAACTGGGGGCGATCCTGGCCGTGGTGGCAGCTTATCCTGGCCGGTTCGTGATTCTGGCAGACGTGCGCCGGCGGTCGGGTTTTGCGGGCTTCGGCGGAATAGCACTGCTGGCCCTGACTACTTTACCAGCCCTGGTGGTCGGCCTGTTGGCACGCAAGGCGATCAAGGCTCACCTTTTCAACCCGACCACCGTGGCCATCGGATTGGCCGCCGGGGCCATCTGGATACTGTCCGTCGAGTGGCGAAAACCAAGTAACCGTTCGGTCGGACTGGATGGATTGACCTGGAAGCACGCTTTGGGCGTGGGGATGTTCCAGTGCCTGGCTTTGTGGCCTGGAGTATCGCGGTCGGCAGCGACCATCCTGGGCGGCATGCTGTGCGGCATCGATCGCAAGACCGCCACCGAGTATTCGTTCTTCGCCGCCGTGCCAGTGCTGACCGCAGCGGCCATCTTCGACCTTTACAAAAGCCTGCCGGTGCTGAGCTGGCAACACGTGCCGGTCTTCGCTGTGGGCACAGTAGTGTCTTTCTTTTCTGCCTGGGCGGCGGTGAGGCTGCTGATCCGTTATGTCAGCCGACACACGCTCACGCCGTTCGCCTGGTACCGGCTGGTCGTTGCCCTGCTGGTGCTGGTGCTGCTGTGGGGAAAAACGCTTGGCGACTGATACGCCGGAGCCTGAATTGATTCAGGGCCGCGTCACGCTGCGCCGGGTTCTGTTTGCTGTATTTAGCCTGTGATGAATACTACAACCAGCCACCGGACTGATAGTAGCCAGCGATACTCCGCCGCAGGCAAGACTTATTATAGTGCAGGCGGTTCTTTGGTACCTTATTGATCTTTGCGAAAGGTAGTGACCCGCTGAAATGACGCTTTTCTAGTAGTCCGCGTCCTCACGTATTGTGAATGTCAATAAGTGGCGTCCGATTGGCTGCACCGCCTGCCGCGGAGAAGGCGGTGGCGCCCCTCCGGTTTGACCGAATCGCCAAGCCGGGCTATAGTTAGGGTTGGCGTGCTGGAGGTAGCATGAAAGCTCAACTGTTGGACGCATCTGTAGTCGTGGTGGCGCAGGACCACAACCCGACTATACTCCACCCGGCCTTCCTGGAGTCGCAAAAGATCGTGCCAAGCGATTGGCAATTGGCGGAGCCGCCGATTTGTACGCCGCCTGCCTCGGTAGTCAAGTATGCCAACGGTGTTGTTTTCGTGGTTGACCTGAATCGTCTTCAGGTGGTGGATAAAGCAGCGGCGGAGGAAATCCTTGCCGGTCGTGTTCGTGATCTGGCCTGGGCTTACATCGACCGTCTGCCGCACGTTCGTTATACGGATGTAGGAATAAACTTCCACGCCTTTGCCCAGTGCATTGATCCGGAGCGATTTCTCGTAGAGCGTTTTCTTAAGCCGGGTCTGTGGGATTCTGCCCCCTTTGAACTCCAGTCACTCGGTGTGCGGCTTGTTTTTCCGAGGGCGGGGGCAACGCTACTGTTGTCGTGCGACTGCGGGACGGTCAAGATAACGGATAAAGGGGAGCAGAAGGCCATTCTGGTCGGCTGCAACTACCACACCCATCTTGTCGGGCAGAACGTGGACCAGGCGAAATCGGCTATTGCGCGGTTCGACGAGTGGGTGGGCGATTTCGCTGGCGTATTGAAGGCGATTGTCGATCTGGAGCTCTAGCATGGCGACGGATTTGGTGGAAACGCGAAGTGATAGTTGCCCGCCTACTCTTCAGACAGTGGAGTTCATCCAGGATTGGCGGCTAAGCACCAACGCGCGTGCAGCGGAATCTTGCCTGACCAGCCCTGGCGAGGGGAAGGCATGGTTTGAAATGGTTTTGAGTGTTGCCGGGGATTCGCTGCGCGCGGCCGAGAGGGTACTGACGTCGGCACCAAGTACTGGGTTTTCCACGAGTACGACGTCTGGACCGCAGCCAAACTCGCTTGGGTTAGGATCGGTAGGTGTGGCGATTGCGGAGGTGCAACAGAGCCTGATTAAAAAGTGCGAAAGTCTTTGGGAACTTCGTCGGCGCGGTGCGCCGCAGATGGAAGAGGAAGCCTGCGATTGGGAGGCTTTCGTTGAACCTCCTAGCCATGCGCCAACCCGGCAGATCACCTTCCATCTGGTCCGACGTGGTTATCAACAACCCCGCATCGTCGCAGACTCGGAGGGCTAGGCCAGATGTCCGCCTGCGTGCCGCCCCAGTACCCGTGGTACGCGGCTGTTTCGGGGGACGGACTGGAGCAGGGCGACATTCTGCGCTGCTGCCCAGTATTCCAGATTCCGCCAGAAACCCTGCGCCCTGACACCACCGATGTGAAGGTAGAAGTGTTCCAGCGCAATGTGATTATCATGTCGCAATCCTGCGACTTGATGATCCGCGACGGGGGAAAATGCAATCTGGACGAAGTGATCCTGTGCCCGATCTACTCGAAGAGCGAACTGGGCTCTGATCCCCGATTCGGTAAGGAAGAGGAGTGGGAAAACGCGCGCAAGGGTCGGTTTCCGGGCTACCACGTGCTCAACAAATGCGAACTGGCGGGAATCCGGATGGATTTTGTGCTGGTCGACCTCAGGCAAGTTTACTCGTTGCCAGTAGCGCTGGTTCGCCAGTTGGCCGCTGCGCAGAATCCTCGCATCCGTTTATTGCCACCATACCGTGAGCATCTTTCCCAAGCGTTCGCAAGGTTTTTCATGCGCGTTGGCCTCCCGGTCGACATCCCGCCGTTCGGAAGGCGAACTGGCCAGTCGGGCTGAGCGCCACTCAATCGCCATGCACTGATTGCAGTTGCTCAATGCAGTGAGCAGTTGCTCAATGC